>Ga0187779_10002768_pt1 | contig 10689 bp, 10 predicted proteins | sample 1015_Q2_SP10_10__FD_132435 | JGI IMG/M metagenome (GOLD analysis project Ga0187779, IMG submission 132435) | Tropical peat soil microbial communities from peatlands in Department of Meta, Colombia - 1015_Q2_SP10_10_MG | ecosystem: Environmental > Terrestrial > Soil > Wetlands > Peat | place...
GCAAGCCTCGGCGCGTCGGTGTCTGCCGCCGCCGCGACGGCACCGCCCGTCATGGACACCTCGGGCTTCGCCTGCAGTAACGGCGTCTGCGAGGTCGGCCCCGGGAACGTCGGCATGCCCTTCGCCGCGGGCCTGAACGTCAAGGTCGGCGCCGCGGTGCTCGCGGGGGAGAGGGAGGTCGGCTACGAGTACACGATGAAGATCATCAGCGGCTCCCTGCCGCCGGGCCTGCAGCTGTCCATTCCGTCTACGGAATGGACCATCACCGGCACGCCCACCCGGGCCGGGACCTATCCCTTCACCGTGCAGATCACGCCGGCGCCGAACACCAACGGCATACCATCCGGGCCGTCCGGGACCCAGCAGCTGACCATTACCATCGGCACCGGCAGCTCGGACCGGCTGGCGGTGACGGGGGCTGGTTTCAACGGGCACCTGTTCCGGCTGACCGTCAGCGGGTTCGACGTCAACATCAGCGCGCTGTACTCGGTGTCGGTGACCTCGACCGGCAAGGTGATCATCCCGGCCACGCCGAATAACGGCACCTTCGATGACGGCATCCTGGTGCTGACCGAACATCCCGATGACCCGTGCGGCGAAGCCTCGTGCAGCCTCACCGTCACCGACAGCTTCGGCTCTTCGGCCACGGTAACCCTCCCGCCCCCCACCTACTGACCGCACGGGGCTGCTTCGGCCCGGGCCTGACGGGAACCGCCCGCCAGGCCCGGGTCGGCGAGCGGGCCGCCGCGTCGCTGCCGCCGCTGTTGCAGGCCCGGGTTACGGCGCGGGACCTGCCACCCGGAGCGCTGCCGTGAGGAGCGTGGTCTGGGGCCTGCATCCGATTCAAGCTGGCCATGCTGGCCCCCCCGGGCATGGCCGGCCAGATGCCGCTGTCCGAGCGGCAACTGCCCACGGTGGCGCGGCTTTCGCCAGCCATTCTCGCCGGGCTCTCGCCCTGGACCCTGGCCCCAGCGAACTCCCCCTCCTCCTCCCCCGGGGTGATATCACTCCGCCGCACTTCGTGCGCTGACCCCTCATCAGACCCGCCCGGGGACAACCCAGACCCCGTTCCTGGGGACCAGGCCCTGGGCGCGCCAGGCCAATCGGATCCGCCCCACAGGTGGCGTTTCCACTGTTGCGAGAGGCGACTGCTGCCAGCACCGGACGCGCCTCACAGGACTGGACTATCGACCCACCGCGTGAGATGAGCAGCGACGCCGACGCGCGGCAGACGGGCTTGGACAGGAGCTGGCGCGCCGCCTCGACCTCGTGAACGGATAGCCCTGCGGGGGCCTATAGCCCAGGTTGTCGTCATGACTTCGTGTGTTCATGTACCCGCAGCTGGAGACGATCTTGTACTGGTGCCGCGACATCTTCGCCTACGACGTAGCCAGCCGGGGCGGAACATGCGGGCCAGGGCCCGCCCTCCCGGAGGCCCTGGCCCGTGTGGTCAGGCGCAGTGTGCCGCGCGGGCGGCGGCGTGCGGGGTGGGTCAGTACTTGACGGGCCCGAGGAACACCGTGACCGACGACCCGAGGCTGTCGGACACGGTGAGGTCGCACCCGGCGTTGGTAGGGCACGGGTAAGTGAAATGCGCGCCGATCAGGCCAACAATCCCTTCATTCCCGGCCATCGATTCCGGCGCGATGAGCTGCTTGCCGGTCGCGGTCACCGACAGCGAGTAGAGCGCTCCGGCGTTGGCGTCATACCCGGTGACGGTCAGCGTTCTGGTGTGCGCGTTGTATCCGGCAGCGAAATTCGTCGCTGCCAGCCGGTCGGAGCTGCCGGTGCCGATGGTGATGGTCAGCGGCTGGGTCCCCAACGGTCCGGGCTGGCCGAGGCTGTTCGGCTGCGACTGGACCTGGACGGTGAAGGGGTAGGTCCCGGCCTGGGTGGGGGTGCCGGAGATGATGTTCCCGCAGACCCCCCCGAGCTGCAGCCCTGGCGGCAGGCTGCCGCTGATCACGCTGATGGTGTACGCGCAGTCAGGCAGGACGGGGGCCGGCCCGCCGGTCCCGTTCAGCTGGGCCCCGAAGGCCACGCCGACATTGCCGGGGCCGACCTCGCAGACGCCGTTGCTGCAGGCGAAGTCGAACGTGTTCAGTGACGGGTTGCTCGTGGTGGCGGCGGTTGCGGACCCGGCTGCACCCAAGATCGCCAGGAGCAGCGAAGGAGCAAGGATGGCGGCGGCCCGCCACAGTCTTGATGGCATGTTGAGTCTCCCCGTCGTTTGGTCGTTTCGGTCAGCTCACGGCCGCCCGATCGTGCGGGCGGCCACCGCGCCCACGGACCTGCGCCAGCGGCTGCGCCATCTGCCTCGCCAGCGGCGCGCTCTGGCCTGCGCCGCCCTCGCGGTCCCCGCGGCGCCGACCGCCTGACCACGGTGCTCTACCAGACCCTGCCAGGCTCGGCCAGCGGATCACCGCCCTGGCCAGCGACGCAGGCCACGCCGATCTGGGCGGGCGGGCAAGACGCGTTCGCCGCGTGCCGCACGTGGCTCTGGCTGAGGTTGCCGATCCGGTGCCCCTGCCTGGTCAGGTCCTGGTCCGGGTCGTGGCCTCCTCACTGAACCGGGGCGAGGTCTTGGACCTGCCGGACAAGCCACCGGGGTCGGCGGCTGGGTGGGATGTGGCGGGTGTCGTCGAACGGCCCGCCGCCGATGGCAGCGGGCCGCCGCCGGGGACCAGGGTGGCCGGGCTGGTGCGCAGCGGGGCGTGGGGTGCTGGTGAACATCGCCACCCAAGACGACGCCGAGACCGTCACCTTCCGGGCCAAGGGCTTCGACCGCGCCTATGGGGCGCGGATCTACACGCTGAACCTGCCCGACGAGCTCACCGCGCACGCCAGCGGGTCCAGCGATCTGGCGCGCCTGTGCGCCCTGGCCGCTAGTGGGCGTCTCGACGCCCAGGTCGAGCTGCAATACTCCTGGCGCCAGCCCGCCGAGGCGATCGACGCCCTGCTCGGCCGCCGCATCGGCGGCAAAGCCGTGCTGCAGATCGACTGACCCGGGCCTGGCCGCACCGCCGGGAAGTAACAGCCCGCAGAAGAACTTCGCTCGCCATCGCCCCATCTGCGGCAGAAGAGTGCGAGTCCGGTCAGGGAGTGCAGTCTGGGATCGTGCGCATATGGTCGGCATGCCGGTGCGACATCATCACATCGTCATTGACACTCACGACCTGCCTGGGTGAGTGCCCTCCGTGCCCATTTCACCAGGGTCGTGCCTGTATGCGGCTACGGGCGAGGCACGCGATGCCTCGGATACCGCCCAGAACGACTCGCGACAGCACCGCCGATGCTTGCCGCTGCACCTGCGCGCTGGGACTGCAGTGTAGGGGCATAGCATTAGCTGACCGGGTTCGATATCATGTGAATGTGTTCTGGGAAAAAGCTCCGGATCGCCGGACCTCACGCACTCTGGACTTGCTAAACGATGCATGTGAGGCGAGGCTCGATGCAAAGGCCCGCCACCAAGGCAAGGTCACATACGTGGCGCTAATGTCGCCGACATGGGTAGCTTTCAACTTTTCCGCATTCGACTGGAAACGTCCATTCACGCGGGTGAATCGAGCCAGGGCCCCCATCTCCTTGCTGGTGACCACAAAGCCGGACACAACCGGCGTCAGCAAAACGGCTCCGACGATAGAATCATATGTGCTGTTTGGCATGAAAAAGGGGCGTGGCAGGCGCGCTGTGGTAAGAGAATGCAAGTGGGCCGATATCGATTCGGTTAAACCAGAGAAGGATCACTTCTGGTGCACAATCCGTACCAGCGCAGGCACCATATGGGTAGGGTTCGCGACCAAATTCGAGGTCAATGTCCTGGCTGAATGCCTGAACCAGAAATAAAAGGAAGAATCGGGAACGGCTGCGGCAAAGAGCAAAACTTAAATAGCCTACAAGACGTATCGTCGATGGGCCGTGAGCGCGCTTAGCCGGTTTCCCGTGGTGCGTCTGAGCGGCCGTTGAGTTCTTCTTGCCAGCACCCGATGTCCTGCTCTCCTGGCACAACGACGGCCCAGGGCCGCGCGCAGTCAATCAGCCTCGCACGGAACTGGCCGAGCCCGTTGCTCAGTTCCTTCCGGAGGGCCGGAAGGGAATCCAGGTTCGCTTTCATCAGCAGAAACACCAGCGCGGTGGTGATCGTGTCCTGTTTGGCCGCGTCGTTCGCTGGGTGGCAGGCCGGGGGAACCGTCCGCAACCATGTGTACAAGTCGGCGACTTCCAGCCATTGGGTCACTATGTCGCTGGTGATGCTCGGTACGGAAGCAAGCGTGGCCGCTTTCTGGCGCAGCGCGGCGGCGTTGTGGATGGCGTGCTCCTCAATGGCCGCATAGTGTTTGGTAAACACAGGAAGCGCTAGGAAGTCCGCTGGGCAAGGGTCCCCGGTCAGGCTCTTGAACCGGTCAACGATGTCGTGCGCAGATTTCAGTGGGCTGGCGTACTTGTCAGCCAGAGCCTCCTTCGTTGCGCAGGGCGCCAGTATCTTAACTGTCTCCGGTTTGCCGCCGACCGCACTAGTTGGGCCGAGGATCTTTTTTATCTTGTCGATATCATGGAGTTCGGCGAATGACGGGTCGGTACGTGCCATGGTGCGAAAGTACTGGATGGCCATCACTATCTCTAGCATTTGCAGGGCTTGAGTGTAGAGTTGCGATCGCTGGTCCTTGGCCGAAATGGCAGCGCACCCTACCAGTGTGCAGGCTTGCTCGTAACGGGCCAACAAGGTTATCTTTGCCTGTCTGTGGTCACCACGGTTCTCACATTCCTTCCAACTGGGCTCCATTGGATCGCTGAATCGGCGTGCCCATTCCACTCTGACAGCCTCTGCTGAGATGGTCACCGCCACATCCATTTCATCCCATAGCTCGGGGAAGGCCTTCTGGTTTTCCCGGTCTTGCCAGAAAATCATCAGATGTCCTGCTTGCTCGGCGGCCACTCTGAGTGCATCACGTACCTCAGCCGCTTCCTTGTATATTATCTCAGCCGCGTCTTTGTCTATTTTCGGGCTGTCCGAGCTTGGCCGATTATCCCGCCGTTCGACCCAGGCGGCTTCGTTGAGCTTCGCGGCGAGCAGGTTGAACCGCAGCCGCAGCCGCAGCGGCCACATCCCCTCCTCGTTTGGCACTATTTCAAGTAGGCTGGAAAGCCTTTCGGCGAACAGCCTGTTCTCGCGCTGATCGGCCGTGTTGCGGTAGGAGGTGCTGAGAAAGGCAAGCCGGGCGGCCATGTTCCCGTCGTCTTCGGCGACGGCATTCGCGAGCAGGGCATGGCTTTCATCCGGGCTCAAGCGGCATGCCTGGTCGGTGGCGATCACCTGCATCGCGACGCTGTGCCAGTCCTGCGCGCCGGACAGGCCGGCCCTCAGGTGGTAGTAGCGCTTCGACAGCGTCAGCAGGATGAAGGCAGCAGCCGCGGTGCGCAGCTCCACCGTCCAGTCGGGAGCGGTGCCTGGAACCGCAGGACCCGATCCTGCAGACGAGCCGTCGGCCGCCGGGCCTGTGTCGTCGGCGATCGAGGCTGTGCCTGCGTTACTGGCGCTCCTGTCCGGCAGCCACAGTGTGCTTGCCCGGATTACCACTGCGTCGGCAGCGGCCCCGTTACGCAGGATCGATACCACAACGCTGCCGTCGGACTGCTCGGCTACGTCAGCGCGCCAGGGTGTCGAGGGCGTGAAGAGGGAGACGAACAGGGTCGCAAGCTGGGACAGAATGCCCTCAGGAATCAGGCTCAGCGCATCCTGGGGCAGCGTACTTACGTCTGTTTGCTGCGTGACCTGAATGCCGGCTGGTGCGTGAGAGGCGAGTGTGTACAGGCGGGCCCGCACGGATGCGCCCAGACCCGCGTCATCACCACCGGTCTTGTCGTGGCCTTGGATGACAAGTCCCATCCCGATACCGCGAGCGCGGCCGACGATGACGACGCCCAGCCCTGCCAGCAAGGGCGCATAGGCGCCTGGCGTTACCCGGCCATCCAGCCACTGGAAACGCCACCACAGGCCTATTACCCCGACGATAAGGACACCGGCCGCCAGGGCCATGCCCGCGGTTATCGGTACCGCCCATTTGGTACGGGCGGGGGACTCGAGTCGCTCGGACAGGCCCGGTGCGTGGACCTTGCGCCAGGGCGGGCGGCCTACGATGTAGTACAGCACCCAGACGACCACAGTCGCGGCAGCAATCATCCCAACCGAGAAATCCACGGTCAACGGTGCAGGTGGCGCGGTCGGCGGCTTGGGCTTCTTGTCGAACATCACGTCACGGGCGAGCGGGAAAATGACCGTCGCCTCGATCGCCGCATATAGCAAGCAGATAACCCCGAACCAGTACATGGCACTGACGGGCCACCGCGCCGAGGCCTTCGCCGACCGTATACCCGGCGAGTCCTTGGTCACCAGCCTTCCGGTCAGGACACGGGTCAATATCAGCAGTACCGCGAACACGATCAGCGCCGGGGTACCGAAATGAACGACCGGCTTCACCCAGTCATGAAAGAACGCATCCCAGGCCGACGAGATGTCGCTTGGACCGGATCCCGCCACGTTCAGAATTAGCCCCCCTGCGCACACCCCGGTTGGGTTAAGACCCAGCCTGAAAATAACCGTAACGCATCCGGTACACGGGGACAAGTGGGTCATCGAATGGCGGTCGGCACCGCCTGGTGTAGTCCCTCCCCCCGACATGGCGCCGTTAAGCGAGATGCATTCAACCATCAGTCGCCACTCAAGACCCATCGATTATCTGCGGATAGTACACCAGCACCTACCCGGCTCGCTGCGGCAGTGTCCCCAGCGCGGCGGGCCGACGACAACGTTCGAGCGATGCACTCTATTCGGCATGAGCGCGCGTTGGCGACTGGCTGCGCGGCGCCCGATCAGCCAGTTCTGCGCGCACGAGGCATGGCTCACGGTGTGCCCAAGCCGCGCCGAGCGGCAGCTCTTCGCGCTATGACGTCAGCGAAGTCTGTGACGCTCTGCGATCGGGCCGCTGCGCGGTCTACTGGGCCGCGGACCACAGACCGCGACCGGACAGGTCCTCCACGGCTTGCTCGATGCCCACGATGTCCCGCTCGACGTCCTCCAGGCACAACCGCCCAGCGGCAATCTGACCGCCAACGACCTCGAACAGCGTCACCCCGCGCATCTCGGCCCACAGGCTATCGGTCATGCATAAGTGGGCGTCGGCTGCCGTGCCGATCATCCTCATATACGCGGCACAAAGGATCGCCCGGGCGGCCCACCCTGACGTGCAATCAGGCGGCTCCGTGCGCTCAGTTGTGGTGAGGGGTGGCCGCGGTCCGTGACGGGGTTCAACGGCCGCGCTGGCTGTGCAGCCACATCGAGTATGGGTCGTGATCACTGGCGTCGTGGCTGTGTGGCGCGTTCCCACCAGTCGATGGCTTCGGCGTCGGCCCTCATGCGGTCGAGGATTCCGGCGATGAGCTCAACGTGCGTGCCCCCGCCGCGGGAGAAGCAGAACTTCCAGAGTTCCCTGGCAGCGCGGTGGTAGTGGTGGATCGTCTCGTCCATCTCGTAGGCGTCGATCTCGCCGACGCGGTAGCGGTCGGTAGCCGCCCCGACATGGTTGAGCAGCTCGGCCAGCTGCGATTGATGGTAGGCGCTCACGCGTTCGCGCGCGGCGCGCCGGTCGGCTTTGATGCTCACGGTCGGGACGCTACCGTGTTCGAGCCAGACCGGACACCGACCCGGGCCACCGGCCGTCACTGCCGCAGGCGCGCGATCAGCCCGTTGCTCCATACCTGCCGATTATTCGCTCCCAGCTGGCCGCTGTCGGCTGACAGTGGGGCGCGCGGATTATCTATTCGGCGGCGGGTTGTCGGTATGGTGCGGATAGCTCATCGCAGAGATGGAGGTCGGGATGGCCCAGAAGGTAACCGTCGAGCTCGAAGACGACCTCGACGGAGGTCCGGCGGACGAAACGGTGCGGTTCGGCTTCGACGGCTCGGACTACGAGATCGACCTGAGCAACAAGAACGCTGCCACGCTCCGTAGGCAGCTGAAGCCCTTCATCGAACACGCCCGCAAGGCCGGGCGGGGCCAGCGCCGCCGCTCAACGCGTACCCCATCAAGCCGTCAGCACAGCGGTGCCGTCCGGGCATGGGCAAGGGAGCAGGGCATCGCGGTCAGCGAGCGCGGGCGCATCCCGGCGAGCGTTATTGATCAGTATGAAATCGCTGTGGGAGGGGCCTGACGCAAAGCTCGAGCTCCCTTAGGTATTACCTCACCAGGACGCGTTGGGGCCATCCAGCACTGTGTTGCCACTCATGGCGTGATGATTGCTGCCACGCTGAGCATAGGTATGACAACAGGTAAGCAAGGGAGACACATCTGTGGACCCCGGCGCCCGCGCCCGGCTCGACGAAACAATGGCACAGATCGCCCAGCAGACTGGCGCAACGCTGCACGCCTGCCATCATCCCGGCCGCGCCGCCCGCCGCGTGGTCTTACGCGACACCCGTGACGAGCGTGGCACCCAGTTCGAGGCCGCTCAACTCGACGACGACGGAACACTGCGCGTGACCGGCCACCACACCGGGCCCGCCGTCAGCGAGTTCTTCGGAGACGCGATCACCTCCTACGACTGGGCCTACGTCATCACACCCGGCCGAATTGGAACCCTGCTCACCCTGCTGGGCGGCCAGGCCGGCGACGATGTGCCCGGCCTGCTGGCCACCTACCACGACCAGCACGGCGGGTAGATCAACGATCTTCTGCGAGGCCCTCAAGTCGCCGCTACGTTCAGCAACTGGCACAGCTAACACCCCATCGGCCAAGGACCCCCGGTATTCATTCCCGTCCTACGGAAATTTCCGCTGAGCAGGGAGTTGTGGGTGTTCCATTGGGCTGCAGGCACTGCCCGCACGAGTTACTGCACCGCGGCCTCCCACCGAACAGCGCTGTCCGTCCTCTGGCACTTTTGATTACATATGGTGACGAGGGCCAATGCTCACGCCGCGCGTATAACGATGCTCCTATGCTTCGTCAAGCGGTTAGACGACATTATTTTCGCCATTTCTGGGTTCCTCCAGGAGGAGGGTGAATTCAGGGCTTGGGCTGCTGCGGACAAGACAGGGAGGGGCCGCTCGCGGTGGAGGGCAAGCTCTTATGAGGTCACGATCAGCAGGTCATGAGGCCCGGGGACGGCCGGCGAATCGTTAGCAGGCCAGCAGGATGCGGCAGCCGAATAGAGGGCCAGGCCGTCCCCGGGAGTTTGGGGGCGTTAGCGAGCCGGCGGGCGCAGGTGGGGGCAGGCCTCGCGGGCGACGTAACGTTTGAGGCAGCGGATGATTTCCTTCTCCGGCAGGCCTTCTTTGGTGCGCCGGCCGGCGTAGGCGCGGGTCGGTGGGTGGGAGCTCAGCCGGGTGATCACGATCCGGTAGAGGGCGTGGTTGGCCTGGCGGTCGCCGCCGGGGTTGAGGCGGTAGCGGGTGACCTTTCCTGAGGATGCGGAGAGGGGAGCGGTGGCGCACAGGTGCGCCCAGGCGGCCTCCGAACGCAGCCGCTCGGGATGGTCCCCGGCGGCGACCAGCAGTATGGCCGCGGTGTCGGGGCCGACGCCGTATAAGGCGAGCAGGCCTGGGGCGCGGGCGGTCACCAGGGGAACGATGAACTCATCGAGGCGCTCGAGCTGGCCGCCGGGGAACTGGGCTCGCCGGCCCAGCTCACGCAGCGCGATCGCCGTGGCATAACCGACCGTGGCGCCGGGGCGGGGCCGCAGCGAGGCCAGCTCGGCGACCAGGTCAGCCGGGGAGCGCCTGGCGAACCGGGTCCGCAGGTCGTCGGGGCCGGTCACGATCAGCGCCCGGGCCTGGTTGATGGTCTGGGTCCGCCCGGCGCGCGCACTGCGCCTGGACGGCCATCAGCGCCCGGATCGCCTCTGCCGCGCCGTCGCGGCCCTTCGGCGCGCCGGCCGCCCGGCCGGACTGGGCCGCCCGGGCGGCGCTGACCGCATCCAGCGGGCCGGGTCTTGCCCGCCCGGCGCCGGTCCTGGCGGCCGAGCGGTCCACCTCCACCACCCGCACCCCAGCCGCGGCGATGTGGCGGGCCAGGCCGGCGCCGTAGCTGCCGGTCCCTTCGATCCCGACCAGGCACACGGTCCCGAACCCGCCCAGCCACGCCAAAAGGCCGGCATATCCGGCCGGGGTGGCCGGGAACTCCCGGACACCAAGCAGCCCGCCGATCGGGTCCAGCGCTGCTGCGACATGCGCGTCGGCGTGGGTGTCCACGCCGCCAGTAACGGCACGCGTCTCTACGATGGTCAACGTCATCCCTTTCTGAGGTTGAGGGATGGCACGCACCCGCTGGCCACCGGACCCTGAGAACCCCGGCCTCTTGCCCAGGCCAGGCAGATCAGACCGGCACCACCGGTGGGTGCCAAAGACCTGGGGCCCGGCCGACAGATCGTGTCGCAAGACAACCACAACGGCGTCAGCCGAATAGCAGGTCAGGCCGGGACCCAGGCACCCGACCCTACGCCCCACCAGCTCAAGGCGCGGGAAAGCAGGGCCGGAGCACTATCCACATCCTCCCTGCCGACTATGAATGCATGCAATTTGCGCGGTATTACCCCAGCTCACACACAGATCAGGCTGATCTGTGCCGTAGGCTGTGACCGGTCTCGAAGTCCACGCGGGTGCGCCTAATCAGCCTTCGTCACAACCGGGGCTCATCAA
>Ga0187779_10002769_pt1 | contig 10683 bp, 10 predicted proteins | sample 1015_Q2_SP10_10__FD_132435 | JGI IMG/M metagenome (GOLD analysis project Ga0187779, IMG submission 132435) | Tropical peat soil microbial communities from peatlands in Department of Meta, Colombia - 1015_Q2_SP10_10_MG | ecosystem: Environmental > Terrestrial > Soil > Wetlands > Peat | place...
CATTGTGGCAGGTCCCGATGGAGTAAACCTCCTCGGCCGCCTGTAGTCGACAAAGATGGAGGTATGAAATGAGCCTTTTCCAGGCCGCCCGACGGTTCGTCCGTCCGTTCGCGGTTGCCGTTGCACTCGTCGCGGTGGGGCCTACAGCCTACGCACAGCAGCCGACGCCCTCGTCAATCGCGGTTGCCAAACAGCTAATCGCCGTGTCGGGCGCGACTACAATATTTAACCCGCTTATTGCCGGGGTAGTCGAGCAAGCCAAAATTCTCTACCTCCAGCAAAATCCTGCGTTAGCGAAGGATCTAGGTGACATCGCCACCCAGATGCGTGCAGATTTGCAGCCGCGCCTTAACGAGATCACCGAGGAAGTAGCCAAAATCTACGCCACGAATTTCACCGAGCAGGAGTTGAAAGACATTTTGGCGTTTTACCAAACGCCGGCTGGCAAGAAGTTGCTAGCGCAGCAAGCCAAGATCATTGAAACAAGCATGTCATTTGCGCAGAATTGGGCAAACAAGCTCTCTGACGAAGTCATCGCGAAGATGCGAGACGAATTGAAGAAGAAGGGGCATCAACTCTGATCGCGCCGGTGCGAGCTGCGCGATTTTAGGAGCAGCTGTTGCGGATGGCCGAGCACGACGTCGATCTCTTCGTTATCGGTGCGGGCTCGGGCGGCGTGCGGGCGGCTCGCATTGCGGCCTCCTACGGCGCGAAGGTGATGATCGCCGAGGAATATCGTGTTGGCGGCACCTGCGTGATCAGGGGCTGTGTGCCTAAGAAGCTGCTGGTTTACGCGTCACGTTTTGCCGATGAATTCGAAGATGCCGCAGGCTTCGGCTGGACGCTCCCCGAGCCGAGCTTTCACTGGCCGACGCTGATCGCCAACAAAGATCGTGAGATCGCGCGGCTCGAAGCTGCCTATACGGCAACGCTCGAGCGCAACAAGGTGGCACTGGTCAAAAGCCGCGCCGTGCTCGAAGACGCGCAGACCGTGTGCCTGACGGCCACTGGCCAGCGAGTTACAGCAAAAACGATCCTTATCGCCACTGGCGCATGGCCTCACATGGGTCCCGACATTCCGGGCCGTGACAACGTCATCTCGTCGAACGAGGCATTCCACCTCAAGGAATTGCCGAAGCGCGTCGTCATTCAGGGCGGCGGTTACATCGCGGTGGAATTTGCCTGCATCTTTGCCGGACTTGGCAGCGACGTGACGTTGGTTTATCGCGGCGAAAACATTTTGCGCGGGTTTGATGACGACGTGCGAGAGCACCTGCGCAACGAGATGCGCAAGCGCGGGATTACTGTGACTTGCGGGCACACAGTCGCGGCGGTCGAGAAATCCGGCGATGAGTACACCGTACAGCTGTCGGATCGAACGGAGATCGCCTGCGACAAGGTGATGTTTGCCATCGGCCGTCGGCCGAACGTTAAGGGTTTGGGGCTCGAAGTGCTGCCCGTGAAGATCCACGAGCATGGCGGCATCGAGGTCGACGAATATTCACGCACATCGGTGCCGAGCATTTATGCGGTCGGTGACGTGATCAACCGAGTAAATCTCACGCCCGTCGCAATCCGTGAGGGTCACGCTTTTGCCGATACCGTGTACGGCGGCAAGCCGACTCCAGTCGACCACACCAACGTGCCGACGGCGGTTTTTTCGGAGCCCGAAGTCGGCGTCATCGGTCTCACTGAAACACAAGCACGTGAACGCTGCGCGATACTCGACGTCTACAAGACGACGTTCCGGCCGATGAAGGCAACGCTGTCAGGCCGTGACACGCGTTCGTTCATGAAGGTTCTGGTCGACGGTACGACGGACCGTGTGGTCGGCTGCCACATCGTCGGCCCTGATGCCGGCGAGTTGATCCAGGTTATCGGCATCACAGTAAAAATGGGTGCGACGAAAGCCGACTTCGACGCCACAATGGCCGTCCACCCGACCGCCGCTGAGGAACTCGTGACGTTGCGCGAAAAGACCATGAGCTACGGCCGCGCGGCGGCGGAATAGGCCGAATAACCTCAATTTTTCAATTATCTGGCCTCGTCCGAACCTGCGGTGTATAAGGCGCCGCATTGGAGCCATATGAGATGTCCGAGCGTTGGACGCCCGATAGCTGGCGCGGAAAGCCTATTCAGCAGGTCCCGGAATATCCGGACCGGCAGGCGCTGGATGACGTCGAGAAGCAGCTTGCGACCTTCCCGCCGCTGGTCTTTGCGGGCGAAGCGCGCAATTTGAAGAAGTCGCTCGCGCGGGTCGCGGCCGGCCAGGCTTTCCTACTCCAAGGCGGCGACTGTGCCGAAAGCTTCGCCGAGCATGGCGCCAATAACATCCGGGATTTCTTCCGCGTATTTCTGCAGATGGCAATCGTGCTGACCTACGCCGGCGCTTCGCCGGTCGTGAAGGTCGGCCGCATCGCTGGACAATTCGCCAAGCCGCGATCCTCGCCGACCGAGAAACGCGACGGCAAGGAACTGCCGAGCTATCGCGGTGACATCATCAACGACAACGCCTTCACCGAAGACGCACGACGCCCCGATCCCCGTCGTCAAATCGAGGCATACCGCCAGTCGGCCGCAACCCTCAATCTGCTGCGCGCTTTCGCTAAGGGCGGCTACGCCAGCGTCGAGAACGTGCATCAGTGGATGCTGCAATCAGTCAGCGGTTCGCCGCAATCGAAGGCCTATGCCGATCTCGCCGATCGAGTTTCCGGTGCGCTCGATTTCATGCGCGCTTGTGGATTGACGTTCGCCGTCGACTCCGCACTCGGCACGACTGACTTCTATACGAGCCATGAAGCGCTGCTGCTTGGCTTCGAGCAGGCCTTCACCCGCATCGATTCGACGACGGGCGACTGGTACGCGACTTCGGGCCACATGCTGTGGATTGGCGATCGCACCCGTCAGGCCGACCATGCTCATATCGAATACGCGCGCGGTATCAAGAATCCGCTCGGACTGAAATGTGGACCGTCGTTGAAGGCCGATGACCTGCTTCGGCTGATCGACCTTCTCAACCCGGACAATGAGCCGGGCCGTCTCACACTGATCGGCCGCTTCGGCGCCGAAAAAGTTGGCGACCTCCTCCCACCGCTTGTCAGGGCGGTTAAACGCGAAGGCAAGGTCGTGGTCTGGTCGTGCGACCCGATGCACGGCAACACCATCACCTCGGCGACTGGATACAAGACGCGCCCGTTCGACCTGATCCTCAAGGAGGTACGCGGCTTCTTCGGTGCGCATCAGGCGGAGGGCACCTATGCCGGTGGCGTGCATCTCGAAATGACCGGTCAGAACGTGACGGAATGCACCGGTGGCGCCCGCGCCATAACCGATGCCGACCTCAACGACCGCTACCACACGGTCTGTGATCCCCGACTCAATGCCGATCAAGCGATTGATTGTGCGTTCCTGCTCGCCGACCTGCTCAGGAAGGAGCGGGCGGTCGTGACGCCGCCAATATCGGCGGCTGCCGGTCTCTGACCCCGGAAGAGGTTGATTGCCCGACAGAAGGGCAGGCGGTAGATCATTGCCATGAACGCCCGCCCTCCCGAACGGCTTGCGATCACGGTTGCCCAGCTCAACTGCACGGTTGGCGACATCGCCGGCAATGCCGACAAGGCGCTTCGCGCGCGCGAGCAGGCTGCCAAGCAAGGCTCTGACATCGTCGTCTTTCCGGAGTTGTTCATTTCCGGCTACCCGCCCGAGGACCTCGTACTCAAGCCGGCTTTCCAGGCCACTTGCCGCGCAGCCGTCGAGCAATTGGCGCGCGAGACGTCCGATCGCGGTCCAGCGCTGGTGATTGGCACGCCGTGGCTTGACGACGGCAAGCTCTACAACGCTGCGGCTCTACTCGATGGCGGCGAGATTGTTGCGCTGCGCTACAAAGTCGACCTGCCGAACTATGGCGTCTTCGATGAGAAGCGTGTGTTTGCCCCGGGCCCGCTGCCCGGTCCGGTGAATTTCCGCGGCGTACGCTTCGGAATCCCCGTTTGCGAGGACATCTGGGGTCCGGAGTCGGTCGAATGCATTGCTGAGACGGGCGGTGAAATTCTGCTTGTCCTTAACGCTTCGCCTTACCGCCATGGCGTCATCGACGAGCGCCTGAATGTTGCCGTGCCACGCGTCGTCGAAGCCGGTCTGCCGCTCATCTACGCGAATATGGTGGGCGGCCAAGACGAGCTTGTCTTTGAGGGCGGTTCGTTCGCGCTCAACGCTGACCGCTCTCTGGCGTTTCAGTTGCCGGCATTTCAGGAAGCAATCGTCACGACGAAATGGTGCCGACAAGGACAGACTTGGCAGTGCGACGACGGGCTCAAGATGCCCACGATTGAGCCCGACCGCGCCGACTATTCGGCCTGCGTGCTGGGTCTGCGCGACTACGTCCGTAAAAACGGCTTTCCCGGTGTGGTGCTCGGTCTGTCGGGCGGCATCGATTCCGCGCTATGCGCAGCAATGGCTGTTGATGCGCTCGGCGCCGAACGTGTGCGCTGCGTGATGATGCCCTATAAGTTCACGGCTCAGGAGTCGCTGGACGATGCAGCGGCCTGTGCCCAGGCGCTCGGCGTACGTTACGATGTGCTGCCGATCGCGGCGGCGGTCGAAGGCTTCGAACTGGCGCTCAAACCTGCGTTCACCGGCCTATCGCGCGACGTGGCCGAGGAGAATTTGCAGGCGCGTACGCGTGGCACCACGCTCATGGCCATCTCGAACAAATTCAACCTGATGGTGGTGACGACCGGAAACAAATCGGAAATGTCGGTCGGTTACGCGACGCTCTACGGCGACATGAACGGCGGATTCAATCCGATCAAGGATCTCTATAAGACAGAGGTCTTTCGCTTGGCGCGGCTGCGTAACACGTGGAAGCCCGACGGCGCTTTGGGCCCAGACGGACTGGTCATTCCCGACGACATCATCGTTCGTCCGCCGACCGCCGAGTTGCGTGAAAATCAGAAGGACGAGGACTCGCTGCCGCCTTATGCTGTGCTCGATCCGATCCTCGAGCGGCTGATCGAGCGCGAGGAGCCCATCGCGACGATCGTTGCGGCGGGTTTCGATCGCGATATGGTGGTGCGCGTCGACCGCATGGTGAATATCGCGGAGTACAAGCGGCGGCAGGCCGCGCCGGGCGTCAAGGTCACGCTCCGCAATTTCGGCCGCGACCGGCGTTATCCAATCACCAATCGCTATCGTGACCCGGGTACGCCGCCTCCCGTGCCGGACGCCTCGATCGTCAAGGCAAAGCCCATCAAGAGCGAAGCGTTCGATTTCTGAAAGTCAGTGCCGGGGCAGGAAGGTCGGTCCGACCGAGCGAACATTGCGCTTGCCCGGGTCTGGATCACCAGGAGCGTCGGCCAAGGCATCTGCGTTCGAGGGCGCTGTCGTAGATGCTGCGCCAGGCGTTGCCGGCTTGGTTGGCGCAACGCCTTTAGGCTGCGCGAAGGATTTAGCGTTCTGGTCAGTGACGATGACATCGCCTGGTGCAACGGTCGTGTCGGCGCCGTTGACTTTGAGCGCCTCAGCCCAGCTCTCGCCCGGTCGGCGGCAGCTGCAGGCCGGATTGAGCGCTTTGCGGTACTGAAACGCGGCCGGCAACTCGGTGTAGAGCCGGCCGTTGAGAGAGACCGCTTGCTGCATGTCCTCGCCGGGATTGTGGTACGTGTAAAGTTGCACTTCTGCGGCAGGACACATCCGCTGACAAGTCTGCTCATCATCGCGGAAGTGTTCGGACGACGTCTCAAACGAGATCGGGAAATAGAAGCCGTCGCAGGTGCGGACGCAGACCGTCCTGAAATTGCCGCCCATCGGGCCGTTCGGCTGTGAGAAAACATTGTTGTTGCCGAAGAGGCGGTCGAAGAAGCCGCCTTGCTCGCCGGCGCGGGCGGCTGCGCGATATTGCGGCCCGCAATTGTTGTCGGAGAGCGCGATCAGAAGCCCCTGACGTTGTCCGGCGCGCTCGGCGGTGCCGCCTTGCGTACGCTCAAGCTGGTTCTGCATGCGATCAAGGACGTCGCGTTGATCTTCGATGCGGCGATTGAGCGGACCGCATGCCTGAGGGGCCTGCGTGAAGATCGAGAAGAAGCCGGAATTGGTGCAGCCCATCCGGCGCGCTTGTGCGACCAGCTTGTCGACCTCGAATTGCTGCTTCTGAACCGCGTCATTGGCGCTTCTGATCTGGTCGGCGCGTTGCGGGTCGTCGTTGCCGCGATCGAGCGCCGACAATTGCGCCTCGAGGCGCTGGCAGACCGGATTTGTCGAAGGCGCCTGCGCCCAAGCGGCAGCACCCGCCGACAGGATGATCGCGGCAGCGTTGATTGTGCGGACGGCTCCCCTCATGGCGCGCACTCTAGCCTGCGAATTGTGGCAACGCGAGGATGAGATCAGCGCAATTTGGCCGCTTCCGAGTGCAGGTTCCAGAGCACGCCGGCCACAATGATCATGGCGCCGAGCAGTACGAAGATATCGAGCGATTCGCTATAGAACGCCCAGCCGACGACGGCGATGAGCGGGATGCGCATGAAGTCGAGTGGCACGACCAGGGTCGCGTCGCCGGCGCGGAATGCGTTGCTGAGGCAGTAGTGCGAACTGGTACCAGCAATGGCAACTACAAGCACGGGCAGTAAGTGCTTCATCTGCAAGTGCATGAACACATACGGGTCGCTGCCGAGCAGTGACAGCGGGAACTGCATGGCCGCCATCCAGAAGATGATGCCGAACGTGGTTTCGGTCATGGTCAGCTTCTTGGTGGTGATCATAGTGATCGCGTAGCCGACAGCCGCGCCGAGAACGAGGAGGGCAGCTGGATTGAAGCTCGCCAGTCCCGGCCGCAAGATCACCAGAACGCCGATCAGCCCGAACACGACCACGCCGAGCCGGCTCAGGGTCAGACGTTCGTGAAGAAACCAGACCGCAAGCAGTGCGGTCCATGCCGGCATCGTGAATTCGAGCGCAAACACAGTCGCAAGCGGCAGCATCGTCAGGCTGAGCGCCCAGGCATATTGTGAGGCGTAGTGGACGGTGTTGCGGAACGCATTGAGCCCCATCCGCCGCGGCAGGGCGTGAACGCGCAGCTCGGGCCGGAAGAGCAGTAGCGACGACAGGAAGATGAGCGAGCCCGCGCTGCGGATCGCCAGGATTTCGAAAATGTTGAAGCCGCTATGCGACAGCTCGCGGATCGACACTGCCATCGCCGAGAATGACAGCAGCGTGCCGGTCATCCAGAGGACGACGCGGACGATGTGGTTCTTGGCGGGATGAAGGCTGCGGGCGGCCGACGGCGGACTATCGAGCGCGCCGGCTTTGGCGTCACTCTGCATCGGGCTGATTTTCCGGCCGTGCCTTGTCGAAAGCGGCAAGCTTCAGGCACGCAGCGTCCGCCACGACGATCTTCGGGAAAGCGTCGAGCGGTACCTTCAGCCGTCGCGCGTTGAACACCTGAGGCACCAGGCAGATGTCCGCAATTGTCACCTGCGCACCGCAGGTGTAGGGCGCCGGCAAGATCATCGCTTCGATCGCCTTGAAGCCCTCGATCACCCAGTGGTGATACCAGGCGTCGATCTCGGGCTGCTCGTGCTTCATGGCGCGCTTGAGATGCTGCAGCACGATCAGATTGTTGAGCGGGTGGATATCGCAGGCGACCATTTGCGCGATCGCGCGCACCTTGGCGCGTGCCACTGCGTCGGATGGCAGCAATGGCGGCTTCGGATGCGTCTCGTCGAGATAGTCGATGATGGCAAGCGACTGGGTCAGCACATCGCCGCTGTCGAGCTCCAGCGCCGGCACCCGCATCTGCGGATTGATCTTGATGAAGTCCGGCTTACGCTGGTGGCCGCCGTCCTTAGTGAGATGGATCGGCACCATGTCATAGCTCAGCCCCTTGAGGTTGAGCGCGATGCGCACGCGATAGGCGGCTGATGAGCGGAAATACGTGTAAAGTTTCAAGGTGGTCGCCCCGGCTAAATCGACGGCAATCTAGCGCAGCGACGACGCGGTGGCGATACCGACGCTGAGTTGCGTCGAGCGCGCGATCAATTTCGTCAGAGTGCGCTCGAACGCGGCCCGGTCGGCGGGATCGACCGACTCGAGAAGCTGGCGGACAAATTCGAGCGCCGCCGGCGCAAGCTCGCTATACACTTCGCGGCCGGCAGTCGTCAGCGACAGAAAAGCCTCACGCAGATCGTTGCGATTGGTCCGCCGCGACACCAGCTTGCGCCGCTCGAGCATGGCGACCGCTCGCGACACCTTGGTCTTGTGCATGTGGCTGTGATGGCCGATGGCCTTGGCGGTCATCATGTCGAATTCGCCGAGCGTCACCAGCACCCGCCATTCGGGCACGCCGATCTTGTAGCGGCCCGCATAAATACGCGAGAGCGCCTGTGTGACCAGCGCCGAACAGACATTGAGGCGGTAAGGCAAAAATTGGTCGAGCTTGAGCGCAGTAGCGCTATTCGGTTGTTCGACCGCTGTCGCGCTGTCCTGGGCCATGACGCATTATCCATCGTGAATCGCGCATGACCCTCGTCACGCACGTGACACACAAACTCTGGCCGAACTTGCGACCACGCGCAACGATCTTTGTAACTTTTTAAGTTACTGGCGCGACACGCGATTTTGGTGCGACGGCCACGTTTTCAGCGCATCGAGGCGGCGCGACAAAGGCCCCGGCACCTGCCCGACGACGAACAGCGAGCCAAAAAAATTGATAAGCAGAATTTTCATGACGGCCCCCGGTTCTCGCGTTGATAACGTCTTGAGCGGAGAGCCGGTTCCGAAAGTCGGGTGGGCCACGTTGCCTACCGTGATACGGTGTACAGCCAGTGACGGAGACCGCCATGACAGAGCAGCGTCTCATCCTCCCGACTTTCGGCCCGCTGTATCGGATCTTCGCGCCGATCACCGAGCCGCTGATCCGCTTGGTGGCCGGCGGTTCGCTGGCAATCCACGGTTATCCGATCCTGTTTGGCGACAAGGCGGTTGCCGCCAAGTTCCTCGAGAGCGTCGGTTTCCAGAACGGGCTGTTCTGGAGCTATATCGTCGGCAGCGTCGAATTCATCTGCGGCGTCTGCCTCGCCATCGGGTTGCTCACGCGCGTTGTCGCGGTTCCGATAATCGGATTTCTGTTGATCGCGATCGTCACATACCACTGGCAGTTCGGCTTCGCCTGGGAGAACCGCGGTATCGAGTACCCGCTGTTCTGGTCGATCGTGGTGCTGCATTTCCTGGTGCGCGGCGGCGGCGCCTGGTCGGTCGACCGGCTGATCGGCTGCGAGTTCTAGCCGCGCGGCAAAGCTGTTTGTCGCGACGAGAGCGTTACAGACGGCGGATTAGCGCGAGCAGACGATGGCGACGAGGTCGTCGCACTTCGAGCCGCGGCAGCCGCCGCCGGCCGGGATGGCGCCGGTGATGTCGTCGCGGTCGACCTTGCGGTACGACATGGCGGACGCATAGTCCTGCGACTTGCAATAGGCATGGGCGGCCGCAGCGCCGCACTTGTCGCCGGATTCGAGGCAACGGTCGACGCCGTAGCCGCCGCCGTCCGCGGCGATGATGAACATGCGCCGCTCGGCCTGCGCGGTACCGGCGAGGCAGAGGCAAAGAACAGCGGCAAGACTGACCACAAGAGTCCGCATAGGAGATCGCCCGCGTGTCGTTGGAGCGCCAATGGACGCCGACGCCTAGAATGCGGCCAAAAGCGTTAAGGCGCGCTTAACCGAGCGATTCCAGGCGCTTCGCGGGTGCGCCGCGGCCCTTGACGGCTCGCCGCCAACTCAAGCATTGTGCGCGCCGATGAACGGCCTTAACCATATCTGCGGCATTTGCCGCGAGATTATTCGCTAGCGCACCACGCTGGCTGCGGCTGTCTTTTCTCAAATCTGAGAGCTCAGGACGCCCGGCCAGCGGGGCCGACGGTGTCATGTTATGGAGCTCAGGCTCTACGATACGCTGACGCGCGAGAAGCGGCCATTCGTGCCGATCGATCCCTCACATGTACGAATGTATGTGTGCGGGCCGACGGTCTACGACTATGCGCACATCGGCAATGCGCGGCCGGTCATCGTGTTCGACGTTCTGTTCCGTCTGCTGCGGCATCTTTACCCTGGCGATGGGCGCGTCACCTACGTGCGCAACGTTACCGATGTCGACGACAAGATCAATGCGCGCGCGGCCGAGCGCGGCATTTCGATCCGGGAACTGACCAAGACCACATACGAGAATTTCAAGGCGGACGTCACGGCGCTCGGCTGCCTGCCGCCGACGGTCGAGCCGCGCGCCACCGAACATATCGAGCAGATGAAGGAGATCATTGAGCGCCTCGTGAAGGCCGGCTGCGCCTACGTCGCGCAGGACAACGTGCTGTTCCACGTCGCGGCGATGAAGGATTACGGCAAGCTGTCGAACCGCTCGCTCGATGAAATGATCGCCGGCGCGCGTGTCGAAGTGGCCCCGTTCAAGAAGGACCCGATGGACTTCGTGCTGTGGAAACCGTCGAAGGATGGCGAGCCGTCCTGGCCGTCACCCGCGGGCATCAAAGCGCCGGGCCGCCCGGGCTGGCACATCGAATGCTCGGCCATGGCCTGGAAGCACCTCGGCGAGACCTTCGACATCCACGGCGGCGGCATCGATCTCATGTTTCCGCACCACGAGAACGAGATCGCGCAGTCGCGCTGCGCCTTCCATACGCCG
>Ga0187779_10002770_pt1 | contig 10683 bp, 6 predicted proteins | sample 1015_Q2_SP10_10__FD_132435 | JGI IMG/M metagenome (GOLD analysis project Ga0187779, IMG submission 132435) | Tropical peat soil microbial communities from peatlands in Department of Meta, Colombia - 1015_Q2_SP10_10_MG | ecosystem: Environmental > Terrestrial > Soil > Wetlands > Peat | place...
GGCTGATTTCGCGTTTAATCTATTTAGAGTATATCACTGGGAAGACTTAGTGCATGCTTTTCCGCTGTTAGACTACAAGTGGCTCATCGTTCCCAGGCCATTTCCTGACCGAGATAAAATTACGATTGTTTACCGGGCTCAGGTGCTGCGGGGCCGAAATGGTGGTATACTTAAAACAAGAAAAGGTGCAGATATTAGCAATAATGCAACAACTTGCATGCTGCTTTTACGGAAAGGGGTGATCGCTATGTTGGTGAAGACGTCAATGGCGGAGCTCAAGCATTTCACTACACCGGATGAGGTTAGAACTTTTCCGAAAGGAAAGCTGGAACTGGTAAAGATCGGAGGGGCCACGATCGGTCGTGCGACATTCGAGCCGGGATGGAGATGGTCTACCTCGATACAGCCGCTGGCAAAGACAAAAAGTTGCGAAGCACCGCATTTCCAGTATCATGTGTCGGGAACGATCATGGTCGTCATGGATGACGGGACGCGACTTGAGTGCAAGGCTGGTGACGTATCCTTATTGCCCACTGGTCATGACGCGTGGGTGGTTGGCAATGAACCTGCTGTCGTTGTGGATTTTCAGGGCATGGTTGATTATGCAAAGGAAACTTTTGGTAATAAGTAGCTCCATGGAGGTGAGACTGACAGCATAGAAGTGCAAAAATCCGTAAAATCTTATCTCGTTCTGAGGAAGAGGGTCGTTTATTATAAGCGGGACCTTCTTCTTCAGAGCGGGTAAAACGCTCCTTATAACAGCATAACAGCGAAGAAAAAAGGTTCCCTCCCTGATTTAGCCCCTGAGTACCCGTTTATCCCCGACCCTTTGCGTAAGTTTCTGAGAGTCAAAAAATTCCATGAGCGGTACGGCGAACTTGCGGGATGTCTTGGCCAGGTCCCGGAACTCGGCCATCGTGATCTCTTTCTTTTCCTCCAGAAACTTCTTCAGGTCAGCCTTTATCGATTCTAGGGTATCCTTATGAAGATGGAGCGAGTCGTTGATCCTGACCGTACGGCCTTCTTCGGCAAGCAACTTAAGCAAATCCTTGGCGTCCTTATCGGTGATGCCGAGGAGGGCAGGGATCTCTTCCCTCAGAGGAGGCTGGGAAGCGCCCTTCCTGATGGCCTCCACGATCTTATCCTTGAAAGCGCTCTGGTCCTTGCCCACAGCCGCTTTGAATCCGGGGAGCCTGAGTCTGGAGCCGTCGGTATCAACTTGTTTCTTCTTGACGAGGCCGTCGATGGTCATGCTCAAGACCTTCGGCGACAGCCTCATCCGGAGCATGCCCTTCAATTCTTCTTTTTCAAGGCCTGGTTTGAGGGGATTCTCCTTGTGATACTTGGCGATCATATCGATGGTCTTCTTTTCGAGCGCCGCAAGGTGTGACGTATGCACATAGAGATTGTCCACCCTGAGAGCGCCTTTTTTTTGGGTGAGGGATGCAAGAGCCGTCGTGATCTCCTGCTTGTCAGCGGCGATTGTGCCAATGGCATCAGCCTCTTCAATGCCCGCGAGACCGCGACCCGCGATAAAGAGAGCAAGCCGGTCCTCCATCGTTCCCCGTTCCAGAGCCTCGAGGTTTTTGAGCGATTCCGCCATGGTGGCCTGTTTATGCCTCCTGGGATGGGGATTCAGGACCATGCCGCCGCCAAGGGTCTCCATGGGAGAATAAAAGCGAAGGATATAGCGATCGCCGTGCTGAACGATCACCGGCTGTTCAAATCTGAACTGGACGTATGACTCCTGGCCGGGCGCAAGCTCGTTCCTGCCCAAGAGGGTGATCCTGCCGATGGATTCCTGGGTGCTGTTATAAAACCGGACTCGCGAGCCGGTCTTGAGGCCGCGCGGCGCCTGTTTGAGCAGGTCGAGCTTCGCGTCAAGCGTTTTTGTGGGACTGAAAAACCCTGCGCTCACGATCGTATCTCCTCGGGAGAGCTGGTCTTTCTCCACGCCCTGCAAATTGACGGCCGTGCGCTGACCGGCGATGGAGCGCGGGACCGCCATGTTGTGGGATTGGATGCCGCGGACTTTTGTTTTGATTCCCCGGGGAAGTATCTCGACCTCCTGTTCCGTGCTTATCGCGCCGGAGAGGAGAGTGCCAGTAATGACCGTGCCGAACCCTTTCATCGTGAAGACTCGGTCGATAGGCAGGCGAAGGATGCCGTTCGGTGACTTGGATTGCACGTCGTTCGCGATCCTGGCAAGCTCCTGGATCAGAGCAGGCAGGTTTTCCCCGGTCTTTGACGAGACTGCGACGATGGGCGACTTTTCGAGGAACGTGCCTTTGACGAAATCCCGGATCTCATCCTGCACGAGTGCGAGCCAGTCCTTCTCGACCATATCCATTTTGGTCAGCGCAATTAGGCCTTTCTTCACGTGCAACAGGTCGCAGATGGCGAGGTGCTCGCGGGTCTGGGGCATGATGCCCTCGTCGGCAGCGATGACAAGCATCACGATATCGATACCGCCAACGCCGGCGAGCATGTTCTTGATCAGTCCCTCGTGGCCGGGAACGTCGACGATGCCGAGGCGGTTGCCGCCGGGAAGATCGAGGGACGCGAACCCAAGGTCAAGGGTGATGCCGCGCTCTTTTTCTTCCTTGAGGCGGTCCGGGTCCGTGCCGGTGAGGGCCTTAACGAGGCTCGATTTACCGTGGTCGATATGTCCGGCAGTGCCGAGGATAATATATTTCATGGGATTTGATTTGCCCCGGAGGCATTGAGCACACAGGGAAAAACCTTAGACACTGAGATAGACTCATTTACTCATGACGCAAACTGATAAAGCGTTGTTTTATCAGTGCAAATCAGGCCCTTTTGCTGCGCATCGGTTTAAATAAGGATTTGTTCCGTGAGCCTTATGTCCCTCTGGCACATATTACGCTATGAGTATCCTGTTTATTGCTTCAACGATCATTCGGATCTCTTCATCATTCAGCGTCCGCGGATCAAAGATGACCATGCCTTCCTTGATGCGAGTGATGATGTGCGGTTTGCCGAGGCGGAGGCTGGACTCGATCTGGTTCGCGCTCAAACGGTCATGGCGGAAACAGACGGTCCTCGTGGGGAAGTTCCCGGTGGGAAGCGCGCCGCCGCCGCTCTGTGAAATGTCGTCCTGGATCATTATTGACGATTCTTTATTTGACAAATTCTTGATGCCCTCGGCCAGAAGCCTGGCCTTTCTTTCGATCTCGCCAAGCGGCTGGGTTAGCATCCAGAGCGTAGGGATGTCGAGAACAGCCCTGTCCACATCCAGGTACTGGGTGAGCGTCGCGTCGAGGGCCGCAAGGGTCAGCTTATCGATGCGCAGCGCGCGGGCCAGAGGATTGGACCTTATCTGGTCAAGGTAGGTCTTTTTTCCAAGGATCATGCCAGCCTGCGGCCCGCCCAGGAGCTTGTCGCCGCTGAAGGTGAGCACGTCGACACCCGAGTCTACCGCCTGCTGAACAGTGGGCTCATTGCCGGCCCCATACGCGGCGAGATCGATGAAACTGCCGCTTCCCAGATCCCACATCACGGGCAGGTCGTTCTTTTTGCCCAAGGCAGCAAGTTCCTGAGGCGAGACCTCTTTGGTGAAACCGACAATCTTATAATTGCTTGTATGGACCTTGAGAAGCAAACCCGTGTTCTCGTTGATTGCCTTTTCGTAATCCTTGAGGTGGGTCTTGTTCGTCGTTCCGACTTCACGAAGCTTTGCGCCGCTCCGTTCCATGACGTCGGGCACGCGGAAGGACCCACCGATCTCGACAAGCTCGCCGCGTGAGACCAATACCTCTTTTCCGCGGGCGAGGGTGTTCAAGCAAAGAAGCACGGCTGCTGCGTTGTTGTTGACAGCCGTGGCTGCCTCAACACCGGTGAGCCGTGTTAGAATGCCCTCTACGTGGACGTAACGCTTGCCGCGTTCGCCTGCGTCGATGTCATATTCGAGGTTTGAATAGCTCCGGCTTACTTCGATGACCCGCTCTATGGCCTTCTCCGAAAGGAGGGAGCGCCCGAGGTTGGTATGAACGACGACTCCCGTGGCGTTTATGACCGGACGGAGGCTTGGTTCGGAAAGTTTCCCGAGAATATCCTCGGCATGGTCGAGGATAGCGGTCATGGAGAAGAACCGCTCATCAATCTTCCGGACGGCGTCCTGATCTGTTGCCTGAAGGACGGCTCTGCGCCGTACTGCGAGCGCCGTCCTGATCGCGTCAAGCACGAGGACCCGGGGATGATGCTCGAGCCACTGCTGAGCCTTTTTCTCTTTCAGGACCTCATCGACTGCGGGCAGTTTTCTAAGAAGCTCTTTCATGATTAGTAACATAGCATAGATGCCCCAGAATATCAACCGGTCCTGGGCTTTTCCCTTTTTGCCTTGACATATAACCGGGAATGTGTCAATTTTATTCCGAACAGTTTGGTCTCAAGCATATTGACGGAGGGGACATCCATGAAATGCTATGAGTGTGCAAAACAGGGGAAAGATGAGGACGCAGTGGCGGTGTGCGTCATCTGCGGCATGGGGCTCTGCATGGAACACGCCATTCGTGAGAATCTGCCAGTCGTTGATATCATTGACTGGGGGTTTGGCAAAGAGGAACACCGGTATCCCGTGGATATCCCCCGGTTCCTCTGCTCCTCATGCAAAGGCGCCATCGACATCAGGAAGAAGGCACGGTGAAAATGTCTCGAGGTGTCCATGGACAGGCGTAAATTCTTGAAGAGCGTCGCGGCAGCAGGCGTCTCGCTGTCCGGTGTGGCAGCGATGGGAGAGATATTCATTCCCTTTGCCGAGGCGGTCGAAATGCCGAAATTCAATTTCGCGCACATAACGGACCTCCATCTTGATGTGCGCGGTGAAAGCAACTGGCAATACCGCGAGAAAAGCGTACCGCTGTTCATCGATGCCCTTCGCCAGCTGGGGCGGCTGCCGAAGCTGAACTTCGTCGTGTTCGGAGGCGACCAGATTCACTACGGTCCGAACGACAAGGAATCCCTCGACGTCTTCCAGAAATGGACAGCACACCTCAGCATGCCGCTTTATATCCTGCTCGGGAATACCGAGGTCTCTCCGGTCTCGGGTGTCTCGAAACTGGGAAGGGATGAATACCTGAGGGCCTGGAACGGCAAGGGGCTGCGGCCCGGCCACTCGTCATGGGCCTTTGACCCGGTATCCGGGGTCAGGGTCATCGGGTTCGATGTGACGGTGGACGGCAAACCGCACGGTGAGGCAAGTCTTGATGAGCTCAAATGGCTCGAAAAGGAGCTGAAGGAGAGCCAATCCAAGAAGCTCATCATCGTGTTCACGCACCAGCTTTTGATGCCGACGACGGAGAAGGATAAGACGCGTTCGTGGTCTTTCTGGATGGTAAAGAACAGCACGCGCGTGCGCGAGGTCCTTGAGGCCCATCCAAACGTGCGGCTGGTGATCTCCGGTCACCACCACGTCTCAAAGGTGGAGTCCATCGGAAGGATCACGTATGTCTCCGATCCCGCCATTGTCACCTATCCCTGCTCATTCCGGTCGTATTCAGTCAGTCGCGAGGGGATACACCTGAAAAACATCGGGCTTGACGACAAGGCCACGGTGAACCGCGCACTGGAACTCCTTGTCTCTGACCCGTACGCGAAGATGTACAACCCTGATGCGCCGCAGAAGGCCGCCGATTACAGCGTGGGTCTAACCGAAAACGACCGGGAAACCACTATAAAGTTGTGACCGCATGAATTGGGACCTACTTCCCATCCTTTCAGGCAGGACCTCCCATAGCGCGTAACCTGGACGAAACAATCCCCCTATTCTCTCCCGAAACAAGTTCTGTAAGCCCCATGCCATGATCGCAGCGTGAAAGAGGCCTCATCCCTAAAGAGACGCTCGTTCAGCGATACCTTCAGCAAATTGCCTCATGAAGCGATTAAATGTGAGGAAGCCATGGTTACCAGGGGAAAGGGCCAGTGCGTTACTCCGCCAGCGAGAAGTCTATCCTTTTCCGTGAGGTGTCCACGCGGTCTACGCGCACCGTTACCGCGTCTCCGATCCGGTACGTGCGCTTCTTCCGTTCACCCCTCAGGCAGTGAAGTTTCTCTATATAATGGTAGTAGTCGTCGGCAAGCGTCGAGACGTGGACCAGTCCCTCGACGAAGAGTTCGCGGAGCTGCACGAACAGGCCAAACTGCACCACACCAGTGATGATGCCATCATACACGTCACCGAGCTTGTCCTTCATGAACTCGAGCTTGAGCAGGGTGACTACGTCCCGTTCAGCTTCCATGGCGGTCCGCTCGCGAAGCGAGCAGTGAGCGGCGGCTTCAGGCAGGGTCTCGGCAAGGCGTGCGGTATACGCTTCGTCCCCGAGTCTGCCTTTCATATCTGCTTTCAGTATTCGGTGCACGATGAGGTCCGGATAGCGCCGAATAGGAGACGTGAAGTGGGTGTAGGTGTCCGCGGCGAGCCCGAAGTGCCCGACGTTCTCGGCGGAGTATCTTGCTTGTTTCATCGTGCGAAGCAGGACGGTGTTGATCAAGGTCTCTTCAGGCGTTCCCTTGGCCTTCGCGAGCGCTCTCTGCAAATGCAGGGGCTTGAGCTTTTTCGCCGCAGGCAGGTTGATGCCGAGCGTATCGAGGAATTCTACGAGATCGGTCAGTTTTTCCTCTGCCGGCTCCTCATGGATACGGTAGATGAACGGCACTTCCTTGTTCTCTATGTGCCCGGCCACGGTCTCATTTGCCGCGAGCATGAACTCCTCAATGATCTGGTGCGCCATGTTCCGCTCAGCCCTGATGATATCGGTCATGCGGCCCTGCAGGTCGAGCACGATTTCGGGCTCGGGCAGGTCGAAATCGATGCTCCCCCGTTTTGCCCGCTTGGAGCGCAGGATGTCCATGAGCTCCTCCATGAGCTCAAACTCGTTCAGCAGAGCACGGTAACGTTTCCGCTGGGCAGGGTCATGGTCCACGAGGATCTCGCGCACGGCGGTGTAGGTCATGCGCTCGTTGCTGTTGATGACACTCTCATAGATGTCATACCGCATGATGTCGCCCGATGGCGAGATGTCCATCTCACAGGTGAGGGTGAGCCGGTCCACGCTTGGGTTGAGGCTGCAGATGCCGTTCGAAAGCGATGTGGGAAGCATGGGGATGGCGCGGTCCGGCAAATACACGCTCGTGCCGCGCTGATAGGCCTCTTGGTCGAGGATGGTGCCTTCTTTGACATAGTGTGCCACGTCGGCGATGTGTACCCAGAGCCGGTAGCCGGATCTGATCTTTTCAAGTGAGATCGCGTCGTCGAAGTCGCGTGCTTTCTCCCCGTCGATCGTGACCGTCGGAAGGCTTCTAAGGTCGCGCCGGTTCCTGCGTGCGGCCGTGCTGACCTCCTGCGGGATATCCGCCGCATCCCGGAGCGCGGCAGAAGAGAAGTGCACGGGAAGTTCGTACTGCTCGATTATCATCTCGGAGTCAATCCCGGGATCTCCGGCCTTTCCGATGACACGGACGACCCTGCCTTCAGGCGGTCTGCCGCGCATGGGATACGCGATGATTTCGGCGGTGACGATATCGCCGTGCCTGGCGCCACTGGCGTTTTCCCTGTTCACCATCAGGTCTTGCGTTATTTTGGGGTCGGAAGAAGTGATGAACCCATATCCACCGGTCAGGGACTCCGGGAGTTCATACGTCCCGACGATTTTGGTATGCGCCCGCTCAAGGATGCGGATGATGGCGCCTTCACGCTTCCCCGTCACCTTCTTTATTCCAACTGGCGGCGTCACCCGGACCACGACCGTATCACCGTCCATGGCATCGAGGCGGCTCCGTGCGGAAACATAAATATCGGTTCTGCCCTTCTTCTCAGGGATCACAAACCCGTAGCCTGCCGGATGGGCCTGGAATCTGCCGGTCTCAAGGTCCATCTTCTCGGGCAGGCCGTAACGGTTCCCGCGCGTCTTCACGATATCTCCGCTCATAACGAGCTCGCCGAGCGCTCTCTTGAGCTCGCGCCGGTCCTCGGTCTTGAGCTTGAGCAGACGCATGAGCTCCCGAACCATCATCGGTTTGCCGGTCCTGGTCCTGATCAGTTCAATGAGCTGTTTGTGGGTGTATTCCATACTATTGAGAGCATCGATTCCAAGGTACGGAGTGCAGTGCATGCAGGTTTCATACGGCAACGGTCCGGGACTTTGAATTTAATTTACCCTGAGCAGCTTCGCCGCCGCTTCCGCTACGAGGACCGGGCCTCTTTCAATCTTTGCTTCGGCCTTGACCAGTCCATGCGTCTCGTGAATGAGCCTGCCGGTGACGTCGAGCTCTTCTCCGGGCGCGGAAGGGGACTTGAATTTTACCGTTATCTCTGCGGTCACGGCAGGGATGCCGAGTCCGTACGCCAGCTTAACCATGGCCTCGTCGAGCAGCGCGGAGAGAATGCCTCCGTGGACGATCCCCTGATATCCCTGGTGAGCGTCTTTCGGGATGAACTTCGCGCGGATGGATCGGTCCTGGGCGTTGATCTGGAATTCAACGGCGAGACCGACTGGGTTTTTCTTGCCGCATACATAGCAATTCTGATTGTCGCGGAGCTGTCTCATCATGATAGAAATTATTGCAACCGCTCATGAACGCAGATGGGCACTGCTCAGTGCCCCAAAATAGTTTGCGGACTTTTTTCTGCGCTTGTATCTACTATTAGTTGTCAGTATAATATAAAAAATGTCATTTGACAACGATATAACGCCCGCTCCTGAACGGCTGCGTCACCTTGGGATGCAGGACCTGGCTCAGGCGCAGAGGAACCTTGAACTTCTACGCGCTGCCGTGGGTGCCGAAGGCTTCTCAGGACTTCTTCCGGGTTTGTTGGCTGCTTTCTCCCGTGCGGCAGACCCTGACATGGCGTTAAACAATTTCGAGCGGTTCATAAGCGCGCTGAACGACGTACCGTCATTCCTTGCTCTCTGCCGGACGAGACCGGACGTTCTTGTTTCTTTCATCACGATATCCGGCGCAAGCAGGTTCCTTTCGACCTTTCTCGTGGGATCCGCCGATGAAAGCCTGGCGGTCCTGTCCGATACTGACTATCTCGCGAACCCTGCCGACAAAAAAAATCTTGCTGAAAGGCTTGCATCCAGGCTGACAGGGGAGGTAAGCGACAAGGGCTTCTTCCGCATTCTGAGGTTGTTCCGCAAGCAGGAGATGCTCAGGATCGGACTGCGCGACCTGCTCGGCAAGGCGGACCTCCAGGAAACGGTAACGGACCTGTCGTCCCTGGCCGAGGTCTGTCTCAAGAAGGCCTATGAATGGGCGGATGCGGGGCTCACGAAGCGGTTCGGCAGACCGGTCGGCGCAAACCCGGACGGGACGTCCGTTTCCGCGGGATTCGCGGTGATCGCCATGGGCAAGCTCGGAGGACAGGAGTTGAACTTCAGTTCCGACGTGGACCTCATGTATGTTTACGCCGCGGACGGCGAGACCGAAGGGGTGACCACTTTCGATGGGACAACAATAAACAGGATCACGAACCATCAGTATTACGTCAAGCTTGCGGAGAAGCTGAGCGCGGCCATCGGTGAGAAGACCGAGGACGGCTTCGTGTTCCGCGTCGATCTTCGTCTCAGGCCGGAGGGACAGCGCGGACCGCTGGCGCAGAGCCTCGGCGGATACGAGATCTACTATGAATCATGGGGCCAGACCTGGGAACGGTCTGCGCTGCTCAAAGCGAGGCCTGTGGCCGGTGATGATGAAGTGGGCAAGGAGTTCATGGAACGGATCACGCCCTTCGTGTACCGGAAGTACCTCGATTACAGCGCCATAGCCGAGATCCGAGACATGAAACAGAAGATAAACAAGGACGTGGAGCAGAAAGGAAGGACATACCGCGATGTGAAGCTCGGCTACGGCGGCATCAGAGAGATCGAGTTCGTGATCCAGGCACTCCAGCTTATCTACGCAGGGCGGGACCGGTCCCTGCGCGAGAAGAACGCGCTCAAGGCACTGCACATGCTTTCCCAGAAGGGGCTGCTCACGTACCAGGAGCATGCCGACCTCGCGAAGGCCTATGTGTTCCTCCGGACGGTCGAGCACCGTATCCAGATCCTTGACGACCTCCAGACCCAGACCATGCCTTCGGATGAACGCGAGTTGCGCACGCTTGCAAGACGAACAGGATATCTCGAACTGGGAAAGGAGGCAGCATCGCTGCTTCGGGACTATTCCGAGAACACCCGGAAGGTTAGGAACGTGTACGACGACCTGTTCGCGTTCACGGGAGACGAGAAGGCGGCGGAACAAACGGCGCGCGATTATGATCTGCTGCTCGATGCCGGAACGTCAGAACAGGAGTCGGTCAAGGTGCTCAGGCGGTATGGGTTCCGTGATGCGGGTAAGGCGTACCGGAACCTGCTGCTGCTCCGTGAGGGCCCAGCCTTGGTGCACCGGACGCCAAGGAGCCGCAAGTTGTTCGATGAGATATTTCCGGCCTTGTTCCATGAGATCGCGTCTTCGCCTGATCCGGACATGGCGCTCAATCATCTGGAGTCCTTTCTCGCGGCACAGGGTTCGTGGGAGACCTTTCAATCGCTCATGAAGCTCGACGCGTCGGCCGTCAAGGTCCTGATCGCAATTTTCGCGAACAGCGAATATCTCTCTCGCATGCTCGTGAGCAGGCCCATACTCCTCCAAAACCTCCTCGAATCGAGAAAAGCCTACGGCGCA
>Ga0187779_10002771_pt1 | contig 10682 bp, 9 predicted proteins | sample 1015_Q2_SP10_10__FD_132435 | JGI IMG/M metagenome (GOLD analysis project Ga0187779, IMG submission 132435) | Tropical peat soil microbial communities from peatlands in Department of Meta, Colombia - 1015_Q2_SP10_10_MG | ecosystem: Environmental > Terrestrial > Soil > Wetlands > Peat | place...
ACCACCCTTGCCACGATGGTTGACAGGATCAATGAAGAGAGATATGACCATATCATAACGATCGAGGACCCCATAGAGTATCTCCACTCCCACAAGAAATGTCTCGTGAACCAGAGAGAAGTGAATGCCGACACAGAGTCATTCAAGGCGGCGCTGAAATACGTCTTGAGACAGGATCCCGATGTGGTTCTCATAGGAGAGATGCGCGACCTGGAAACGATCGAAGCGGCACTGACCGTTTCCGAGACGGGGCACCTTACCCTCGCCACCCTGCACACAAATTCTGCCGTCCAGACAATCAACCGTATCATCGATGTCTTTCCTGCCCACCAGCAGGAACAGATCAGGGTACAACTCTCCTTTGTCCTCGAGGGCATCCTCTCCCAACAGTTAATCCCGCGGAAATCAGGTCAGGGGAGAGCCCTGGCCGTGGAGGTTCTCGTCCCGAGCCCGGCTATCAGGAACCTCATCCGGGAGGACAAGGTGCATCAGATATACTCGAGCATGCAGACCGGTCAGGCGAAATCGGGAATGCAGACCATGAACCAGTCTCTCTTTGAACTCTACACAAAAGGACTGATCTCTTACGAAGACGCCTTGGGCCGTTCGATGGTTCCCGAAGAATTAATTACGATGATTCAGCGTACGGCCGCCACATCGGCAAAAGGGAGGGCATAGCGATGCCGGTAACATTCCAGTGGTCAGGAAAGACGGTACGGGGCACTATCGAGTCCGGCGAGTCGGTGGCTAACTCAAAGGACGAAGTAATTGCGCAGCTAAAGCGTAAGAACATTACCCCCACGATAGTCACAGAAAAGGTGGCAAAGGCGAGATTCGCCTTCGGAGGCAAGGTCAAGGAAAAAGACATTGTGGTATTTACGCGGCAATTCGCGACGATGATAGACGCCGGATTACCCCTCGTACAGGGACTCGATATACTCTCATCACAAGTCGAAAACAAGGCACTTGCACGGACGCTCACGACGATCAAGTCTGACGTCGAGGCTGGCCTGACTTATGCGGACGCCCTCAGAAAACATCCAAGGGTCTTTTCCGAACTTTATGCCAACATGGTTGCTGCCGGTGAGGCCGGTGGCATCCTCGATACGATACTGAACCGTCTCGCTGCGTACATAGAAAAATCGATGAAGCTCAAGAAGAAGGTGAAGGGAGCGATGATCTATCCTGCCGTCATCTCGAGCGTTGCGATACTTGTCGTAGCTGTCATTATGATTTTCGTCGTCCCCACATTCGCCAAGATGTTCGCTACACTCGGCGGCACGCTCCCTCTGCCGACTCGCATCGTCATGGGTTTAAGCAATTTCCTTGCCGGCGCTGGCGGACTAATGATCCTCGCCTTTATCATCGCCTTCATAGTTTTTATCAAGCAGGTGCGGCGGACGGAAAAAGGTAAAGCGGTGATAGACTCTTTCCTCCTAAAACTCCCCGTTTTCGGGATACTCCTCAGGAAGGTCGCTGTTGCGAAATTTACCCGCACCATGGGAACCCTGGTGAGCAGCGGCGTCCCGATTCTCGATGGCCTAGAAATTACCGCAAAGACAGCGGGGAATAAAGTGGTGGAATATGCCATCATGGATGTGAGACAGGCGGTCACCGAGGGGAAAACTCTGGCCGAACCCCTATCCAAGGCCAAAGTCTTCCCTCCCATGGTTACCCACATGATAGCTGTTGGCGAATCGACCGGTGCCCTCGATTCGATGCTCTCGAAGATCGCTGACTTCTACGACGATGAGGTGGATGCAGCTGTTGGTAATCTCACAGCCCTCATGGAGCCCATGCTCATGGTATTCCTCGGGACAACGATCGGCTTCATCGTCACGGCCATGTACCTCCCGATATTCAAACTGATTACCCTCGTCAAGTGACCATGGGGCAGGCGCTCCTGAAGAGATTAAGAACGCTCATAATCTCCAGGGCCTTCTTTGTCACGCTCCTCATTGGTTCATTCTTCCTATTCGATATCGGATATCAGCGATTCCCCTATCCGCGTTCCATACTCTATCTCATTATCCCCCTCTACCTCCTCTCGATCCTCTACGCTTTCCTCCTCTCAAAGGTTAAGAATCTCGTCCTTTTTGCTTACATTCAGCTCTCTATAGACGTGGTATCGGAGATCATCCTCATATTCCTGACGGGGGGCATCGAGAGCTGGTTTTCGTCGATCATGCTCCTGACCGTTATGGCATCGGCAATCATCCTGGATAAGAAAGCCGGATATATCATAGCGACACTCTGCAGCATCCTCTACGGACTGATGATGGACCTCCAGTTCTACCGGGCGATCCCTCTCACGTTTGATGTTACCTTGAAGGAGAAGGACTTCCTCTACAATATCTTCACCCACATTTCTGCTCTCTATCTCACGGCCTATCTCACCGGTTATCTCTCATCACGGCTTGAGAAGACGACGAAAAGCCTTGAGGAAAAAGATTCCGACCTCAAGGACCTCTCCCTCTTTAACAGGGAACTCATAGAGGGACTCCCGAGCGGCGTGTTAAGGACAGACCTTCGCGGCACGATAGTGCTCTTTAACAAAGCAGCCGAGCAGATAACAGGAAGAGGCCGCACCGAAGCAGTCGGTCGACCCATCTCTCATATATTTCCTTTCCTGGCTCCCCCGTTTGGGACTGAACGCATGGAGGGTGTGATAAAACATGACGAGTCAGACAGGATTATAGGACTCACCATCTCAGATACCGCAGACAGCGACGGGAACAAAACGGGCCACATATGCATCTTCCAGGATATCACCGAGCTCAAGAACCTCGAGGCCGAGGTAAAACGCAAGGCGACACTTGCCGCAATCGGGGAACTCTCCACGAACATGGCCCACGAGATACGAAACCCCCTCGCCTCCCTGAAGGGCTCCATCGAGATGCTTAAGGAAGGGGCGCTCTCGCGAGACCACGGCGAAAAACTCATGGATATCGCCGTCAGTGAAATGGACCGTCTGAATAAGATAATATCCGATTTTCTCAGTTACTCGAGACCCATGCCGCCGGAGTTTTCCTGGTTCGACATCCATCGGATTCTCGACGATACCGTCGAACTCATGAAGAGTGCTACGGTAAGCACACCCTCGATAACAATAAAAAAGGATTTTAACGGCCGCTGCGACCTTTACGGCGACCCCGGAAAATTGCGCCAGGTCTTTCTGAACCTTGCGATGAATGCGGTAGAATCGATGCCAGAAGGAGGAGCTGTGACTATCGGCACCAAGAAGTCTGAAGGAAGCCTGACCATTTTTTTTGAAGACACGGGGGTCGGGATTCCACAGGAAAACCTGGAGGATATCTTCTATCCATTCTTTACCACGAAAGAAAAGGGAACGGGTCTCGGTCTCTCGATCGCTTACCGCATACTCGAAGAGCACGGTGGCGGCATACGTGTCGACAGCACCGGCGGGACGGGGACGAGGTTTGAGGTCCTGATCCCGATGAAAAAATCTCCTTCACGGGAAGGAAAAGACTCAATGGAGATTCTTGAAGGGAGAACGCATGGAAGAATCTAGGAGCAGAATTCTCGTCATAGAAGACGAGAAGAACCTGCGTGAGGTCCTGAAAATCCTTCTCGACGGAGAAGGTTATGACGTCTGCCTTGCCCATGACGGAAAGGAGGGGCTTACTTGTTTGAACCGGGATATCTTCGACCTCATCATCACCGACATAAAGATGTCCGGGGCCGACGGGTTCGAAATACTCAGAAAGGCACAAGAGACGGCACCAGAGACACTGGTAATCATGATGACTGCCTTCGGCACCACTGAGTCAGCCATTGAAGCGATGAAGCTCGGTGCGTATGATTACATCCATAAGCCCTTCAAGATCGACGAGATACGGCTCACGGTGAGGAGGGCCATCGAGAAACGAAAACTGAGGGGGGAGGTCTCGATCCTCCGCGAAAAGATACGGACGACCTTCGAACTCGGCAACATCTTTTACAAGAGCCCGGAGATGCAGGAACTTCTCGGTACGCTTCCCAAGATAGCTCAGAGCAATTCCAATGTCCTCATATCGGGAGAGAGCGGGACGGGAAAGGAGTACGTCGCTACCGCGCTCCACAATCTCAGTTCTCGAAAGGAGAACAATTTTGTCGCGATAAACTGCGCCGCATTTCCCGAAGGTCTCCTCGAGAGCGAGCTCTTCGGTCACATGAAGGGTTCCTTTACCGGTGCCATTCAGAACAAGCAGGGTCTTTTTGAGGTGGCGGACAGGGGAACGCTGTTCCTCGACGAAATAGGCGAGATGCCGCTGAGTCTGCAGTCTAAGCTCTTAAGAATCATCGAGAACGGAACCTTCCGTCGCGTGGGCGGCACCGGTGACCTGAAGGTTGACGTCAGGATTGTATCGGCTACGAATAAGAACCTCAGCGATGAGGTTGCAGCGGGCCGGTTTCGCGAGGATCTCTATTACCGGTTAAATGTCATCCCCCTCCGCATCCCTCCTCTGAGAAGGAGGAAAGATGATATTCCTCAGCTCGTTGAGCACTTTATCACGAAGCTTTCACCGTCGAGGACGAGATACCTGTCACCGGCCGCGATGAAGATCCTTATCAATTATCCGTGGAAGGGCAACGTCAGGGAACTTGAAAATGTCATCGAGAGGGTCCTTCTCCTGACCGACAAGGATGAAATTCCCGCAGAAGACTTACCGGCGGAGCTGAATATTCCCTCTTCCCCGATGCAGGGATTGCCGGAAATCACGATGGATGGCAAGGTGAACCTGGATGAGATCATCGAAGAGATAGAAAAACGATATCTCCTCGAAGCCTTGAGGTTGACGAACGGCGTGAAGACCGAAGCCGCGGCGCTGCTCAGACTGTCGTTCAGGTCTTTCCGGCACAGGCTGCAGAAGTATGCGATAAAATGACGTAGAGAAAAATGTTCCTCGGCGAAGACTCCTTACCGCCCGATCCTCTCAGGATGTGTGTAGACATTAAAGCGGTTGCCCCTCATGAATCCGACCAGGGTAACATGCATCCTCTCGGCTATCTCGACAGCAAGGTGCGTCGGGGCAGTCCGCGTCACGAGGAGAGGGATGCCCCAGCGGGAACATTTTGTCGCTATTTCAGAAGAGATCCTCCCACTGGCAAGCAGGAGCTTGCCTGAAAGAGGTATGTGTTCAAGAACGGCGTATCCGATAACCTTATCGACCGCGTTATGCCTGCCGATATCCTCGGCAAAGCAGATCAAAGACCTCCCGTCGGAAAGGGCTGCGCTATGGATACATCCCGTGATTTTATAGAGTTCCGATTTGCGCTGGAACTCCCCATAGATGTTCTTAAGGTCAGCCTTATTTATGGTAAAGGCATCGTGGATAGGCCCCGACTCGATCTTCTTATCAAATGTGATGCCACCAACACAGCCGGATGTCACCGTCTTGCCCTCCATCGAAACCTCACCTTCTGCGGGGATATTCACCCGTATTTCGTCACCGTACTCGATGCCCATCCTATCGGCGCACCAATTCCCCTGTATGATCCCTTCCGTCATAAGGAGACCTACAACAAGCTCCCTTATCATAAGCGGTGTGCAATAGAGGCTTATGATCTCTCTATCGTTGACTGATATCCGCACCTTCTTCTCAAGGGCAAGGCTGTCATCACTCAGTTCTGATGTCCCGTCGGTATGCCTGCAGACCTTTCTCCGTATAATCGTTTCCATTACTGAATTATAAACGATATGCCTATCCCATCGTCAAATTTGTGTTGAATATCAAGGGGAATATTGATATACTTAATTATAACTTCCGCTCAAGACCATGTGAGGAATTTCCATTGAAAGACTTTTTTGCGCTCAGCATATTATCCGGCTTTCTCTTCTTCTGTCTCCCGGGGTTGAACGCCGGATTAACCTGCGCCGATGATAGGACCTCGGAGGAAAGAACGGTCAGTTATGAGCCTGCGTCGCAGCCTCCTGTCCTGAAGAGACATGTATCGCCGTGCCCTGGAGAGGCGTGCTCTCATCTCCGGGAAGGAAGGGAATTAGTCGCACAGGGCGCTTACCGTGAAGCCAGAGAGGAACTGAAGTTGGCCTATAGAGACCTTCCCGTAATGGGTGACTATGCACTGTATCTTCTAGCGAAGGCCTATGCCGGCAATGGGGAATTCGGTGATTCGAATCGTTCCTTAGAGGAACTTCTTCGAACATACCCTGATTCCGTGCTGAAGAAAAAGGCACGGTCACTGGAGATCAGGAATCGGTTGGCGCACTCCGACGGCATCGCAGAGGATGAGACAGGAGACAACATCATTAAAATCCTCCGACAATTCGTTACCGATTATCCCGAAGATGCGGAGATGAAATATCTCTTGGGTCAGACCTTGAAAACGAGGGGAGAAAGAGAGCAGGCGAAGAAGATCTTCAGGGATATATATATTTCCGCAGGACCCTTTTCGGATCTCTGCTGGAAAGAACTGCAACAATCGGATGTGACGCCCGCCGATATGCTCGCGAGGGCTTCAAACCTTATGAAGAGCGTGGAATACAAGAAAGCCGAAACGCTTCTCAGAAAGACCTTGCCTGTTTCCGGAGAATCTCTCAGGGATGACGTCTTGAGAAAGCTCGGCACCGTCCTCTTCAGGCAGAAGAAATACCACGAGGCTGCTACGGAATTTTCGAGGGCGGGGGATACGTATAATGCTGCGCGCGCGCTCTATAGGGCAGGGGACTTCGTAGCATTTCATACTGCGGTATCGAAGCTTGTTTCCATGAAAGACAAGAGGGCGGCATCGCTCCTGCTCGCGCTCGCCTCGAAGAAGCGACGGGACGGAAAGATAGAGGAGACGCTCGAGCTTTACCGCAATGTCAGGACTGCATATCCTTCGCACGCCGAGGAAGCCCTCTGGGGTACCGCATGGACCTTTTACCGCACCGGCGACTATGAGGCTGCATCGAAGGTGTTTGCGGAGCTCGTTACTTCTTACCCGAACTCTCGTTATCTTTACTGGCAAGCAAAGTCCGACGATACCCTGCGCGGAGAAGAAAGGACCCTTTCGAACGGAATGGCGACTCCCTTGAACCAGGTCAAGGGCATCAGGGGAGATTTTTACGGCATGCTTGCCGAAATGTATGGTAGGGACGACGGGCGCTCGATCCGCTCGTCTTGGATACCGATGAGCTTCGGGGGAGAGCAGATACCTTTCTCCTCGCAGACCCGGTTCGAAACCGTTTCTCCGCCAACGGACCCCGTTGCCTTGCGGGCCTTGGAGCGGTTTGCGATACTCATCGCAATCGGGATGAAGGAGGAAGCCTTGGCCGAAATCATGAACAGCTCCCGCACCATCTCCGATCCCGATTCGTTACTCTATCTGGGGTATCTCTTGACGGAAGAGGAGGCCTATAAGAGCGCGATAACGCTCGCGACTCGTCTCTCATCTCGGCAGGGTCTTCAAGGAGAATCGGGGACCGGTCTCAGTGCTGTTCTCTACCCCATGGCATACTGGGCTCTTGTCGAAGGCGCGGCAAAGACCTTCAATCTCGATCCCTTCATCCTCTTGTCGGTCATGCGTGAGGAAAGCCGCTTCGATCCCGAGGCGCGCTCATCCGCGGGAGCTCTCGGCCTCATGCAGATTATGCCGCAAACCGCAGATAATCTCTGCGACAAGGCCGGGACAACAAGCAACATTCATGATGTGAAAACGAATATCACGATAGGCGCCTATTATCTAAGTGCTCTCGCCCGGGAATTCGGCTCGCTTCCGGCTGTCATCGCAGCATATAATGCAGGGGAGGAACGGGTTCGGGAATGGGTGCGTCAAGGAAAGTACAAGTCGGAAGATGAGTTCATAGAAGACATTCCCTATGATGAAACGAGAAATTATGTCAAAAACGTCCTGTTGACCTATTCAGTCTACCGAAAACGAGGGGTTGAAGACCGGTCTTCCCCCAGCGGACAGCCGTCCCCGTAAGTGGTAGCCATGGTGAAAGGTCTTTTTGATGACAATATCCCCGATCGTACGCAACGTGCACCGGATGCACCGGAAGCCGATTTCAGAAAACGTGAAAAGGAGGGAACATCGTTGGACAGACTCAAGAATCTCGAGGATAAGATTGCTGGTGCGATAAGCAAAGTGAAGGCGTTAAAGGAAGAGAAATTACTCCTGGAGCGGAAGATTAAGGAACTCGAAGAACTGCTAAACGAAAAGAACCGGGAGGTCGAAAGGCTTGCTTCAGAAAAGTTCACCGTTAAGGCCCAGGTGGAAGAGCTCTTGAATGAACTCGAAGCCTTGGACCTTGATTAATATCGCATTCCGCATATGGGAACCGTAGAAGTATACATCCTCGGCCAGAAGTACACCATAAAGGGAGATGCGCCGGAGGAGCGCATCCAGAGGCTTGTCGCCTACGTGAACAGCAAGATACAGGAGGTCTATGAAAATGCCCCCAACATCTCGCCGCTGAAGGCATCAATACTGGCTTCCGTCAATATTGCCGACGAGCTTCACCGTTTGAAAGACGAACAGGAAAGCATAGCGAAGCATATCGAGGAAAAAACTGAAGTCCTGTCGAGACTCTTCGACTGATAGGGCCTCCTATTGACAAAATATTTTTTTTTGGCTACTGTACAGGCAGAGTACTTCTTTAGAAACCCTCTGGATAGGTAGATACCTACCGGATTAAAAACCCCAGCGATAATCATCCAAAGAGGAGTTAATGCTTATGGAGAACATCTCGATTTCAGAATTGAAAGAGAAAACCATTGATGACCTCGCAAAAGTGGCAAAGGAACTGAATGTAGAGGGAGCATCCGGTCTTCGAAAGCAGGATCTCATATTTGCGATATTGCAGGCACAGATAGAGAAGTCCGGAAACGTATTCGGAGCCGGCGTCCTCGAAATACTCCCTGACGGTTTTGGTTTCTTACGTTCTCCGGATTACAGTTACCTGCCGAGCCCCGATGATATTTACGTTTCTCCGTCCCAAATACGGCGATTTAATCTCAGGACGGGAGACCTCGTCTCGGGACAGATACGGCCTCCCAAGGAAGGAGAGCGCTATTTCGCCTTGCTCAAGGTTGAAGCCGTAAACCATGAATCGCCCGAAGACAATATCAGCAGGCCGCTTTTTGACAACCTTACTCCATACTATCCGACAGAGCGGATAAAACTCGAACACACCTCTGCAGATTATTCTACGCGGGTGATGGAACTGATAACCCCCATCGGCAAGGGACAGAGGGGTATGATCGTTGCCGCGCCCCGGACGGGGAAGACCATGCTCCTCCAGTCGATCGCAAAGGGAATCAAGAAGAACAATAAGGAGATCCATCTCATCATTTTGCTCATTGATGAAAGGCCCGAGGAAGTCACGGACTGGAAGCGTCAGGTAGCGGCCGAAATCATCAGCTCGACCTTCGATGAGCCCCCGCCCCGGCATTGCCAGGTTTCTGAAATGGTGATCGAAAGGGCCAAGAGGCTCGTGGAATCAAAACGTGATGTGGTTATCCTCCTGGACAGTATCACGAGGCTCGCCAGGGCATACAATGCAGTCATGCCGACAAGCGGGAAGGTCCTCTCAGGCGGTCTTGACGCAAACGCGCTCCAGAAGCCAAAGCGGTTCTTCGGCACCGCGAGGAATATAGAGTCGGGCGGGAGCCTCACCATATTGGCCACTGCACTCGTCGATACCGGGAGCAGGATGGACGATGTCATCTTTGAAGAATTCAAGGGTACGGGCAATATGGAGCTTCATCTTGACAGGAAACTCGTTGACAAGCGCATATTCCCGTCCATTGATATTAATGCATCGGGAACGAGAAAAGAGGAACTCCTCGTCGATAAGGATACACTCAATAAGATGTGGATATTGCGGAAAGTCCTTAATCCCCTCAGCACCATCGAGAGCATGGAATTCCTCCTCGGAAAGCTTATGGGGACCAAAGGCAACAAGGACTTCCTCGACATGATGAACAAATAGCAGGAACCTTGCGCCGCAATCCGCAGATCTCGAGTCCTGTGTTGCAAGCAGTAAGGCGGATACCGGTAATCTTCCCCTGAGCATTCCCCCTTCGTACATGAGGCATCCGGTCCAGAAGAATCCGAATATCCTACAATCGCCCAAACCTGCATTAGTCAGCATTTGCGTTGACGCCTCTTGGAAACGGAATTACGACTTGCATTTTCAAATGGAAATCTTTGCCCGCACCTTTTGGGTTGTTTTTAACGAGTTCACCGACTTATCAATAGGTATTGAGAGTCGCAACTCTTGAGGATTTCCCCAAGTAACTGTTTCGCGGGTCTGGCAAGGAGATTTAACTTTTGCACACCTTCAAGCTCAGCTAAAATATCCTATCCTCAGGCCAAAGAGGTATGTCACTGTGAGGCTGACAATCCAATATGATAAAACAATGCTGATAGCCCTGAGATAACTCAGCCCTGCAATCACCGTGACCGCAGTGATTTCCATGATCATCGACCACACTCCAAAAGGCTCAATTGTCTCTAAAATTGTTTTTAAGAACGGATGTACCTTCTCCATCTGTAAAATAGTGAACGAATTCATCTTGAAGCCTATTAGGCTGTATAACAGAACATATACTATCGAGGTGATTCCGCCACAGTAAATCGAGGCAGAAAGAATCGAGCTGAATAGTGGTCTGCTGTGAAATATTCTGCAAAGAAAAAGTGTATATCCGCTCCATATTAAATGTCCTGCCAAAAGA
>Ga0187779_10002772_pt1 | contig 10679 bp, 3 predicted proteins | sample 1015_Q2_SP10_10__FD_132435 | JGI IMG/M metagenome (GOLD analysis project Ga0187779, IMG submission 132435) | Tropical peat soil microbial communities from peatlands in Department of Meta, Colombia - 1015_Q2_SP10_10_MG | ecosystem: Environmental > Terrestrial > Soil > Wetlands > Peat | place...
GCCGGCCGAGTCCCGGCGCACGGCCGCCAGGAGCGAGTCCGCGATCTCGAAGGTGAAGTACGACGTGAGCTGGTCCGGGTAGTACGGCAGCTGCGCGTCGATGTTGCCCCACGCCTCGCCGACGGTGTAGGCGCCGGGCGCGACGCTGTCCACGTGCGCGGCGTACTCGTGCAGGAAGGCGTGGGTGCCCGGGCACCCCATGAGGCAGCTCCCCTGCTCGACCAGGTAGGGCACGGCGTCGAGCCGGAACCCGTCCACGCCCATCGTGCGGAGCCAGAAGGTCGCGATCTTCTTCGCTTCCTCGTGCACCGCGGGGGTGTCGTAGTTGAGGTCGGGCATCCCGCTCGAGAAGACGCCCCAGTAGTACTCGTCGCGCACCGGCGAGTGGTGCCAGGCCACCTCGCCCCACGGGCCTTTGCCCAGCGGGGTGGGCGAGAACTTGTACCAGCGGCGGTACGGCGACGCCGTGTCGTTCAGGGCCGCCTGGAACCACGGGTTCCGGTCCGAGCTGTGGTTCAGCACCATGTCCACCAGCACGCGGATGCCGCGGCGGTGCGCCTCGGCCACCAGGCGGCGGAAGTCCGCGTTGGTCCCGTAGGCCGGCTCGACCCGGTAGTAGCTCGCGACGTCGTAGCCGTGGTAGCTGGGCGAGGCGGCCACGGGCATCAGCCAGATGCAGGAGGCGCCGAGCGAGGTGGTGGACGCGGGGTTGCCGTCGTTGATGTAGTCGAGCTTCGCGATCAGGCCCTCGAGATCGCCGATCCCGTCGCCGTTGGAGTCGTAGAACGAGCGGACGAACACCTCGTAGCACACCGCGCCGGGCGGCATCCGCGCGGGCGCCTGCGCGGGGGCGGGGGCGGGGAGCGGCGCGCCGGCGAGGGCGGCGCCGAGCGAGAGCAGCACGATGGTCTTCATCAGGGCGTCCGGTTGGCGGCGTCGATGGCGATGGCGGAGACGGGCTGGAGGCGGACCTGGACGGTGCCCGTCGAGTCCACCACGACGGTGGCCCCGGTGCAGGCGCCGGCCACCAGGCCGCCGGTCAGGATGTCGCAGTAGATCCCCGCCGGCATCCCGGTGGCGACGGGCGCGGCCACCGCGGTGTCCTCGCGGCTGATGGCCACGAAGCCCTTGGTGCCGCGCGTGAACGCGATGGCGTTCGCGCCGTCGTCCCACCAGTGATTCTGGTCCGTGCCGGCGACCAGCTTGCGGAAGGCGACCATGCGCAGGATGTACGGGTCGCGGTGCTCGCACAGGAACTGGTCGTCGGCGGCCGTGGCCCAGCTCGCCGCGCAGGTGACGGGCGTCAGCGTCCAGCCGCTGCCGTCCGAGGGCGGGCCCATCGCATTCTCGGCCGGCCGGCTGAAGGCGTAGCTCGACAGGATGGACGGGTAGCCGTACGGCTGCGCGAGCATCCACACGTTCGCGATCCGGAACACGTTGCCGTCGCGGTAGCCGATCTGGCCGGTGTTGTGCTGGGTGTCGTGGTTCTCGAGGAAGACGACCGCCTTGTCGGGCGGGATCAGGCCCCACGCCCCCGGGGAGAACTGGCTGCCCGCCGGCCCGTTCGGGTTCAGCTGCGCGATGTACTGCCCGCCGTTCCTCAGGAACTTGTCCTGCACGCCGCTGAAGGTGAACTCGGTGATGTCGGCGGCGCCGCCCGAGCCGTAGGCCTCGCCGAAGTAGTCGCTCGGGTGGAGCGCGTCGCCCGCGCCGCCGCCGACCACCTCGAGGTACCAGTACGGGAGGGGGCGCCCCTCGGCCTTCATCGTGGAATCGACGATTGCGAGGATGTCGTCGAGCGACACCTGCTGGATGTGCTTCGCGGCGTCGATGCGGAAGCCGGCGACGCCGAGGCGCGCCAGCCTGATCAGGTAGCCGGCGATGGTGTCCCGGACCGCCGCCAGCTCGGTGTTGAGGTCCGGCAGGCCGAGCAGCTCGCAGTCCTGGACGTTGGCCGCGTCGGTGTAGTCCGTGACGGTGCACTCCGGCCAGTGGAAGTCGGTCGAGTCGTACAGGCCGGGGTAGGCGAACTTCGAGTACGCGCTGCCGTTGCTGCCGGTGCCGGGGCTCGGGAAGTTGGTCATGTGGTTGATGACGGCGTCCACGTAGATGCCGACGCCCGCCGCCTTGCAGCGGTTGACCATGTCCACGAACTGCGCGCTGTCGCCCGAGCGGCTGCGCGCGATGCTGTACCGCACGGGCTGGTAGCGCTCGCTCCAGTCGTGCGTCGGAGTGAGGCTGTGCTCCTCGGGCGGGGAGACCTGGACGGCCGTGAATCCGGCGGGCCCGAGCACCTGCTCGCACTCGGTGGCGACGTCCGGCCACGGCCACTCGAACAGGTGGACGGCCACGTCGCCGGCGGCGGCGTGGCCGCTCGGCCGGTAGTCGGGGCTCAGGGTGGGCCGGGGCGGTGGGCCTCCCCCCACGGCGGGCGGCCCTGCGGTGGACTCGTGGCACGCCAGGGCGAGGGCGAGCACGGCGGCGAGGGCGAGGCGGCGGTCAGCGGGCACGTGGCGTCGGCTCCGAAACGAGCCGCCGCCCCACCGCCGAAGCGGTGGAGCGGCGGGCAGGAAGGACGAGAAGACCCTCCGGGCTTAGTAGCCCGGGTTCTGCTTCAGGTTCGGGTTCGCCGTCAGCTCGTTGGCCGGCAGCGGGTACAGGTTGAAGTTCGCATTCGACACCTGAGCGCCGGCGGTGACGCCACCCTTGAGCGCCCAGACCATCGTGGCGGTCGGCCCGGCAAACTGCCCGAACCGGATGAGGTCGGTCCGGCGCCGGCTCTCGAACAGCAGCTCACGCGCGCGCTCGGCCAGAATCGTATCCAGCGTCATGGTCGCGGCCGTGATCGGCGTGTGGGCAGCTGCGCCGAACGCACGATCCCGGAGGGCGTTGAAGTAGGTCACGCCCTGGGCGACGTTGGTGCTCGTCCGCACCGCGGCCTCGGCGTAGATCAGGTACGCCTCGCCGAGACGGAAGACCGGGAAGGACGCGTCCACCATGGTCGTCTGCGAACCGGCGCCGCCCGTGGACGTCAGGTTCGTGAACTTGGGGGCGGCCACTCCCCAGTTGAAGTTGGCCAGGCCGACCACGGTGTTGTTCACCGTGGTGTCGTGGTTCACGACCGCCGCCGCGGAGTCGTAGAAGAACGAGCGCCGCCCGTCCGCCGCGTCGTACAACCGGTACACGTTCTGCTTCAGCCGGTAGCCGCCCCAGCAGTAGTCGATGCCGTACCACGCGGCCTGCATGCTGCCGCCGCACCCGGCGTGCACGACGAACGTCATGCCGCCCCAGGTCTGGGTGTAGCTGCCGTTCTGAACGGCGGCGAAGATGATCTCCGGCGAGGCCGTCCGGTTGTCGGCCGTGAAGTTCCACCGGTAGTTGGTGGCCAGCGAGTACCCGCCCTGGGTGATGACGGTGTTGGCCTCGGTGAGCGCGTCCGCGTAGTCGGGGGTGCCCGTATACACGCCCGCGTTCAGGTACAGCTCCGCCAGGAGCATGTGATCCGTGGTCGCGGTGGCGCGGCCGACGATCGACACGACACCCGGGCCGCCGGCCTTGGGCAGCGAGTCCTGGATCGCCTTCAGCTCGCTCACGACGTAGCGGTAGATGCTGTCACGCGGCGCCTGCTGCGGCGGCGGGCCGCCGACCGGGTTGGCCTCGGTCACGAACGGAATGGCACCGAAGAAGTCGATGCCGTTCCAATAGGCCATCGCCCGGAGGAACCGCGCCTCGGCGCGATACTGCTGGATCTGGACCTTGAGCCCCGTGCTCACGTTGCGCGACGCCAGCAACGGCGCCGTGGTCTGACGCAGGAACTCGTTGGCCAGGCTGACCATGAAATAGACGCGGTAGTACATGCAGTTGGCGATCGCGTTGGTCGCCGACCACTTCCACAGGTTCAGATCCGGCACACCGGGATCGTTCCATCCGATCACGGCTTCGTCGGTGGGCAGCTCCTCGAGGTACCACATCACGCGCAGGTACTCCGAGGTCCCCTCGTCTTCCGTGGGGATGTCACCCTGGCCCTGGGACGGGGCGTTCGGCCCGATCTGCGAGGTCAGGATGAGCCCGCCGTACAGCTTCGCCATGTACTGGGCGTACGCGTTCGGGTCGTTCCAGATGTTGGAGCCGGTGACGGTGCTCTTCGGAGCCACCGTCGGGTCCGTACAAGCAGCCGCGGCCACCAGGAACGGGGCGGCGACCGCGAGGACCCTGAGTGTCCTTAGGTTCATGTCTCGGTCCCTTCTCGAGAGTTCGTATCCGTGGCCCTGTATTAGAACCGGACGCTCAGGCCACCGGTGAAGGTGCGCGAGCGCGGATAGATGTTGTTGTCGATGCCCAGACCGGCCTCGGCGGCCGTCGGATCGACACCCTGATACCCCGTGATCGTGAATACGTTCGTCGCGGTGGCGTACACCCGCCAGCGGCGACCCGCCACGTTGAACGAGTAGCCCAGCGTGAGGTTGTCCATCCGCAGGAACGACGCGTCCTGGACGTAGTAGTCGGACAGCCACTGCGGGGCCGTGAACCCGGTCTTCAGGACCGACTTGTCCATGTTCGACGGGGTCACGTTGCCGGCCGTGATCATCTGGTAGGAGCCGGTGTTCGCCGCGATGTTGTTGTAGACGTAGTTACCCGTCTGCGCCCGCAGCGTGAAGCTCAGGTCGAAGTTGCGGAAGGTGAAGTTCGACGTGTGACCCAGCTCCAGCGACGGCCACGGCGACTTGTACGGCCGCCAGTCGGCACCGGTGCAGTTCGTCGTGGTCGTGCCGTTCGGCAACACGTACGTGTTCTGCACGGGCTTGCCGTTGGTGTACGCCTGCTGGCAGACCAGGAACGAGTTGATCGCGTAGCCCGGCTGCAGCACCTGGATGGTGTTGCCCGTGCCGCCGCTGATGTTGCCGACCTGGATCTGGGTGACGCCGTTGCTGCCGTTGATGCTCGTCAGCTCGTTCGAGTTGTGGGCGACCGTGAAGTCCGCCGTCCAGCCCAGGCCGTTGTGCAGGCCCTCGAGCACCTTCGCGGACAGGGTCAGCTCCACCCCCTGGTTCCGCATCGAGCCGATGTTCGTCGTCACCAGGTTCGAGAAGTTCGTCCCGGCCGCGACGGGCACCGTGAAGATCAGGTCCGAGGTCTTCTTGGTGTACCAGTCGAAGCTGCCGCTGACCCGGTTGTTCATGACCGCGAAGTCCAGGCCCGCGTTGTACGAGTTGGTGGACTCCCAGTGGATGTTCGGGTCCACCGCGCTCGGCCGGATGGTCGTGACGAACTGGCCGTTGAAGTAGTACTGGGCCAGGTTGTTCGAGTACGTGTACGTCGGGTACGCGAGGTAGTCCGCGAACGCCTGGTTACCCGTCTTCGCCCACGACGCCCGGATCTTGAGGTCGTTGAGGAACGTGAGCGACTTCAGGAACGACTCCTGCGAGATGCGCCAGGCCAGGGACACCGAGGGGAACGTCCCCCACTGGTTGCCCGGCCCGAACCGCGACGACCCGTCGCGGCGCACGCTGGCCGCCAGCAGATAGCGGTCGTTGAGGTTGTAGTTGAACCGGCCGAAGAACGAAATCAGCTTGTAGTCGACGATGTAGTTGCTGTTCTGCACGTTCGTGGCCACCGGCACGCCGTTGATCCCGAGCAGGTTGCTCTGCAGCCCGGTCTCCTGGAAGTACGGGGCCTCGCTGTGCGACTGCGTGTACGAATAGCCGCCGGTGACGTCGATGGTGCCCGGCACGACCTGGAGCGGGGCCGCGTAGTTGAGGTACGCCTCCCCCACTTCGCTGGTCTGGTTGTTGTTCGCGAAGCTCAGGAACCCCAGCGTCCCGACGGCCTGGTCGCGCAGGTTGTTCGGATTGAAGATCGAGTGGTCGATGGCGGTGACGTCGTAGCCGAGGTTGACGTTGAACTTGAGGCCGTCCACCCACGGCAGCTTGTAGTCGGCCTGCACGTTGCCGACGCTGCGCCAGGTGTAGCCCGTGTTGACGGACCGGTTCAGGCTCGCCACCGGGTTGCTCGAGCCGGCCGTGCTGCCCGGCCAGTCCCAGTACCCGGTCGGGTTGGTCGGATCGTAGACGGGCTGGGTCGGCGCCATGGTGACCGCGTTGCCCAGGACGTCGCCGGCCTGGAACTGGTCGAAGGAGCGCGAGCCCTTGATGTTGGCCTTGATGCCCAGCCGGTCGCTGAACAGGTGCTGGTCGTAGTTGAAGCCCAGCGACAGGCGCTGCGTGGACGAGCCCTGCAGGACGCCCTGCTGATCCAGGTACCCGAGCGACACCCGGTAGAAGGTGTTCTCGCCCGTGCCGGTCACGGAGACGTTCTGCTCCTGGCCGTACCCGGTGCGGTCGATCAGGTTGAACCAGTTGGTGGACGCGGTGCCCAGCTGGCTCGCCTTCGTCGCCGCGTACTGGTTCACCGCCGCGACGAACTGGGTCGTGTTCAGCACCTGGGGCACGCGCGTCACCGAGGACGCGGAGGCGCTGGTGCTGTACTCGACCGTCGTCCCGCGACGACCGCCACCCGTGCCCGACTTGGTCGTGATCAGCACGACGCCGTTGGCCGCGTTGGCGCCGTAGATGGCCGCCGCCGACGCGTCCTTCAGCACCGTGATGCTCTCGATGTCGTTCGGGTTCAGGAAGTTCAGCGGATCGCGGCCGGACGACAGACCGCCGCCCGCGCCGGTGCTCACCGGCATGCCGTCGATCACGTACAGCGGATCGCTGCTCGCATTGACGGACGTCGCGCCGCGGATGCGGAGCGTGAGGCTGCCGCCCGGCTGGTTGTTGTCCAGGGTCTGGACGCCGGCGACCTTGGCCGTGATGAGGGCCGCGGGGCTGACGATCGGCCCGGGATTGAAGTCCCCTACGGAAAGCTGCTGCACGGCGCCGGTGATGTCGCCGGCCCGCTGCTCGCCGTAGCCCACCACCACGATCGCCGACAGGCCGACCGCCTGCTGGACCAGCGAGAAGTCGGCCGCGATCGTCACCTGACCCGCCGTCACGGTCACCGCCTGCGCGCCCGGCGCGTAGCCGAGGATCTTCGCCCGCAGGGTGTCCGTGCCGACCGCTGCGCCCGTGATGATGAACGAGCCGTCGGACAGGGTCTGGGCTCCACGGGCACCGTAGGATACGGTGACTCCCTGGAGCGGTTGTTTGGTCGCGTCATCCACGACGCGTCCGCGGATCCTGCCGGTCTCCTGCGCGGCGAGCGGCGCCGCCAGGAGAACTGCCAGGAGCGCACCGATGCTGAACCGGAGTCTTGTCATTACGCGTCTCCTCAGGCTGTTGGACAAACAAAACGCCCCGGGCCAATGACGGGTCCGGGGCGAACAGAAGACGCTGCCGGCTCGGAGGAATTCGAGCCGGGGCGTCCATTGAAAGCAATCGCCGGCAGGGCGCACCCGGACATCAGCCGGGTGACCCGCGATGCGAGGCCGTGCATGCCGCCGTACCGCTTCGTCAAATGTGTTCCCGCTGGTGGACTTGGATGCCGTGGACTCGGGTCCAATAACGCCATTCAGGTAACGCCCGGCCACATTTCTGTCAACATGACGTCACACCGGGGGTCTGCAAGTAGTGTGCTTGTCATACGATCACTGCCCGCCGTCGCCCACCGCAGATGACAGTGCGGGTTCCGCGCTGGGCTCCCGGACGGATTGTTCGGCGGCCGTCAGCAGGTGGCTACTGTCATGTCGCGCAACCAGTTACGGCGCAGGACGCCGCGCCGCCACCACGGTCTCAGGAGCGCGCGCCTAGTCTGCGGCAAGGCTCGGCTTTCGGCTCGGACGCAGCGAGGCAGCGCGATGCCCCGGCGTGCCCTGGTCGAGGTGACCTGGAGGCTCTCTCGAGGGCCGGACGATCGAAGGTCGCGCGGAGGCACTCGGGCGACCGGACCAGGACCGGAAACGAGACCTTTGGCCGCTCCGCTCCGTCGTTAAATGGGACTAGATGGGTCTGGTTTGGCGCGCCCGGCGGGGCACGTGGACCTCGCCCCTCCGGACCGCCGTCGACCCGGGATCAGAGCCGGACGTTCAGCCCGCCGGTGACGGTGCGCGAGGCGGGGTAGCCGCCGGCATCGATGCCGGTGAGTCCCGCGGCGGCCGGATCGCCGCCCCGGTAGCCGGTGATCGTGAAGGCGTTCTGGACCGTCGCGTACACCCGCCAGCGCCGGCCCGCCACCGTGAACGAGTATCCGAGCGTGACCTCGTCCATGCGCAGGAACGCGGCGTCGCGGACGTAGTAGTCCGAGAGGAGCTGCGGGGTGACGAACCCCGATCGCAGGACGTCCGCGCTCAGGTTGAACGGAGTCCCGGCGCCGAGCGCACGGTAGTTGCCCGCGCTCGACGCGACGTTGTCGTAGACGTAGTTGCCGGTCCACGCCCGGAGGGTCACGGTGAGGTCCGCTCCGGCCCACGTGACCGTCGACGTGTGGCCGAGGATCCACTTCGGCGCCGGATCGTGATACGCGCGCAGGCCGGCGGTGGCGCAACCCTGCACGACGCCTGTCGCGCTCACGTAGGCGTTCTCGACCGGCTTCCCGCCCTGGTACGCCTGCTGGCAGACGAGGAACGCGTTCACCGGCTGGCCGGGCTCGAGGACCTGGATCGTCGTCCCGATGCCGCCGGCGACCGCCCCCGTCGACAGCAACGAGACGCCGGTCCCGAGGTCGAGCAGCTCGTTCGCCTGGTGGGTCGCCGTGAACGACGCCGTCCAATGCAGGCTCCGGGGTGCTCCGCCGAGGACCCGCGCGCTCAGGCTCATCTCGAGTCCGCGGTTCCGCAGGCTGCCGACGTTGGCGGCGAGGTAGTTCGAGAAGTTCACGCCGGCGGCCACGGGCACGACCACGATCAGGTTGTCCGTCCGCCGCGTGTACCAGTCCACCGAACCCCGGATCCGCTCGCCCAGGAGCCCGAAGTCGAGGCCGGCATTCCAGGACGTCGTGGTCTCCCACGTCAGGTTCGGATCCAGGGCCGGCGCCTGGAGCGGCGCGCCTGGCAGGGCGCCGAGCGACTGGTTGCCCGTCTTGCCCCACGACGCCCGCAGCGCGAGGTCGGCCCGCGGCGCCAGGGAGGCCAGGAACGGCTCCCGCGAGATGCGCCACGTGAGCCCCGCGGCGGGGAAGGTGCCGCTGCCACGTCCGGGCGCGAAGAGGGACGAGTGGTCGCGCCGGAGGCTGAAGGTGGCGCTGTAGCGGTCGGCCAGGTCGTACTGCACGCGCCCGAACCAGGAGACGAGGTGGCTCGCCTCGAGGAACAGGCCGTTCACGAAGGTCGTGGCGGGCGGGAGGCCGTTGATGCCGAGCAGGTTCGTGCTCAAGCCGGCGAGGCTCACCGCGGGGTAGCGCGTGGACAGCTGCCAGTTGGAGTAGCCGGCGGTCACGTCCGCGCGGCCGGGCGCGATGCCGAGCGGCGCCGCGTAGCCGAGCCACGCCTCCAGCACCGAGCTGCTCTGGCGCGGGGTCGCGAGGAACTCGAGGCCCTGGCTCCCCAGCATCTGGCCGTGCAGGTCGCTGGGGTAGAAGGACGCTTGCGAGTCCTTGGTGATGTCGTAGCCGAGGCTCAGGTGCGCGCTGAGCGCGTCGAGGAACGGGAGCCGATAGTCCGCCCGGACGTTGCCCAGGGCGCGCCAGGTGGTGGCCTGCGCCACGGCGAGCTTCTGGATCTCCACCGGGTTGGCCGCGGACGGCGCGGTCCCGGGCCAGTTGTAGTAGCCGGTGGCCGCGCTCGGGTCGAGGACGGGCTGGGTCGGCGCCATGGCGGCGGCGCCGGCGAGGACGCCGGCCGGGGTGAGCTGGTCCTCGAGGCGCGCCCCACGGACGTTGACCCGCACGTCCAGGCGATCGGCGAACAGGCGCTGGTCGAAGCCGAGCCCCAGCGTGAGGCGCCGGACCGCGGAGCCCTGGACTACGCCGCCCTGGTCCAGGTAGCCGACCGACACGCGGTACGCTCCGCCCTGCCAGGCGTTCGACACGGCGAGATCGTGCGCCTGGCCGAACGCGCTGCGCGAGATCTGGCCGAACCAGTCGGTGCTCGCGCTCCCGAGCTGCCCCAGGCTCTGGGGAGCGTACTGCTGGACGGCCGCGCGGAGCTGGGACGCATTCAGCACGGGGGTGAAGCGCCACGCGTCCGAGGAGGACATGCTGGCGCCGTACTCGATCTGCGGCTCGCCGCGTCCGGATCTCGTCGTGATCAGCACGACGCCGTTGGTCGCGTTGGCGCCGTAGATGGCGGCCGCCGCGGCGTCCCTCAGCACCGTGATGCTCTCGATGTCGGCCGGATTCAGCACGTTGAGAGCGTCCCGCCCGCCGGAGAGCTGGCTGCCCGCGCTCACGCTCACCGGCATGCCGTCGATCACGTACAGCGGGTCGCTCGCCGCGTAGACCGAGGCGCGGCCGCGGATGAGCACGGCCAGGCTGCCGCCAGGCTCGCCGTTGTCCACCACCTGGACGCCGGCGATTCCGCGCAGCAGCTGCTCCGGGCTGACGACGGGCCCGCGTCCGGCCCCGGGCGGCTCCACCTGCGTGACGGCGCCGGCGACGTCCCCTGCGCGCCGCAGGCCGTAGCCGATGCTCATGCTGTCCGCCCGCACGGCGGCCGCCCGCGCCGTGTCCGCGGGCGCCTGCGCGAGGAGCGGGCTCGAGCCGAGGCTGGCCGCGAGGAGGACGGCGAGACGCTGCACGCTCTGGCC
>Ga0187779_10002773_pt1 | contig 10679 bp, 7 predicted proteins | sample 1015_Q2_SP10_10__FD_132435 | JGI IMG/M metagenome (GOLD analysis project Ga0187779, IMG submission 132435) | Tropical peat soil microbial communities from peatlands in Department of Meta, Colombia - 1015_Q2_SP10_10_MG | ecosystem: Environmental > Terrestrial > Soil > Wetlands > Peat | place...
GGGACATGGATAAGGTAATGGCTGCGTTAAATATCGCCATAGGAGCGGCAGCCATGGGCAAAGAGACTGCCATGTTTTTTACTTTCTGGGGTATTAAGACAATTCAGAAAGGTAATTACACCGGCAAGGGTTTTTATGGGAAAGCGATGGGCTTTTTGAATCGGGGCGGCATCAACCGAATCGGGCCTTCACATTTCAATTTCTGGGGTGCGGGCAGATGGATGTTCAAACGAATGATGAAGCAGCACAAAATCACACCTTTACCGGAACTATTAAAGACAGCAATGGATATGGGCGTTAAAATGTTGCCGTGCACGATGAGTATGGAAGTCATGGAAATAAAAAGGGAAGACCTTATTGACGGCGTCCAGGAACCGTGCGGTGTCGCCACCATGCTCGAATATTCCGACCGTTCTAAACAAACACTGTTTATTTAATCGCCGTAAGCGGAACAAGTTCCTGCTGATTAATAATTGGGTGCGGAGCTTCAGCTTAGTTTGAATTAGCCATCGATATTTTTAAGCAGGTACTGCGAATTTATGTCCCTGGCAATTCACTAAGTGACGGTGGATTTGGTTGACTGCCTGTTCAGGCATTCCGTTTTAAATAAGCTTCTTTATTAGTTTTAAACCGGTCGGCGTATTGTTTGATAAGCCTCCGGATGGGGAGTTTGAAGGGACAGCGTTCTTCGCAATCACCGCAATCCTGGCAATCGTAAACCTTTTCCATTAAGGGAGCGACCCATCCTTCAAAAACCGTTTTCGCGGGCATTCTTTTTTCAAAACCGGCATAAACCATGACGCTGGAGATACCAATATCTGCCGGGCAGGGCTGGCAGTAATCACAGCGCCGGCAGAACTCTTTGCCCAGTTCATTTTTCATGCGGTCAAGTTCTTTTTTCTCAGAGGGTGTAAGTCGCCACGATTTGTTCGCGATACCGACAATTTCATCTATTTCCGCCGTTTTTTCGATTCCGATAAGCGGAACAACGTCAGGGAATTGCAGCAAGTATTTACAAGCGACCGGTACATTATCCAGCATCCCGCCGGCCAGGGGCTTCATGGCAATAAAACCGACGTCGTATTGACGGCACAGCGGCAAAATTTCCTCGCCCGGTTCGTTAGTGACGAAATTGAACGGGAACATGAGTGTTTCGAATTTTCCGGACTTGATGGCTTTGATAGCGGTATCTTTGGCATGGCAGCTGATGCCAAGATGTTTAATCACACCGTCCTTAAGTGCTTTTTGCACGACTTTCATCGGGCCGGCGGGGTCAAGTACCTTTTCCAGCGTGGCATCGTCATTTACACCGTGAAACTGGTAAATATCGATATAATCAGTATCCAGCCGTTTCAGGCTTTTCGCCAGGTGTTCTGCCAGTTTATCGGCATCACGGGAGGAAGATTTTGTGGCAATAATCAGGTCTTTGCGGTTGAATTTCTTAATCGCTTTGCCGATTCTTTCTTCGCTGGTGGTATAGGAATTAGCCGTATCGATGAAATTAATGCCATGTCCCAGACAGCGTTGTACGACTGCGATGGCATCTTCCTCCGGAACACGCTGGATAGGAATCCCGCCGTAGCCGATTCTCGATACCATTAATCCGGTTCTGCCTAATCTGACTTTATCCATACGTTTTTCCAGGTTCACACTTTTTCCAGGATGACACGGGCATCGACGGCGATTGCCCCGTCCTTATATGCGAATACCGGGTTGAGATCGAGTTCCTTGATATCAGAATTCTTCTCGATGAAGGCTGAGATTTTCATTATCATCTTTTCCAGGTTTTCGATATCCACCGGTTCCGACCCCCGGAAACCCTGGAGCACCGGAAAGCCCTTGATTTCCCGTATCATTTCAACCGCGTCGCGTTTTTCCAGCGGTAGGATGCGGAATGAAACATCTTTGAGGATTTCTACCAGTATACCCCCGAGCCCGAACATAATGACGGGGCCGAACTGCGCATCCTTGGACATGCCGATTATTACCTCGACACCGGGTTTGGCCATCGGCTGCACGGAAACGCCATCTATTTTTGCCTTGGGGAAAGATGCTTTAACGGCTTTCATGATGTCCGTGTACGCTTGACCGACTGCGGCGGCGGTTTGTAATCCCAGTTTCACACCGCCGGCGTCGCTTTTGTGAACCACGTCAGAGGAAGCGATTTTCAATACTACGGGGAAACCCGATTCTTTAGCGATGGCAATTGCCTCTGCTTTGGTGGCTGCCAGCCTGGTCTCAATCACGTTGATGCCGGCCTTTTTTAATAGTTGTTTGGCTTCTATCTCAGTGAGTACGGTACGGCCCTCAGCGCGGGCTTTCCGGATAATTTTATCAACCATCAAATTTCCTCCGTTAGATACCATTGAAATGAATTAGCTATGGGTCGAGGTTTTCCAGGTCGCCTGTCTTAAAATTCAGGCGACGGTAATAGCAATTCCGTGCCTGCCCTTTCTTGTTGCGGGTGTGGCAAATGCCTTCGCCTTTAGGGCGCACGATGTAAACGAGTGAATTTTGTTCACAGTTTACCCTGATTTCCAGCAGTTCGAAATAATGTCCCGAGGTTTGGCCTTTTATCCACAACTCATTACGCGAGGTGCTCCAGAACGTCGCAATGCCCGTTTCGATGCTCTTTTCCAGAGCAGCTTTGTTTGTGTAAGCAACCAGAATTATCTCTTTGGTAGCAGCGTTTTGGACGGCTACCGGAATGATGCCTTTGCTTTGGGCTGCCGCCTTTGCCAGCTTACCGAAATCAAGTTTCAGCCTGGTTCCTTCTTCGAGTTGCCATTGTGCGGATTTTTCTTCCGGCATATTTACCTCCGGTCGGGTACTGTGTATTAAGTCTAACTGCGTTCGAAGCAAATACGCAAGACCTTTTTTGTCCCCGCAGTCACTTTGAAGTTGTCGTCGATACGGTGTCCCACCACCCAGGCGACCTTGCCGTCGATGCATACCACCGGCACGTTAGCTCTCATAGTCTGAGGTATGTGGGAATCAATCATAAACTGCCCCACTTTTTTCGATTGTTGCAGCCCCAGCGGATGGAATCGGTCGCCCGGATGTCGGCCCCGCACGGTTATTTTCCCCGTCACCCTGGAAGCATCCAGATTGGCAATAAACGGATTTTCCCGTTCAACCGTTTTCTTTTTTGCAATAGAGATACTGACTCGCCAGCCGGGAATTCCGGTTTGTCCCGCGCCTGGCAACAAATACTCGCCGCCCATCGATGTGGGCATGTTATTCTGTCTATGTTCGAGATAAATTACGTCGTAATCACTACGTAAAGTAAGTCCATATGGCAACTGGATGCGTTTGCCCGTAGGTTTAACCAGCAGGTCCAGCATATCCTCGATATGTCCTGCCTCGATGTCTTTCAGCGTGCCGGTAACGTTTTCTATGGCTTTGCGTAAAATTGCCCTTTGCAAAGAGGGGTGTAATTTCAAAATGCCCTCACGGCTGATTTGCAGTCCGTTTGCCTGGCGGCGGACGATTCTTTTATAAATTGCCGCGGCGTTTTTATCAATAAATTCCACATCGGCGGCTCCCACGGCAGCGTTGCGCAGCAGGGCTTCGATTATCCCGGGGTTATATTTCTTTAAATCGGGTAACAGCTGCAGTCTGACCCGATTTCTTAACAGGGACGTATCCATATTTGTAGGGTCGATATGGGGCTCCAGACGATTTCTGCTGCAGTAGGATTCAGTTTCAGACCGTGTAATGTGGAGTAGCGGGCGTAACAATGTTAGCCTTTTGTTAGCCACCTTGCGCTGGCTTACAGGCTGTAGCCCGCGCAGTCCCCGGGTCCCGGAACCCCTGATAATATGCAACAGGATGGTTTCTGCCTGGTCGTTTTGTGTATGGCCGAGCGCGATTGTGTTTGTCCCTGCCGAACGTGCTGCACGAGCAAGAAAATCGTACCGGACTTCCCGGGCGGCTTCCTCCAACGACAGCTTGTTTTTCTTTTGAAAGGCCTTAACGTCCGCCCTCTCGATGATTATGGGGATATCGAGCTTGTGACACAAATCGAAGACATACTGGGCATCATTCGTAGAATCGGGACGCAAAGCGTGATCAAGATGCGCCGCACAAAGGCTCAGTCCCGTTTTTTTCGAGAGATTGTGCAGGATGTGGAGAAGGCACACCGAGTCCGGACCGCCGGACACAGCCACCAGCAGTGGATTGCTATCATGGCTAAAGTGGAGTCGAAGGAATTCCGCCACCCGTTCTGAAGGGGAGATAAATTTTTGCGAGCGCGCCATTTTTTACCTGTTAGCACCCAGGACGAGTTTGGTGCGGTGAATCGATTGCGGACGTTCTGTAAAACCCAATGCTGCGGCTACCTGTTCGGGACGCCCGGAACCGGATTCATCACAGCGCAATTCCATCCCCAGCGTGCAGACCCCGGTGTTGCATCCAATGACCCAGATATCCTCAATCAGCCGGCGTAAATCATAATTGCGCCGTCCGGTATCCCGTTCGTGATGCCATTCCAGGTGTTCCATCGAAAGCATTTTTTGGATATCGTTTTCGATTGCTTCTTTAGCTTTTTCGGTGATTATTTCCACCTGATATTCGGCGGAACTAACCTGTGATTGTAGTGAAGGAGTTGTAGGAGGAATAACAAAAGTTTCCAGCAACTGTATGCCCGGCGGCAGCTGGCGGTTCACCGAGCTGAGAAACCCGTGCGGAGAAACCGGTTTTGTCAGCGTAATGTCCATGAATTCGCTTTCGCCCGTGACTCCGACCGATAACGGTGCAGCGATTGAAATCTTAGGGTGGGGTGAGAAGCCCTCGGAATACATTACGGGTGCGCGGGCACGCCTGAAAGCGCGTACCCACAAACGCATCAGGTCGAGATGGGAGATGTATTTCAGCTCTGCCCCGCGTCGGAATTTGACTCTTAGTTTCTGCATTCTCCTGCAATAGTAACATACCCGCAGCGGAAATTCGAAATTCGAAATGCCGGCAGAAAATGTACCTCCCCCCGAATCGTGGGAAAAGAAAAAGCCCTGTGTTATTTAACACAGGGCTTTAATGTTTCAGGAACGACAGCGGTTAAGAAATCTCTTCGGGCTCGTCGACATCGTCTTCGGCATCTGCGATATCGTCTTCATCTTTATCTTCCGGCATACTATCGAGCAGGTCGTCGGCATCTAATTCTGTGGCGGTTTCCTGTTCGAGTTTAGCCTTGACCTCGGCGGGCACCGGCAACATTTCGATGTCAGGTTTATATCGAGCCGGGATAAGACGTCCGATAATGACGTTTTCCTTGAGGCCGACCAGTCTGTCGGTGGCGCGTTTGATGGCGGCTTCAGTCAGGACTTTAGTCGTTTCCTGGAAGGAAGCAGCGGCTAACCAGCTATCGGTAGAAAGAGCGGCGCGGGTAATACCCAGCAGCACGGGATGTGCAATTGCAGCCTCACCGCCTTCTGCTAGTACCTTGGCGTTCAATTCCTCGAATTTCGAGATGTTGACGAGTTCGCCGGGCACCAGTTCAGTGTCGCCCGATGAATCGGTGCGTACTTTGGCCAGCATCTGGCGCACGATAATCTCGATATGTTTATCGTTGATGTTCACACCCTGTGAACGGTAAACCTTCAAAACCTCATCGACGAGATAACGCTGGGCGGCTTCACGCCCGGAAACATTCAGAATGTCCTGAGGATTAAGCTGACCTTCGGTCAGCTGTTGTCCGGCTTTGACTTCTTCGCCGTTCTGTACGCGCAGACGCGTGGTAGCCGCAATGTGGTAAATACGCTCCTCACGCTCTTCATACATGATGGCAATTTTGCCCTTCTCAATTACAATGGTGCCGGCCACGGGCGCAAGCAGGCTCTTGCTTTCGGCCGCCGTTACTTCTTGCGACTCTGACGGGGCTTCTGCCTTGGCGGCTTTGCCCTTCTTGGCGGCTTTCGGTCCGGCGATAACCGTGCCCATTTCCACCCACTGTCCATTCTGAACGGCGGGTGTCCAACCCTCGGGCATTTCCATCTCATTACGGAACATTTCCGAACTGACAAGGCGGATTGTCTGGCGTTCGTTATCCTGGATAACTTCCGCTTTACCGGAAATCTCGGAGAGTACCGCCTGGTTCTTCGGTGACCGGGCCTCAAACAATTCCTCGACTCTGGGCAGACCGGTGGTGATGTCCAGGCCGACGACGCCGCCGGTGTGGAAGGTGCGCAGCGTCAGCTGTGTACCAGGTTCACCGATACTCTGGGCGGCAATGATACCCACGGCGGTGTTCATGTTGATAATCGAACCGCGTGCCAGGTCGCGTCCGTAACATTTCTGACATACGCCCTGTTTGGCCTGGCAGGTTAACGGAGAACGGACATAAACCTGTTTGACGCCGGCAGCCGTAATTTTGGCGGCTTTCTTGTCATCAAATTCTTCATCGCGGGCAACGAGAATTTCACCTGTCTTCGGGTCGATGACGTCGGCGGCCGCCATTCTGCCGATAACACGGTCGGCCAACGGAGGCAGCAAATCTTTGTCCTTGGTTTCATCAATCCACAGGCCGTTCAGCGAGCCGCAGTCGTTTTCCTTGATGATGATATCGTGGGCGACATCAACCAGACGGCGGGTCAGGTAGCCGGATTCCGATGTTCTTAAAGCGGTATCTGCCAGACCTTTTCTGGCGCCGTGTGTTGAAATGAAGTATTCAAGTACGCTCAAGCCTTCGCTAAAGCTCGATTTAATCGGGAAGTCGATAATCTTACCTGAAGGATTGGTCATTAAACCACGCATACCGGCCATCTGACGAATCTGAATCAGGTTACCTTTGGCACCTGACGTCGCCATCATGTAGATGCCGGAGAACGGGTCCATGTTCTGCTGGGTAGCTTTGGTCACAGACTCCGTTGTCTCGTTCCAGATTTTCACCACTTCGCCGTAACGCTCTTCATCGGTGATGATGCCCTGTTCATATTGTTTTTCAACGTCGGCGGAACGTGATTCGGCGTCAGCAATAAGTTTGGCTTTTGCTTTGGGGACTTCGATATCGCCCATGGCGATGGTCGTTCCCGAACGGGTGGCAAATTTGAACCCGGTTTCCTTGATGCGGTCCATGACTCCGGCCATCTCTTCATCGTTCAGGATCCGAGCACAGTCCGCAACGATTCTCTTGAGCGACGATTTATCAACGGCCTGGTTGCGGAAACCGATGGTGCGCGGGAAACACTCGTTAAAGATGATGCGGCCGACGCTGGTCTTCAGTAATTTGCCGTCGCCCGCCATATCCCGGACTTCGACTTCGGCTTTCAAGTCGATGGCGCCGATTTCAAAGGCCAATTTGGCTTCTTCAAAGTTGGCAAATTTCTTGCCGGTGCCGTTGGCGTAAGGCCGGATAGTGGTCAGGTAATAGCAGCCGAGGACCATGTCCAGCGTGGGGCTGACGACAGGGTCGCCGGATGAAGGCAGCAGCATGTTGTGAATGCTGAGCATTTGTTCGCGGGCGCCTTTGACCGCGGCGCGGGAGAGCGGGACATGCACAGCCATCTGGTCGCCGTCAAAGTCGGCATTGAAAGCGGAGCAGACGAGCGGGTGAATCTGGATGGCGCTGCCATCGATAAGTACCGGCTCGAATGCCTGAATAGAAAGGCGGTGCAGCGTAGGTGCACGGTTCAGCAGCACCGGACGCTCTTTAACGACCTCTTCCAGAATGTCGAAAACTTCAGGTTTAGCTTTTTCCACCTGGCGGCGGGCGCTCTTGATATTATGTGCCAGGCCCTGTTCAATCAGGCGGCGCATAACAAATGGTTTGAAAAGTTCGAGCGCCATGCGGCGGGGTAAACCGCACTGGTGTAATTTCAGTTCGGGGCCGATGACGATTACGGAACGCCCGGAGTAGTCAACACGTTTACCGAGCAAATTCTGCCGGAAGCGTCCCTGTTTGCCGCGTAACATGTCGGAAAGCGATTTCAGTTTATGGCTGCCGCTAACGGACACAGGCTGGCCGCGTTTGCCATTATCTACCAGGGAATCGACGGCTTCCTGCAGCATACGTTTTTCGTTACGGATAATGATTTCAGGCGCGCCGATTTCTACCAGGTGATGTAAACGGTTGTTGCGGTTAATCACCCGGCGGTACAAATCGTTAATATCGGAAATAGCGAAACGGCCGCCGTCTAGCTGAACGGTGGGGCGGAGGTCAGGAGGTAATACCGGCAAAACGGTGAGTATCATCCACTCGGGTTTATTGCCGCTGCGGCGGAAGGCTTCGACAACCTGCAGGCGCTTGCCGGCTTTGCGGCGGCGCTGTCCCGAAGGTGAACGGCCTTCTTCGATAAGTTCTTTTCTTAATTCATCCAGGTTGACGTCGCGGGTAATTTTCAGAATGGCGTCGGCGCCCATGCCGGCTTCGAACATCCCGGGATATTTTTCGCTGAGTTCCCGGAAATCATTTTCGGTCAACAGATTGCGGACGCGCATGTTGCGCAGGCGTTCTACAACAGATGTAGTGGCCTGTTCAGCTTCCGAGTCCTCTTCAATAGCATCGCGGCGCATCCGGTTGGCTTCTTCAACGGTTGTTTCTTTTTCCGATTCTATTTTCGCTTCAACAGCCTGTTGCCTGTCCGAGGAGCCTTGTGCCTGGTCAGCCTGCAGTTTTTCGATGGCTTCCTTGCGCATCTCTTCGTTTATTGAAGTAATGACGTAGTGTGAGAAATAAAGGACACGTTCCAGGTTGCGCGGCGAAAGGTCGAGCAGCAGGCCAACGCGGCTGGGAATGCCCTTGGAAAACCAGATGTGGCTTACAGGCGATGCAAGCTCGATGTGACCCATGCGTTCACGACGTACCTTGGCGCGAGCGACTTCGACGCCGCACTTGTCGCAGATAATGCCCTTAAAGCGGACTTTCTTGTATTTACCGCAGAAGCATTCATAGTCCTTGGTGGGACCGAAAATACGTTCGCAGAACAGCCCGTCACGTTCGGGTTTGAGCGTGCGGTAATTGATGGTCTCGGGCTTGGTAACCTCACCGTAAGACCAGCTGCGAATTTGTTCGGGAGACGCTAACGAAATGCGTACGGCATCAAAATCATTAACTTCAAGCATTCTTATCCCTCTCCGTTTCCTGCTTCCGCTTTGGGAGTGTCATTCGTTTCTGACTGCACGGGCTCGGCAGGCTGTGCAGCCTCCGGGGCAGATTCCGCACCGGCTACGGGCTGCTCCAGCTGTGGTATTTCGCCCGCTTCCGGCGCCAGCTCTACCTTATTTTCCTGTCCTTCATTGATAACCTCAATTGAGAGTCCGAGGCTTTGTAACTCTTTCACCAGCACCTTGAAGGATTCCGGTACGCTGGGCTGCAGCACGTCCTCATTCTTGAGGATGGCTTCATAAGCCTTGGTACGTCCGGTGACATCATCGGATTTAATGGTGAGCATTTCCTGAAGGATATGCGCTACACCGTAAGCTTCCAGAGTCCATACCTCCATTTCGCCGAAGCGCTGGCCGCCGAACTGGGCTTTACCGCCGAGCGGCTGCTGGCTGATAAGAGAGTAAGGGCCGGTGGACCGTGCATGGACTTTATCTTCCACAAGGTGGTTGAGTTTCATGAAGTAAACGTTACCGACCATGACCGGCTGGTCGAACTGTTCGCCGGTGCGCCCGTCTCTCAGAAGATATTTACCCGTGGTGGGAGAAACGAGTCCTTTTTCTTCTTTTATCTTGCGTACAGCTTCGATTAACTGGGTGGCAGACATTTTCTTTGCCGGGATACCGAAATCGGTTTCGAGCCAGAGGCGCTGACAGATATCTTTCGCCTGACCGCGGTTTTTCTCGTCGAAGAGCTTATCGGGGTCGTAACCCTGGTTCTTGACCCACGACCTGGCGATTTCATAATTGGGTTCACTGCCGACTTTAGACGGGTCGGTATTGGCAGCCCCGGAGCGTTGCACAACCCAGGCGCGGGCCAGTCCGTCTTCAATATCCAGGTCATCAGCACCTTCAAAGACGGGGGTGAGCACTTTGAAACCGAGTTCCTGGGCGACCCAGCCCAGGTGGGTTTCCAATACCTGTCCGATGTTCATACGGGAAGGTACGCCGATAGGATTCAAAACAATATCGACCGCTCTGCCATCGGGCAGGAACGGCATATCTTCTTTGGGAGCGATGATGGAAACGACGCCTTTATTTCCGTGGCGCCCCGCCATCTTGTCACCGACGGAGACAGGGCGGCGCTGTGCAATCCAGACCTGCACCCACTTGTTCACACCGGCCGGCAATTCGTCGCCGGTGAAAATCTTTACATTGACAACCTTACCCCACTCACCGTGCGGGACGCGTAACGAGGTATCTTTAACTTCGCGGGCTTTTTCACCGAAGATGGCACGCAACAATTTTTCTTCAGCAGAGAGCTCGGTTTCGCCCTTAGGTGTAATCTTACCGACCAGGATATCATCCGGCCCAACCCTGGCGCCGACGCGGATAATACCCTCTTCATCAAGTTCGCGCAGGCTTTCTTCTCCTACGTTCGGGATGTCGCGGGTAATTTCTTCCGGGCCCAGCTTGGTATCACGGGCTTCAACCTCGTATTTCTCAATGTGAATCGAAGTAAAAGCATCCTGTTCGACAAGCTTATTGCTCAGGATGATAGCATCTTCATAGTTATAACCGCGCCAGCTCATGAAGGCGCAAACCAGGTTCTGGCCTAATGCCAACTCACCTTGTTCAGTGGA
>Ga0187779_10002774_pt1 | contig 10676 bp, 10 predicted proteins | sample 1015_Q2_SP10_10__FD_132435 | JGI IMG/M metagenome (GOLD analysis project Ga0187779, IMG submission 132435) | Tropical peat soil microbial communities from peatlands in Department of Meta, Colombia - 1015_Q2_SP10_10_MG | ecosystem: Environmental > Terrestrial > Soil > Wetlands > Peat | place...
AGTTGCTGCGAAGCGAACGGGAGAAAATCACCAAATCGGATTTCAAATTAAATCCGTGGTCGCCGAAAACGGCTCCGCGGCTTCGATTATCACCTTGTAAAAATTAGTTTTGCGCCGGCAATTGTGAGCACAATTGCCAGGAGGATCGATATTGTTCGCGTCGGAAAATGCCGGCTTCCCAAACGGGAACCGATGGTGCCGCCGATAATGGCAGCCCCCGCCAGAACTAAGCCTAACGACGGAATCGAATGTTTCGCTGAAAAATAGCCGACCAATCCGGCAACCGAATTAACCAGAATAAACAGCGCTGATACCGCCGCGGCCTGCCGAATGTAGGCCCATCGACAGAACAGCAACAACGGCGTTAGAAAAATTCCGCCGCCGGTACCGGTCAATCCCGAAAGAAGTCCAAGCCCGCCGCCAATACTAATTGCCAGCGGTTTTGAAGGCGTTTTGACGGTCGGTGGATCGCTTTTGCGAAAGATCAGACGCGCCGCGGAGAAGAGCAGGACCACTCCAATTAAGATCCGCAGGACCGAGGCCGACGGTTGCACATAGCCGCCGAGATAGGCGGCCGGAATGGAAAGAAGCGCGAACGGCCAGAACAATTTCCATGAAAAATGGCCAGCTCGCCAAAACTGAAACGATCCGATGATCGCGACCAGAATATTGAGCACCAGCGCAGTCGGGCGAATAATTAGTGGCGCCAGCCCGAACAATGTCATCGTCGCGATATAGCCCGACGCCCCGGCATGACCGACCGATGAGTATAGAAAGGCGATTACTCCGATCGCCAGGAAGAGTAAAGCAAGATGAGTCGCGTCCATTCGCCAAGCGCCTGTTTATCGGACTCCCGGCTTGATACAAGCGCTACAAATATTTTCGCTTTTGCGTTCCAGCATTAACATGGCGAGTGACGCCAATTATCATGGCCGCTGAAATTCAACCGCTTAACCCGATGCACACCAATCATCTTGCACAGGAGAAATCGCCCTATCTTCTCCAGCATGCGCATAATCCGGTTGATTGGTATCCGTGGGGCGAGGAAGCATTCGCCAAAGCACGGCGCGAGAACAAACCGATTTTTCTCTCGATCGGTTACTCGACCTGTCATTGGTGCCACGTGATGGCGCACGAATCATTCGAGGACGAATCGACCGCCGCGATCATGAATCGCGAGTTCGTGAACATCAAAGTCGATCGCGAAGAGCGGCCGGATGTCGATCGTGTTTACATGACGTTCGTGCAGGCAACCACCGGCGGGGGCGGCTGGCCGATGAGCGTGTGGCTCACGCCCGACCTGAAGCCATTCGTTGGCGGAACCTATTTCCCGCCCCAGGATCGATATGGTCAGCCGGCTTTCAAGAAAGTCTTGGAAAAGATCGCAGCCGCCTGGAGGCAGGATCACGGCAAAATTGCCGAACAGGGATCCAGAATTTTAGATGCGCTCCGCGAATCGCAAGCATCGCAGGCGGCGACCGCAGGCAAGGTCGATGTAAACATTTTCCAGACGGCTTACGAGCAATTCACGCAAACCTTCGACGAAAAGGAAGGCGGATTCGGCAATGCGCCGAAATTTCCGCGACCGGTTGCGCTGAATCTTCTGACGCGATTTTATGCGCGCGATCCGAAAAGCGAAAACGGCAAACACGCGCTCGAAATGGATTTGCTCACACTTCGTAAAATGGCCGCAGGCGGAATGCACGATCATCTCGGCGGGGGCTTTCATCGCTACTCGGTCGACCGTTACTGGCACGTGCCGCATTTCGAAAAGATGCTCTACGATCAGGCGCAACTGGTTATTGCTTGCCTCGAAGCATTTCAAATCACTCAAGATCGACAATATGCCGAAACCGCGCGTGATATTATCGATTATGTCGCGCGTGATCTGACTTCGAAGGGAGGTGGATTTTTTTCAGCCGAAGATGCCGACAGTTTACTGGAGCAGGGGAAAGCAGAACATGGTGAAGGCGCATTTTATGTTTGGACTGAGAAACAGATCGACGATTCGCTCGGACCGGACGCCGAGCTCTTCAAATTTCATTACGGTGTTCAACCACATGGCAACGCGCCGGAAGGGAGCGATCCGCAGGACGAATTTCGGGGCAAAAATATCTTGATCGAGCGCCACACGATTACGGAAACAGCGCAGCGTTTCAAAAAAAGCGAGGAAGAGATCCGTCAATCGCTCGCGCGGAGCCGCGCAAAATTATTGTCCCTGCGCAACCAGCGACCGCGTCCGCATCTTGATGACAAGATTATCTCGGCCTGGAATGGATTGATGATTTCGGCATATGCGCGTGGGGCGCAGGTGTTGGATGAGCCGCGATCTCTCGAGAACGCGACCCGCGCGGCCCAATTTATTCGGGCAAACTTGTACGATGAGAAAAGCAAACTTCTTTATCGCAGTTATCGTAATGGGCGCGGCACCGTCGAAGGTTTCGCCGACGATTATGCGTTCGTCATTCAGGGGCTTCTCGATCTCTACGAGGCTTCGTTCGACATCGAGTGGCTGAAATTCGCGGTCGATTTGCAGGAAACGCAGGATCGATTGTTTTTCGATGAAAAAGGCGGTGGATACTTCAGCACCACCGGAAGAGACCGGAACGTTGTCCTGCGAATGAAAGACGACAATGACAGCGCGGAACCCGCGGCCAGCTCAATTGCCGGGCTCAATCTTCTGCGGCTTGCACAGTTTCGCGGTGACAAGCAGTTTGACGATCGCGGGCGGAAGACGATTGATGCGTTTGCGCCGGCGCTCTCGCATTTCGCCAGCGCCATGCCCCAAATGCTGGTCGCGCTGGATTACTCGTTAGCTAAACCGCGCCAGATCGTTATCGCCGGAAAAATCGGAGATTCGCAAACAAGGGCGCTTCTCAGCGAGGTGCATCGCCATTTCGTGCCGAATAAAATCCTGGTCCTTGCCGACGGCGGTGAAGCTCAGAAATATTTTGGCGAAACGAACGAAGCCATTCGCGCCATGTCGATGGTTGACGGCAAGCCGGCAGCGTATGTTTGCGAGAATTTTGTGTGCAAGGCGCCAGTAACCAATCCGCAAGCGCTTTCAGGGTTACTTTTGGGCCGTTAAACGCCTTCGATTACCAGCATGTTGGTTTTGGAAGTGCATTGTCGCAGCTTTCGCGGCTCGCGATATTCTTCGCAATTGAGCCATTCTTTTGCGCGCGCGCTCGATTCGAATTCCAGAATCACTATCCGTTTTGGTTTCCAATTCCCCTCGAGCACCTCTGTTTTGCCGCCACGAACGATGTATTTGCCACCATATTTGTGGACGGTCGCGGCGGCTTGTTTTTTGTATTCCTCGTATCCAACCGGATCGGTGACTTCGATTTCGACAATTACGTATGCGGGCATTTCTAAACAGGATGTTATGGGATTATCTCAGGATTGACTCAGAAAGATACCAGGAAAAAAGAATCGAAAACAAAGAAGGATCTATCGACTTCGCTCGAGATGACAAAATCAGCCGCCGTTGTGGCCGCGATCTTTTGCGGCGAGTTCGGGAATCTTTTTTCGGCGACGTAATCGGAGCCAATTATTCCAGGTTTTGCGCATGCTGTCGCGTGGAGTGAGGTATCTTTGGTTCAGCTCGTTGCTCTTCAGGATCTGCGCGAGAACGCCCATTACCGAAAAATCATCGGTATTCAGGATAGTGTAGGCGGTGCCAACCGCCGCCGCATGATGGGCGTCGCTTGCCGCCGTCATCGGCAGGCCGCGTTCTTGTGCGTACTTGAACGCGTATCTGTTGTAACGACGCAGCGTAGTCGCAGCGTTAAAAACTTCGATGGCGTCGATCGGCAACGTTTCCAAAACGGAGAAACGAATTCCCGCGCGAAAAAGATCGTAAGGATGCGGCGGAATCGCGAGTCCGCCGTTTTGATGAATGACATCGCAAACTTCACGGGCCGGACGGCCTTTCAACTTCAACGGTTCCGGCAGGGTGGTGCCAATACAGAGCAGGTGGCCGTCGGCGGTCGTCACTTCGACGCCGGGCACAACAAGAAAATTATCGACTGGCAACCCATCGCTTCGCATCAAGCCTTTCTTGAGCAAATAGGTCACCGCGTCGCACGTGTTGTGATCGGTGATCGCGATGCTTTGCAAGCCTTTTGCGCTGGCAGCCGTAATCAAATCCTCCGGGCTGGAGACACCATCGCCGGAGAAGAAGGTGTGGGTGTGCAAATCAATATTGATCGGCATGGTGAAAATTAAGTCTGAAAATCGAAGATGTCGATCTGCTGGCGTCAGGGCTAAACCATTTCTCCGACCAGAACGCCCGGCTCTCCCATTGGTTCAGCTTGCATTTGATTAAATTGCAGATCGTACAGCCGCCGGTAGTGACTGGATTTATCGAGCAACTCTGAATGGGTGCCGATTTCCATTATTCGGCCGCGATCCATCACCACAATTTGATCGGCCGACAAAATGGTCGAGAGCCGGTGCGCAATCGCAATGACCGTGCGGCCGGCCGAAAGCTTTTCCAGCGCCATTTGAATTTGCTTCTCCGATTCGGAATCGAGGGACGAGGTCGCTTCGTCGAGCAGAAGAATCGGCGCATTTTTCAAAAGCGCACGCGCGATCGCGAGCCGCTGCTGTTGACCGCCGGAAAGGAGACAACCTTTGTCGCCGATTACTGTCTCATAGCCGTTTGGCTGCGCGACGATGAACTCGTGGGCATAAGCGGTTCGAGCGGCTGCGTAGATTTCATCTGTCGTTGCGTCAAGTCGCCCGAACTGGATGTTTTTCAAAATGGTGTCGTGAAACAGAAATGTCTCCTGCGTGACCAGGCCAATTTGTTTCCGGAGCGATTCCTGGGTGAGCGTCCGGAGATCGCGACTATCGATCCTGACTGTGCCGGAGGTCGGATCGTAGAGGCGCAAAATGAGGGACAAGATCGTGCTCTTGCCGGCGCCGCTCGCGCCAACTAGGGCATAGGTTTTGCCCGGCTCGATCCGCAGATTCAAATCGCGGACCGCATCATCAACCGTGTTGGCATAGCGAAAGGTTACGTTTTCAAATTCGATCCGTCCCTCCGCCGACACGAGTTCGGTCGCACCTAACGAGTCCCGAACGGTCGGGACCGAATCGAGGATCGAGAAAATTTCGCCGGTTGCTGCGACAAAGCGCTGCATCATTAAATGGATTTTGCTCAGCTTCTTGACCGGCTCGTAAAGAATGAAGAAACCGAGAATAAGACCGAGAAACTTGGCCGCGCTCAGCCCCGCGAAGTAGACATAGATCAGCGCCAGGGCGACTCCAAGCGAAGCGATGATTTCGACCAGCGGGCCGGTCGCCTCGGTTGATTTGACCATGCGCATGGAGTTGGCGAACTGCTGCTGGCTCGCACGCTGAAACAATTTCTCCTGATACGGCTCCCGCGCGAACGATTTGATCACCCGAATGCCGCTGAACGTTTCCTGCATCGTGACCGACATGCCGCCCATTGCCTTTTGTTCGTTTTTTACCGCAGTGCGCGCACGTTTCCCGTAAATTTGAATTGGCAACAGGCAGATCGGAAACAGAACCAACACGACGGCGGTGAATCGCCAATCCATCAGCAAGAGCACCGTCACGCCGCCGATGATCGTGATCGGCTGTTTGAAAACGTCGCTGCTGACGGTCGTCAACGCGAGCTGCATATTCCGAGTGTCATTTCCGATTCGCGACATCAGGAACCCGGCGCGCATGCGATTGAAAAAATCCATGGAATGCCGCACCATTTTGCTGAAAAGCTGATTGCGAATGTCCGTCACAACTTTGTTGCTGACCCAATTCATGTAGTAGGCATTGCCGTAATCAAAAAGGCCGCGCGCGATCATTACCGCCGGAATCGCCAGACAATTGAACGCAATCGCGTTGATCTTCGGTCCGATCGCAAGCATTTCCCGATGGGTCAGGAGCGCGCGCGCGGTAAATCCGGCTCCGTGAAAAATGAAATTCGAAACCTGTGCGACAATTAACGGAATGACGGAAGTCGTTGCGCCAAAAACCATGCCGAAGGCGAGACCGAGAACAAAGCGCCAGCGATACGGTTTGACGTAACCGTAGAGTCTCCGGTACGGCCCCCAGGTGGATCGCACGGTTTCCAGGAACGAAGGTTTGATCTTCTCGGCTTCTGCGTCGCTCATGAGCCTTGCGCTACCGGACTCGATAGCAGCGCATTCATAGCATCGATCACTGCTCCCGTCGAGATTTGCTTCATCGGCACTGGTGCCCGGTCGGAGGAGAATTCGCGCACCGGGAGAATTGAGGTTCCTTGCAAAATCAGCGACCCGCGGTTGCGGGGCCGCCAGTGAAATGGATTAGTCGGACCAAACAACGCAACCTGCGGAATCTGCGCTGCCGCCGCGAAATGCATCGGCGCTGAATCCACCGTCACCAGTAATCGTGCCTCGCTGATCAGAGCGGCCAGGGTAAGCAGATCGGTCCTGCCTGACAGATCGACAATTGTTTGGTGCAACTTCGATTTGATTTGCGCGATATGGTTTTGTTCCTGGGCCGAACTTCCTCCCGTCAAAATCGGATCCATTCCGTAACGATCGCGCGCCTGCTCAATCACTTCGGCCCACCGATCCGTTTCCCAAAATTTCTCTGCCCGGGCCGATCCAGGATGGAAGATGATAAATTGATTGCCAATTTTGTCAGCCGCGCGGAGCTCATTCGCTTTGACGCGAGCAGTTTCTGGAACGTGGATCTCGATTGCCGACCCTTTGTCCGAAATCCCCATCGGCTCGAGCAATTTCAAGTGATAGTCGACCGTGTGCAGTTGCCGGAGCGGCGCCGCGACCAGCGTATTGTACGCACGCGAGCGAAATGTCGTCCTTTGCTTCCGCCGTTCAGATCCAATTCGCGTTTTCGCGCGCGACAACCGGGTCAAAAAGGAAGACCGGTCGCTGCGGGTGAAATCGACGCAATAATCGAAGTCGTCACGGGCGACCTCGAGCCAGGTCCGTGCGCTGTTGGCGACCAGTTTGACGTCAACCTTCGAAATCGCTGGAAGCAACTCGGCGCAACCGGCTGAAACCACCAGCGAAATATGCGCGTCCGGAAATTTGTTCCGCAGCGCCGCGATCGCAGGCGTGGTCAAAATCACGTCGCCCAAACGCTTGAGCTGGATGAGAAGAATTTTCATCGCGCCATTTGCATGGCGGTTTCGTACGCGCCTAACAAACGGGCACGATAGTCGTCCCAGGTAAAATGTTCGACCACCCGCTTCCGCGACGCCGCGCCCATTCGTTCGACGATTTCCGGATGGCGATATAAATGCTCGATCGCTGCGGCAATGGCATTGACGTCTCCCGGTTCGACGATCATTCCTTCGACATCATCGCGTACAACGTCGCCCGCTTCGCGCGTTGTGACGATGGGCAGTCCGCAAGCCGCCGCTTCGTAAACCGTCTTGGCGCTCCCTTCCAGGCGCGATGGGAAAACGTAGATTGTTCCCTGGTTCAAATAGTTTTCCGGGTCCCGCACAAAACCGAATGTTTTGATATTGTCGCGCCAAAATTTCTGCAAATGCGGTTTCGCCTCGGCATGAATCGATCCGACCAGCCACAATTCTGCGTTCGACAAGTTGAGGCGGTGCCACGCTTCCAGCAAATGATGAATGCCTTTGCGTTCGATCAACGCGCCGGAGAAAATTGCCCGAAAGACCGGTGGCCGCATCCGCCCGTCCGGTTTGGAGCCCGGCTTGAACCGCTCGACATCGACTCCGCGTGGCAGGTAAAAAAGCTTTTCATCTGGAAAGCCACGGGCCCGAAATGTTTCCGCCGCTTTTTCGGAAAGCACGACGATCAGATCGGCCAGATCGTATTCTTCGAGAATTCGTTCGCCTCCAAGTAGCAGGCGTGATTTCCACGACTTCGATTCTTCATCTGTTCTTTGTTTTCTGTCCTCTGTTTTTTGGCTTCCCCGGTGCCAGGTCGGGATTTCGATCAACGATGGAATTCGCTTCTTCCGGGCAACGCGCAGTGTTTGCAGACAATCTCCCGACCAGCTGTGAAAAAAATCGTAGCGACCGGTATTGAGCAATCGCGATGCAATCCAATCGAGATATTTTTTCTTTGCGCCGTAATAATAGGGCCGTTCGAGAAACGAGAGTAATCGCACCGGATGCCAGCGGAGCGAATAAATGAAACCGGCCGGGATTTCCCCTTGGCGATTATCGAACGCGACCGCTTTCCCCAAAAAACCGCCGCAGTAGGAGGCGCGCAACGCTTCAAACGAATCGCTATCCAAACCCGAACCGCCGATTCGGGCGGAGATCGAGAAGAGCAATGATTTCGGCAGAACGCCAGTTGGCGGAGCGGATCGCGCTCCAGCCGTGGTCGTATCGAGCGACAAATCTCTCATCGTTGGTTTGGCTCAAGAGAATCCTCGACTTCCCTGATAATGACAAGTTTGGTAAGGACGCGATGGTCAAAGATAAACTAAAGATCGGCTTCGTGCGCCGCGGTTATTCGCCGAGCGGAGGGGCGGAAGCGTACTTGAAGCGGCTGGCCTACGGGGTTGTCGATCTTGACCACGAAGTTGTTTTGCTCGCGACGGACGAGTGGCAGCCTAACGAGTGGCCGTTCGGCGAGATCGTGCATCTGCGGGCAAAATCGGCCATCGGTTTTGCCGACCAGGTCGAAAAGCAGCGGTCCGCATTCCATTGCGATGTATTGATGAGTCTTGAGCGCATCTGGCGCTGCGATGTTTATCGCGCGGGCGACGGCGTTCATCAGGCCTGGCTCAATCGCCGTCAAAAATTTGAAGGACCACTGCAAAGGTTCGCGCGCAAGTTCAATCGGAAACACCGTGACATTTTGCGGTTGGAACAATCGCTCTTCGGCGATCGCGGCGCCGAGCGGGCGATCGCAAATTCCAAAATGGTGAAGGACGAGATCTTCGATCTCTACAGTTATCGCCCCGATAAAATCGACATTATTCCGAATGGCATTCCATTCAGTCACTTTCAGTTCAGCCCTGAGGTCCGCCGCAAGTCGCGCCTAAAACTCGATCTGGCCTCGGATGATCTTGCCGTGCTCTTCGTCGGATCGGGTTGGGAGCGAAAAGGTCTTCGATATGCGATCGCGGCGATCGAAAGCTTGTCGAATTCCAAACTGCGTTTGCTGGTGGCCGGTCGTGGCAATGTGAATCGTTATCGGTCGGCCCGTGTCCAATTTCTTGGCGAGGTTTCCGATCCTCTGCCGATTTACGCCGCCGGCGACATTTTCATCCTGCCGACAATTTACGATCCGTTTTCAAATGCCTCTTTGGAGGCAATGGCGTGCGGTTTGCCGGTGATCACCTCCCGGGCAAACGGTTTTTGCGAAATCATGGAAGACCGAATTCATGGAACGATCGTCGATCAGCCAGACAACGTGTCCGATCTGGCAAATGCGCTCGAAGTTTGGTCCGATCCAACCCGGCGCGCCGCCGCGCGTCCATCAATTCTCAAATGCGCTGCCCGGCACGACATCTCGAAGAATGTTGAACAAACAATTGAGATTTTAGTTCAAGCAGCCGCGAAACCTTCAGCGTGAGCAGACTTGAGCTTTCGTGACAAATCGACGGCCTGGAGAACAGCCTAAGGGTTACAAGCGACCAGAGTGTCCTGCGCGGCCACGATCTGCCACTTCCCGGCGCGCTTTAACCACGTGTCGGTCCAGATCAGGCAATGCTTTGTTTCCTTGCCATCGTTCGCCTTATCTATTGCGCTTTCCGCTCCATACGCTAGGGCGATGGAGTCGCCGAAGAATTTGACTTTCACCTCGCCGAGTTGGCAGTCGCTGGCAAGGGACTTGGTATCTGTAGTGATAGCCTCATCCTTGCCGTAGCGCCGGCCCTTTGGCGATGTCCCTTGAAAGTCGTCGGCAATAATGTTCCTAAGATCCGGCTGAGGGCTACACGCTGAGCTGGCCCATTTTGCCTCGGCGGCCGTTATGAGTTTAACAGCGTCCTCATCGGGCGACCCCCAGCGGGCTTCCTGCGCAACGCCTGGTATGGCGAGTCCACCGAGGAGAAACAGTGTGAGTCCAAAGATTGGGATGATTGATCCTGATTTCACGGCTGTAATTTCCTGTTGTTTTGTTTTCATTGATATCGCGGGCAACCATTAACCTCGTCTAACGAGAGCAAGCTGAGCGACCGTCGCCGAGAGCGAGCGTGGCTTCGACTGAAACTGTTTTAATCATCTGAAATGTTAATGCAAGGCGGGCGGCGGTTTGCTCCAGTGCTTGGTTAGGTCCTTGGAGTAATTCCCACCTGCGGTCTGTCAGTAATCGTCCATTTGGCACCAGTACGTTGCAGTATATATCCAGTGCCGTGCGCCCATGCGGTCGGACGAGCGAGATCGACCGAGCCGCAAGTTACAAGAACCTTGTCCGGATTTCCTGCACGCCACACCATCCTTATCGGTTGTGACGTCTCCACCGCAACAAGTCTAGCGATTTGGGCACGGTCCGCCCCGGTCAAATGAAGCCGCGGGTCCACATCAGCGTTTCGGGGGAAACCTGAGCCCGGTGGTAAATCAGGTTGTCCAAAGGCACAGCCAACAACCATCAGAATGAAGCCAATGAATATGAGTCGTGACATACACCTAACGAGAATTAGACGAATGTACGCGATAAAAGGCGAACAATTTTTCGTCTAGCCGGATTGAATCGCAAACCCCC
>Ga0187779_10002776_pt1 | contig 10670 bp, 10 predicted proteins | sample 1015_Q2_SP10_10__FD_132435 | JGI IMG/M metagenome (GOLD analysis project Ga0187779, IMG submission 132435) | Tropical peat soil microbial communities from peatlands in Department of Meta, Colombia - 1015_Q2_SP10_10_MG | ecosystem: Environmental > Terrestrial > Soil > Wetlands > Peat | place...
GTGACCCTTGTTCATCGAGTAGGTATCGAAGATCCAGGCCATCACGCGCCCGTCGGTGCCGACGTCCGGCGCCGGGATGTCCTTCTCCGGGCCGATCTCGTTGATGATCTCGCTCGTAAAGCGCCGCGTCATCCGCTGAAGCTCGCCTTCGGTCATCTCCTTCGGATTGCAGACGACCCCGCCCTTCGCGCCGCCGAACGGGATGCCGGAGAGCGCACACTTCCACGTCATCCACATCGCGAGCGCCTTCACCTCGTCGAGCGTGACGTCAGGGTGATAGCGGATGCCTCCCTTCGAGGGTCCGCGCGCGACGTTGTGCGTGACGCGGCTGCCCTCGAAGACGCGAGTGACGCCGTCGTCCATCACGACCGGCACCGACACCACCACCGACTTCTTGCACTGCTCGAGCACGCGGACGAGGTTCGGGTCGATCGAAAACGTCTCGCCGACCTTGCGGAGCTGCGCCCTCGCGATCTCGTACGGGTTCTCGCGGAGATGCGAGGTAGGGGCTTCGACAGTGGTCACGCTCGACTCCTTTTTCCGCGCAAATCGGGGCTTTTCGCCATGCTCGAGGAGCCTACTGGATTCGGAACGCGATCGTCCTCACCGTCGGTTTCCCTCCAGTTGGCGGGTAGGCGATCAGCTTGAGCCGGTAGTCGCCTGCAGGCAGAACCTGGCCGGTCGGATCGCGTCCGGTGACGCCGTACGAGTACCGGCCCGGCAGCACGTCGCGAAGTCGGGCGAGCAGCCCGATGCGGCCGCCCGTCGGGCTCCACAGTTCGAGGTCGAGCAAGTCGACGGGTTGGACGTTCTGTCCGAGATCCGTGCGCGGCACGGCACCCGCGACGAACGAGAGCAATGCCGGCGCTGTGTCGGACGGCTTGAACGAGTGCGACGAGAGGTGGACGGCGGAAAGCGCAGCACGCAGCGGCGGGCCGAACGTGATCACCCATGGAACGCGAATCGGCTGGCCCGCGAGCGGAAGGACGGCAAGCTGTCCTTCGGCCGACGCGTCACCGTCGAGCGGAGTCGTGACGTGAACGGTGATGCGCACGCGCGCCGAACGTCCAGGCCCGAGCGAGAGCGTCTTCGGTGCCACGTCGAACTGGAGCGACGCGGCGCCCTGACTCACGACGTCGACGCCCAGCGAGAGCTGCAGCCGCCGCACCGAGACGTTGCGGAGGACCACGTCGCAATGCGTCTGCCAGTGCAATCCGGTCGCGCGGCCGATTGCGAGCGACGCCGGCGAGGCCTCGACCTCCGTTGCCGCCGCTCCGCCGACGTCGACGAGGCCGTTGCCCTGCGCTGTGATGGACGTATCCGGCAGCGCGCGCGCGGATCCGACCAGCAATCCCTTCAACGCCTCAGCGTCGAGCTCCGGACGCGCCTGCGCGAGGAGTGCCGCATCCGCGGCGACAATCGCGGCGGCGGCGCTCGTGCCGTTCACGGTTCCGTAGCGGGCGAGGCCGTCCGTGCCCGCGACCATCGACGTACCGAGGTCGACGCCGGGCGCAAGGAGCTCGGGCTTGACACGTCCGTCGTACGCGAGACCCGTCGAAGAGAAGCGTGCGACGTGGTCGTCGCCGACGTTCGTCTCGGCCCGCTCGTCGCCGAGCGACAACGTCACGGGAACGCCCGCACGGATCCGTCCGAGAACTCGGTGCGCGACGTCGTTCGGGATCGAGACCGACGGAACCACACCCTGCAGCGCGATCGCCCCGGCGGGGACGGCTCCGCCGTAGAAGAGGACGGCCGTTGCGCCCGCGCGGACTGCGTTGTCGTACGTCGTCGCCGGATTCGCTCCGACCGGGACGAGCGCCGCGCGACCGGCGACGAGGTCGCGGCCCTGCCGGTCGAAGAAGTCGACGAGCGAGACCGCGCCGTCGGTGTCGGTCGTCGAGCTCTGCCGCGGCGCCCCGACGCCCGAGTCGACCGGCTCCGACGACGAGCCGCCCGCAGCGAGCGGTCGGACATCGTCGAGCGAGACGTCGAGCCCGGCCCGCAAGACGACGCGCGCGGCACCCGACAGGGGCCGCAGGTCTGCGGCCCCGACGGTCAGCGCGTCCGGTGCCCCGCCGGGCCCGGAGATGCTCCCGAACGACGGCCCTACAGGTCCGTCGTTTCCCGCCGGTACGACCACGAGGGTGTCGAGCCTCGTCGCGCCCTCGACTGCCTGCGCCAGCGGATCGTCGGTGAAGCCCGCGAACGGCGCAGACAGGGCGACCAGTGCGATGCGCGCGGCGTCGTGCGCGTCGCCGTCGCCGTTCGGATCGACAGCGTGCTCGAGCCCCTCGATCAGCTGGTCGGTTCGGCCGTACTGCGACCACTGCCCGGACGCGTCGAGCTGCCAGCCGGCGACGCGGATCGGCAGGAGGTTCGCGCCCGGCGCCACGCCGACGAGCCCGCCCGGGCCGCCGGAGCCCACGATCAGCCCGCCCATCTCCGTGCCGTGCTCCTCCAACTCCGCCTTCGCCTCGGGATTCGCGGCCGCCTGCGCGCCGGGGTCGCCACCCACGACGTCGATCCCGCGGCTGACGCGTCCACGGAGGAACGGCTGCGAGCGGTCGACGCCGGTGTCGAGCAGCGCCACCGTGACCCCGCGGCCGTCGATCCCCGACAGGCCGACGTCGGCCTCACGCCCGATGCCCGGCGCGTAGTCGCTGGCGAGGCTCGTGGACAGGGTCGCCGGGTACGTCGGACGCACGGGGTACACGCCTGCGACGTCGGGCTGCCGCGCGAGCACTGCGAGGCCGTTCGCGTCGAACGCCGCAGAGAAGCCGTTGACGACGCGCGTGTAGCTGTACTCCGGCTGGACGGTGACACCCTCCACCGCGAGCCGGGAGATCAGCAGGCGCTGCGAGGCGAGCGCCGTCTGCGTCCATTGGCGCTCCTGCTCCTCCGTCGCGAGGTCACCCGCCTCCGCGACCCGATCCGCGAGCGACGGCTCCTTCAAGAGGACGATCACGCGCTGGCCGACGGCGACGCCGGGGCGCTGCCCACCGGCGAGGCCCTGCCAGCTCTCCGGCGGCGTCTGCGCGACGCTGCTCGCGCTCTTCCCTCCCCCGGAAGCGATCAGGACGACGATTGCGGCCGCCGCGATCGCCGCGAGCGGCAGCAGCTGCCGGGGCTCACGCGGCAGACGCGTAGGCATCGAGCCCAAGATAACGGGGATACGCGATGACCTCGGCGAAGCGCGCGGCCGACGCGATCATCGCCGCGTTGTCGGTGCACAACTGCAACGGTGCAAGCGCTGCGTCGGGCAGGGCCGTGCGAAGCTCCGAGTTCGCGGCGACACCGCCGACGACCGCGATCCGGTCGGCCCCGATCGACGTCGCTGCCTCACGCGTCCGCTCGACCAGAGCGCGCACGATCGCCGCCTGGTAACTCGCCGCGAGGTCCGCGCGTCGCAACTCGAGCTCGCCGTCGGCGAGATCACGCACCGCATAGAGCAGCGACGTCTTGAGCCCGGAGAACGAAAAGTCGTGATTGGGAACGCGCGCCACCGGAAACGCGTACGCCTCGGGATCGCCCTCCTGCGCGAGCCGGTCGAGCTCTGCGCCGCCCGGGTAGCCGAGCCCGAGCAGCCTCGCTCCCTTGTCGAATGCTTCGCCGGCCGCATCGTCGAGCGTCGTCCCGAGCACACGACGAGGCCCTTCGCGCTCGCGGACGTCGAGCAGCAACGTGTGACCGCCGCTCGCTAGCAGGCAGAGGAACGGCGGGTCGAGCGGATCGGGACCGAGGTAGAGCGACGCGACGTGCCCATCGAGATGGTCGACGGGCGCCAGCGGCAGCCGGCGCGACCACGCGATCGCCTTCGCGGCCGCGACGCCTACGAGTAGCGCGCCGACCAGACCCGGACCCGCGGTGACACCGACGAGCTCGACGTCCTCGAGCGCGGCGCCTGCAGTACCGAGCGCCTCGCGGATCACGGGAACCACGAGCTCGAGGTGACGACGCGACGCGACCTCCGGCACCACGCCCCCGTATCGCGTGTGTAGCTCTGCTTGCGACGAGACGACATTCGCGCGGATCTCGCCGTCTGTCCTGATCAGCGCGGCTGCGGTCTCGTCACACGACGTCTCAATCCCGAGGATCATCGGCGGTCCGTCTCGGCTCTGGATCGCGCCACATGATCAACGCATCCTCACGATTGTCGGTGTAGTAGCCGCGACGGATCCCGCGTGGCTTGAAGCCCGCGCGCTCGTAGAGCCTGATCGCGACGTCGTTCGACACGCGTACCTCGAGCGTGTAGCCGCGACGGCCGTCGTCGGCCGTCAGTTCGAAGAGGCGGTCGAGCAACCTCGTCGCGATCCGTCGGCGTCTGTGATCCGAAGAGACGGCGATGTTCATGACGTGCCAGGCGTCCACGTATCGCGAGATGATCAGGAAGCCGAGCAACGCGCCGGTGTCGCGGTCGAACGCGCCCATGGACACCGACGACGGCTTCGCGAGCTCGCCAGCGAACATGGATCTCGACCACGGCGTCCTGTACGAGCTGCGCTCGATCTCCTCGATCGCGTTGAGGTCGCGCAGCTCCAACCGGCGAAACTCCAGCTGCGTGTCGATCATCACGCCACCGTTCTATCAGCGTCCGGAAGACGGAGGTAGATGGGCTCGACTCGTTCCGCAGGGCCGAAGTCCCGCGCGAGCGCCGCATGAAAGCGGGCCCGTGGCAGGTGGCGCTCGTCGTCGTCGGGCGGGATCTCCGCACCGAGCCCAGCGAGCACCGCTCGATACCGCACGGCGCCGTTTCCGACGCACGTCGTGCCGGGGACGACGCGGAGCGCGTCGGGCCGGAGCACCTCCGGCCCGTCGTCGAGCGCAAAGACTTCTCGGCGGCGCGCGTCGACGACGGCAACGGCTCCGGGCGCCCCCGCCGAGAGCGCGTCGAGCGTCGAGATACCGGCGACAGGGAGGTCGAGCGCAAACGCAAGGCCGCGCGCGGTGGCGAGTCCGATGCGCACGCCGGTGAAGCTGCCGGGCCCGATTCCGACCGCGAGCGCGTCGAGCTCGCGGGCGTGGACGCCGCCCTGGCGAAGCAGCGCGTCGACGTCCTCGAGCAACGTCGAGGCGCGCGAGACACGCTCGCCGACGACTTCTCCGTCGACGACGAGCGCGCTGGTCGCGAGCTCAGTCGCCGTGTCGAACGCGAGGATCACCATGGGCGACGGACACGATTCTGCCCGAGCCGCCCGCATGCTCGATCCGGACGCTCATGCGGGCCGCGGGCAGCGCGTCGAGCCCCGCTTCCGGCCATTCGACGAACACGACAGCGTCGTCGAAGTACGGCTCGAGGTCTCCCCACTCGGCGGCCCACAGGCCGCGGAACCGGTAGAGGTCGAGGTGAGAGACGTCGACGTCTCGTCCGCGATAGCGGTGGCCGATCGTGTACGTCGGGCTCGTCACCGGCCCGTGGACGCCGAGCGCACGACACGCGCCTCTGACGAACGTCGTCTTCCCGGATCCGAGCTCGCCCGACACGGTGACGACGTCGCCGACGTGCAACTCCGCCGCGAGGCGTCCGGCGATCTCCTCCGTCTCGCCGGGTGACGACGAACGGACCGGGCTCAGAACAGGCCGAGCTGGACGGCCGGCTCGGCGGCGACCGGCTCGAGCTCGGCTGCGGGAGGCTCCGGGTCGCGGCCGAGGAGCTCGGGAAGCCGGGCGAAGTCGGACTGCAGCACCTCGAGCATGCGCGGCGTGTACAGAGCCGCGGCCGGGTGGTAGAGCGGGTACAGCAGCACGTGCCGACCGCCGAGCGTCGTCTGCTGCTCTTGACCGTGGACTCGCGTGATCCCGGTCGGGCGGCCCGAGAGCAGCTTCGTGGCGAAGTTCCCGAGCGTCGCGACGACGCGAGGCTGGATCAGCTCGATCTGCCTGAACAGGTGGCTCTCACAGGCCTCGATCTCCTCCGGAAGCGGGTCGCGGTTGCCCGGCGGACGGCACTTCAGGACATTCGCGATGTAGACGAGCTCGCGCGAGAGCCCGATGCCCGCCAGCAGCTGCTCGAGCAGCTTGCCTGCCGCGCCGACGAACGGGACGCCCTGCTTGTCCTCGTGGAACCCGGGTGCCTCGCCGACAAACATCAGATCCGCGCTCGGATCGCCCGAGCCGAACACGACCTGCGTGCGGCCCTGTGCGAGCGCACAGCGCGTGCACGAGGCAACGGCCTCGCCGAACTCGCGCAGCTCGTCGGTGGCGGTCAGCTCAGTGACCGCAGCCACACGACCCGCCGCAGCAGCCGCCGCCGAACGCGCCGGTCTGCCCGGCGGCGCCGACCATCGCGAACGTCGAGAGCTGCTTCGCCACCTTCGTCGCACCGCAGTCCGGGCATTCGATCTCCTGGTCGCCGCGGACGAGCTCCTCGAAGTGACACTCGCAGCACATGCAGACGTACTCGTAGATCGGCATCGCCGACGGAGTGTAGGCAGGTCCCCGGACGGGCGGCAACTCCGCACCGATCCCGCGTCCGCGAAGGGTCAGAAGCCTCCTGAGACGTGACGGCCGCCGAGCGTGCCGGTGACCTTCAGGCCGTTGATCCGGAGCGTGCCGGCGGTCGTCGCGGCACCCGTGACGTGGACGGTTCCCTTCAGCCGGAAGGGGATGGCAGCACCGACCAGCGTGAGCTTCCCGCTCACCTTGAGCCCCGGGGCGATCGCGTAGCTCGTCATCGTGAAGGAGGCGGCAGTCGCGCTCGCGCGGAGGCTCCCGCCGACGATGCCCGCGGGCCGCAGGTTGCTCGAGGTCGCAAGGAGCTGGAGCCACGTCGCCTCGGCCTCCCGCAGCGTCTTGGTCGCGGCAACGAGCGTCGCGGCAGGCGCCCGTCGCGGCGCCTTCGTCGGCAGCGCGCCCAGCGGCTTCTCCCACGGCGCGACGCGCGGACACGTCGAGGGAGGAACGACTCCGACGGACACCCATGCCCGCACCGCGCGCGCCGAGCAGAACGAGAGGTCGGCGGTGAGGACGCTGTGGCCGACACCGGGAACGACGAGCAGGTGACCTTGCGGGAACTGCCGCACGATCGACGCTGCACCGGCTGTCGGCGTCCGAAAGTCCAGGCCACCGCTGACCGCGAGCATCGGCACGTTCGGATACGGGCCGGAGGCGAGCGGCGCGCCGCCGGCCGGTGACGGCCACTCCTTGCAGAACACGGCCGTCCCGAGGTTCGCCGCCCAGTCGCCGAACGGGCCGAACGAGCCTGCCGGCAAGGCGGCGACCGCCGACGAGATCTCGGCAGGACGATCGGCGATCGGCGCATTCGGGTCCCACGGGAACTGGCCGTCGGCGCACGTCGTGGCCGCGTAGAGGCCGACGCTGAGATCCTCCGCAGGCGTGACGTCGGTCCTGTTCGTGAGATCGAACAGGCGCAGCAGCGGACGGATGTAGCCGTTGCGCGCGGCGTGCACAGCCGCTGGCAGCTCGGTCCCGAGGCCCGGGTCGAGGTCGGACTCGAGCACCGTCGAGAGGAGGTCCTCGCCGTTCATGTGCACGGTCTCGCGCCTGCCACCCGGGGCGAGGATGGTCCCCTGGATCGGCTTGGCCTCCAGCTGGTTCGCGAGCGCGATCACGTCGGCCGAGTAGTTGGGCGTCGCGGCGCGGCACGACGTGCCGGGGCAGTACTCGGAGAGCGTGTGCGGCATCGACGGCAGCACGTCCTGGAAGAACGGCGCGGGGCCCGACGGCGGCAGCACCGAGTCGAGCAGCAGCCGCTGGACGTTCTGAGGGAAGGCGAGCGAGTACGCGAGTGCGAGCTTCGTGCCGTACGAGACGCCGAAGAGCGCGATCTTGCCTGCGCCCAGTGCCTTCCGCACCGACTCGATGTCCTGCACATGGTTGCTCGTCGCGTAGAACTGGCGGTCCGGACCGAGCGTCGCCGCGCACGCCCCCGCAAGCGCCGCCTCCTGGTCCGCCGTGACCGTGACCGCGTTCTGAAGCGCGGGACAGTTGAGGACGTCCGACTTGCCGGTCCCCCGCCCGTCGAACGCGACGAGCGTGTAGCCCGGCAGGATGAATTGCAGGAACTGCGCCTCGGTCGGATCGCCGAGATCGAACGCCTGTGCCGATCCCTGGCCCGGCCCACCCGCGATCAGGAACGCCACTCCCGTGCTGAAGCCCGTCGCGGGCAACTCCTGGACGTAGAGCGGAACCGTCCCGGGAACCACGCCGGTCGGATCGAGCGGAACGTTCACCGTGGTGCAGACGAGCCCCTTGGTCTTCCCGCACGGCTGGAGCGTCGCTGCGCGTGCCTGTCCCGGCAGCAGCAACAGCAGGAGCGCCGCGACCGCCACCACGAAGAGGGAACTTCCACCCACGAGCGACCGAGGGTAGCAACGGATCGGCCGTGTACTCTGTGAGTGCCCGGTATCCGCTAGGGAACTGGAGCGCAAGATGTTCGAGAGCATCACTGTCATCGGCAGCGGTCGTGTCGGCTCGGCCGTCGCTGCGCGCCTGCGCGAGCGCGGGATCGACCTGCGCCCGGCGGACGGCGAGCTCGTGCTGCTCTGCGTCCCCGACTCGGCGATTACAGACGCTTCCCGGCGGGTCGAGTTAGGCCCGTGGGTCGCGCACGTCTCGGGAGCGACATCGCTCACGGCGCTCGATCCGCACGAGCGACGGTTCTCCGTCCACCCGCTGCAGACGTTCACACGCGCACGAGGGCCGGAGCAGCTCGACGGTGCATTTGCCGCCGTCACCGCCGAAACGACAGACGGACGCGAGCGCGGCTTCTGGCTCGCGCGGACGCTCGGCCTCGAGCCGTTCGAGCTCGCGGACGAGGCGCGACCGCTGTACCACGCAGGCGCCGCGGTCGCGTCCAACTACCTCGTCACACTGCACCGCGTGGCCGCCGAGCTGATGAGCGCCGCGGGCGCGCCGCCCGAAGCGCTCGTGCCGCTGATGCGGCGGACGATCGAGAACAACTTCGAGCTCACGGGGCCGATCGAGCGAGGCGACTGGGCGACGGTCGACGCCCACCGCCGCGCGATCCGGAGCGCGAAGCCGGAAGTCGAGCCGCTGTACGACGTCCTCGCCGAGGCGACGGCGCGATGACGATCACGAGGTCGGTCGACGAGCTTCGCGAGGCGCTCTCGCCGCTGCGAGACGGTGCGCGCGTCGGGCTCGTGCCAACCATGGGCGCGTTCCACGACGGGCACGTCGCACTCATTCGCGCCGCTCGCACCGGCTGCGACGTCGTCGTCGTCTCGCTGTTCGTCAACCCCGCGCAGTTCGGACCCGACGAGGACCTCATCGAGTACCCGCGAGACGTGGAGCGCGACCAGCGCATGGCCGACGAGCACGGCGTCGACGTCCTCTTCGCGCCGGCGACCGACGAGCTCTATCCGGCCGGCTTCCAGACGTGGGTCGACGTCGAGGGGCTCGCATCGCGCCTCGAGGGTCGACAGCGACCCGGGCATTTTCGCGGCGTCGCGACCGTCTGCCTGAAGCTGTTCAACATCGTCCGTCCCGACGTCGCCTACTTCGGCCAGAAGGACGCCCAGCAGGCCGCACTGCTCCGAACGATGATCCGCGACCTGAACCTCGAGCTCGAGCTGCGCGTGGAGCCGACGGTTCGCGACACCGACGGACTCGCCCTCTCGTCGCGCAACGCCTATCTCTCTATCGACGAGCGCGAACGTGCGCGTGCGCTTCCGCGGGCTCTGCAGGCCGGGCGCGCCGCGTTCCTCGAAGGCCGCGACCCGGTGGAAGCCGCCCGCGCGGCGCTGAACGGCGTCACCCCCGACTACGTCGACGTCATCGAGCTGGGCAGCGTGCGGCTGCTCGCCGCGGCGGCCCGCATAGGCGACACGCGTCTGATCGACAACGTGATCCTGGAAGGAGAGCTGGCGTGACCGACAAGAAACCACCGAGCTACGCCTCGTGGACGCACGGCAAACTGCCGCTGACCGAGCTCGCCGACATGAAGCGACGCGGTCAGAAGATCGTGATGGTGACGGCCTACGACGCTCCCGGCGGCCGCTTGGCGGATGCCGCGGGGGTCGACATGATCCTCGTCGGCGACTCGGCGGCGATGGTGGTCCTCGGCCACGACTCGACGGTTCCCGCGACGGTCGACGAGCTGATCGTGCTGACGCGCGCCGTGACGCGCGGCGCGACTCGGCCGCTCGTCGTCGCCGACATGCCGTTCGGCTCGTTCCAGATCTCGGACGAGGAGGCACTCGCAAACGCCATCCGCTTCGTCAAGGAAGCAGGCGCGGACGCGGTGAAGCTCGAGGGGGCGGGCGCGACCGTGTCGCGCGTGCGGGCGATCGTGGACGCGGGCATCCCCGTGATGGGACACATCGGACTCACGCCGCAGTCCGCGACGATGCTCGGCGGGTTCAAGGCCCAGGGCCGGACCGCGGCGAAGGCGCGCCAGCTCGTCTCCGACGCGCACGTGCTCGAGCGTGCCGGCTGCTTCGCGCTCGTGCTCGAGGCCGTCCCGGCTCCGGTCGCAACGCTGATCACGGACGAGATCGCGATCCCGACGATCGGCATCGGAGCAGGCGCCGGAACGGATGGCCAGGTGCTCGTCTACCACGACCTGCTCGGCTTCCACGAAGGCGGCCCCCGCTTCGTCAAGCAGTACGCGAAGCTCGGGCCGACGATCCAGCATGCACTCGAGCGCTATGCCGGGGAGGTCCGCTCAGGCGCCTTCCCGGACGAGCAACACA
>Ga0187779_10002777_pt1 | contig 10670 bp, 9 predicted proteins | sample 1015_Q2_SP10_10__FD_132435 | JGI IMG/M metagenome (GOLD analysis project Ga0187779, IMG submission 132435) | Tropical peat soil microbial communities from peatlands in Department of Meta, Colombia - 1015_Q2_SP10_10_MG | ecosystem: Environmental > Terrestrial > Soil > Wetlands > Peat | place...
AGATTCATCCCACGGCCCGCAATTCTGAAAAACAAGTAACATAGCGGCTTTTGAAGGCCTTCAGCGATTACCCCGGGACTGGCAGGAGAAACTTGCAAAGCCAAAGAATAACGCCACCGAGAGAAAAAAATGGTATTATATAATCACTAAGCGTCGTCTTGAGTGAGGCGGGTTTATGAGCATCACCGTGCAGGTCTTTTCCGATTATATCTGACCCTTCTGCTATATCGGCGAGGGCATCGTCGAAAAGTTGAAGCAGGAGTTTGATCTCGCGGTTGAGTGGAGGGGTCTGGAGATTCACCCCGAGACACCGCCGGAAGGCATGCCTATGGACAAACGCTTCCGGGCCGCAGATATCAAGCGCATGATGGAACACCTGCGCACGATGGGCGCGGCCTTTGGGATAACCTTCGCTGACCGTCCGCTTCTGTCCAATTCACGATTGGCGCTCCAGGCCGTCGAGTTTGCCCGCGATCACGCCAAATTCCAGGAATATCACGAGGCGCTCTTTACCGCGTATTTTTCTGAGGGCCTCAACATTGGTGATCTTAACGTGCTTAAGCAGATCGCACGGGACACCGGTCTCGATGCGGAGGTCATGATCCAGGATGTCGTGAATGGTAAATACCTATCGACGCTGGCGGCTGTCAGGGATAATGCAGCACGGCTGGGCGTATCGGGCGTGCCAACGTTCTTCATCGGCATGAAAAAAACCATCGTTGGCGCCCAACCCCTTGATGTGTTCCGCAAGGCCCTCAGCAGCCGATAACGGGGTGCCCCGCATTTCTCGGAAAAAGGACCCTCCCTTTCTTTTTTTCAGGTTTAAAAAAAAGCAACCCGGAGGAGCCATGCACAACAATAAAAACAAACTGAGCACTTTCCACTATGACAAGCTAGGCAACGACCGGACCTCTCTTGAACACTCCCTCTCCAACCGATTAATCTATTCCATGGGCAAGGACCCGATCACGGCCACGCACCGTGACTGGTTCCACACCACGGCCTACGCCGTGCGCGAGCGGCTTATAGAGCGCTGGATGGAAACGATGCGCAGTTATTACCGATCCGATGCCAAGCGCGTTTACTATCTCTCCATGGAGTTTTTGACCGGCCGCCTTCTCTCGAACAGCCTCTTGAACATGGGCTTCTATGAAGAGTGCTGCGAGGCACTTTCAGACCTGGAACTCGATATCGAGCGGATCCGCGAACTGGAAACAGACGCTGCGCTCGGCAACGGCGGGCTCGGCCGGCTTGCAGCCTGCTTTCTCGACTCCCTGGCCACGCTGTCGCTACCCGGATACGGGTATGGCATCCGATACGAATACGGGATGTTCAACCAGCGCATCGAAAACGGCTACCAGGTGGAGCATCCCGACAACTGGCTGCGCTACGGAAATCCATGGGAATTCCCCCGGCCCGAAGTGCTCTTCCCGGTCAAGTTCGGTGGCAGGGTCGTGCAGGTCAAAGACGATCACGGCGCTTTGAGGTACCACTGGGTAGAGACCGAAGACGTGATGGCCATGGCCTTCGACACTCCGGTGCCAGGGTACGACACAAGCACGGTGAACAACATGCGACTCTGGTCCGCCAAGGCGTCGCGCGATTTCAATCTTAAGTACTTCAATGAAGGGAACTATATCAAAGCGGTGGCGGAGAAGAATGAATCGGAAAATCTTTCTAAAGTTCTCTATCCCGATGATACGACGGAAATGGGACGGGAGCTACGGCTCAAACAGCAGTACTTTTTCGTCTGCGCGTCGCTCCAGGACATTCTTCGGCGCTTCCTCAAATACCATCCGAACCTGGACGAGCTGCCGGATAAAGTTGCTATCCAATTGAATGATACGCACCCCTCAATCGCCATCCCCGAGCTCATGCGCGTACTGATCGACAATCACCACTTAGACTGGGACCGCGCTTGGAATATTACGCGCCGCACGTTCTCCTACACCAACCACACGCTCATGCCCGAGGCGCTTGAAACCTGGCCAGTCCACTTTTTTGAAGAGGTCCTGCCGCGCCACCTCCAGATCATCTACGAAATCAACTATCGGTTTCTCGAAGAGGTTCGGCACCGCTATCCCGGTGACGTGGACCGGATGCGACGCATGTCGCTCATAGAGGAAACGGCGGGCCGCCGCTTGCGCATGGCCCACCTGGCCATCGTGGGCAGTCACAAAGTCAACGGCGTGTCTGAGATCCATACTGATCTCATGAAAAAGACGATCTTCGCGGAGTTTGACCGGCTGACCCCCGACAAAATCATCAACATCACCAACGGTATCACTCCACGGCGATGGCTGCACCAGGCGAACCCGGCGCTTTCTGCGCTCATTACGGCACGGATCGGCGACCACTGGGTCAGCAACCTTGCAGAGCTCGTGAAACTCATCCCACTGTCTCAGGAGGAGAAATTCAGAAAACAATTTGCCGATGTGAAGCGAACGAACAAGGAGCGACTGGCCGAGATTATCAGGATGCGGCTTAAGCTCCGCGTCGATCCCGCTTCTCTCTTCGACATACAGATCAAGCGTATCCATGAGTATAAGCGGCAGCTCCTGAATGTCTTGCACATCGTGACGCGGTATAACCGCATCCGCGAAGGCCGGACCAGAGACCTGGTGCCGCGAACCATGATATTTGGCGGCAAGGCCGCGCCCGGCTATGCCATGGCCAAGCTCATTATCAAACTCGTCCATTGCGTGGGAGATGTCGTGAACAACGACCCCGCGTCGGAACAGCACTTGAAAGTGGTGTTCCTTCCTGACTATAATGTATCGAACGCGGAGAAGATCATTCCCGCCTGCGATCTCTCGGAGCAGATCTCTTTGGCTGGCACCGAGGCCTCGGGCACAGGTAATATGAAGTGTGCCTTGAACGGCGCATTGACCATTGGAACCCTGGATGGCGCGAACATCGAGATCAGGGAAGAAGTCGGTGGTGAAAACATCTTCATCTTCGGTATGACCGCGGATCAGGTCGTCTCTCGCCGTGCGCAGGGATACCGGCCTAGGGACCTTTACCTGTATAATGCAGAGCTCAAGCAGGCTTTAGACATGATCAACAGCAGCTACTTCTCGCCAGATGCGCCAGACCGCTTCCGGCCCATATTTGATGCCCTCACGGGTTCCGACAACTACATGCTCCTTGCTGATTACGAGTCCTACCTTGCGTGCCAGGACCAGGTAGATGCGCTCTACCGCGATCAGGATGATTGGGCCAAGCGTTCGATTCTCAACGTTGCAGGCATGGGCAAATTTTCAAGTGACCGCGCGATCAGGGAATATGCCGATAAAATATGGGGACTGAAAGTGATTGACAAAAAAGACTGAGAAGAATTTGAAACAGGGGACGGCTCATGGCAGCACAAACGGTGCAAGCCAGGGTGTGAGCGGCATTCCGGCCACTCTCGCCATGCACGAAAATGTCTGAACAAAACATGATGCCCTTATCTTCCGGGGATCTCATGATTGCGGTATTGCGGATATCCTGATCGCAGGAAGGTGATTATGAAAGCGCTCTTTTACGATGAACAGAAGGGGTATCAAGGAATTAAATTGGGGGATATGCCGGTCCCTGAAATAAGTGAATCAGATGTCCTCGTCCGTGTAAAAGCGTTTTCGCTCAACCACCTCGATGTATGGGTCATGAGCGGGCACTATCCCATCAAAATTCCTCTGCCCCATATCTTCGGTTCAGACTCGTCGGGAATCGTTGAAAAGGTGGGCAAAACCGTGAAGCATGTCAAGATCGGTGATGAAGTGATCATCTTTCCGGGCCTTTCATGCGGATGGTGCGACAAGTGCCTAGGCCGGCATGATAACGAGTGTGACAGCTTCTCCATTCTCGGCGTTATTGCAAACGGCATATCTGCGGAATATGCAAAAGCACCCGGAGTAAATGTCTTTAAAAAGCCCGCGGGACTAACCTATGAGGAGGCTGCAGGGATTGGTATTACGTATGCTACCTCATGGAACTCGCTCGTTGCGCGTGCGGGTATTCATCAGGGCGACACAGTTTTGGTCCACGGGGCAGGAAGCGGCGTGGGTACGGCTCTTATCCAGGTGGCCAAGCTGTACCATGCGACGGTCATCGCCACGGTGGGTGACGACTGGAAAATGGAAAAGGCAAAAGAGCTGGGGGCCGACTTCGTTATCAATCATCGGCAAGAAGATTTTGTCGAGGCTGTAAAGCGGATAACGGGCGGCCGGCAGGTGGACATTGCTGTGGACCATATCGGGGCGGCTACGATCAATAAATCACTATCGTGCCTTAGACGGGGAGGCAGGCTTGTAACATTCGGCAACACGAGCGGCGACGAGATGCAGTTGAGCCTCAGGTATCTGTTCGGAAAAAACCTCACAATCCACGGTGTGTACGTGGGGCCAAGGGCCGACTTTGCGCAGGTGCTCAGACTATTTCCGAATGATCTAAGAACGGTAGTCGACTCCATATTCGGCTTTGACGATGTGCAGAAAGCCTATGAGAAACTGCTGAGCCGGCAGTTCTTCGGGAAGATCGTGGTGAGGGTTTCGTAAAGTATTCACTGCCGCGTGCGCAGGGGAACGCCCGATGAAATAAAGATGCCGTATCGGTCGTGAAAACGTTTAAAATCCCTATTCCTCTTCTTTGCGGCTGGAGAAATTATTACGTGAGACGTACGTGTGCGGTCTCTCTTCTTATTTCCGCAATCTTCGCGTCCTTCGCTGTGGCTAAGGCCGTTAGTTCTCCAAAACATCTTGAATTCCTAAGCGCTTTATGAAATAATGTGTCTGTCTGGCACCCTGCACCCGGGCGGAAATGGAGACCGAATGTTTTTGACAATCTTGCTCATAATCCATATCATCAGTGTCATCGTATGGATAGGCGGTGTGACGTTCGTAACGACGGTCATCTTTCCCATGATGTACAAAACCGAGGGCTCGCTCGAAAAAGCGCTTATGTTCCAGCGTGTCGAACACCGTTTCTCAGGCATGGTCAAGTGGTTGATCGCAATCGTGGGCATCACAGGCTTCTGGATGCTCTCTGCGAAATACGGATTTGGCATTTTGTCACAAACCCGCGGTATCGGTATAGCGATCATGATCTTTGCCTGGGCGCTCTATACCACCGTGCTTATGTTTGAGCGTAAGATCTTTGGCAGGATTTTTGCTGATCCAGAAAAGATGGATATGGACCAGGCATTGAGGCTCATCAATATCATGCACTGGTTTCTCGTAATTATCAGCTATTTGGCTGTTGCCGGAGGCGTGTGGGTCGAGCAGGGAATGTGATTTCGATAAGGATGTGGCAGCAAAGAAGGCCAGAAAAGCGCTGGTGCCGTCAGTGTGTTTGGTTGTGGGAAACCGTGCGGCCGCATAGCTTGCCGTGTTCGGGTTACTGCCTTTCCGGGTTAGGAGTCTATGGCGGTTTCTGCCGTGAAACATAAACACTGGAACGAAATGATGGGTCTGCTCCTGCTTGCCGCCGGGCTTCTTATTGTCCTGAGCCTTCTCTCATACAGCGCAACAGACCCCTGCTTCAGCGTCTCCGGAAGCGGTTTAAAGATACAAAACGTCATCGGCATCATCGGTGCCTACCTCTCCGATGTGCTCCTTCGTCTCTTTGGTATTACCGCCTATCTGATCCCCCTCCTCTTGTTCGGCTATGCCGTGGTCTTTGCGCTCGGGAGTGAGCCGGTTCACCCTTACCTCAAAAAGCTCGGCGGTGTCATCCTTTTTCTCTCTTCCTCTGCGTTCTTCGGGCTGCAGGGAGAAACGATCCGCCTGCTTGGAGAGGACGTCCCTTCCGGCGGCATGACGGGTGCTCTGATCGCTCACCTGTTGCATTCCGGGTTCTCGACCGCCGGCGCCTATATTATAGCGCTCACGGCAATCGTGGTATCGCTTATGCTCCTCACGCCATTTTCGCTGATCAAGGCCCTCGCATGGCTGCGTTCCCTCTATGCACGCTTCATGGTGCAGGTTGACCTGCTCATCACCATCTATCAGGGCCGCAGGGAAAAGGCCAGAGAGGCCAAACAGCGTCACGTCTTACCCAAAGAGTCACCAAAGATCGTTGATACGCAAAAATCGCAGGCCTCTCCTTCCGCTCCGAAGATCGTTAAGCTGGAAAAGCCCGCAAAGGCTGTACAGGCAACCTTTGAGTTCATGGGCGCCAAAGACAGCCTAGATGCAAAGGACGCCTATCAACTCCCAACGACGGATCTGCTCGACCCCCTGCCACAAGTCGTGAAAAAAGTATCCAAAGAAGACATGATCGCACAGTCCGAGCTCCTGCAGCGCAAACTACAGGACTTTGATATTGAAGGCCGTGTGACCCAGGTCTATCCCGGTCCGGTGGTCACGATGTTCGAGTTCGAGCCTGCGCCGGGCGTGAAGGTCAGCAGAATTGTCAACTTATCTGACGATCTTGCGCTCGCCATGAAGGCGATATCGGTCCGCATTGTGGCGCCACTGCCCGGGAAGGCAGCGGTCGGCATCGAAGTGCCGAACAATACGCGCGAGACTGTCTATTTTCGACAGATCCTCGAGACACCGGAGTACCAGGGAAATAAGTCCAAGCTCAAGATCCCGATGGGGAAGGACATCTTCGGCGCGTCGGTGATCGCCTCCATCGACAAGATGCCCCACCTCCTGGTGGCTGGCGCAACCGGATCGGGCAAGAGTGTTGCAATCAACTCAATTATCCTCGCGCTGCTCTACAATGCAAGACCGAACGAAGTGAAACTCGCCATGGTGGATCCTAAGATGCTTGAGCTTTCGCTGTACGAAGGCATCCCCCACCTCATTTCGCCGGTCGTTACCCAACCCAAGAAAGCCGCGGAAACGTTGCGGGCGATCGTGGCCGAGATGGAGCGGCGGTACCGGATCCTCGCGGAGAAGGGCAACAAAAATATTGATTCCTACAACAAAACATCTCCGGAGGCAGAGAAGCTCCCCTATATCGTGGTGATCATCGACGAGCTGGCGGATCTCATGATGACCGTGCAACGCGAGATCGAAGATTCCGTTATGCGCCTGGCACAAATGGCTCGCGCAGCAGGCATCCATTTGATCGTAGCAACTCAGCGGCCGAGCGTGGACGTGATCACCGGCCTCATCAAGGCCAACCTTCCGTCGCGGATTTCATTCCAGGTCTCGTCTAAGACCGACTCGCGTACGATCCTGGACGCGAACGGCGCAGAGAATCTGCTCGGCATGGGCGACATGCTGTTCTTGCCTCCCGCTTCGTCCCACCTGCTCCGGGTCCACGGCTGCTTCGTGTCCGAAGCGGAAATCAAGCGTGTGGTTGAGTTCGTAAAAAAACAGGGCAAGCCGAACTTCGACCTGCTCCAGCAACGGGCCAAGGAGATTGTGGAGGCGGAGGCGGCCGCCGTGGAAGATGGCGAGCGCGATGAAGAGTACCAGCGTGCTGTCGATTTAGTGCAGCAGAATGGCAAGGCATCCACGTCATTTCTGCAGCGCCACCTTCGCGTGGGATACAATCGCGCAGCGCGCATGATCGAGATGATGGAAAAAGATGGCATCGTGGGACCGGCAGACGGGGCTAAGCCGCGGAAGGTTCTGGTCGGCAGGAATATGGATGGCACGACGAGAAACTTTGACGGATTCTGAAGGCGTATGAAGGAAGGCGTGATCGCCACGGTGATGACCGAAAGCACAATGCACAAGATTTGCTTTTATCCATTTACCGATGTTAAGCCCATGCTTCGCAAAAAGGGCAGTATCTTGGAGAATGTTCTCGAAGACTGCTCATTGCCGTCCTATCGTTCCTCATCAGTCTATTTGCGCTATGGGGGACGGTTACGGGCCTTCTTCCGGCAAACGTACCGGGTCCGTTGACAGGTGTCTTGATTCTCATAGGCTTCAGTCTTTCTCAATGCCTTACGAGCAAATTGGTCAATAGGCCAGAAACCAGCGTTTGGCACTTTTTCGGAGCGCCGAAATTGCGTGAGCTGCCGGATCAGGAAGCATTATCTGTTTCCGCAAGTTATCAAGCGGTGTGATCGTTTCCGGGCCGGAACGTAGGGTTGAAAGATCATATTGCCGCATTACAGGATACGGCGGATCGGTATTGCAGATCCACGGTTGCTTTTCTCTGTATTTGAACTGAATAATTTTTTCGACCCGATCGAGCATAAGAGAACACGTCCATGCACGGAGTTCAGTGCAAGGTGAGGTCGCCCTGCTGGATTCATTGTTGATGTTTAATGCCATGGCCGCGTTCTCGGGCAGGAAATCATAACTTTTCCCCGTGCGAAATAGGATTTTCAAAGTAGCATGATGCCGCAGGATGGGAACAAGTTCACAATGCATTCATGTGTTGAGCCGATGCTATGCGATTGAGAGGTCACGGGTTCGGTTGAGCAGGTGGATACAGACGCGGAGAGGAACCTGCAAAGTGCAGTTCGCACATGGATGACTGCTTAGGCTGTGATCCGGAAGATCTTCTCGCCAAGCCGGCTCTTTGCCAGTATGCTGCAGCAAACGGGAGTCCTCTTGCGCTTACGTTCTTTCTGTTACGCCCGGGCAATTCTCCTATCCTTGCTGGTTGCCGTCGTTCCATCGATATCAGACCGCACGGAGGCAACAGAATCTCGGGACGCCCTCCTCACCATCGTCTCAAGCTGTCTCGACATCAACGCACCAGCTTATTGTCAGCACTGCCCTGTACCGAGACTCGAAAGCCCCTGCGCGCAGGACCGCGATTGCAATGCAACAACGGAAGTATGGGAAGAGACCGCGGATTACGTCGCGATCCGCGATAGAAAAATGTGCGGTTGTAATTCGGACTTTATCCATGGCCTCCTTATTCCGCGAGCACGGATCACCGGCATTGAAGATCCACGGCGTCCTGACGATATCTGGGGTATCGCCTGGGCCATCGCACAAAAGCGCATAGCAGAAAAGGATGCAATCGCGCTCGTGGTCAACCCCCCGGGGTCAAGGAGCCAGGATCAACTCCATATTCACATCGTCAGGTTGCGAGCTGGTGCTCGCAGGCACTTCGAAGAGGTGAGGAGGACACGATTGTGGAATCTTATTAACGTATGGAGTGCAGCAGCGGAGGAGGCTACGGCTGCGAATCTGCATGATTACGGTGTTCTCGTTACCCTCCACCGCGGTGGCGGCTATTTCGTCATTGTTGATGAGAGAAACCTTGAAAAACTGTACACTCAGTGGGAGTGCAAATGAGAGCACCGAGGAATGCAGCGCGGAAGGCCTCCACTGTGTTAGCGACGGAAGTGCATCAAATCTCAACGTCGTTGTTGGGGCGTACGTTCTTTTTGCCTGCCGTGGAAAACAGCCTTATTCGTGGGAGCCTTTTATCAGAGGAGAATAGGATGTACACGAACTTCATCGCATCGAAGAGATTTTTTTTTAATGGGTGCATCATTTTTTTCATTTCTGCGTGGACCTTTGCAGGAGGACCCGCACGCGCTCAGACCGTTCAGGAAGTTGTCTCCCGTGTGGAGAACCATTACGGCGATGTGCAGAGTTTAACGGCAAAGGTTACGCAAAAGAACATCCTCAAAGCAGTCGGCAAGACACAAACGTTCGAAGGCGCGCTTTGGATGAGAAAACCAGGGAAGATCCGGATTGATTACACGAACGGCCAGACAATCATGGTCGACGGGAAGACTGCACTATTCTATTCAAAAAAAAGCAGCCAGATGATCAGGAAGACCTTTGCGGACGTCCAGCAGATGAATGTTCCTGTGGCATTCCTGCTTGGTGCGGCCCACATGAGGGATGACTTCGACGTGCTCCAGCCAGACCCGAAAACGCCCTTGTTGCTGGAGCTCCTGCCCAAGAAGTCGGGTGCGGCCATGAAAAAGCTAAGTCTCATGACGGATGAGACGGGCCGCATTTCGAATATTACGATTTTCGATAGGTCAGGGAACACAGCGGAAATTATACTGGCAGACGTACAAGAAGGGGTATCTGTCGACGACGGGATATTTTCTTTTAAAGCACCAAGGGGAACAGAGATACTAGAGCAGTAGGCAGTCGCGGCAGACCATCGGCAGGAGAGGAGATCCGAAAAGGCAGTTCTGGCCGGTGAGGTTAGGCACCATAAGGGAAATATCGCGTTTTCCAATGCATTTTCAATGTGTGCTGTAAGTTTTGGAGGAGGGACTATGGCTGCAGAGAACTCGTTTGACGTTGTCTCAAAGATTAACATGTCCGAGGTGACGAACGCCGTCACACAGACACTCAAGGAAATAGGCCAGCGCTTTGATTTCAAAGGCAGCAAATCGGACATAACGCAGGAGAAGGAAGGGCTTGTGATTGTTTCCGATGACGAGTACAGGCTGAAGAGCGTGATCGATATCCTGCAGAACAAGCTTGTGAAGCGCGGCGTACCGATCAAGAATGTGTCGTATGGCAAGGTGGAGGCTGCACTTGCCGGCTCCGTGCGTCAGCGCCTGACATTACAGCAGGGCATTCCCACGGATAAAGCAAAGGAAATCGTCAAATCGATAAAGGATTCCAAGATCAAGGTGCAGGCATCGATCCAGGCGGATCAAGTCCGCATTTCCGGCAAGAGCAGGGATGACCTCCAGTCGGTCATCGCACTCTTGAAAGGGAAGGATTTCGGGATTGAGCTGCAATTTGACAATTACCGGAGCACGTAATGCAGAGATCATTTATCTTCCCGTTGAA
>Ga0187779_10002778_pt1 | contig 10661 bp, 7 predicted proteins | sample 1015_Q2_SP10_10__FD_132435 | JGI IMG/M metagenome (GOLD analysis project Ga0187779, IMG submission 132435) | Tropical peat soil microbial communities from peatlands in Department of Meta, Colombia - 1015_Q2_SP10_10_MG | ecosystem: Environmental > Terrestrial > Soil > Wetlands > Peat | place...
CGTTCAGATCACGCTTCCGGGCGGAGCCGTTCCAGGGCTCGCTTTTTCAGAACTACTCGACCACGATTGGCTCTTACTATCTCGGCTGGGATGTGGCCCGTCCGGTGCAGCTCCAGGCGTTCGGCTATCGCCATCCTGTTTACAGCGTCTACACGTTCGATCAGCTATACCTGGAGAGCCGATTTGGTGGAGGCGTCGCGCTTCGACTGGGGTCGCGCCTGGCCGTGCGCGGCTATGGCCAGGTTGGAACGAACACGTATCCTTTCGAGGCCGTCGCGCCTGGAGACTCGAGGAGGAGAACGGACGATGCGGTGCGATTCGGAGGGAATGTATCGGTTCTCGTCGTCGGGACGATGGTTCTGCGTGCCGAGGCGTATCAGGACTCCCTCAAGTCCAACGTTCCAGGGAACCTGGATCGTACGATCGTCCGCTTCTACACGGGTCTCTCGTTCAATGGAAAGTTGACGCAATGAGCATTCGAATCTTCGCGCGCCTGGGCGCCGTGATGGGGCTTCTGGTCACGGCCGCGCTCGCGACAGCGGCGCCGCAGCAGGCCATCGCCGCAGCCCCTGCCCCCGCAGCGCCCGATTATGCAGTCGGCCCCCGTGATCTCCTCGAAATCAAGGTCTTCGAGATTCCTGAGCTGAACCTCGAGCGGCGGGTCACCGACGTTGGAACGATCGACCTTCCCATGCTGGGAGACTTCTCGGTGGCGGGACTGACCGCCCCCCAGGTCCGGGACAAATTGCAGAGAATGTTGACCGAGAAGTACGTCAACCGGGCCAACGTCTCGGTCGTCATCAAGGAGTTCGGCAACAAGCCGTTGTCGGTGCTGGGGGCCGTGCAACGACCCGGATCCTTGACCATCTCGGGCCGGATGAGTCTGCTGGAGGCAATCTCGGCCGCAGGAGGCATGACCGATCGCGCGGGTCGGACGATCTACATCATGCGGACGTCCGAGAACGGGTTGTCGGATACGCTCGAGATCGGCGTCGACGAATTGCTCCACGGTCCCTCGGCGCGGTCGAACGTTCCGCTGATGCCAGGGGACGTCGTCAACGTCGAGGCGAAGAGAGTCGTTCGAGTCTTCTGTCTCGGTGCGGTCCGGTTGCCAGGGGCCCTCGAGTTCGACGGCGACGATCGGATCACGCTCCTCTCTGTGATTGCGCGGGCCGGAGGTCTGACGGACAAGGCCTCCGCCAAGATCCGAATCAAACGGCGGGGACCGGATGGCAAAGACGCGGAATTGGTCGTCAACTTCTCCAGGGTTGTCGCGGGAAAGGACCCCGACCCCGCGCTCAAGCAGGATGATGTCGTGATCGTGAAGGAGACGTTCTTCTAATGGCACAGGAACCGGAATTTCTCGAAGAAGCAAGCCCCGACGAGCGCTCCGTTCAGGAGCGGCTTCTGGAGTACGTCGCCGTGCTCTGGAAACGCCGGGGGCTCATTCTGATCACCGTAGCCGTCGCCGTGCTCCTCGCGGCTCTGTACTCGGTTCTGCGAGAGCCATCCTATCTTTCGACGACCGTTCTCGCCGTCGACCGCGATCTCGGTTCTCCCCTCGACCCGAACTGGCATCCTCAGCTCTTCAGCGCCTCGCTCGATCCCGGCTTTCTCCCGACTCAGGCGAAGTTGCTCCAGAGTCGCGAGATTGCCGAGCGCGTCGTGCGCAAGCTCAATCTCCTCGAAAACCCCACTCTCAATCCCGGAGCAAAGAGTCCCCCAAAGGACGAGGAGAAAAGCAAGGGAGGGCAAGGCGCCGAGTCCTCTCCGGAGGAGCGGCTTCGATCGATGGCCGGTTACGTTCGATCGATCATCGACGTCGACCAGATCAGGGGCGCGAATCTCCTGACACTCTCTTGCGAGGCGCCTTCGCCTCAGCTCGCTTCCGACATCGCCAACGCCGTCGCGGACTCGTACATCGATTGGAACCTCGAGGCCAAGAGCGAAATGGTGACGCGCGCCTCCGGCTTTTTCGACGCGCAGACGCGACAGAGCCGCAAGGAGCTGGATTCGCTGGAACAGCAACTGCTCGTCTACAGTCGACAGAAGGACATCATCGGTGTCGACCCCCAGACGAACGTCACGGTGCAGAAGCTCGAGACTCTGAATCACGACTACACGGCCGCGGTGACGGACCGGGTGGCCAAGGAGGCGCACTACCACGAGGTGGAGACGGCCAAGCCGGATGCGATCGCCGACACCCTCTCGGGCGGTCTCGTTTCGCAGTTGCGGGGCGATCAGATGAGGTTGGAGCGGGACTACGCCGACAAGCTGAGTATCTTCAAGCCGGAGTGGCCCGCAATGCAGCAGCTTCAGGCGCAGATCGACAAGGGCAAGGAACATATCGACTCGGTCATTCAGGAGACGATCTCCAAGGCGCGCGAGGCAGCGCGAAGCGACTATGTGACCGCCCTGCGACGGGAGGAGAGCCTGCGCGCCGTGCTGAACGCTCAAAAGGGCGAGGCGATGACGTTGAACAGCAACGTCGTCGAATACAACAACCTGAAGGCCCAGGTGGACGCGAAGCGCGCAGAGCTCGATGGTCTCGTGAAGCGCCAGGCGGAGACTGAGGCGTTATCGCGTCTCTCGGGAGAGGGCGAGACCATCGTTCGGGTGGTGGATCGGGCTCTTCCTCCCCTGAAGCGCTACAAGCCCTCGTGGCTCAAGAATATGGCGCTCGCGATCATCGGTGGCGGAATGCTCGGCGTGGGTCTCGCATTTGTCCTGACGTTCATGGACCGGAGCCTGCGGACTCACGAGCAGGTCGAGCAGCAACTGGGACTTCCCTCCCTCGGCGTCATCCCGGCGGTTGGCGCCGCCTCGGGTCCCTACGGGTATCGAAAGCTTCTCCGCAAGGGGAAGCCGGCCGCCGCGAGCGACGTTTCAGAATCCATCGAGCTGCTGCCCCATCGCTCTCCGCGGTCAGCCGTCGCCGAGCGTTACCGGGATCTGCGAACGGCGCTCCTTCTCTCACGCGCAGGCGGCGTGAAGTCTCTGGTCGTAACTTCCTGCGTCCCGCGAGAGGGCAAGACCTCCACGGCCGTGAACCTGGCGGTGGTCCTGGGCCAGCTCGGCAAACCGGTGCTTCTCGTGGATGCCGATCTGCATCGCCCGCGCATCCACGAGATCCTCCGGGTGCCGAATCGCGTCGGACTGGTTTCGATTCTCGCAGGCAACGTGGATCCGGCGCGCGCCATCGTCAAGACCGATCTGCCCTCCGTCTCGGTGATTCCTTCGGGTCCGGCTTCACCCAACCCATCGGGGCTCCTGTCGTCGGAGGCGATGAGCCGATTCCTCTCGCTTGCCCAGATGAACTTCGATTACGTCGTTCTCGACGCGCCGCCGGTGATGCCCGTAGCGGATTCGCTCGTCCTTGGCAACCAAACCGATGGCGTGGTGCTATGCGTCAAAGGCGGAAAAACTCCCCGGGAAGAAGTGGCCCGGATGCGTGACAAGCTCCTCCGCAGCAACGTGCGCATCCTGGGGGTCGTCATCAATGAGCTCGTGGAGGAGAAAGCCGGATACCGGGACCAGTACGGATACGAGGACGGATATCCCGGGCAGGAGCCGATCTATGGGGTCGACCGGACAGGCTCGAAAGCGAGCACGATCTAGCCTCGGACGCCCGTCCAGACTCTGCCTGACCCGTGATCGACGTCCACTTTCACTGTCTGCCGGGAATCGATGACGGCCCCAAAGACTGGGAGGAGTCCGTCTCGCTTTGCAGGGCTGCGGCGGAAGAAGGCATCGAAACGCTCGTCGCCACTCCGCATGTGCTGAGAGATGGGTGGGTGAATGAGGACCCCGGAGTTCGCGATCAACTCATTCTCAAACTGAACACGCTTCTGGGAGGGACGCCCGCGATACTCGCCGGTTGCGAGTATGCTTTCTCGTCAGACACCGTCGAGCTTCTCGAGCGGGGCGCCGCGAGTCCGCTGACGCGGCTAAACCGGGGAAGGTACCTGCTTCTCGAATTCCTTCCGGGCCTGATGCCGCCGGCGACGGACTCGGTTTTTCACGAGCTCGGCCTGATGGAAGTCACCCCCGTCATCGCTCACCCCGAGCGCAATCGGCTGTTCTCCGGGAATCACGCGAGACTCGAGGGCCTCGTTGCCCGTGGGGCAGTGGTCCAGATCACCGCGGGGAGCCTTCTCGGCGATTTTGGCTACGGTCCCCAGGAGGCGTGCGAGGAATTCTATCGGCGCGGCCTGGTGCATCTCGTGGCCTCAGACGCGCATTCGGTCGAGCGTCGGCCTCCGCGGCTCGCCGCAGCCCGTGAATGGTGTCGGGAGAAGTGGGGGGACGACGCCGAGCAAGGTCTTTTCGTGGCCAATCCTTCCGCAGTGCTACGTTCCGAAGACCTCCCGTACGTGGGGGGCTCCAGCTAAGGCGCGCATCCGACGTGACGGCGCCTCGAGAAGTCATCGGGGGAGATCAACTCGCCGGGCGGAACGCCTCGCGAGGCGGGGCCACAGGCGGGCGAGGGTGGCTTCGCCGTGCTTTCGCTCTACTGGCGGTGCTTGGCGCGCTCGCTTCACTGGTTTCGTATGCACAGGATCGCCGCTTCCGTCGCTCCGCCGAGCGGCTGGCCAGGCTCGCTCTGCGCGATCGCGATCTCGCAGCCGAATTGCGAGCCGTGGACCTCGAGCCCTCCGGCGACCTCGCTGCGGCCATGGTGGCAGGCGCCGTCGTGGTGGAGCGACCGGAGCCTGATCGCGGCATTGCCGCGCCGAGCGTTGGGAATCGGATCGCTTCCCTCCCCGGGGAGGTCCTCGCCGCGACAGAAGCGTTGATCCTGGATGCTCTGTCCTCTCGGCCGGGCTGGGCCGGGCACCGGTACCTGCTTGGCCTGCTCGACTTCGAGCGAGCTCGCCAAATGGGGGATCGTCGTCTCGAGCCCTGGTCAGAGGTCATGCGGCTCGCGGCGATCGCGGAGCCGGGATCGGATGCGGCCTGGATCGCATTGGGGAGAGCCGATCTCGATTCCTGGGAAGGCCTCCAGGGACCGGATCGTGCGGGGACCATTGCGATCCTCCGGCGCTGTCTCCTGAACGAGGGGTTCGTCTCGAGTCGTTATGGGCAGGTGATCGCGACTCTCGGCAAGACCCGCGCCATCGGTCTGCTGCCGGAGGATCCCCATGTGCTTCAGGCAGCGGCGAGCGTCCTGATCGAGACCGGTGAAGTGGATGGTACGAGCGAGGTCCTCGCGCGGGCCGAGAGAGCGGAGCGGAGCGAGCGGGCCGCAGACCTGCAACGCATCGAGAGCAGCTCATTTCTGCGGAGCAGGACGAGTCTCCGGATGAAGTGCCAGCTCTGGTTCGACCGCCACGCCTATCGTGATTTCGACGACACAGGGGCGCGCGAAGAGCTCGCGAGGTTGCTCGCTCGCTGGCCCGACGACGTTTACGGCGCCTGGAAGAACGACTCGCGCGCCATGCTCGTGCGTTTCCTCCTGGATGGCCGGGAAGCCAGCGTGAGCGGCCAGACGCTCCTGAAGACCCTGAATTCCCTCACCGGAGTGCCAGATGCAGTCAGAGCGCGGGCGATGGTCCTGGCCGGCAACATCGCAGGAGCGCAGAGACTCGAGAGGGGGGGCGTTCTTGACCCGCTGGACTGGACTCCATATTTTCTCGAACTCTCGCGCCGGCAATTCGCAGCGGGACGGGCTTCGGAAGCCAGCAGGACCCTGGACCGCCTCTGGCCGGGCGAGCGCGAGGACTGCGACGCTCTGCTGATCCGGCGGCAACTGGGTCGTAAGCTGGAAGACCACGCGGAAGTCGCAGCCGTCCAGAACGGCCTGGATCTCCTTCGGAGCGAGCCGAGCGATGAGCAGGGCGCTCCGAGAACCGCCGCGTTCTGCCTGGACCCCGAAAGGGATGCCGGCGGGTGGCTGCAGGTTGACGTGGGAGAAGGGAGACCCGCGCTCGTTTCCTATGGATGGGACAGTGGCCGGCTCGGAACCCGCGCCGTCCCCCCCGGAAACTTCACTTTCAGGATTCCCCTTTCGGGTTTATCGGGACGCCACAGGTTTTGGATCTCGGTGGTGGCCGGCGAGAAGACTCGCTCCCTGCGCGATTCGATTCGCGGCGCCGCCTAGGCGAAAAAGCCTAGAGTTTCTAGGTGTTTACATGGAGGTCGGGGCGGGTCGCGCATGGTAAGATTCTGTTCACAATAAATGCATTCCTGCTTTGACGTTAGGGCCTAACGTCGGCGGGGGAGGTGAGAACGAATTGCCGCTCCTTCGGCGCGAACCGGATATCCATCCCACCTCGATTTTTGGCCTGAGCGCGTCGCAAGCGCCCTGGTGGGTTGCGCATGTCCGAAGCCGTCAGGAGAAGGCTCTCGCTCGTTACCTGAGGCCGCTCGACGTGCCGTTTTATCTTCCTCAGGCCGAACGCCGTGTTCGGAGAGGAAACAGGACGTTCGTTTCCCACCTTCCGGTGTTCCCCGGTTACCTCTTCTTTCGCGGTCTCGCTGCCTCCAGGCTCGTCGCTCTTCGGAGCAATCTCATCGTCAAGGTCCTGGACGTTTCAGATCAGGAGCTCTTGTCCGAGGAGCTGACCCAACTTCGCTGTCTTCAGGAGTCGGGCGCTGCTCTAATTCCGTGCGCTCCCATCGTGACCGGCGATTCCGTGCGAATCGTCGAGGGTCCGTTCAAGGGCTATCGAGGCATCGTGCTCAAGAGCGCTGAGAGGCCTCGCCTGGTCGTCTCGATCTCCATTCTCCGCAAGGCTGTTGCCGTCGAACTCGAGCGCGACGCCGTCGCGCTCGATCCGATCGCTGCCGCCTCTCGTTCGGCTGTTCGAGCCGCCGTCGCCTGATTCGGTCTTCGGGCGCGACGGCGCTTTAAAAGCGAGGGACCTCCTTCGGCGTGTATACCGAAGGGGGCGAAGCCTGCCCGGGCGAGCATCGGGTTGAGACGGTCATAAGGAGGCCGAGGATGTCCAGCTTCAGGGTCCCCGCGGTTCCGGCCGAGGCGGCGGCCTCGCCGAAGGGCCAGCCCGAGACGAGCCGACTGGCCGCGGAGCTCCTCGCCAGGATCGAATCCCGAAGCGCCCGGATTGGAGTGATCGGTCTCGGATACGTCGGCCTGCCGATGACGCTGACGATGGCGGAAAAGGGATTTTCCGTTCTCGGATTCGATATCGACCCGACGAAGATCGAGGCCCTCAACAGCGGAAGAAACTACATCCAGCACCTCGATGGCCGCCGACTCACGCAGGCGATCGGCTCGGGGAGATTTCGCGCGACAGCGGACTTTCTGCGGCTTCGAGAGCCGGACGTTTTGCTCATCTGCGTTCCGACGCCTCTCACTCCTCAGCGGCAGCCCGAGATGAGCTTCGTCATCGAGACCGCGCGTCAGATCAAGGCGTCGTTGCGGCGGGGGCAGCTCGTGGTTCTGGAATCCACGACCTATCCAGGAACGGCCGACGAGCTCGTTCGAGAGATTCTCGAGACGTCGGGTCTGAAGTGCGGAGCCGACTTCTTCCTGGCGTTCTCTCCGGAGCGCGAGGACCCCGGCAACACGAGTTTCGCGACGGCGACAATCCCGAAGGTCGTGGGCGGCGTGGACGAGGTGTCGGGCGATCTGGCCCAGGCCCTCTACGATCAGGTCATCGCTCGTACGGTCCGCGTCTCGAGCTCTCGAGCCGCCGAGGCGACGAAGCTCGTCGAGAACATCTTTCGGGCGGTCAACATCGCTCTGGTCAACGAGCTCAAGATGGTCTTCGACCGAATGGGGATCGACATCTGGGAGGTTCTGGACGCCGCCTCGACGAAGCCGTTCGGGTTCATGCGCTTCAACCCCGGGCCGGGCTGGGGAGGGCATTGCATTCCGCTCGATCCCTTCTATCTGGTCTGGAAGGCCCGGGAGTACGGCATCACGCCGAAGTTCATCGAGCTCGCCGGCGAGGTGAACGTTCAGATGCCGCATTACGTGCTGGAGAAGTTGCAGCTTGCGTTGAACGGCAGGGGCAAGGCCTTGAAGGGAAGCAAGGTCCTCGTTCTCGGCCTGGCGTACAAGAAGGACATCGACGATGCGCGCGAGAGCCCGGCCTTCGAAATCCTCGAGCTGCTCTTGCAGCGTGGCGCCGAAGTGTCCTACCACGACCCACACGTGGCGAAGGCTCCGCGAACTCGCGCCCGGCCGGATCTTCCGCCGATGGAATCACTGCCGCTCACGAAGGAAGTGCTCGAGTCGCGCGACGCGGCGCTGATCGTCACCGACCACACCGCGGTGGACTATGCCTTTCTCGTGAAGCATGCGCCGCTCGTGATCGACACGCGGGGGGTCTACCGCGAGTCCTTCTCGAACGTGGTCAAGGCATGAATCCGCGCCATCAGCAGCCGGCGTGGAGCTTGCGGCGGCTTGAGCGATTGCTCCGAGCGCAATGACGCTCGGGGAAGGCGCCGTGTCCGCCTCCGGCAAGTCGGCGCCGCTCGTGAGCGTCGTGACTCCGGTCTACAACGGCGCGGAGACGCTCGCTCAGTGCGTCGAAAGCGTCATCTCCCAGACGTATCGAAACTTCGAATATCTGATCGTCGACAACTGCAGCAGCGACAGAACGGCGGAGGTCGCGGCCGGATTCGAGAAGAGGGACTCCCGGGTCCGCGTGGTGCACAACAAGAAGTTCCTCAAAGTTTCCGAGAATCACCACGCCGGATTCCGAGAGATGTCTCCGGCCAGCGCCTACTGCAAGATCGTTCATGCCGACGATTGGATCTTCCCCGAGTGTCTGGAACGCATGGTCGCGCTGGGGGAGTCGCAGCCGTCGGTCGGCCTGGTCGGAGCCTACCGCCTTTCGGAACGCTGGGTCACTTTCGACGGACTCCCCTATCCGAGCACCCTCGTGGATGGCGCTGCCGCCTGCCGCCGGACGCTTCTGAACGACGAATTCGACTTTGGAAGTCCGACCTCGACGCTGATCCGCGCCGAGGTGCTGAGGTCGAGAGACCGCTTCTACGACGAGGATTCGTACCCGTTTCACTTCGATCTCGCCGTCTGGTACGAGATTCTGGGTCCCTGGGACTTTGGTTTCGTTCACCAGGTGTTGACGTTCTCCCGCTGCTCGGACTCTCCCTTGACGAGCAAGGCAGGAAGGCTCGGAACCAAGCTCGCCGAACGTCTGTTGATGTTGAACGATTTCGGGCCTCGCTTCCTGAGCCGCGAGGAGCTCGAGGCGCGGCGACGAGAATTGCTGAGGGACTACTCCCGTTTCCTGGGGCGAGAGACTTTTCTGCGGCGCGGAGAGGATTTCTGGAGCTACCACGCCGCGATTCTCGAGCGGCTGGGACGTTCCCACGGTGCGCTCGCTCGCATGGAATTGGGGGTCATGGCTATCGGGGATGCCCTCCTCGAGCCCATGCGACTCTTCTGGCGGGGGCTCGGCGAGCGACGGGCAGGCGCGGCTTGACGCTCCGGGGCGGCGATGACTGACTGTGTTGTTCGTGTGGACAAGCTCTCGAAGCGGTACCGGATAGGGGAGAGGACGGCGCCGTACAAGACGTTGCGGGAGTCGTTGATGAGTCTGGCGGGGGCTCCGTTTCGGGTTTTTCGGCGGCCGGGCGTGAAGTCGGGCCGATCGAAGGAGGAGACGTTCTGGGCATTGAAGGACGTGAGTTTCGAGGTGATGGCGGGTGAGGTGACAGGGATCATCGGCCGCAATGGAGCGGGCAAGAGCACGTTGCTGAAGATTTTGTCGCGGATCACGGAGCCGACGGAGGGTTTTGCGGAGATTCGGGGACGGGTCAGCTCGCTGTTGGAGGTGGGGGTAGGTTTTCACGGGGAGCTGACGGGCAGGGAGAACCTGTACTTGAACGGCGCGATTCTCGGGATGAAGAAAGCGGAGCTCGACCGGAAGTTCGACGAGATCGTGGCGTTTGCCGAGGTGGAGCGGTTTGTCGACACGCCGGTGAAGCACTATTCGAGCGGGATGTATTTACGGCTGGCCTTTGCGGTGGCAGCGCATCTGGAGCCTGAGATTCTGATCGTGGACGAGGTTCTGGCGGTTGGGGATGCGAATTTTCAGAAGAAGTGTCTCAAGAAGATGGAGGACGTCGGCCATGAGGGCCGCACGGTGCTCTTTGTCTCGCACAACATGCCTGCGGTGACGCGTCTCTGTCAGCGCGTCATCCTGCTGGATGGAGGGACGGTGCTTCGGGATGGTCCTTCGTTGGATGTGGTGAGTGCGTATTTGAAGACGGGGTTGGGGACCAACGCTTCTCGCGAGTGGGAGCGCTCTTCGGAGGATCAGCCCGGGGGAGAGATCGCCAGTCTCTTGGCGGTTCGGGTGCGGTCGGAAGACGGTCGCATTACCGACGCATTGGACATTCGGCGTCCCATTCGGGTGGAGATGGAGTTCGAGGTGCACAAGCCGGGCTACCTGCTGACGCCCCACTTCGGGTTCAACAACGACGACGGGGTGCGCGCGTTCTCGGCCTTCGACGCCGATCCGGAGTGGCGCAGAAAGCCCAGGCCGGTGGGCCGCTACATCAGCACGGCCTGGATCCCCGGAAACCTCCTCTCCGAGGGAACACTCTTCGTCCTGGCGCAACTGTTCACGACGGATTCGATGATCAGTCAGTTTCGAGAGCGGGATGCGGTGGCTTTTCAGGTCGTGGACAGCCTCGACGGGGACTCGGCCCGCGGCGACCTGGGA
>Ga0187779_10002779_pt1 | contig 10659 bp, 13 predicted proteins | sample 1015_Q2_SP10_10__FD_132435 | JGI IMG/M metagenome (GOLD analysis project Ga0187779, IMG submission 132435) | Tropical peat soil microbial communities from peatlands in Department of Meta, Colombia - 1015_Q2_SP10_10_MG | ecosystem: Environmental > Terrestrial > Soil > Wetlands > Peat | place...
TAAAATTGTTATCTCTTAGAGGGTGTTGTAAAAATTGCTTTCCTTCGAGAAAAATGAGATTTTCGAAGGAATTTAAAATAATCCGAGGAATCCAATATCGGGACGAGCATATTGGCGATGAGGATTGTTTTAAAGTTACCGAAAAGATCTCTTTTCTCGAGGGAAATGAATTTTTACAATACCCTCTTAATAGAATCTTACTTCCAGGACCTACCGCTTTACATCAAGGCAGGTTAGCGGTAGTAACGAGATCTGAAGACGAAGAGATGAAAAAACTATTTAATACCTTAAATGACGAAGCTTTACCTAGGCACTGAAGCTCCTACACAAGAAGATACATACCACTATCCTGTGATCAAGATAGTTCCAAGACCCTTGACCGTAGACATTCAATGTGTGTTTAACCAAATCGAAGAGATCACGCATATTCTATTTACGAGTAAAAATAGCGTTCAGATTTTTTTCGATTATATAAAAGAAGATCTTCTAAAAAGAAAAACGTTTGTTTGTGTGGGAAAAAAAACTGCAGAGAGGCTTTTAAAGAGAGGATTTATAGCTGATATCATCGCAGATGAGGAGACTCAGGAAGGGATTATTCAACAATTAAAACTCTTAAATTTCGAAGAGCCCTATTTTCTTTTCCCAAAGTCTTCTCTTTCAAGGCCCGCACTTCATCAATTTTTTTTAAAGAGTGGGATCCGACACCAGGTATGCGATCTTTATGACACACACATTCAGAGATTGGAACCCGTGCCAGATTTAAGCCAATTTACAGAAATTATTTTTACAAGCCCTAGCACTGTAAAAGGGTTTTTTAACATTTTTTCCTCAATTCCAAATAATGTTAATGTTATTGCATTAGGACCTATTACTAAAAACGCTCTTTTATGTTATAATGCATCGTGATTAAGAAGGTATTTGAAAATTCATTTCCCTCGAGAAAGTGATCTTTTCGGTGACTTTAAAACGATACGTCTTAGCCCTATGCTCGTCCCGATATTGGCTTCGCCGGATCATTTTAAATTCCCTCGAAAACCTCTTTTTCTCGATGGAAAGCAATTCTCAAATACTTTCTAAGAGGATAAGATGAAATCTAAGACAGTATATTTAAATAATCTCGATTTTTCGACGAATTTAAAAAAAACCTGCGAAATATTAGCTAAATCTGAGGTAGAAGTTACTTTTTTTGGTAAAATACTCCTTGAAGGGAAAAACATACGGGGAGATCTAAATCTAAATGAAGTTGCAGCAAAGGTCAACCTAGTTGCACAGGAGCGTTCAAAGAGTAATGATTTGACTGAAGATGAGCGAGAATATGGAAACCTTATTGCTAATCGATTAGTCACCTTATATCTCCGATCAGATGCAAGAGTACTTAAATCTAATTTCATTACACAGCTTTTTGTCTGGCTAAGAGAACTGTTCACATCTAATCAAATGGCTCGTAAGTCTATCGCTGATGGGACAACGGCTCGATTATTTACTCCTCTTGACATCCAAACATAATAATTAAATTTTTATTATCATATTAGTTTTTATTTTACTATCTTAATTATATTGTTTTGTTCATAATTAATTAGAAATTAACATTCAATTTAATATGAATTCTATTTTAGCACTTCATTCAAATATAAGTGATTTCTTTGGAATAAATGTAAAACCTGTTCAAGCTGGCGATTTTTATAGCATCGATAATATTCGCATCTATAACCGTACCGGTGAAGAGTGTGAAATATTTGGGTTTAAAACACCGGAAGGGATTTTTATCTCCATTTTCACGGCATCTGGAGCCCATCTTCTATGTACTAAAGAGCTCACTACAGAGAACTTAGGTGTCTATAAACAAGGGAATGGACTACTCGCAATTGGGACTGATTTAGGAGAGAGGGTGACTATAGGACCCTATCCCGACACAACACCCTCAGAACCTACAAAAGTCTCAAGTCAAAGAATGTTAAAAAAAGCTTCACAATTTGTTTAACCCAAGGAAAAACATGGCTATTCGTATACCAAGTCTTCATGATCAAGTTCCTACTCTAGGAAATAGAATTGAAAAAAAGATCGCTCCAAATGAAGTGGTCAAAATTGGAAATCTCGAATTTCGAAATCTTCTCGATGGGGATTGCGAAATTCTGGCTCAAGAAAATAATACCCAGGCTTTAGTAAAGGTTCAAACCACAGATGGAATCAATATAGCTTATAATTTTTATCCTCTCAATACGGATAAAAAAATCGACATTAAGTTTGTTCCAAATCTTACCGTTGAAAAAGTCATTGAGCTCGAAGAAGTCAAAGAATTTAGTGTCATAAAAAAGATTGCTTCAGGAGAAATTGTCAAAATTGGAGATCTTGAATTTCGAAACACTTTAGAAGATGAATGCGAAATCCAGGTCGAAAAAAGAGGAACAGGTCTGTCAGTCAAGATTATGACCTTTGATGGTTTACTAGAAACTGAAGAGTTTTTCCCATTGGATACTCCCAAAAAATTGAACATCGAATTTCTTCCTAATATCCATGTAGACGAAATGATTGGACTCGTGGAAGTGAAAGAATTTGATGCGAAAGTGGAAGATGGAAGGATCAATATTCCTTTTAATCCGCATAGAACACGAGGCCGTGCTCATAGACGGTGTACTGGGGAAACTGCTAATGATGTAGGCGGTCGTTCTGATAGACACCGTGAAACAGATGAAATAAATGGCCCTCGTAGACATCATCCAAGACGTCATCATCGTCCTTGCCATCACCGACGTGGCAATAGAGCTTTAAGAACAGCTACTCAAATAGCTTAAAGATTCTCTAACGAGGATTGCTTTTAACAATCCTCGTTTCTTTTCATTCAACTCATCAAGTCATCACTAATCACGAAAAGTTTTTTCATTTGGTATTAGATGTCACAATCTGATAAAACTTGTCCAACCGACCTTTTAAAGGAGAATTTTGATGACTCTTTATAAACTCCCCGAACTGCCCTATGATTTTAATGCCCTAGAGCCTGTGATTTCGGCAGAAATCATGCAACTACACTACTCCAAGCACCACCAAGGGTATGTAAATAATTTAAATGCCGCTTTGGAAAAATATAAAGAAGTAGAAATGAAGGGCGATATTGCAGCCATGATTGCCCTAGAACCTGCCATTCGCTTTAATGGAGGGGGTCATGTCAACCATTCCATCTTCTGGACCAATTTAGCCCCTAAAAATAAGGGTGGCGGAGGAATGCCTTCAGGAGGTCTTTTAGAAGCCATACAGAAAGAATTTGGCTCTTTTGAGACCTTCGTAGAAAAATTTACTATGCAAACCGTTGCTATTCAAGGCTCTGGGTGGGGATGGCTCGGGTTTAATAAGGCCACGCAACGACTCGTCCTCACGACTTGCTCCAATCAAGACCCTCTAAGCTTACAAGGGTCAATCCCTCTTTTGGGTGTTGATGTGTGGGAGCACGCCTACTATCTTCAATATAAGAATGACCGTAAAAAATATGTAGATACCATCTGGCAAGTGGTCCATTGGAAAAACGTGGAAGAGAGGTTTGTGAAGGTAAAAATTTAATCATGACATTGTGCCTTTTTATCTCTTTTGTTAATATTTTACCTCTAAAGATTGGAAAGTAATTATGGGTTTGTTTTCTAAAAATAATCCTAAAATAAAAATACAAACAACCAAGAAAGATAGCTTTAGTGGTTGGGTAAAGTGTACGCATTGCAATGAACTGGTTCATGCAAATGAGTTGGAGTCCAACCTGCACTGTTGTCCAAAATGTGATTATCATTACCGCTTGACAGGACAGCAAAGGATAGCTCTTTTGGCAGATCCAGATACTTTTAAAGAATATTTCACCCATTTAAAGCCGATAGATAGTCTCCAGTTTGTCGATACGGAAAGTTATCAAGAGAGATTGAAATCAGCTCAGGAAAAGTCGGGGCGAGATGAGGCTGTCATTGTGGGAGAGTGCCATCTTTCTGGACTTCCCATCGCTCTTGGGGTGATGGATTTTAGTTTTATGGGTGGGTCGATGGGATCAGTGGTAGGAGAAAGGCTGACACTACTCATCGAACATGCGACACAGTATTCTCTTCCTTTAGTGATCGTGGCAAGCTCAGGAGGAGCTAGGATGCAGGAGTCGATCCTTTCTCTGATGCAGATGGCAAAAACCTCCGCTGCACTCGCCAAATTTCATGAGAAGAAGCTTCCTTTTATTTCTGTATTGACGAATCCCACTACAGGAGGGGTCACCGCCTCTTTCGCTTCACTCGGCGATCTCATCCTCGCGGAGCCAGAAGCTTTAATCGGTTTTGCAGGCCCAAGAGTGGTTGAGCAATGTATTGGTCAGAAGTTGCCCAAAGGAGCTCAGATGTCAGAGTTTTTATTGGAGAGGGGATTTATCGACTGTATTGTACCGAGGCATCAGCTGAAGTCGAAGATCTCACTTTTTTTACAGTACTTGACGGGAAATGAGAGATCTTTTTCCACGTCAGAAGTCTTTCAAGGAAAATCCCATGCCAAGTTGCCACAACGTTTAAAAGAGCTTTTAGCTTTAGTTGCTGAAGAGGAGCAGAGATAATCATGGTAGAAATTATCGTAAGAGCAAGACATCCCGATCTCATACCTGTTTATGCCTCAGATGAAGCAGCAGGAGCAGATGTGAAGGCTGATCTCGAAGAAGATCTATTGTTAATGCCGCAAGACTCGGTTCTTATCCCCACCGGACTTCGATTTGAGATTCCGAAAGGGTACGAAATGCAAGTGCGACCTCGCAGTGGACTTGCTCTGAAAGAACAGATTACGGTGTTAAATTCTCCTGGAACTATAGACTCTGACTATCGAGGAGAGCTTAAAGTCATTCTCATCAACCATGGAAAGAAAGCTTTCAAAATCACACCCTTCATGCGTATCGCACAAGTGGTGATTGCTCCCATTTCACGCGCCTCATTTATCCCTGGAGAAATCTTGGGGGTGACGACACGAGGTGAAGGTGGATTTGGCCATACAGGAAATTGATTAAAAAATCGTGGTCAAACTCGATGGCAATATCTTCTTATTTAAATAAAGACCTTATCCTGTTTCTCCAAGCGAAAGATCGTGAAGATGCATTAAATCAGATGATCGATGCTTTAAATGCCGCTGGAAAACTCTTCGACAAAGAGGCCTTTAAGCGCGCGATTTTTCAGCGAGAAAAAGTCGTTTCTACAGGGATAGGGATGGGTGTGGCTCTTCCGCATGCCAAATTGGAAGGATATAAGGATTTTTTCCTCGCAATTGGGCTGCAAAAAGAAGATGGGTTGGAATGGGATGCTTTGGATGGCTCCAGGGTGAAGTTGATTTTTATGATAGGCGGACCCGAAAACCAACAAACGGAATATCTAAAAATCCTTTCAAAGCTTACTATGGCTATAAAAGATGAAGAAAGGCGTCGGAAACTGATCAAGTGTTCAACACCGGATGAAGTGATCGCGCTCTTTCAAGGTTGCTAGCATTTAAGGGCCCAAGGAGTAGGGAATGGATCTTAAAGTAAAGGATGTCGCAGAGCTGTTTCGAGTATCGGAAAAGACGATCCGACGCTGGCTGCGAGAAGGAAAAATCCCTGCCTACCGGCTTAAAACGCAGTACCGCTTCAGTAGAATTGAGATTGAGAATTGGGTGATGAGTCGTCGATTTGACCATTCACCTGTTTTAAGTGAAAAACAGATCTTTCCCCCCATCCAAGAAGAAAAGAGCAAACAGTATAGTGGACTGCAACAGTTTAGCCTCTATAGAGCGATTCATCAAGGAGGCGTTTACCTCGACATCCCGGGCAAGAATAAAAAGGAGATCATCCGCAATGCGATGAAAAAGCTCGCCGGAAAGCTCTTTCTAGATGCAGAAGTATTAACAGACCTTCTCCTCGATCGTGAGGCGCTAATGCCCACCGCCCTCAATCACGGCGTGGCCGTTCCCCACACCAGAGATTTTGCCCTTCCTGGCCCATTTGATGTGATCGCCGTTGTCTTTCCTGAAGAGCCCATTGAATATGGCGCCCTCGATAATGAAAAGGTCCATACTCTCTTTTTCCTCTTCGCTCGCAAAGACAAAAGCCATCTTCACCTTCTCGCTAAATTAGCTCACCTGAGTAGCAATAAGGAGGCCCTTGAATTTCTAAAATCAAAGCCTCCTGCCCAAAAGCTCCTCGATTTTATCAAAACCTGGGAAACTAACTTAAAGGCAGCGTTTTAGAGGTCTACTGAATATTTCTTGAGCTCCATTAGGAGCTCTTCTTCGGGGTCAATGATCTCGCGCACATTTTTTATCCTTTTGACGGAAGAAAACCTAGGACTTTAGGCCTAGGATGAATTCCGCTTTTCTAATTCTTTGATTCTCTATTCTCAATTTTTCAAGCTCGAGAACCAAGAGCCTGAATTTAAACTTAGTACCGCCGGAAGGGCGGAAACTTAACGCCTGTGGAGATATCATCCTCGTTAGGGGCTGAACCCAGGAATCTCGGCACTTTAGGGCCGCGAACTTCAATTCTTCCATGCCTAGAGAACGTAAGAATAATTTTAAACTTATACCAAATGTGAAATTATTTTCTGCATTTGGTATAACGCCAGTTTTTGTATTTAAAAACTGGCGTTTTTTCATTTTGCCTAATCAGATAATTCTACGGTGAGGGGTTGACTTGAAGATCCACAGAAAGAGGTTCCTATGACTGTTGTTGAAAATTCAAAGAAAGTAGGTGGGGTAAAAGTTCCTGTTATTGTACCCGTACTTGGATTAATGGTTACACCAGCTGGCAGACCCGATGTCGTAAATGTCAACGGAAGACAGCTAGCAAAATTAGCACCTGCAGGAACAGAAAATGCAGGATTTAGCACAGTAATCGTGCCAAGTGGAGTAGAGGTGACCGGGCAGCAAGGGACCTTTATTATCTTTGGATCAGCGATAGCTAGGACAACTGGTACACGAATGGCGGCCTTGCTCGTCCAATGAGCGAGATCGCAGTATTGCCTTGCATAGCAGCAGTTTTTAGGTGTTTTCTTCTTAGGTGTACAGCATCCAGGTCCGATAGAAAAGCCAAGTTGGACGCCCGCTACAAAGACATTGGGAACACCCTTCTTGCCATGGGTGTAGTTACCATAGAGGCCCACGTCAATGCCCCAATTACAAAAGTCATGAAACCAATCTAGTACTGCTTCATAGTAATTAAACGGCTTTCTAAACTCAGCTCCTAAATCTATCTCAAAGCAGTTGCCAAATTGTTGAATCAAACCCACAGAACCACCAAACCCATTAGCTAATTTATCATGGGCAAACTTGCGGTGATATTTTACATAGTCATAATTACCTGCGAGTGAGATGAAAGTGCATTTACAAATGGCAACAGTGGTGCCAAGAAAAGTAAGAGCACCATCTGATCCTGCAATGTGTCTTTTAAGTGTTGTGATCGGGTCGAGCATTTCTTTGGTCAATTTTTTCGAATAAGCATGCGTATAAGCGGCTCCAAATTCAATGCTTTGGAAAAAGCAGTTGCGAAAAAGGTACTGATATTCTCCACCCAGTGCGTATTGAGAAACCCATCTTCTTTTTGCTTCGTGGCCGAAAAAATCATATTTAAGTTTTTGTGCGAGAAATTCTCCCGAGAGCTTTAGGCGGGAATTACAGCTTACGTTGAACCCGAGCGTTCCACTACCTCGGTAGTTTCTCTTTCCAAACTCACCCAAAAGCGAGGCAGCAATATTTTCACTATTTATATTGGGGGTGATGATGATTTGACCGTTAGGGTAAAGGTTGTTATGAGTTTCTTTTGCAAAAAGACAGATCTGCAAGAGAAAGAGAGCAGCGATTAGCTTCAAGAAAACAGGCGTTTTCATGAAAAGACTCCTTTTTCAATTTTTTACATGATTGTTTAGAAAAAGGATAAAAAACACAATCTTTTTTTAAACTGATGTCTTCAAGCCCCTGGCGCGGCTATGATCAGGTTTTCTTTAACGGTATGAGGAGGATTTTGCTCGATAAAAGCGAGCTTATCATTTTCTACCGTCACTAAAAAGTTATGGGCCTTATTTGGGTCGAGCAGTAACTTCTCCGCGAGAGGATCTTCCAGGTACTGTTCGATCGTGCGTCGCAATGGTCTTGCTCCCATTTCAGGTTCAAAGCCTTTGGTGACGAGGAGTTCTTTTGCGGCTTTATCGAGAATGATAAAGATATGCTTGCGCTCGAGTCGTTTTTGTAGTTTTTTCATCTCGAGATCGATTACCTGAGAGAGACTATCTCGGTCGAGAGATTTGAAGATAACGACTCCATCTAAACGATTGATGAATTCGGGTTTAAAGTGCTTTTTCACCGAAGATAAGATTTTTTCTTGCATCGATTTATAGTCGAGAACACCCTCTGTAACTCCAAAACCGACTTCTGTCGATCTCCGAATCAGATCGGAGCCAAGGTTGGATGTCATGATGACGATCGTGTTGCGGAAGTCGACCTTTCGTCCGAAAGAATCTGTAAGCCTTCCTTCTTCTAGGATTTGGAGAAGCAGATTCATCACGTCGGGATGGGCTTTTTCCACCTCATCGAAGAGAACGACACAATAAGGCCGCTGACGCACCTGTTCAGTGAGCTGTCCGCCTTCTTCATGTCCCACATAACCTGGAGGAGAGCCAGTCATGCGGCTCACCGCAAACTTCTCCATATATTCGGACATATCGACTTGGATCAGGGCATCCTCTCCGCCGAACATGTTGATCGCGAGTTGACGAGCGAGTAGAGTTTTTCCAACTCCGGTAGGCCCTAAGAATAGGAAAGCTCCTATAGGTCGATTTGGATCTTTGATATCTGCTCTGGACCTGCGAATCGCGCGACATACCGTAGAGACCGCATCATCTTGTCCGATGATGTTCGTTTTCAAAAGCTCTTCCATCTTGAGAATCTTCTGTGTCTCACCTTCGGTTAATCGGGTAATCGGAATACCTGTTTGCTTAGCGATGATGGCGGCGACATTTTCGTCATCGACGATCACTTTTTGCTCTTCCCTATGCATTTCCCATTCTTTCTGTATCTGCTGTAGTTTGTCTTTGAGCTTTTTTTCCTGATCGCGGAGTTTAGCGGCTTTTTCATACTCTTGCTTCGCAATCGCCTCTTCTTTGGCCACCCGCATCGCTTCGATTTCGGCTTCGAGCGTGGTGAGCTCTGCTGGCTGATGCATCATCGCAATGCGCGCTTTGGCTCCCGCTTCATCGATCAGATCGATCGCCTTATCAGGTAAAAACCGGCCCGTAATATAGCGATCGGAGAGATAGACAGCGCTTTTAATCGCCGAATCGGTGTAAATGCAGCGGTGATGTTCTTCATACTTTGGTTTCAATCCCATCAAGATCTCAATGGCCTCATCTACCGTTGGAGGCGCTACTAAGATCTTTTGAAATCTGCGCTCTAACGCCGCATCTTTTTCAATATGCTTACGATATTCATCGAGTGTTGTCGCACCGATACACTGAATTTCTCCACGAGAGAGGGCAGGTTTTAAAATATTGGAGGCGTCGATCGCTCCTTCTGCCGCTCCTGCGCCGACAATGGTGTGTAGCTCGTCGATAAAAAGAATGATGTTGCCATTCTTTTTGATCTCATCCATGACCGCTTTAATTCTCTCCTCGAATTGACCTCGATATTTTGTTCCCGCGATCATCAGAGTTAGGTCAAGAGAGATCAACTTCTTTTTTGCAAGGTGATCGGGAACTTCATTACGTACGATCGCTTGGGCAAGTCCCTCCACGATCGCGGTTTTTCCGACGCCCGCCTCACCGATCAGAACCGGGTTATTTTTGCGACGGCGACATAAGATGAGAATGAGACGCTCTACCTCATCCTTACGGCCAATGACAGGGTCCAGCTTTCCTTCCCTACACAGTTCAGTGAGGTCGTGGCCATAGGCGCGAAGAGCTGGCATCTTGTCGGCTCCACTCACAGGCTTTTCAGGCATTTTGCCTTGGGCAGGAGTGCTTCCCCCTCCACCCGCCATCCCCATAGGGGGCAGCTGAAGGTTAAAACTCTCAAGTTCCTTCAGAACTTCTCGTCTAATATCTTTGAGGTTGACGTTGAGGTTTTCGAGGACTTGGGCTGCGACCCCATCAGTTTGCCTTAAAAGGGCTAAAAGAAGATGTTCTGTCCCTACATAGTTGTGGTTAAGGGCCGCGGCTTCCTCATTTGCAAACTCAAAAACTTTCTTCACCTTCCCCGTTAAAGCCGGGTCGCCATAAACCTGGATTTCAGGCCCAAATCCCACCAGTCTTTCAACCTCTGCGCGAACCGTATCGTAATCGAGATTAAGGTTTCGGAGGACATTGACAGCGATCCCTTGGCCGAGCTTTAAAAGCCCCAGGAGGATATGCTCTGTACCTAAATAGTTGTGGTTTAGGCGTTGAGCTTCTTTTTTTGCGAGTTTAATGACCTGTTTTGCGCGATTGGTAAATTTATCAAACATATGGACCTATACTATTATTCTTAATTATAATTCTTTATTTGTATTTTTGTAAATTTAACCATTATGTGGCATATTTTTGATTCAGGAATTAAAAGCGCCGAAGAGAATATGCGCCTCGATGAGAGGCTTTTGGCGGAGCTTTCTTCAGAATCAAAGCCGCTTCTCCATTTTTACGGGTGGCGGTCAGATAGTGCCACTTTTGGACA
>Ga0187779_10002781_pt1 | contig 10656 bp, 9 predicted proteins | sample 1015_Q2_SP10_10__FD_132435 | JGI IMG/M metagenome (GOLD analysis project Ga0187779, IMG submission 132435) | Tropical peat soil microbial communities from peatlands in Department of Meta, Colombia - 1015_Q2_SP10_10_MG | ecosystem: Environmental > Terrestrial > Soil > Wetlands > Peat | place...
AGCCTTGAAGACCCGCGAGCAGGATCACCGCCGGCGGGGCGGCGGCGAGATCGAGCGGAACCGCGGCTCCGCCCATGAGCGTGGCGAGCTCTCGATGCACGACGCCGACCAGCGCCTGACCCGGCGTCAGCGAGCCCAACACTTCCTGCCCGACCGCTTTCTCGCGCACCTTGGCGATGAACTCTCTCACCACCGGCAGCGCGACGTCGGCCTCGAGCAGCGCGAGCCGCACTTCGCGCAGCGCATCCTCGATGTTGCCCTCGGTGAGGCGCGCTTCGCCGCGCAGCGCCTTCACCACGCGGCCGAGCCGTTCGGTCAGATTGTCGAGCATCGGGAGAAGGGATCTTTGGCGGCGCAGGAGCGAGGGCCGACGCGCCGTTGGTGTAAACTCGATTCCGACGATGATTCTACTCTACCTGCTGGTCCCGGCCGCGTACCTCGTCGCGGCGCTGCTGGAATGGGGCCGGCTCGCGCCCGGCAAGGATCGATCGCCGGAGCGCTCGACCCAGGGCGCGCGCTGGCTCGCAGCGCTCGCGCTCGCCGGCCATGCGGTGCTCGTCGATGCCGCCGTCGTGATGCCGGATGGTTTCGATGTGAGCTTCGCCAACATGCTCTCCGCGGTGGCCGGCCTGACGGCGCTTTTCGCGTGGCTCGGCACGCTCGCGCGCACGCTGCCCGGCATTCTCGCCGTGGTGCTTCCCGTCGCGGCGGTCGCGGCGCCCTTGCCGGCGCTTTTTCCCAACCCGCATCAGGTAAGCTTCCCGGGCGAGCCATTCGCGCTGTTGCACATCGCGGTGGCGCTCACGGCGTTCTCGCTGTTCATCGTCGCCGCGCTGCAGGCGGTCGTGTTGCTTGGACTCGAGCGCCGGCTCCATCGCGGTTTGCCGGAACCGGCGGGCGGGATGCCACCGCTCCTGACGCTGGAGCGGCTGCTGTTCCGGCTCGTCGATATCGGCTTCGTGCTGCTCACGCTGACGCTGGTGAGCGGCGCGCTGTTCTCCGAGGAGCTTTTCGGCAAGCCGCTGCGGCTCACGCACAAGGTCGTGTTTTCGATCCTGGGGTGGGTCGTGTTCGCGGCGCTCGTCTTCGGGCGATACAGGTACGGTTGGCGAGGCAAGAGCGCGCTGACCTGGGTGCTCGCAGGAAGCGGACTGCTGCTGCTCGCCTACGTCGGCAGCAAGTTCGTGCTCGAGGTTCTTCTCGGCCGCTGAGTCCATTGCTCGACAGCGCCCTTCGGTTTTCTTGACAGCGCCGCTTCCCCGACCGAATACTCATCGGGTCTCGATGCGTGCCGGCTAACGCTTGGACGACATTCCCCTAGGCAGTCTCTTCACGGCTCTGGCCGCGCTGCTCCTCGGCTCGGCTTTTTCCTCGATGGCGGAGACCGCGATGATGGCGGTCAATCGCTATCGATTGCGGCATCGCGCCAAGAAGGGCTCGCGCGCGGCAAAGCTCGCGCTGTCGCTGCTCGCTCGCACCGACAAGCTGCTCTCCGTGATCCTGCTCATCAACACGCTCGTCAACGCCGCGGCGGCCACGCTGACCGCCGTGATCACCAAGCGTCTCTTCGGGGAAGGCCAGATCGCGCTCGCGCTGGGAACCGCCGCGATCTCGTTCGTGCTCCTCGTTTTCGCCGAGATCACACCGAAGGTGATCGGCGCCGCCCACGCCGATCGGATCGCGCCGTTCGCGAGCTACTTCCTCGCCCCGCTGCTCAGGGCGGCCACGCCGATCGTCTGGTTCGTCAATCTTTTCGTTCGCGGCGTGCTCAAAGTCTTCGGTATCCGTCCCGGCAACGAGGGCCACGCGCCGCTCACCCAGGAAGAGCTGCGCACGCTGGTCCTCGAGGGCCAATACCTGAGGGGCAAGCATCGCGCGATGCTCGCCAATCTACTCGACCTCGATTCGGTCCAGGTCGACGACGTGATGACGCCGCGGAGCCTGATCGAAGCGATCGATCTCAACGCGAAGCCCACGCTCCTCGTCGAGCAGCTCGTCAACAGCTACCACACGCGGCTGCTCGCCTACGAGGAGGAGCTCGACAACGTCGTCGGCGTGGTCCACGTCAAGCAGGTGCTGCGGCTGCTGCAGGCGGACGAGCTCGATGCGGGAGCGCTGCGCACGATTATGCGGCCGCCGTATTTCATTCCGGCGGGAACGCCACTCCTCGCGCAGCTGCAGCAATTCCAGGCCACTCAGCAGCGGCTCGGGCTGGTGGTCGACGAATACGGCGAGCTTCTCGGCCTGGTCACGCTCGAAGACATCCTCGAGGAGATCGTGGGCGAATTCACCACCCAGACGCCGGGTGGCGCGGAGACGTTCCAGCGCGATGCCGACGGCAGTGTTGTAGTGGACGGCATGGCGAGCTTGCGGATGCTCAACCGGAAGCTCGGGACCGACTTTCCCATCGACGGCCCCAAGACGCTGAACGGGCTCATCGTCGAGCAATTGGGCGAAATTCCAGCCGCCGGCGCGACGTTCGAGCTTGTCGGCCAGCGCATCGAAATCCTGCACGTGCAGGACCGCGCCGTGAAGGTCGTGAAATTGCTGCCTCCGGTCGGACGCAGCGCCGCGCCGGCTTTACAAACCAGCGGCGAGCAGGCATCATCGATAAGCTAAACTTTATGCGTTTGGAATAGGAGCATAGCGCTCGGAGTTAGAGTAAAGTCCGAGGTCGCGTCTTTATACCGGTTCGACGACGGCATCATGGCAACCACTGTCGCAGCAGCACGCACCATCAGCGGCCTCGCCCGGGCGATGGTTCAGCACGGACTGCTGTCGGAATACGACGCCGAGGCCATGCAGTCGCAGGCGCAGGCGGCGAACATCGGCTTCGTAGAGCAGATGGTCGTGGCCAAGCGGATGAGCGCTTCCCAGATCGCGATGTTCGCCTCGCGTGCGTTCGGCACGCCGATGATGGACCTCGCGAGCTTCGACACCGAGCACATCAATCGCGACTTCGTCGATGCGCGCATCGCGGTCACCCGTCGGGTGCTGCCGCTGTACAAGCGCGGCAACCGGCTGTTCGTCGCGGTCGCCGATCCGGCGAACCTGCAGGCGCTCGACGAGGTCCGGTTCAAGACCAATCTCGTCGTCGATCCGGTCGTGGTCGAGGACGACAAGCTGGGGGCGACGATCGCCAAGGTCGTCGAGACGGCGGGGCAGAAGATCGCGAGCATGGCCGTCACCGAGGAAGAGCTCAACATCGACCTCGATGCGGCGGCCAAGTCCAGCGACGAGGAATCGAACCCCGACGTCGACGACGCTCCGGTGGTGCGCTATCTGCAGAAGATACTGGTCGACGCGATCAGCGCGGGGGTGTCCGACATTCACATGGAGCCCTACGAGCGCTTCTACCGCATCCGCTACCGCCTCGACGGCCAGCTGATGGAGATCGCCCAGCCGCCACTCGCCATCAAGGACAAGATGGCCTCGCGCATCAAGGTCATCTCCAAGCTCGACATCTCCGAGAAGCGCGTGCCCCAGGACGGGCGCATGAAGCTCGTGCTCTCCAAGAACCGGGCGATCGACTTTCGCGTCAGCACGCTGCCCACGCTCTACGGCGAGAAGATCGTGCTGCGGATTCTCGACTCCGCCGGGGTGAAGCTCGGCATCGAGGCGCTGGGCTACGAGCCCGACCAGCAGCAGATCATCCTCGACGCGATCAAGCGCCCGTACGGCATGATCCTGGTCACGGGCCCGACCGGCAGCGGCAAGACGGTGTCGCTCTACACGTGTCTGAACATCCTCAACCAGCCGGGCATCAACATCTCCACCGCCGAGGACCCGGCCGAAATCCAGCTTCCCGGCGTCAACCAGGTCAACGTCAACGAGAAGCAGGGGCTCACCTTCGCCACCGCCTTGCGCGCCTTCCTGCGCCAGGATCCGGACATCGTGATGGTGGGCGAAATTCGCGACCTCGAGACCGCCGAGATCGCGGTCAAGGCCGCCCAGACCGGCCACCTGGTGCTCTCCACACTGCACACCAACGACGCGCCGGGGACGCTCACCCGGCTCGCCAACATGGGGGTGGCGCCGTTCAACATCGCCTCCTCGGTGATCGTGATCACCGCTCAGCGACTGGCCCGCAAGCTCTGCACCCAGTGCCGCAAGCCCGAGGAGATCCCGCCCGAGGCGCTGCTCCGGGCCGGGTTCGCGCACGAGGATCTCGACGGCTCGTGGCAGGCGTTCGGGCCGGTGGGCTGCGACGCCTGCAAGGGAACCGGCTACAAGGGCCGCACCGGGATCTACGAGGTGATGCCGATCTCCGACGACATGCGCCAGCTCATCATGCGCAACGCGAACTCGCTGGAGCTCGCCGAGCAGGCCCAGAAGGAAGGCGTGAAGAACATGCGCCAGTCGGGCCTCCTTAAAGTCAAGCAGGGGGTGACCTCGCTCGAAGAAGTCGAAGCGGTCACCAACGAATAATCCGCCGGAAAGTCGCTCATGGCCACGACCAGCACCGCGATCCCGCAACGCAGGGAGACCCGCGTCAAGGAATTGACCTTCCTGTGGGAAGGCACCGATCGCAACAACCGCCACGTGCGGGGCGAGATGAAGGGCGCCTCGGAAGCCGTTGTGACCTCGACCTTGCGGCGGCAGGGCGTGCGGATCACCAAGCTCAAGCGCCAGACCTTCCGCGGCGGCTCCCGGGTCAACGAGAAGGACATCACGTTCTTCACCCGTCAGCTCGCGACCATGCTGAAGGCCGGCGTCCCGCTGCTGCAGTCCTTCGAGATCGTTGCCCGCGGCCACAAGAATCCGCGCTTCGCGCGGCTGATGATGGACATCAAGTCGCGTGTCGAGGCGGGATCGAGCCTGTCCCAGGCGTTCCGTGAGCATCCCGGCCAGTTCGACGCGCTGTACTGCAATCTCGTCGGCGCCGGGGAGACGTCCGGCATGCTCGACGCGATCCTCGACCGGCTCGCCACCTACAAAGAAAAGATCCTGGCGATCAAGAGCAAGATCAAGTCGGCCCTCTTCTACCCGATCTCGGTGATGGTGGTGGCGATCGTCGTCGTGTGGGTCATCATGGTCTGGGTCATTCCCGCGTTCAAGCAGGTGTTCACGAACTTCGGCGCCAACCTGCCGGCGCCGACCTTGATCGTGATCGCCATCTCGGACTTCTTCGTCGCGTATTGGTGGCTTCTGGCCGCCATCATCGCCGGCACCGTCATCGGGTTTCTCGTGCTGCACCGACGTTCCGAGGCCTTCCGCTTCCTGATCGATCGGCTATCGCTCAAGGTGCCGGTCGTCGGCGCGATCGTGGAGAAGGCGACCATCGCCCGCTGGACGCGCACGCTGGCGACGATGTTCGCGGCCGGCGTGCCGCTGGTCGAGTCGCTCGACGCGGTGGCAGGCGCCTCCGGCAATTCGGTCTACGCGAGCGCCACGCGCCAGATCCAGACCGAGGTCGCGACGGGCACGAGCCTCACCAACGCCATGCACAACACGGGGCTTTTTCCCCAGATGGTCGTGCAGATGACGCAGATCGGCGAGGAGTCCGGCTCGCTCGACGGCATGCTCTCCAAGGTCGCGGACTTCTTCGAGCGCGAGGTCGACGACGCGGTGGCGGCGATGTCGAGCCTGCTCGAGCCGATCATCATCGTGTTCCTCGGCGTGGTCATCGGCGGCCTGGTCGTCGCGATGTACCTGCCGATCTTCAAGCTGGGCTCGGTCATCTGAGACGCGGTTTCAAGCCATGCCGGCGCTAGCGATGGGGCCGCTCGCCGCGGCCGCCATCGGCGCGGTGGTCGGATTGTGCGTCGGCAGTTTCCTGAACGTCGTCATCCATCGCCTGCCGAGGATGCTCGACCGCGGCTGGCGCGCCCAGTGCGCGGAGCTTGCCGGCGAAACGCTGCCCGCCGAGCCCGCGTTCAACCTCGTCGTCCCGCGCTCGCGGTGTCCGTCATGCGGACATCGCATCTCGCCGCTAGAGAACATACCCGTCCTCTCCTATCTCGCCCTGCGCGGGCACTGCTCCGCATGTCGAGCGGCGATCTCGCCGCGTTATCCGCTGGTCGAGCTGCTTACGGGCCTGCTCACCGCAGCCGCCCTGGTGCGCTTCGGCCCGACGCCGGCCGCGCTCGCGGCATCCGTGCTGCTGTGGTCGCTGATCGCGCTCACCTTCATCGATTTCGACACGCAGCTCCTTCCGGACAACATCACGCTGCCGCTGATCTGGGCCGGCCTGGTCGCCCATCTCGCCGGCGCGGGACCAGCCGGAACGACCCTGCGCGATGCCGTCCTTGGCGCGATCGCGGGGTATGTCGCGCTCTGGTCCGTGTACTGGCTCTTCAAGCTCGTCCGCGGCAAGGAAGGCATGGGCTACGGCGATTTCAAGCTGCTCGCCGCCCTGGGCGCCTGGCTCGGATGGCAGATGCTGCCCTTGATCGTGCTCCTCTCGTCGGTTATCGGCGCCGCGATCGGCTTGAGCCTGGTTGTCTTCAAAGGCAGGGACCATCAGATTCCGCTCGCCTTCGGCCCGTATCTCGCGATTGCCGGAGCGATCGCGCTGTTCTTCGGCAAGCCGCTGATCGGTTTCTATCTGCACTGACTCGGCATGGCCTACGTCGTCGGGCTGACCGGCGGAATCGGCAGCGGCAAATCAGCCGTCGCGGACGCCTTCGCCGCCATCGGCGTGGAGATCGTCGACACCGACGCATTGGCGCACCGTTTGTCCGCGCCCGGTGCACCGGGACATTCCGCGATTCGCGCGGCGTTCGGCGATGCCGTCCTCACCGCGAAGGGCGAGCTGGATCGTGCGGCCCTGCGGAAGCTCGTCTTCTCGAATGCCGCCGAGCGAGAGCGCCTCGAGGCCGTCCTTCATCCGCTGATCCGGGCCGAAGCCGAGCGCGCGATGCGCGGCTGGCGCGGAGCGTACGGAATCGTCGTCGTTCCTCTCCTGATCGAGCGCGCGGGGCTGAGATCGATCATCGACCGGGTGCTGGTCGTCGATTGTTCCGAGGACGATCAGATCCGCCGCGTCGTCGCGAGAAGCGGCCTCGGGCCCGACGAAGTGCGCGCGATCATGGCAACGCAGGCGAGCCGCGCGGAGCGGCTTGCCGCCGCCGAGGATGTCGTCGACAACAGCGGACCATTGACCGGAATCGGGCCGCAGGTGCGCGCGCTCGATCGACGCTACCGCGCGATTGCCGCGCGTGCAGCACCGAGCACGCCGCCCGCCGCACCGTGACTCCGGCACTTGAGGCACAATGTCGCCGGCCATGAGCACGATCCGCTACGAGCACCCGTTGAACGAGCGCATCCGCACCTTGATGCGCCTCGAGGATCTCTACGGCCGGGCGCTGTTCTTCACCGAGCAAGCGGCTCCGCCGGACCATCATGCCGCGCTGCTCGCCCTGTTCGAGATCGTCGACGTCGCCGCGCGTGCCGATCTGAAGACCGACATCCTGCAGGAGCTCGAGCGGCAAAGGCAGCTTCTGGCGCCGCTGCGGAGCAATCCGGCGATCGAGACGCAGGCGCTCGACGCGGTGCTCGCCGAGATCGACACGGCGAGTGCGAGCCTGCTCGCGCAAACGGGAAAGATCGGCGGCCAGTTGCGCGAAAACGAATGGCTGATGGCGATCAAGCAGCGCACCGGCATTCCCGGCGGCGTCTGCGAATTCGACCTGCCCGCCTACCATCACTGGCTCAACCAGGAGGCGCCGGCGCGGCAGCGCGATTTGAAGAGCTGGCTCGATCCGCTGCTGCCCATCCGCGCCGGCCTGTCGATCATCCTGCGGCTGCTGCGCGACAACGGCCGCGCGAGCCGTCACACCGCGCACCACGGCGTGTTTCAGTTGATGCTGACCACGGCGAAGATCGCGCAGCTGCTGCGTCTTTCGCTCGATCGGGATCTGCCCTGCGTTCCGGAAATCAGCGCCAACAAGTACGCGCTCAACATCCGGTTCGTCGGCATCGCCAGCATGGATCGCGGCTCGCTCTACGAAGGCGACGTCGACTTCGACCTGATGTTCTGCAATCTCTAGAGGCTCGATCGGGCCTCGCGCCTCGCCGCGCGCAACACGCAACAGGGTCCGGCAAGGCGCTCACCCTGGCGTCCCGCGCGAGCAGCGCCCGTATCGGCCGGTGCGCACTTGGCATCGCGAACGGGGTGTCAAACGATGCGGTCGCAGATCGGACGCTTGCGCTCACCTCCGCGTGATCAATTTGTTTTCGACAATGCGTGCCTGCCGTCGCCGGCGCGCGAGCACCGCTCGCGCCGAGTGGTCGCTCGTGAACGAGTCCCGGCCGATGACGCTGGCATGGAGCATGCATGGACGTTGCTGTCGGATTGTGATGCAGGAGCATCAAGATGAATCGATTCAATCGCACGCTATCGATGGCTCTGGGACTGCTGGCTTCGACGGCCGCGCTGGCACTGGACGTCAACGTCGTCGGTGTGTTCCCGAACAAGGCCGTGGTGCAGATCGAGGGCGGTGCGCTGCAGACTTTGGCCGTCGGCCAGAGGATTCGCGACGACGTCACGCTAGTGTCGGTGGAGCGCGACGGCGCAACGTTCGATATCCAGGGGCAGCGAGTGGCGCTCGCGCTCGAGTATGCGCGGAAGCAGCCGAGCGCCCGGCGCGATTCGGTCACCGTCCCCGCCGACGGGCTGGGTCGCTTCGTCGCCGACGGCCAGGTGAACGGCGCGCCGGTGCGGTTTGCCGTGGACACGGGCGCGACCTTCATCACGCTGTCCGCCCCCGAGGCGAACCGCCTCGGTATCGACTACCGCGGCGGGCGAAAGGTCTTCATGGAGACGGCCAACGGCGACGTGCTCGCGTACCGTGTCATGCTCGACACCGTACGGGTTGGTGACGTCTCGGCGCACAACGTCGATGCAGTCATCACCGAGGGCAACAAACTGCCCGTCGCCTTGCTCGGCATGAGCTTCCTCAGTCGCATGGACATCCGGCACGAGGGAGCGATCATGACCCTCACCAAGCGGTACTGATCCGACGCGCAGCGTCACAAGGAAACGTTCGCCGCAAGCCGTTGCCCGACGGCGCTTCAGCAAGCCCCGACTTTTGCCTTCAGCACGGCGCGGCGCACGACAGGCTGCCCACCACAACGTGTGCATTGGCACACTGCCGCCACTCGGAACGCTGAGCCCGCTAGACCTCCCACGCTGCGCGGCGCAGCGCGATGCCATGCGCGCCGAAGTCCATGGCGGTGTCGAGATCGGAGTGCCGCAGGCCGCCTAGCGCGTACACCGGCAGCGAGGTCGCTCGGAGCAGGTCGGCAACGCGCGGCCAGCCGAGCGGCGTCGCTCCGGGGTGCGACGGCGTCGGCGCGACGGGTCCGAGCACGGCGAAATCGAGGCCGAGCGCGGCGGCGCGCGCGAGCTCGCTCTCGTCGTGGCACGAAGCCGCGCAAAGCATGTCGACCGGTCTTTCGCGAGCCGCGAGCAGAATCGCCGAGGGCCAGTGCACGCCCTCGCAACCCAGCTCCCGCGCCGTCGCCGCTTCCCCGTTCAGGAGCACGCGCGCGCCGGCGGCTCGGGCGAGCGGAAGCAACCGCTCGGCAAAACGCCGCACGCGGCCGATCGGCCACGACTTCTCGCGCAACTGCACGAGCCTCAAGCCCGCCGCGAACGCACGACGCGCGCGCTCGAGCAAGCGCTCTTCGCCCAGCTCGTCGGCCATGGAGATGCCGTACACGAGTGGAAGGTCGAGCGCGCGCAGGATCGCGGCGTTCGCGGGCAGAAGCGGCGCGACGTCGAACGCGCCGGGACCCTGCCAGGCGATCGCCTGTCCGTCGCACCCGTGCGGCTCGCCCCGCCACGCAAACACGCGGAAGAAATTGAGCTCGACGTGGGCGTGCGGGTAGAGATAGCGCTGCACGAGCCACGGCGCCGCGCGCACGACCTCGATGCCCAGCTCCTCGCGCAACTCGCGCGCCAGCGCCTCGCGCGCCGTTTCGCCGGATTCGACCTTGCCGCCGGGAAATTCCCAGAAGCCGGCGTAGGGCGTCCCGGGCAGCCGCTGCGCGAGCAGTACTCGGCCGTCGGGCCCGAGCAGCACGGCCGCGGCGACGGCGACCAGACTCTCGCCGCTCAACGTGCGGCGCGCTTCAGCCCGCGCGCACCGGCGTGCGCGCGCGCGAACTGCCAGGCGACGCGGCCGCTGCGCGAGCCGCGCTGCAATGCGAACTGGATCGCTTCTCGATGCACCACCTCGCGTGCGCCGTCGTCGCGAGGCGGCTCGGCGTTGTGCGCGGCGAGCCACCGGTCCACCGCCGCGAGATAGTCGTCCTGGCTGAACGGATAGAACGAGATCCAAAGCCCGAAGCGCTCAGAGAGCGAGCTCTTCTCCTCGACCGATTCGCCGGGGTGGACCTCCTCGCCGACGTGCCGCGTCTCCAGATTCTCGGCGAAGTACTCGGGCAGCAGATGGCGGCGATTCGATGTGGCGTAGATGAGCACGTTCACCGACGGCGCGGCGATGCTGCCGTCGAGCATCACCTTGAGCGCCTTGTACCCGGGCTCGCTCGCGTCGAAGGACAGGTCGTCGCAGAACACGACGAAGCGCTCCGGCCTTCCGGCGATCTTGTCGACGATGTCGGGCAGATCGACGAGATCGCCCTTGTCGACCTCGATCAACCGCAGGCCCTTGGCACCATACTTGACCAGCATCGCCTTCACCAGCGACG
>Ga0187779_10002783_pt1 | contig 10649 bp, 11 predicted proteins | sample 1015_Q2_SP10_10__FD_132435 | JGI IMG/M metagenome (GOLD analysis project Ga0187779, IMG submission 132435) | Tropical peat soil microbial communities from peatlands in Department of Meta, Colombia - 1015_Q2_SP10_10_MG | ecosystem: Environmental > Terrestrial > Soil > Wetlands > Peat | place...
ATAACCATAACCGTCGTAGCTGCCATTGGCGGCGACAGTCGCCGGGCGGCTCGGCGCCGGCAGCGGCTGCGACACGACGGCGGCGTGCTGCACCGGGCGCTGCGAGACCGAACCGGTCACTTCGCGCGGCGGCGAGTCACGGTCAGATGTGAAGCTGAAGCGTCCTGAATTCTCACAGCCGGCGACGGCGAAACCAACGAGCGCGAGAACTGCGACCCGCGGCCAAGCAAGCGGGCAAGACGGCACCTTCGCGTGCGGCATGTGGTTACTCACTGGTACGCAACAAAATTAGAGTTCGAAATAAACCAGCAGCGAGTAAACACGCTCTTAAGAATTAGCGAGGCGTTACGAGCCTCGGTGAGTCTGACAAAAATGCCACACTCACGGTTGTGGGCCGTGGAATTTCAGAGCTCTTTGGCCTGCCCCGGCAGCAATGGCACGAAGCGAACCGCGATCAGATTGTCTCGCGCGACGCCCGTTTGCGACTTGGTAAGCTTGATAATGTGTTGCGCTCCCGCCTGCGCACCAACCGGCAGTACCATGATGCCGCCGTCGGCAAGCTGATCGAGCAGAGCCTGCGGCACGTTCTCCGCGGCGGCCGTGACAATGATGCGGTCGAACGGCGCCTCCCCCGGCACGCCAGCAAGACCATCACCGACCACGACCTCGACATTGTCGTAGCCGAGCGCGCGCAGTTTCTCGCGCGCTTCGTCTGCGAGCGTGCGATAGCGCTCGATACTCACCACCTCGCGCGCAAGCCGCGATAGGATCGCCGCCTGGTATCCGGAGCCGGTGCCAACCTCGAGCACACGGTGATGCGGCCGCACGTGAAGCTGCTCGGTCATGTAGGCAACCACATAAGGCTGGCTGATGGTCTGTCCGCAGGCGATCGGCAGCGCCTGGTCGGCATAGGCGCGCCCCGCGGTCTCGTACGCGACGAACTGCTCCCGCGGCACCTCGTCCATCGCCCGCAGCACCGCCTGGTCGGCAATGCCTCGCCGCCGCAAAGTCAGCAGAAATTCCATGCGCTCGTCGTCGCGGCGCGGCTGATCAGGCAAACGTGCTCTCCCTCGGCCCTATTTTTAGCATGTTTAGCGGTGATTGATGTAATCTCACGGTGGCCGGGTAGGAATGGAACCGCGGGACGGCGTTAGCGTTTTTAGGCGGGAGCTAGAGATGAACGTCCAACTACAAAAACGCGTTCTCGTTGTGGAAGACGAATACCTTATCCGTATGCTGCTGGAGGACATGCTGGCCGACCTCGGCTATGGCGTGGCCGCCGCCGTCGGCACCGTTGCCGAGGCACGCGTGCTTGCCTCCAAGGGCGAGTTCAACGCCGCGATCCTCGACGTCAATCTCGACGGCCAGGAAATCTTCCCGGTCGCGGATATTCTGGCGGGCCGCAGCCTGCCCTTCGTCTTCGTCACCGGCTATGGCGAGCGCAGCCTGCCCGATCGTTATCGCGATCGGCCGGCCCTACAGAAGCCGTTCCAGGCAGAGCAACTCAGCGCCACGCTGTCGGGCCTGCTCGCCGCTTAGCCGAACATCTGCGCCAGACTCGTCATGAACGGCTCGTCGGTCAGATCGAGCCGCAGCGGCGTCACTGAAATTTTTTTGTCGTTGAGCGCAGCAAGATCGCTGCCGGGACCGGCGCCGGTGTTGCCGCCGCGAGCGAAGGCGATCCAATAATAGGGATTGCCGCGGCCGTCGTGCCGCGCATCGATACGCAACAGCTCCTGATCGCGCTTGCCCTGCACGGTGATGGCGACGCCCGCGACCTCGTCGGGCGGACAGTCCGGAAAATTGATGTTGACCAGCACGTCGCGCGGCATGCCGGCCTTGAGCACTTTGCGGATCAATTCGGGGCCGCGTTTGATCGCCGTGTCCCAGTAAGGCGTGTGCTTGGTCGAGAAGGCGTAAGCCTGCGACAGCGCAAACGACGGAATGCCAAGCACCGTGCCTTCCATGGCACCGGCGACGGTGCCGGAATATGTGACATCTTCGGCGCAGTTGCGGCCGCGGTTGACGCCGGACAGCACGACGTCGGGCACCTGCTTCATGATGTGCCGCACGCCCATGATGACGCAGTCGGTCGGCGTGCCCTTCACTGCGAAATGCCGCTCGCCGACCTCGCGCAGGCGCAGCGGATCGTTGAGCGACAGGGAATGCGACACGCCGGACTGGTCCGTCTCCGGCGCCACGATCCAGACATTGCCGCCGAGCTCGCGCGCAATCGCCTCGCAGGTGGCGAGCCCCGGCGAATGGATGCCGTCGTCATTGGTGATGAGGATATGCATTACGTCCGCTCAATCGTCGCCAGTCCGCCCATATAGGGCTTGAGCGCCTCGGGCACGGCGATCGCACCGTTCTCTTGCTGGTAGGTCTCCATGATCGCTATCAGCGCGCGGCCGACGGCAACGCCGGAGCCGTTGAGAGTGTGCACATGACGCACGCCGTCCTTGGAGCGATAGCGCGCGTTCATGCGCCGCGCCTGGAACTCGCCGCACACGGAGCATGATGAGATTTCGCGGTACATGTTCTGGCCGGGAAGCCACACTTCAATGTCGTAGGTCTTCTGTGCGGCAAACCCCATATCGCCGGTACAGAGCGTGACAACGCGGTAGTGCAAGTCGAGCTTCTTCAGCACCTCCTCGGCGCAGGAGAGCATGCGCTCGTGCTCGTCCCGCGACTTCTCCGGCGCTGTGATGGAGACGAGCTCGACCTTGGTGAACTGGTGTTGGCGGATCATGCCGCGAGTGTCCTTGCCGGCGGCGCCTGCTTCGGCGCGGAAGCACGGCGTGCAGGCAGTCAGGCGCATCGGCAGCTGTGCCTCTTCAACGATCGAGTCACGCACGAGATTGGTCAGCGGCACTTCCGCGGTTGGGATCAGCCACAGCTTCGCGGTATCGAAAAATTCCGTGAACAGCCGCTGCGGGAGATCCTTGCCGGCAAACGACGGCGCAATGTTTTGAGTCATCTCCTGAATAAGCGCGGTGCTGGCCGCGAAAAACTGGTCGTCGACGAATTTCGGCAATTGCGCGGTGCCGAACATCGTGGCGTCGCGCACCATCAGAGGCGGGCTGACTTCGGTGTAGCCATGCGGACCGGTGTGCAGATCGAGCATGAATTGGCCGAGCGCCCGTTCGAGCCGCGCCAACCCCTTCTGCAACACGACGAAGCGCGCGCCCGACAGTTTGGCCGCAAGCTCGAAATCCATCTGGCCGAGCGCCTCGCCGAGCTCGAAATGCTGCTTTGGCTGGAACGCGTAGTTGCGCTTCTTGCCGTGCGTGTGCCGCTCGACATTGCCGGCGGCGTCGGCACCGTTCGGCACGTCGTCGAACGGCGTGTTCGGAATCTGCGCGAGTTCGATTTCAAGGGAAGCGACCGCGTTCCTCTCCTGCGCCTCCATTTCGGGGATCGAGGTCTTGAGCCGGGCTACCTCGCCCATCAGTGTCGACGCGCTGGCCTCATCCTTCTTGGCCTTGGCCTGGCCGATTTCCTTGGACGCCGCGTTGCGGCGCGCCTGCGCCTGTTCAAGCTTGGTGATGATCGCGCGCCGGGTCTCGTCGAGCTTGATGAGCATCGCCGACAGCGGCTCCAGCCCGCGCCGCTTCAGGCCCCGGTCGAAGGCGTCAGGATGCTCCCGAATCCACTTGATGTCGTACATGACGGGGCGCTTTTAACACGTCATGCGCGGGGCCCGGCAATGACGATTATCAAAAGCCCTACTCGGCGGGCTTTGCCGCCGCGCTAGCGGCCTCGGCCGCCTTCTGGGCCTGCGCCTTCTTCTCGACGACGCGCACCGACCAGATCGAGCCCTCGAACAGCAGCAAGAGCGGCACCGCGAGCGACATCTGACTCAGCACGTCCGGCGGAGTCAGTATAGCGGCCAGCACGAAGGCGCCGACGATGAAGTAGCGCCGCTTCGCCTTGAGCTGCTCCGACGTGATCAGACCGACGCGGCCGAGCAGCGTGAGGATGACGGGCAACTGGAACGCCGCACCGAACGCCAGCACCAGCGCCATCATCAGCGAGAGATATTCGCCGACCTTCGGCATCAGCTCGATGGTGGCCTCGCCTTCAGTGCCGGGCTGCTGCATGTGCAACGAGAAGCGCACCAGCATCGGGAAGACGAGGAAATAGACGACCAGCGAGCCGAGCGTGAAGAAGATCGGCGTCGCGATCAGATAAGGCAGGAACGCCTTGCGCTCGTTGCGATAAAGGCCAGGCGCGACGAACATATAAAGCTGCGCCGCCACCACCGGAAAGGACAGGAACGCGGCGCCGAACATCGCGAGCTTGAGCTGCGTGACGAAATATTCGAGCAGCGCCGTATAGATGAACTTCGAATGCTCAGGACCCGCGACCCAGACGAAGGGCCAAACCAGGACATTGTAGATATCCTTGGCGAAGACGAAGCACAGGCCGAACATGACCGCGAAGGCGATGAGCGCCTTGATCAGCCGCGAGCGCAGCTCGATCAGATGCTCCATCAATGGCGCCTTAGTGGCGTCGATGTCTTCCTGGCTCATGACCCGCTCCCGGCCTGCTTGGGCTGCGGGTCGACCGGTGCGAAATCTTTTTCGGTCACCGGCGCGGGCGGCTCCGGCGGCGGAACGTCGATCGGCGGCAGGACCGACGCGGTTTCGGCTGGCGACATCGGCGCCGTGATCGTCGACGTCTCGGATGCGGTGGCGGGTTCTGCCGGCTTCGGTTTCTCGGCAAGGGGATCGATGCTGGCGAAGTCCTTGACCGAGCTTTGCAGGTCATCGGCCTGCTTTTTTAGGTCGGCCATCTCGGCTTCGCGCAGCGCTTCCTGGAATTGTCCCTGGAACTCCGACGCCATGCGCCGGATCTTACCCATCCACTGGCCGACCGTGCGCAGCACAGTCGGAAGCTCCTTCGGCCCAATCGCGATCAACGCGACAATGCCGATGATGACGAGCTTGCCCCAGTCGAGTTCAAACATTGGAGTGGCCAATTCTCGGGCCGCGTCACGCCCCGACAGCCGGCACGCGACATGTCACCGACGGCGCGCGTTTTAAGAGCGCACGCTTCCGGCGCGCTCGGCTTCCGTCTTCGACGCGCCGGCGCCAGCCTGATGATCGATCGTTTTCGGCTCGCTTTTGGCTTCGGCCGACGTATCGTCGTCCGCCATGCCCTTCTTGAAGGCCTTGATACCCTGAGCGACGTCGCCCATCAGGTCGGAAATCTTGTTGCGTCCGAACAGCAACAGGACGACCGCGATGACGATGATCCAGTGCCAGATGCTTAAGGAACCCATCCGCAAATCCTCCGCAGTGACGGGCAACTTTGGCTCGCCCCGCCTCGTTTGAGTGAGAAACTAGGCCCCGTGAGGGCCAAAAACAAGGACTTCGGCGCGTTAAATCGCGCCGGGATGCGCGGCAAGCTGCTGAATTTACCTTATTTTCGCCGCCGTCAGCTGTCGCCGCCGTCGCTGCGCGGCGCAAGACCAAAGTCGAGATCGCCGGGCTCGAGCGGATCCTCGTCGTCGCGCAAGCTCGTGTCGTCGGATGGCACTGGAACCGCAAATCCCGCCGGCAGATTGCCTTCGAGCATGCCGGCGCCCTTGAGTTCGTCGAGGCCCGGCAGAGCCGCAACTTCCTCAAGGCCGAAGTGCGACAGAAAATCCTCCGTCGTGCCGTAGGTGATCGGCCGCCCCGGCGCCTTGCGCCGGCCGCGCGGACGAATCCAGCCTGTCTTGAGCAGCACGTCGAGCGTACCCGTCGCAGTGACGACGCCGCGGATCTCCTCGATCTCGGCGCGCGTCACCGGCTGATGATAGGCGACAATCGCCAGCGTCTCGATCGCGGCGCGCGACAGCTTGCGCGTCTCGATGGTCTGGTTGGTCAGCAGCCACGACAGATCGTCGGCGGTGCGGAAGGTCCACTTGCGGCCGATCTTGACCAGGGTCACGCCGCGCGTCGCGTATTCGTCCTTCAGCCGCGCTAGCGCGTCCTTGAGGTTGACGCCGTTCGGCAGATGCCGCCCGAGCGTCGCCTCGTCGATCGGCTCGCGCGAGGCGAACAGCAGCGCTTCGAGCAGCCGCAGCTCCTCCGCGCGCACTTGCGGCAGCGGGGCTGGCGGCGCCTCCGGCTCATTGTTGTGGACGACCCTGAGCTTCTTGGCGGCGCTCGGCATCGACTTCTTCTCCTTATGCGTTTTCTTGCGCGTCATGCGTAGCGCCTCCATTCGTCCCGATCCGTTTGCGCATGTAGATCGGGGCGAATGACTCTTTTTGGTGAATTTCAGCATGGCCTTCGCGCACCAGCTCGAGCGCGGAGGCAAAGGACGATGCAAACACGGTCGCGGCCATGGCCGGCTCGATGACGTAGCTGATCAGGAACTCGTCGATGCGCGTCCAGTCGCTGGTCTGGCCGATGAGCCGGTCGAGCGCGGCGCGCGCCTCGGCAAGCGACCACACCGTGCGCTTCTTGAAGCGCACGCGCGACAGCGCCTTCTTCGATCGCTGCTGCGCATAGGCCGACAGGAGATCGTAGAGCGTCGCGGTCCACTCCGGCTGCTTGATCTTGGCGATCGGCTCCGGCTTGCCCCGCGCGAACACATCGCGATTGAGCTGCGGACGTTCCATCAGCCGGGTCGCGACTTCGCGGAAAGCTTCGAGCCGTTTCAGGCGATGCGCCAGCGCCAGAGCCATCTCTTCGGCGGTCGGTCCCTCGCCCGGTCCTGCCTCCGCCGGCAGCAGCAGACGCGATTTGAGATAAGCGAGCCACGCCGCCATCACGAGGTAGTCGGCGGCGAGTTCAAGGCGCAGTTGCCGCGCGGCCTCGACGAAGGCGAGGTATTGGTCGGCGAGCGCAAGGATCGAGATCTTGGCGAGATCGACCTTCTGCTGGCGCGCCAGCGTCAGCAGCAGATCGAGCGGCCCTTCGAAGCCCTCGACGTCGACCACCATTTCCGGCTCGCTGGTGGCGCGGTCGGCCTCCAGTGTCGGATCGAATTCGTCGCTCATGCCACCGTCGTCTGTTGCTGTCCGCCGATCATGCGCGCGAACAGCGAGCGCGCCTGCGCCACATCGAAATCTTCCGGCGCCTTGCGCTGCGCGAGCGCGGCGTCGGCGCGATTCAAGGCTTCACCGGAAAGCTCCGGCACCGCGCCGGCGACCTCCGTCATCTCTTTCAGTTCGCCGTTGCAATGGAGCACGACATCGCAACCGGCCGCGAGCGCAGCACGGCTGCGCTCGGCCAGCGTCCCCGACAGGGCGCCCATCGACACGTCGTCACTCATTAGCAAGCCCCGGAACCCGATGAAGCCGCGAATCACATCGCGCACCATTTTGACCGAAGTTGTAGCCGGTGCGACGGGGTCGATGGAGGAAAACACAACATGTGCGGTCATGCCGAGCGGCAGCCCGGCCAAGGGCTGAAAGGCGGCAAAATCGGTCGATTCCAGGGTGGCGCGGTCGGCCGAAACCACCGGCAGCTGTTTGTGGCTGTCGGCGTTCGCCCGGCCATGGCCCGGCAGGTGTTTGAGCACCGGCAGGACACCCCCCGCGAGCAGTCCCTGAGCGACCGCACCGGCAACGGCGGCAACTTTCGCCGGTTCGGTGCCGTAGGCACGGTCGCCGATGATGGCGTCACTGCCAGGGGCCGGCACATCGGCAAGCGGCAGGCAGTTGACGTCGATGCCGAGCGCAGCCAGATCCGCGGCGATGAGGTGCCCGGCCATCCGTGCGGCCGTCAGCCCGCTGGTCGGATCGCGGTCATAGAGTTCCCCGTAACGCGCGCCCGGCGGATAGGCTGGCCAATGCGGCGGTCCGAGCCGCTGTACCCGGCCCCCTTCCTGGTCAACCAGAACCGGAGCCTGCCAGCCAACGATATCCCGAAAAGCTTGAATAAGCGCAGAGACCTGGTCAGGTGTGTTCACGTTCCTCTTGAAAAGGATGAAGCCCCAAGGCGCGGCATCGCGGAGAAAGGTCCGCTCGGTGGCGGAAATGATCGGTCCCGCCACCCCGGTAATGAATGCGCGTGAAGGCATTGGCGCGGATTAGCCCGCGCCCAACGCGAGGGTCAAGCTTTGGAGGCCTAATTCCTCTGGACGATGCACTGGCCGCCGGCGGCCTTGAGGCTCGAGCACATCTGGCCCGCCTCTTCGGAGCTGCCGAAAGGACCGACCATGGCGCGGAAATAGATGCCTTTGGCGCCGAGGTCGACGCGGTGGATCATCGCCTGCTTGCCACCCAACTGGCTCGGGAACTTGGACTGCAGACCGCGGAATGCGGCTTGGGCATCAGCCTCGCTGCGCTGGGAGGAAACCTGCACGGCGTAGCCGCCGCCGCTGCTCGGCGCTGAGGCCTGGGTGGCGCGGGGCTGCGGTGCGATCTGCGCCGGTTGTGCGACCGCCGCGGTACGGACCGGACGATGCGGCGCGGGCACCGCCTGCGGTTGCGAATCCGGGCTTAACGACAGCGGCGCATTGCCGGTCGAAGCGGCCGGCGCAGGCGCGGCCGCGCGCTGCGGCTGTGGTGCCGGCGGCCGTGGCGGATCGGGACGCGCTGCCTGTTGGCGCGGCGCGGGAGGTGGCGGCTGCTCGGCGGCCTGCGGACGCTGCGACGCAGGTGCCGCGAACGGAGGCGCCTGCTGCGGAGTCGCGACGGCCGGCGTCGCACTCGCCATCTCGGTGCCATCCGGACGAATGGCGATGGTGTGCACCTTCTTCGGCTCGGTGGCAACCACGCCGCTGCCCATCCCCGGCTGTCCTGCCGACTGGTCTTGCGGCTGCGGCCGGTTGTTCATGTCGACCGGCTGCTCTTCGCGCGATACGAGCTTCTCGTCCTGGCCGCGATCGGCGACGCGGTCGTAGATCAGCTTGTTGGTCTTTGGATCCTTGGCGTCGGCCGCGGGTACGATCTTGCTCGGCGACGTGTCCGCCTTGATCACGGGCGGCGGCCCCTTCGAGCCGGACGAGCCGAAGATGGCGCGATAGCCGAACGCACCGGCAGTGCCGAGCACGACCAGCGCGAACACGCCGGCGACCGCCATGATGCCGATGCGGCGGCGCGGCGGGACATCGTCGTAGTACGCATGATCCTGGACGGGCGCGCCCGCCTGATCGGAGTAATCGGCATCGTCCGGATAGTGATCCGGCGTATAGCCGGGCACCGCGCCGAACTGCTGCTGCTGCGGATAGGGATCGGGCGCGTATTGCGGCGGCGGCTCGGGATAGCGGTCGTCGACATAGGCCGGGACTTGCGAAAGCTGCGCGGGCGTCGCCTGCTGCGGCACAGCGGCATTGCTCGCATGAGTACGGCCGTACTCGCCGAACGGATCGCTCTGTCCAATCAGCCGCGCGAGTTCGGCGAGCGGATCACTGCCGGAAGAGTGGGAGGCGGACGGCGCCGGCGCGTTGCGCACGGGCGGCTGACTTGCACGCATAGGTCGTTGAATACGATCGTCCGCCATTAGCTCCCCGGTACTCACAATTCCTGGCCCGCTGCCACCCCGACGCGCGGTCCGGCGGATGAGATTTAGCGCATCTCTTGCGGCGCCTCGACCCCGAGCAGGGCAAGCCCGGAGGCCAGAACTGTCACGATCCCCTGCACCAGCGCGAGCCGCGCTTTGGTCGTTTCTGGATCATTCTGGATAATGAAGCGTAAATGAGGCAAGTCTTTTCCCCGCGTCCAATGCGCGTGGAATTCGCTTGCTAATTCATAGAGATAAAAGGCTACGCGGTGCGGCTCATGGGCCGTGGCGGCGGCTTCGACGAGTCGCGGATAAAGCGCGATGCGCCGCATGATCGCGAGTTCCCCCGGGTCGCTCAGGAGTTCCAACTTGGCATCGGCGAGCCAGGCAGGCCGCGCCTTGGCATCCTCCGGCACGACCGACGCCTCGGTATGCGCATTGCGGAAGATCGACTGCCCGCGCGCGTGGCCGTACTGGACATAGAACACCGGGTTCTCGCGCGTGTGTTCGATGACCTTGGCGAGGTCGAATTCGAGCACGGCATCGTTCTTGCGGTAGAGCATGTCGAAGCGCACCGCGGAGCGTCCAACCTCCTCGACCACTTCGCGCAATGTGACGAACTCGCCGGCCCGCTTCGACATCTTCACCGGCTCACCGGCGCGCAAGAGCTTCACGAGCTGCACCAGCTTCACGTCGAGCACGGCCTTGCCGCTGCTGACCGCTTTGACCGCAGCCTGCATGCGCTTGATGTAGCCGCCGTGATCGGCGCCCCAGACGTCGATCAGATTGAGGAAACCGCGCTCGACCTTCGACTTGTGATAGGCGATGTCGCTGGCGAAGTAGGTATAGCTGCCGTCCGATTTCTTCAGCGGGCGGTCGACGTCGTCACCGAAGGCGGTCGACTTGAACAACGTCTGCTCTCGGTCTTCCCAATCCTCGAGATTGCCGCCCTTGGGCGGCGGCAGCCGGCCTTCATAGACCTGGCCTTGCTTGCGCAGCGCCGCGATGGTTGCCGCAACCTGATCTTTCGGTTCTTCAGTTGCCGCCGCGGGCGCAAACGGATCGGGTGGTTCGCCTTCGATGAGTGAGCGCTCGGAAAAGAAAATATCGGGCACAACATTGAGCCGCATCAGGTCGTTGCGGATGTCGGCCATCATGACGTTGACGGCACGCTCGCGCACGATCGGCAGCCATTCGGCCTCCGGC
>Ga0187779_10002784_pt1 | contig 10649 bp, 12 predicted proteins | sample 1015_Q2_SP10_10__FD_132435 | JGI IMG/M metagenome (GOLD analysis project Ga0187779, IMG submission 132435) | Tropical peat soil microbial communities from peatlands in Department of Meta, Colombia - 1015_Q2_SP10_10_MG | ecosystem: Environmental > Terrestrial > Soil > Wetlands > Peat | place...
AATCCTCCTATTCCTCTGAGATCAACGCCTGATACGGAAAAGCATCTTATATTCACACACTTAGCCTTGTGGTCGTGTGTGTGGTATGGTTGTGTGAGATATGTCGGCGCCCTTGCATCTCTGAGCGTGGATGGGGTTCCAATAATCCTGAGCCTTGCTGTGACGATTGTCTCGACTGCTACCTTGAGCAGGAAATGGAAGAGGGCAGCGAGAACGACAATCCATACCAATAGCCGTACCGACCGATATCACAAATCACATCCTGCCATCGACTGCCACATTGTGAACCTTTTCTCAAAGAAATTGACACAACGTGAATGCTTATAATCAAAAATACTGTCATTCTACATTGTCAGCAGGAAGTAAATATTGGATAAGAATCGGATAACCAAAACTAACGTGATCGCGGTTTCGAAGACCATCAACGCCCCCATCGCGTTCGTATATGGATGGTGCACCGATTATCAGGCCGATGACACTAAACTGACCCGTTCAAAGACGCAGAGGGTCATCCTACAGAAGACACCCCGCCAAGTTATCTACTTGGAGACATTCCGACGCAACGGTCGACAAATGTCCGCAGTAAACATCGTCTCACTCAACCGACCAATCCGATGGCACCTAAACTACGTCGGACAGGAAGCCGAAGAAGTAGGAGACTACCGACTAACAAGACTCGGACCAGCAAAAACACGACTCGATATGAGATTCAAGGTTAGATACAAGATTCACGGCGCACCAAGCAAGTCCGAAGAAACTAAATCGACCAGCGCGGTTTGGGATAAGTACGTAACGGCACTCGAAAAAGAGTTTGCTCACAAAAAACGTTGAGTAAACGGCAAGTTGACCGGTCACACAAAATCGAGGTACGGACGTTAGAAAAAGATTGAGGCGACCAGTTATGGGAAAGCCGAAAATTGAAGACGTTGTCGTAATGGAGGAAACGAACATCACGGTACGCGGCTACCGTCACAGAACAACAATCCCTTCCGGCATCTTCAACTTCTTAGGACTGAAACACGGGGACACCGTTCGCTGGATCGCCATGAAAGATGGAAAAGTCTTTGTGACCGTAGTCAAACGAAAGGGACCTAATTTCGCAAAGTAATCGCCATTAAGCAATGCTCGCGCGCTAACTGAACGCGCCATCGAGATAGGCCTTGGTCGTAGGGTTCTGTGGGTGAGTAAAGAAAGCCTCAGATAATCCTTGTTCGACTACCTCGCCCATGTATAGAAATACAACATTATTGGCTATCCGTCTAGCCTGACGGAGTGTATGAGTGACGAAGACAACCGTGTAATCCATACTGAGGGCCTGCAGTTGTTTTTCCACATGCTGAGCAGATATCGGATCAAGAGCAGATGTTGGTTCGTCGCAAAGTATCACTTCCGGATCAACCGCCAAGGCTCTCGCGAGGCAAAGCCTCTGTTGCTGGCCGATTGATAGCCTAGAAGCAGGCGTCTTTAATCGGTCTTTAACTTCTTCCCACAGTCCTGATGCGCGAAGGCATCGTTCAACCATCCGATCAATCCCATCCAGCTCGTTCCACCAGCTCATTCCGCTCACACGTGGGCCGTAAGCGATGTTGTCGAAGATCGACATGGGTAGGAGATTTGGTGATTGCGCAATCAAAGCAAGGCGCTTTCGGACCGACGTAACGTCAACCGATTTGTCCATGATGTCGACATCATCAACTAAAATCTTACAAGACATCTTGACTCCGTCGGAAAGCTCTAAGAGCCTATTCAAGCTCCTAAGCAAGGTAGATTTTCCACAACCAGAGGGGCCAATTATCGCCGTAATCTGTCTTCGAGGAATGTCGACGTTCACATTCTTCAGTACCTGCGTATCCCCGTAGAAGACGTTGAGATTCTGAACGCTGATATGCGGTTTCGATTGGCTCAATATTTTCTACGCCTCTATTTTATCACAAACTTAGAAAATCTGCCGGTTGAAACTCTAGTCGCTACGCTCAGCATCACTATCAAACCAAGAAGGATGATGGCGGAGGCATAAGCTCTCTCTTGAGCCTGAGGATACGGTGTCCCAAGTTGGAAGAAAATCGCCAGAGGCAACGTCGCAACGGGACTATTCAGAGATGTTGGGATGGAATCGGAATAGCCTGCCGTCAATAAAACTGACGCGGCATCACCAATACCTCGCCCTAACGCTAGAAGAACCGTTGTGACGATGCCAGGAAGAACTTGGCGAGTGATCACTTTGAAAGCCGTTTCCAATCTCGTTGCTCCTAACGAGTATGATGCCTCTCTCACCCTACTTGGAACAGTTCTTATGACTTCGTCAATACCGCGAATCATGATAGGAATAACGAGTAGGGTAACCGTAATGATACCCCAGAGCAGAGACGCACGAGCACCTATGAGGAGCATAAGAGTGAACGCGAAGGCGCCGTAGACAATCGAAGGAACACCATACAGGACGTCAAGGCATAGTCTTACGAAATCCGCCATTTTGCTTCTCCCCGCGTACTCATTCAAATATAATGCGACAGGTAAGCCGATCAGAAAAGCAAGAGTGATCGAAGCCGCGACTAAATACATGGATCCTACTATCGCGTTTAAGATCCCGCCACCGCCTCCCATGTAGAACCCTCCGCTGGAAGATTGTGTGATCATTGACAGAGTCAACGCAGGGATTCCCTTTGCGACGACAATCCCCAGCACAATCAGTAGGCTACCAACTACAATGAAAGTAGCCAATCGCATCAAAACCGTAACCAAAAATTCCTCGAGCCTTCGCTTGTTCTTCATCAAATAGACCTCCTTCGAAGTCGAATCAGAACAATTCGCCCAAGAACAGTAAACGTCGCAACTACCAGTAGAAGAATTAACGCTGCGAAGAGTAACGCTGATGAGTAGAGCGGCATAGACATTACATTTTCGTAATTATTTGCAATCAACGCGGGCAAAGGATATCCGGGGTCAAACAATGACGAAGGAACTCTAGCAACATTTCCCACAACCATCAAAACAGCAATAGTCTCACCAAACGCCCTACTGAACCCCAAAATCATAGCGGCAACTATGCCCGCCAAGCTTTTCCTAACGACCACATATTTTACTGTCTCCCATTTTGTCGCACCAAGAGCGAAAGAAGCCTCGCGCATCGAAGCGGGCACAGCCCTAAGAACCTCTTGCGACACGGAAATAATCGACGGAAAAACCATGATCGCTAGAACGATTCCTCCAGCCAGAATACTATAGCCTGTCGTAGTTGCACCAACAAATTCACCTACCATTCTAACTAACGGAACGATCGTAATGACGCCCCACATCCCTATCACTACAGATGGAACACCTGCCAGAAGATCAATCATCGAATTCACCAATCCTCTAATCCGACCCGTTGCATACTCTGCGACATAGATAGCAGTCAGAAAGCAGATCGGTAAAGCGATCAACATTGCCAAGCTCGTAACTGCTAAAGTTCCGATTATGAATGGATAGAATCCAAACTGATCGACCGAGGGATGCCACGACGACGAAAAAAGTAGTTCAGCAATGGACTTAGTCGCAAGAAGCGGGGCAGATTTTATGAAAAGAACCAAAATCATGACAAAAATGAACATCGTGACAAGAACCGTAATTGAACGCATCACTCCGCTAGCCAATGCGTTCCTGACTTGTCTGTTCATCACGCCCTCACTCAAAACATGATGTATGGCAGATAAGAATTTGGTGAGGTCGCACATTCAGTCATTCCCTATCAACTTAGGCATTTATCGAAGCCAAACCACACTTCTTCGACCCGCTATACTTATCTGAATAACCTATAGCTGATAGAGGTTGGAAATCAGTAATGCCAAACGAAGTTCATTGCGCACATATTCTCGTGAAAACCGAGAAGGAAGCTCAAACTGCCATGGAGAGATTGAACAAGGGAGAGAAATTCTCGAATGTTGCGAAGGAGGTATCAATGTGTCCATCAGGAAAACGCGGTGGCGACCTAGGTACTTTCACAAGGGGCAAGATGGTAAAGGAGTTCGAGCAAGCCGCGTTCTCGCTCGAGAAGGGCCAGATGTCTCCGATTGTTAAGACACAGTTTGGCTATCATATAGTGAAAAGACTCGAGTAAATTATATACATGCAGTTATCGCGCGCGGCCTATTGATCCGCATTTGTTAGTGTGTGATCGTGAGACTTGATGAGCCACCGAACCAGAACGGCGGCGAGTAAGCACTATCCAATGAGTCCCTAAGCAGGTTTGCTTGATTGTTGTATGGGTTTACCGTGTCATAGACTGAATTGTATACAGTCATTCCAGACGATAAGTAGCTAACGAGTTGGCTTGTTAAATCATCAACTAGGCCATAAGAAAGACTGATGAAGCCGTTACAAAATATTACTGAATTTGCTCCCGCCTTAACCATCGTCGGCCCAAAAATGCTTGATTCGCTGGAGATCAGAATCATTAGTTTCACGTTGTTGAGCGACCCAGATTTGAAGTGGTTTGCAATGAATCCAGCAGTAACCCCAAAAATTCCGGCATTGGAATTCAAAGAACCCTGACTGAGATCAGATGCATATTTCTGTTCAGTCACTCCATTCCTAGTTTCCCCGACATAGTAGTACAATACGTGATTCCAAGTGTAAGTGTTCGTGCGCCAGATCACAACATTATAATTGTTAAGCTGGTTAACCAGAAAATCCACAGTCACGCTTTTGTCTTTCAGGAAAGTTACGGAATAACCCGCATTGGTTAGCTGAGCAGCGATGTACGTTTCGAAATAACCCATGGGCAGTATGCTATTCAACGAGGACAATATCACCGCCTTACCACGAGCTACTGGCTGAGGGAGCCCAGCCGCCGCTACCGAAGCAACCGGAGTAACCAGTACGAGAAGAACGATCACAGTGAACAGAATCCTCTTCAAATTACGCACCTACAACAAAATCCCAAGGTTCGCATTGAAAAGCCTTCAACAACTAGGCACCAAGCTCACGCAAAAGGCTGAATCGAAATCAAAGAAAATTACCTAAGACGATACAATGATCACTCCTCGGGCCCCGAAAACTAGCTAATTCTGGAAAGCTGATGTTCTGATATGACATAGAACATATCAAACAATTTCATCCACGTTACAACACAGTTCAGACCGTAATCCGTTAAATCCGCTCCGGGTGAACTGTTCGCGCGCCGGTTACGTCTCCTGTATTTACTGTGCTTTTCGGCTCAATGAGAACGACGCTCACCTCGTTCTGTGCGATCGGCAGGTGCTCAACTCCTTTTGGGATTATAACGAATTCACCTGCATTCAACGAGATCTCTCCCTCGCGTAGCTTGATCAGCAAATTGCCCTTGATGATGAAAAATAGCTCGTCCTCTGAATCGTGTTTGTGCCAAACAAATTTACCCTTAAACTTCGCAACTTTTACGTATGAATCGTTTAGATCGCCAACTATTTTCGGGCTCCAGTATTCCACGAACTTCGCGAATTTCTGTTCCAGATTCACTTTTTCCAAACCGCAATCGGAACAAACGTTCAATTCCTCACTCAATTCCTTTTCGACTTGCATTATGTGAAGGATAAGTTCAATATGGAACCCCTATCCGCAACAATAGCCGCTTGTGGACCTGCGAGTTATCCTGTAAATAATGTGGGAAAACTCATCTAACGATCTGAAAATCACTTATGAGCTAACTTTACACTAGGATTTCCAGTAACTGCCTGTCTTCCTTTTGTTACCCTGCATCATCTCAAAGAGACGTCTGTAATAGAGAATCACTGATCCAATCACTAACGCCGCCAATGTGGGATCCATTGCCAAAAGAGACATGATTCATTCTGCTATGTGATGAGTACTGATAAGGAGGATCATGAAACCGTGAAGTCGTAGCATCTAACCTGGTGAAAGACACTACCCACCACTGAGAAGAATGATACCTTCGCATTCATTGGGCCTGATCCTGTATTTGAAAATGAATTTGATAGCATATCACACTTAATGGTTCGGGAATCCGCAGTACAACGAATACGTGAATTCATCACGGAAACTACACATATGACTACACAGAGTCATGTGTGTGACTAAGTACTCGAAGCAGCGCTATTCAAATGCACCCGACGCAAGGCAGAGTTGGAGGACCGTGAATGCCCAAGAAACAAAGCGCAGGGTTCGTCGTCTCATCTAAGGAAGATACTGTGGACGTATGGTTCAGTGGAAAGAAGCTAGTTAGAAAGCTCGTAGCGGGCGGCTAATCCTTCAAGAGCAGTAACGCCACGCGGAGCGACCCCTATGATAGGAGGTCCCTTCAAGTTGCGGAAGTCGTAGCGAAGTTATCCGCAGGATCCCATCGGCCCCGAGCCGGCTGTGGAACATAATCCACCAATGAGTCGGGAGCAAACTTCAACCGCTTCCCCTTCTCGGCGCTCATGTAACAGGCCATTATTAGTTCCAAGATAGCTATTCCGTCCCGCCAATTCTCGATAGGCATCTGGTTGTGCAGAAAACTCTGGACCATGTGCCGATCCTCTGCCTGAAAACCATAGGTGAATGACTCATCGGACACTGTGGGCATAAGTCCCTGCTCAGCAGCTTGCTTTTCCACAAAATAGACTCCTGCTTTTGATTTCATATTCTTGCTTGCGAAAATATGTAATTCTGGCTGTAAGCTGTTAATGCTCATCTGGTACTCCGGACCGAGCAATTCGAGGGCCAATCGTACTCCCGGTCCAGTATAACACCAAAGCACAGATGTTTCAGCAATAACTGTACTTCCGCCCGCGTCGAAAGTTATAGTTGCTCTGCCAAAATCTTCCGCTGGTGATTCTGAATAGTCCGCTTTTCCTCCAGTCTTCTTCTTGAGTTGTTCAACGTATTCCGGTTGCGTCCACTTTAGTGAGGCGATTTCCCCTGAGACCGTTTGAACTTTTAGTCGCTGCTTATCCTCTTCCGGATCCGTAAGCATGAAACGTGCAGCTTCCAGGCTGTGACACATCATATCCATCACAACTCCTCCTCCCGATGTCTGAGGCATCCAAAACCACGCGGAATGCGGACCACCATGCTCTTCAGCGGCCCTAGCTAGAAATGGCCTTCCCGCATCTCTCGCAAATCTCCAAACTATCTCCTTACCACGCGTCAACGATGGCGCGAACACCTGGTTCTCCAAGTAGCCGTGCAAAATCCCAGCACTTTCGACGAGCCTCAACATCTCTCTCGCATCTCGAATTGATGTTGCCAGTGGTTTTTCGCAAGCCATTCCACGTACCTTACTACGACCCTCGCGAACCTCTTCGGTAACCGCGCGCACGAGTGAGAGACGAGCAAAGTTGGGGGAAGAAATCCATACTGCGTCCACGAGTGGATTGTTTACGGTTTCACGGATATCAGAATAGACTTGTGGTCTTCCAACGCCCAGGTCAGAGCAGATGCCGGCCAATTTCTTAGCATTCTCAGGTGTGGGGCTACATATAGCGGTGATCTCCGCGTCCCTGACCGCAAGCCATGCTTTCGCATGGACAGTGTTAATGAAGCCAGCACCTACTAGTGCTACCCCAAGCCGTTTATGGTTAGAATCCAAGTTTTGATCACTTACCTAGTAAGTGATTTCCATTAGCTGTACTACAGTTCTCCTTGGAATCCTCGGCAACCAGTCGACTTGCAGCAGTACGTATTTCACTGAATTTCTTATTTATTCTGGCGGAATTTCTGAAAAGATATGTGACGGGTCTATTCCAGCATTCTTCATTCTACGTCTTCCGAGTAAGTAGATTCCAACACCAATAAGCGCCACCACTACCAATTCTTCATATGCCAAGTATAAGTTCGCGCCCAGGAAGGTTCCACTTACAAGCGGACTTGTCTCGGAGAGTGCGTAAATCGCGAAGCTTGTACCGCCAATGAACCCGGCAGCAGACAGAAGCGCAGCGCCTTGCATCGAACCGAAGAGGCGCTTGTACAAGCCAGGTTTGATGAGAGGAAACAGAAACGCTGCGTAAAGCGGAAGAGCGAGCCCGACCGGAACGATAATCGACGTATTAAGTATCGTCGCTATTGCACCAAAAGCCCAGTAGAGGTAAAGGTAGATTCCGCAGATTGCACCCATAAAGAGCGTGGCGACATATGGGGAATGGAGCCTGTCGCTGACGTCACCAAAACGGGTTGGGAGCATGCGATCCATCGACGCGGCGAAAAGCATACGAGATGTATAGATGACGATTCCAGTAGAGTTTATCATCCAACCGAAAAACAAACCGACGGCGACTATCATTCCAGCGGTAGGGTTGATCAGCGAGAGCAGGAAATTTGGAAACGGACTAACTGGGAAAGCGGACGGGTTTACTCCGGCCACATAAGCCAATGAGTTCAGAAAACCAGCACTGAACGCAGAGTAAACAATCCAAGTCAGAACTTCTAGGGCGATCAATGTCACGATCACGGATAAAATGTAAGCCCTGTAAACGCTTGTCTTGACGTTCTTCGTCTCTCCTGCCGAGTAGGAACTGAAATTGAACAGCACGTACGTCAGGAATCCCCAGGGGATAGCTGCCAGAAGCGTATTGCCCCAATTGAATGACGTGGCAGGGAAACCACCGGCAGCAGCCTGCGCAAGCACCGAGCTGTATGTTACATTGGATCCAGCGAAACGCATTGCACTATCGAAGGCTGGTTGGACTGAAGACGGATTGATCATGAGCGTACCAACAGCGTAGATGAGTGTGATGACAAAATACAGTGGCACGGTTACCAGACAGAACTTGGAATAAACTCGAATCCCGAGAATTGCGAGCACAATTATGGCGAGCATCACGAGCATGGAACCTGGCAGTCCCCAATTTACTTGAGTCAACTGGATTCCGACCTGAGTCAGATACAGATTTTGAGACCCCACTCCCAACCCGAACACTCCGGCTCCAGCGGCTACAAAGAACATTTGCCAAATGTTGAACGCGTTGAAGTAGATGCAAGACGCAATAATGAAGATCATTTGAATCGTCGCGTACAGTGGTCCCGTGATTCTGGCGGACCAGACATAGTCGCCGCCGCTCCTGGGCATGCTGGCGCTTAGTTTCCCGTACACGTACGCCATGCAGATTGGAGGGATGGCTCCAAGCGCGAAGTCGACGTACAAGTTGGCCCCGGGGAAGAAGTATGGGGCAAACAAAACGGTTGCCACGAAACCGTTGATGATCAAAACCATACCTTGCGACATCAGGAAATGGTCTCTAAACCCAAGAGCCCTAACGAGTCCCGTTGCTTCTCGAAGGAACACCGGACGTTTTCCGGAAGTATCACTTGAAGACATTCAAAAAGCCTGAACGAAGTAGTTGAGTTTAGTATTTAACATTAACCGACTCTTCACCTTCGAGTGCAAGTTCGTCCATGGTTCATGTCAGAAACTATGCGTCGGCGCAATCTTAACGTGTAATGTTTCCTCACAGTGCCCTGGCTTACTCACGAGTCTCGACGAAATTCAAGACTTAAATACATTCTATAAGGATCTCTCATTTATGGTCCATATTTTTATGATGTATAACTTGAAGCCGGGTAAGGAAGAAGCGTACAGAAAACACTCTAGAGAGACCGATCAACCAACTCTTCGGAAGCAGCCTGGAATCAGAAAATTCACTGTCTACGAGATCAAAGGTGGACAAGGTAAGTCACCTTACCAGATCGTTGAAGATATCGAGGTCGACAGCTGGGACGCCTTCCTCAAAGTGGCAGCGAGCGAGGCAGGTAAGAAGCTCGGTGAGATGTGGAAAGAATACTGCGATGAAGCTTCCCAAATCATCGTATACGGAGACCCAATCTGAAAAGTCACGCTTCGCTTCCTACCTCTGATTCTCGAGCAAATAGGGGATCAGGTCGTATGCCGGGATTCTCCTAAGTTGAGGTGTTCTTCTTCTGCCAGAGCTGGAGACTCCAATTATCATGGTTGGAAGAGCCTTAAGCTCTCTAACGGTCTGATCGAAGTTCAAGTTGTGCCGGATATCGGTAGAATCATTCAGCTAAAGTTGGCCGACTTCGAATATCTCTGGACGAATGCTCAGCTCGCCGGTCACGTCCCACCAATAAGCGGAGTGGGACCCAATAATAGTTGGCTTAACTACGGCGGCAGCAAACTTTGGCCCGCTCCTCAAGGCTGGGGACGCGATGATTATTGGCCTGGACCGCCCGATCCAGTACTCGATGGCAGTCCTCACACTGGATCTATTTTAGAACAAAATGGCGAATCGGCTGTGCAATTGGTGAGCCAGAAAGACAAACGAAGCGGCGTCCAGTTCACAAGGAAAATAAAAATTTACGAGAATGTCACACGCGTCAGCATCGACTGCAGAATGGAAAACATTGACACCAGAGCAAGGCGCTGGGGGATATGGCAGGTTACACAGCACAACACTGCAAAAAGGGATTCACCAGGCTTTGACAAAAACACCAGAGTATACTGCCCAATTAATCCTAACAGCATTTACCCTAACGGCTACAAGGTGATTTACGGCAGGTCAGATAACCCGGAATATTCTATTGAGAATGGAATGGTTTGCGTCCAGTATTTGCACCTGGTTGGAAAGATTGGAATGGATTGCTCGGCAGGCTGGTACGCTGTTGTAAACCGCACTAGTGGTCACGTTTTCGTTGAACGATTCAATTGGATCCCTGAAACCGAGTATCCTGACGGCGCA
>Ga0187779_10002785_pt1 | contig 10646 bp, 10 predicted proteins | sample 1015_Q2_SP10_10__FD_132435 | JGI IMG/M metagenome (GOLD analysis project Ga0187779, IMG submission 132435) | Tropical peat soil microbial communities from peatlands in Department of Meta, Colombia - 1015_Q2_SP10_10_MG | ecosystem: Environmental > Terrestrial > Soil > Wetlands > Peat | place...
CACAAGCCCGGCGTCTACTACGAAGAGAACACGCCGACACCATCGACCAGCACGCGCGGCTGAGGAAACCGCTCATGGAGGGCTCGCCGGAGCGGCTTCTCCAGCACTTCCGCCAGGCCCTGCGACATTCTCCGGCGTCGGCTTTCCGCGACTGGTTTCGGGCTCAGGAAGAGCTGCGCCGTCAGGGGGCCTCGTCCACGGCCCGCGCGATGGCCGACGAGCTGTGGGAGTCGCTGCCGGACCTTCCGTTCGAGTCGCCCGAAGCTCGCGCCCGTTTTCTGCATAACGTCGCGGTCTTCTTCGGCAGCCCGGGCCCGGCAGCGGATCTTCCGCGGGCACGCACCTGTTTCGCCAAGGCCCTCGAGCACTTCGCCGAGCACGCCGGGGACGGCTGGCGCGCGCGCGCCCTTCACAACCTCGCCACCGCGATCTCGAATCTCGGCGCGACCGCGGCGGAGATGAACGAGGGGATCGACCTTTTCGGCAAGGCGCTCGAGTGGCGGACCTCAGAGCGAGAGATCGCGCGGGCCGTTACGCTGCACAACCTGGGACTCGCCCGGCGACGCCTCGCAGCGCTCGAACCCGCGCGCGCCATGGAGCACCTCGAGGGGGCCGTTGAGGCCCTGCGCGAGGCGGCCGAGATCCGCAAGCGAAATGCGCTCGGGGAGGGAGAGGCTCTGTCGAAGAGCGAGCTCGAGCGGACACAGAAGGCTCTGGCGTCCGCGCGTGCGCCCGCCGAGTAGCCCGGCCTAGAAGAACTTCTCCAGCCGGAACCGGCCCTTCGCCGCCAGAAGCGGCTTCCACAGGTCGCCCTTCCTGCGCAGGCGCGCCGGGACGTTGTCGATGCGGAAGTCCTCGATCTCGATTCCCCGCTCGACCTCCTGCCAGGTCACGGGGGTCGAGACGGTCGCCTTCGGCGTCGGCCGGACCGAGTAGATCGAAGCCAGAGTCTGACCCCAGGCGTTCTGGTTGTAGTCGACCAGGACGCGCCCCTTCGGCCGCTTTGCGACGCTGTATTCCGTCGTCAGAAGCTTCGGATGGCTCGCCTCGCAGAGGCGCGCGAACTCCTTGGCGAACTCCCAGACCTGCTTTTGCGTCGGTCCGCGCACGATCGGGACATAGACGTGAATGCCCCGGGATCCCGTCGTTTTCGCGAAGGCGGGCATCCGAAGGCGCGCGCAGGCCTCCCGAAGGACGAGCGCCGCTTCGCGCACGGTCGCGAAGGTCGCTCCCGGCACCGGGTCGAGGTCGAAGTGGACGTAGTCGGGCCGGTCGAGGTCGTCGCAGCGTGCGTAACACTGGTTCAGGTCGATGCAACCGAGGTTCACGACCCAGAGCAGGGACGGGAGATCCTGCACCATGGGAAAGCGGATGACCTTGCCCGAGGAGTGCTCGACCGCGCAGATCGCGATCCAATCCGGCCGCGGCGCGGGCGCCTGCTTCATGAAGAAGAAGGCCCCGGCCGCGCCATGGGGATACCGCTTCATGACCATCGCGCGGTCTTTCAGGTGCGGAAGGAGCCACGGCGAGACGTCCGTGTAGTAGCGAAGAAGATCGCCTTTCGTCGCTCCGGTCTCGGGCCAGAAGACCTTGGTCAGATTCGTGAGCCGAACCTCCCGGCCGCCGGCCCGGACCACCGCGTCGGCGCCTGCCCTCGGGACCGTCACGGCGCAGGCCGCCTCGCGCTTGACACGCGGCGTCCGATCGCATAATGCTTAACGTCATGGTTAACAATAGGGCCGCCGCGCTCGACGCGACCTTTTCCGCTCTCGCGCACCCGACGCGACGCGCGATCCTGGCCCGCCTCGCCACCGCGCCCGAGGCGACGGTCACACAGCTCGCCCGGCCCTTTGCGGTGTCCCTGCCGGCGGTCTCGAGGCACCTGCGCATTCTCGAAGGCGCCGGCCTCGTCGCCCGGCGACGGCGCGGGCGCCTGCATCACCTGCGCCTGGTTCCGGCGCCTCTCGAGGCCGCAGACGCCTGGATCGAGTCGTATCGGATCTTCTGGAAGACGCAGCTCGACGCGCTCGAGGCGTACCTGCAAGAGCCTCGACCGGAGGACCGGCGGCGCGCCGGCCCGCGCGGCCACGGGTCGCGCCGGCGATGAGAGTCCGCAGTGTTCCTCACGCGTAGCCTTCGCAGGCTCGCTTTTCGAAGGGAGCAGATCATGACCCGTTTTCGCCTTGTCGCCGTCCTCGTCCTCGGGGCCCTCGCATCGGCCGTCTTGGCGGACCAGACCGCCGTCAATCCCGCCTGGGAGAAATGAAGACGCTCGTGGGCGACTGGGAGGGCACCGCCGAAGGCCATCCGGCAAAGGTCTCCTATCGCCTCGTCTCGAGCGGCACGGCCCTCCAGGAGAATCTCTCGACCGCCGACGGCGGCGAGATGGTCTCGATGTACCACCCCGACGGAGCGCGGCTGGTCATGACGCACTATTGCCCCGAAAATAACCAGCCGCGCATGCGCGCCGCGGGGCTGTCGGCCGACGGAAAGCGCGTGGAATTCCAGTTCGTCGACGCGACGAACCTCGCGAGCCCCGACGCGCCGCACATGGTCGGGCTCATGCTCGTCTTCCAGGATGCCGATCATCTGACCCAGCGCTGGACGCATCAGCTCGCGCCGGGAAACGCGCAGACCGGCGACTTCCAGTTCACGCGAAAGAAATAAGGAGAATCGGCTCCCGGCAATCCCGGCGGCGCCTCGCCGCCGGGCCGGGCTACGAGGCCTGAAGCGCTCCTCCCGGCACCCGCGCGGGCTCGCGCAGACAGGTCTGGTGCTCCTTGAGGTACGCCTCGGCCTTCATCATGCGCTGCGTGCGCCAGAGCACGCGGGTCAGATACGGAATCTGCGCCGGACGAATCTGGCGGACCCAGTCGATCCAGCGCTTCTGTCCGCTCGTGTTCAGGATCGAGCGCCGCCACGTCTCCGCGTAGAGCTCGAGAAACCTCTTTGCCCCGAGGCGCGGCTCCCAGAGCAGGTGGTGCATGTCGTACTTGAACCAGGGCTGCCCTTCGAGAACGGGCGCGAGCTTCCGAAAAAGCTCCGTGCCCGGCAGCGGCGTGAGAATCGTGTAGCCCGCGCGCTCGAACCCATGGCGAGCGACGAAGTCCCAGAGCTGCTCGAAGTCGGCCTCCGACCATTCCGGGTCGACGAGGAAATTCCCGGTGACCCCGTAGCCCATCGAGCGCGAGATCCGCGCCGCCTCCACGCTCGATGAGACCTGCGCGTCCTTGACGACGTTGGCGAGCCCCTCGTCGGAAGCCGCTTCGAGACCGAAGAAAATGTCGAAGTCCCGAGCGAGCGGACGCCAGGCCTCGAGCAGATCGGCGCTGCGGCAAACGAGATCCGTGCGCGTTTGAACGAGAAGCCACCGCTTGCGGATGCCCCGCTTCTTCAAGGCCTGCGCGAGCTCGAGGCTTCTCGCCGGATGGTTCCAGAAGAGATCGTCCGCGACGAAGATGCAATCTCCGGCCGCGGCGAAATCCTCGACGACGGACCCGATCGACCGCTCGCGGAACGACCGGTCGTAGAGCTGCCAGACGGAGCAGAAGCTGCAGCGGAACGGGCAGCCCCGGGCCGTCTCGATGAGCCAGACGGGCTTGAAGAGCAGGCAGTGGTAACGGTTGCGGTACCGCTCGATCAGGTCGCGCGCGGGCAAAGGCACGCGGTCGAGCCCCGTCCGCTCGGAAAGCGGCGGCGTCGAGACCCAGCCGTCCTTCGTCCGGATGCGCAGCGCGGCGACCGAAGACGGCGGCCGCCCGGCCGCTAACGCATCGACGAGCGCCGGAACGACCTCTTCCCCGTCATCGACGCAAATGGCGTCGACTTCGTCGCGCTCGAGCGGCTCCGAATAGGCCGCCGCTGCGTGCCCGCCGATCAGAACGAAGGTCTCCGGGGAGACGCGCCGCGCCTCGCGCGCCGCTTCCAGCAGCCGGTCGTACTCCAGGGCGTGCATGCCCGAAATCCCGACGACTGCCGGGCGAACGCGCCGCACCCAGGATCGAAGGCTGCCGCCGAAGCGCAGGTCCGCAATCACCGGCCGGTGGCCGCGCTCGCGCAGCGCGGCGCCGATGTACTCGAGGCCGAGCGGCTCCACGCGGAAGAACGGCCCGAGCCCGAACCTTTCGTTGCCGGGATCCGGGCGGACGAGGAGGACGTCCATCGGTCGGATTGTATAGTCCGAGACCAATGTCAGGAAGGCAAGCGCGGCGTGCGCGCACCAAATGGGTGAGCCACGGCCTTTCGAACCGCGTCGTCTATGGCGGTCTGCACTACGGCGCGCGCTGGCTTCCCATGGCTGCGCTGAACGCCGTCAACGTCGTCGGCAACTCGCTCGCCGTCATCCTTCTCGCGAGGACGAAGGAAGGGCTGGCCGACAACTTCCGGCAGGCGCTGGGCGTCTCCGAGCCCGAGGCGCGGCGGCTCGCGCGGCGGCTCTTCTTCGAGTACGGCCGGCACACGATCGACACCTGGCGGCTTCGGGGCGAGGGCTTCGTTCCGCAGATCGCCACCCTGGAGGAGGATGCGCGCGTGCTGGCGCGCGCCCGGCGGGGAGGCCGGGGATTTCTCCTCGTCACCGGCCACGTGGGCAACTGGGAGATGGGCGCCGTCACCCTGCGCCGGCACGGCTTGACGGCCGCCGTCGTGGGCCAGCCCGAGCTCTCGCCGCGCGTCCAGGAGATGCGGCAACAGTTGCGCGAGCGCCTGGGAGTGGAGTCAATCGACATCGGCTCCTCGATGGCGACGGCCTTCAAGGTTCGCGCCGCGATCGATGCGGGGCGCGCGGTCGCCATGCTGGTCGACCGCGCCTACCCGGAAGACCGGGTCGTCGTCCCGTTCTTCGGGCGGCCGACGCCGTTTCTGCGGTCCCCCGCGCTGCTCGCCAGATTCTGCGGATGCCCGATCCTGCCGGGTTTTTTCCTGCGGCGCTCCGACGGCGCCTACTTCAACGTCTGGGGCGACCTGCTCGAGGCAAACCCGAAGATCCCGCCCGAGGAAGACGCCGCCGCCGTCCTGGGTCGTGTCGCGGCGGACCTCGAGGGCGTGATCCGCGCCCACCCGACCCAGTGGTTCAACTTCTATCGGTTCTGGGGGGACAACAACTCCGCGCCTGGAAACATGTAGCCCTCGGCCGGAACGGGGCTCTTCGGCCGTCCCCACTTGCCGTAGACGTAGTTGCCGCAGCAGCGCGCGCAGATGGGGAGAGGCTCCTTCGCGAGCTTCTGGCGAAAGCGTTGCGCCTTCGGGCCCGTCCACAGCTCCGCGAAGGGCTGCTCTCGGACGTTGCCGATGAAGTAGTCCGGAAAGTCGCCGCAGAAGCAGACCTCGCCGTCCGGCTCGACCTGCGCGAAGTACCAGGCGACCGGGCAGAGGTTGTGCCCGAAGGTTTGAGAGAAGTCGGAGAAGTAGGCCGGCACCTCTTCCGCCGGCACGTCGGGCACGAACGAGGTCCAGGGCTTGCCCCGCAGCGAATCGAGAAAGCGCCGCTTCTTGAGCCCCTTGAGAAGCCGGACGAGCTCCGTCATCTGCCTCGTCTTCGAGGCGCCGGCCTTCGACCAGTCGAAATCGAAACCCTTCCACGAGTCGCCCGAGACGCCGAAGGTCTCCCGCATGACCCGCTCGTACTCGAGCCCCGCCTCCTTCGGAACGAACCACCGCAAGCCGACGTTGATCGTGTCGAGCGGAAGCGCCGAGAGCGCGTCCATCGCCGGGCCGATCGCGTCCAGGTTCAGCTCCGTGATCGGCAGAATCGCGATCTGCATGGGCGCGGGCCGGCGCAGGCGGCGCCTCCACTCGGCCACGGCCCGCACCCCGGCGGCCGCGCGGTCGAAACTGTCCGCTTTGCCTCGGATCCGGTTGTGCACCTCGGGCGGCCCGTCGATCGAGACGGCGATCGAGTCAATTCCGGCTTCGACGAGCTCCCGCGCATAGGTCTCGAGCCGCCCGCCGTTGGTGATGACGGTGCAGGTCAGGTCTCTCTTCTTGATCTCGCGAACGAGGGCCAGGATGTCGGGATAGAGGAGAGGCTCGCCGCCGAAGAGGGACACGATGGGCTTCCAGGACGCGACCTCGTCCAGGAGCCGAACGTAGTCTTCGAGAGAGAGCTGGCGATGGAGGCCGATGAGCTCGCGGATGCGATCGCGCTCCTTCTCGCCGTCGGTTGCGGAGGCCGAGAAGCCGTCGGATCGGTAGATTCCGGTGTCGCCCCACTGACCGCACATCTTGCAGCGCAGGTTGCAGAGGTTCGTCACGCGCAACTGCAGGAAAGTGGGCATCGGGAGCGGCCGCTGCCCGGGCGCCTCGAGATGCGCCGTGACGTCGCGCCGGCCCTTCGCCATTCGCCCGAGGTGGCGCCGCGCAAACCCGGCCAGCTGAAGGCCGCGCCGAAAGCTCATGGTGTCCTGTGCCCGGTTTCGGGGACTCGCCGATAGATTAGCAACTACGGGCGCGCGTACAAGTCGATGATCGTCTGAATGGCCCGCCGGCAGACGACGCAGAATCCGACCTCGTCGCGCGAGAACATGATGCAGTCGGTCTGCGGCCGGTAATATCCCTTCGCCTCGTACAGCGCCCCCTCGAAAGCCCCCACTCTTCCCGCCAGACCGTCCGAGCCTAGCAGCTTCGTCTCCGAGGCCTGCTCTTCCTTGAAAAGAGCGTCCATCTGGTCTTCCGGAGCCCGATCGGCGCGGATCTTGCGGCGCCGCGCCTGAAACTCCCGCGACTCCGCCTCGAACCTCTCCTTGGGCCAGAGCGTCGGCAGGGGCGTGCCCGGCGCGACCAAGTCCTTCCACTTGAGAGCCTCGGGATCGTGCAGGGCCGTCACGTTGGCCTCCCACGGCTCGACGCGCTCCGCCGCCGGGGCATAGGCGACATCCGAGGTGTAGTACTCGTCGGCAAGTCCAGCGAACTGGTGTCCGAACTCGTGCACGAAGACGTACGGCGCCCAGAGGCTGTCGGCGGCCACCGTGGAGTAGACGTTGAAGATTCCGCCGCCACCGTAGGTCCTCGAGTTGGCGAGGATCTCGACGAACTCGTAGGGCGCAAAGGATGCGACGTCGCGCCAGGACCGGTTCTCGAACGTGAGCATGTAGCGCTCCGAGCCGAAGGCGTCATAGGCCGCTCCCACGCGGGACCGACGGTGAATTCCGGTCGAGGGGCGGGAGACGCCCGACTCCTCCGAGGGTGGACACAGGCCCCAGACGTTGAAGTCGTTGCGGCGCTCCTTGAAGGGAGAGACGGCGAAGAAGAGCTCCATCAGCCGACGGGCGTCCTTCTCGAACTTCCCCCGCTCCGCCGCCGTGTACCCGTCGCCCAGGATCAGGAAATCGACCTTCTGCGCCGGCGGTCCGTGCTTCTCGATCTCGATCAGCGGCCCCGGAGACACCGGCCGCGCGGTGTCCACGAACATTCCGTGCGGGTCGATGAGCGTGGACCAGACCTCGCGCCAGAGGTTGCGCGCGTCGCGCCCCTTGACGACGATCTGGACGGGCGCTTCCGGCGCCGGGAAGCGCAGAGACTCCGAGAATGTTCGCGAATCGGTAGAGGCTTCCGCCGTGGTCCGCCACTCGTCGAAAATCGAGCCAAAACCGCGCGAGTACAGAACGCGATTGGTTTTCTGATCCACGACCTCGAAGAGGTACGCGCCGAAATTCGTCCCGTCGATGGGCCGCGCGGGGTTTCCCGGCCATTCCAGCGGTTCGAGCACCACCCGATCGAGGGCGAAATGCTCCTCGCGGGAATTGCCCGAGTGGGCGTAGTCGAGCCGCATGGTCCGGGGCGCGCCGAAAGCCGGGGCGGTCATGAGAAGCGCAAGAACAGCAAAGTCGAAGGCTCTTTTCATTTGAATCGCATATCCTACGCTTCCCCGCAAGGGGTGGAGGTCTCGACGTGAGACGCGACGACATCCGCGGACGCCGGGCCCGCAGCGCCGCCCGGTCCTTCGGCGCCCAGGGGCGATGTCAGTCTCCGCCCGTCCGGACCTGACGCCGCGGCGCCGGCCCTTGTGAGCCGCGCGCGGCCGCGGCGCCCTCTTTTTCGTTTGAACGAAAGGAACACGCGACCATGATCCACGACACGATCCTCGGCACCATCGGAAACACCCCGGTCGTCCGCATCAACCGCCTGGCTCCCGCCGGCGTCCACATGTTCGTCAAGTGCGAGGCCTTCAATCCCCTGTCGTCGGTCAAGGACCGCCTCGCAATCGCCATCATCGAAGACGCCGAGCGGCGCGGCACGCTGAAGCCGGGGCAGACGGTCGTCGAGGCGACCTCGGGCAACACGGGAATCGCCCTGGCGATGGTCTGCGCCGTCAAGGGTTATCCCTTCGTGGCTCTCATGTCCGACAGCTTCTCCATCGAGCGCCGCAAGCTGATGCGCATCCTCGGCGCGAAAGTGGTCCTGACGCCCGCGGCCGAGCGCGGAACGGGCATGGTCAAGAAGGCGGAGGAGCTCGCGAAGAAGAACGGCTGGTTCCTCGCCCGGCAGTTCGAGAACGAGGCCAACCCCGAATATCACCGCAACACGACGGGCCCCGAGATCCTGCGCGACTTCGTCGGGAAGCGGCTCGACTGGTGGGTGACCGGCTACGGCACCGGCGGCACCCTCACCGGCGCCGGCGACATGATCCGCCGTGCCCGGCCGGAGACCAGGATCGCGGTCGTCGAGCCCGAAGGCGCGGCGCTGCTTTCGGGACGCGAGTGGAAGCCTCACAAGATCCAGGGCTGGACACCGGACTTCATCCCCGCCGTTCTGAATCGTCAGGGCTACGACGAGGTCGTCACGGTGACCGACACAGAAGCCCGCGACATGGCGCGCGATCTCGCCTCCAAGGAAGGCATCTTCTGCGGGATCTCTTCGGGAGGCACGTTCGCCGGCGCCCTCAAGGTCGCGGCGAAGGCCGGCAAGGGGGCGCACATTCTCGCGATGCTGCCGGATACGGGCGAGCGCTATCTCTCGACGATCCTCTTCGAGGGGATCAACGAGGGAACCGACGAGGTGCCGGGAGCCTGAGCCTTCGCGCCGGCTTCAGCGCGGCGCGGACGGAGAGCCGGGGTGGTCCGCCCACTCGGTCGAGAGGGCCGGCGAGAGCCGTTCCATCTGCGAGAGCATCGCGATCAGCTCCCGTTTCTTGCCGACGCGGTAGGGGTTGCGATACTCCCAAACGGAGCGGCCCTCGGGCGTCACCTCGAGGGCGCGGCCGGTGTTCGACTCGACAATCAGCGTGTTGCCATTGGCCAGACGCTGGGTGGAGCCGTGCGAGCCCGAGAAGAGCCGCTGCGCCTTTGTCTCGCCGTAGCGCCAGACGATCTCCTGCGTGAAGGCGTCGACCTCGACGACCCGCGACTCCCCGACGACCATCCGCCCCAGGTTGTCGAACAGGAGAAGGCGGCCGGTGTCGAGCAGCCGCGGCGTGTGCTGCGCCCGCCACTGGCCGGAGAGGGCCCAGACGATCTTCTCCTGGCCCGGGTCGAGAACCGCGAGCAAGCCGAGGGAACGAATCGAGACGAGCACGTTGCCCTCGCGGAATGCGGGGTTGCGTGGCGCGAGAGCCCCATCCAGGATCTGCAGCGCGTTGGCGTGGAGCAAATCGGGCTCGCGCGGCAGGAAGGCGAGCGCGGGAGCGTAGTCGGATTGCTCGAGGCTGCGAAGCAGCGAGATCTGCCGCAGCGTCTTGCCCTCGGGCGACACGACCGTCAGGAAATCCTCGAAGACGTCGTCGTCCGGGTTCACCTCGGGAATCCTCTTGACCTGGCGGGTCAGCGTGTAGATCCGACCTTCGCGGTCCACGGCGAGGTCGTGGTTGGCCCGGTTCTGCAGGGACCACTTCAATCGGGATCCCCTGTCGAGCCGCGCCATCCCGACGTATTCCCAGATGACCAGCAGATCGCCGCCCTCGAGCAGCTCGGCACGGCTCCAGTAGTCGTCGTGCTCGAAGGCCCGCGGTGAGACCTCGAGCCCCGGCCAGATCCGCGACGCCTCGAAGGCCCAGCGGTGATGCGCGGCGCCGCGCATGTCGAGCAGTCGGGCTTCGGCGGCGTGCGCCGACAGACAGAGGTTCCATCCGTTGGCGGCGAGGCCAGACTCGTAGACGGTCACACCGTCGGGCCCGGCGCCGGAGGCCTTGTACCCCGTGAGGTAGGGCAGTTGCATGAGACGCCCGACCGCGTCGCGCTCCGCGAGCTTGGAGGCCGGGACGCCGCGAGCCTCGTCCGAAGAGGCCGGCGCAAACCGCCGCGCAATGGCCCGAAGGGGACGGTAAGGAAACCAGTGCCGCGCGTGCGCCGCGAAACCGTAGAGCACGGCCAGCCCAAGCGCAGCCGCTGCGCCGAGCCCGGTCAGAGGGCGCTTCAAGCCGGCTAGCTCTGAACGGCCAGAGCCTCGCGATGCTCGAGCTCCTTGAGAAGACTCTGCATCGGCTCGGCCTTGATCAGATCGCCCTCGAGCCAGCGATGCTCGCCCGCGAGAATCCGGCGGGCCGTCGCGTATTTCGCGACGTCGTCGTTGGACCGCAGCGCCCGGAAGCTGCGCGCGATGCGGCGCGACGTCTGACGGCAGAAGAGGTCCGCGAGCTCGACGGCGCGCGCCGCTTCCGGCGCTCCCGACCGGCGGATCTGCTCGGCCCGGCTCACGGCCGCCGACATGGCGTA
>Ga0187779_10002786_pt1 | contig 10644 bp, 8 predicted proteins | sample 1015_Q2_SP10_10__FD_132435 | JGI IMG/M metagenome (GOLD analysis project Ga0187779, IMG submission 132435) | Tropical peat soil microbial communities from peatlands in Department of Meta, Colombia - 1015_Q2_SP10_10_MG | ecosystem: Environmental > Terrestrial > Soil > Wetlands > Peat | place...
AATATCCACCGCCGCGCGGGCCACCACCGCCACGCTCTGCTTGAGGCCGAGCTTCGTTGACGACGAGGTTGCGGCCGCCGAAGTTCTGGCCGTTGAGGGAATTAATCGCGCGTTCGGCGTCTTCGTCGCTGGGAACTTCGACAAAGGCAAAGCCGCGCGACTGACCCGTAAAGCGGTCCCGAATCAGATTGACGCCCGAGGGAGTCACACCGATTTGCGCGAACCATTCCTGGAGTTGCTCCTCCGTCGCCGAGAACGGAAGATTACCCACGTAGAGCTTCTTCACCTGCTCACTCCTTCTGTCCGGAACCCAAATGCACGAGTCGCGGAGCGCGCTGAAGAACAGTCAGCGGACACGGACAGTGGGGGAGGCCCAGCCGCCGCTGGCGCGAGACGGTACTTCAGCGGTCAGTGGAATCCTCTCGAAAATTAACCGCATTTGCAACCGAAAAGGGTCGCATTGCCGGGGAGGGCTATCGCCGGGGGGCACAACCCCCTTTTGGGCAAGCGGCCCAGATGGCTTCGGGCCAAGCTCGCAAGGCCTTCTGTGGAACGATTTTAGTGGTAGGATGCCGCCAAGTTGTTGCTGCAACAGGTGGCATCATGCGCGGGACCATGATGGATTTTCCGTTGACGCTCCCGACCGTTCTGGAGCGCTCAGCGAAGCTGTTTCACCGCGTGGACATTGTGTCACGGCGGCCGGACCGGTCCACGGTGCGGACGACCTATGGCCACTTTTATCGCCGCGCACGAAGACTGGCGGAGGCCCTGACGAAGCTCGGTTTGAGGTCCGGCGATCGTGTGGCCTCCATGATGTGGAATCACGCCGGGCATCTGGAGGCATTCTTCGGCGTACCGTGCGCCGGCGGGATTCTGCATACGCTGAACCTGCGGCTGCATCCGCACGAAATCATGGCCATCGTAAGACACGCGGGCGACCGGTTTCTGCTGATGGATGACGCCGTGCTGCCGATTTACCAGAAGGTGTGCGGCGGCGATCCGCCGTTCGAAAAAGTGATCGTGGTGCCGTACCAGGGCGGCGTGGAGGTTCCGCCGGAATTTTTGAATTACGAAGAGCTGCTGGCCGGCGCCAGCGATGATTTCCGCTATCCGCAGATCAACGAAAACGACGGCGCGGCGATGTGCTACACGTCGGGTACGACGGGCAATTCGAAAGGCGTGGTGTACTCGCACCGGGCACTGGTGCTGCATTCTTTCGCGGAACTCAACACCGATTCCATCGCGGTGAGCCAACACGACACGATTCTCCCTATCGCGCCAATGTTCCATGCCAATGCCTGGGGCCTGCCCTATTCGTGCACGATGGCGGGAGCGCGGCTGATCCTTCCGGGACCCAATGTGGATGCAGACAGTATTTTGGATTTGATGGCGCAGGAGCACGTGACGGTGGCGTGCGGCGTACCGACGGTTTGGCTGGGTGTGCTGTACGCGCTGGAGAAAAATCCGGGCCGCTGGAAGTTCAATTGGCCGATTCGGCTGGTGGTCGGCGGAACGGCGCCACCGGAGCGGCTGATGCGTGCGCTCGACAAGCACAACCTGCACATCATGCACCTGTGGGGCATGACCGAAACGACGCCCCTGGCGACGGTCGGCAAACTGAAGAGCCACATGCGCGACTGGCAGCCGGACCAACAATATGAAGTGCGGGCCAAGCAGGGCTGGCCGGTGCCATTCGTCGAGCTGCGGGTGAGACGGCCAGGTCCAGATGGCGAGCCGGTAGAAGCGCCGCGCGACGGGGAGACCGCCGGCGAGCTGGAAGTGCGCGGGCCGTGGGTGACGGCCAGCTACTACAACGCGCCGGACCAATCGCATCGTTGGACGGAGGACGGCTGGTTCAAGACGGGCGATGTGGCCACCATGGACGACGAAGGATTCATCAAGATTGTGGACCGGGCCAAGGACCTGGTGAAGTCCGGCGGCGAGTGGATCAGCTCGGTGGACCTTGAAAATATGTTGATGGGGCATCCCGCCGTGAAAGAGGCCGCCGTGGTGGGCGTGCCGCACCCGAAGTGGCAGGAACGGCCGCTGGCGGCGGTCGTCTTGAAGGAAGGCGCGCAGGCCACGCCGGAAGAGCTGCGGGCGTTCCTGGGGCAGACTTTTGCGAAGTGGCAGTTGCCGGATGCCTTTGTGTTCATGGACGCGATTCCGCGGACGTCGGTAGGCAAGTTCAAGAAGATTGCGCTGCGGGAGCAGTTCGCCGATTGGAAGTGGGAGTGAGAGCACGGAGCTAGCGGAGAGAAGCAGCGACTTCTCTCCGGCAATTTCCTTAAGCCCAACAATCGTCATCCCGCGTGTAGCGAGGGATCTGCTTTTCGCCGGAGTCACTGCAATGGGGGATACAGGGATCAATCGTCCGCAGTGCTGGCCGACGTTGCCGCTGGAGTCGTGGAAAGAGACCTGCGCGACGCTGCATATGTGGACGCAGATGGTGGGCAAAGTCCGGCTGGCGCTGACGCCGCGCGTGAACCACTGGTGGAACGTACCCCTATATGTGGCCGCGCGCGGGCTGAGCACCTCGCGTATTCCCTACCGCCAGGGCGGGTTCGAGCTGCGCTTTGATTTCGTAACGCATGAGCTGGTGCTGGAGACGAATGCCGGCGTGGTGCACGCGCTGGCTTTGCAGCCGAAGACGGTCGCCCACTTCTATGCAGAATTTCTGCAGCTGCTGCGCGACGTGGGCATTGCCGTGAAGATCTGGAAGATGCCGGTGGAACTTCCTGATCCGATCCCGTTCGACGAAGATCGCCTACACGGCGCTTACGACCGCGTGGCCGTGGAAAAATTCTGGCGCATTTTGCAGACCGTGGATGCGGTGCTGCAGGAATTCCGGGCGCGCTTCAGCGGCAAGTGCAGCCCGGTGCATTTCTTCTGGGGCAGTTTCGATCTGGCGGTGACGCGATTTTCGGGGCGTCCGGCGCCGGAGCGGCCGGGGGCGGATGCCATGACGCGCGAGGCCTATTCGCAGGAAGTCAGCAGCGTGGGGTTCTGGCCGGGGAGCGGAACCGTGAGCGATGCGGCGTTCTATTCGTATATGGCTCCCGCGCCGCAGGGTTTTTCCCAAGCGCGGGTGCGCCCACCGGCGGCCTTCTATGACCAGAACCTGGGAGAATTCCTGCTGATGTACGACGAGGTACGCCGCAGCACGGAGCCTCGAGCCACGCTGCTCGAGTTTTGCGAGAGCACCTACGAAGCCGGAGCCAACCTCGCGCATTGGGATCGCGCTGCGTTAGAGCGCTGAGTCACACTTCCAGCGCTCACAGCGCTTGGCCCTTGGCCGCTTGTCCTTTTACCGGAAAGGTCTTCGGGAATTTCCCTTCGCCGCAAATTTTGAACGAGCCGAAGTCCTTGTACCAATCCCCTGCGGGTACTTCGGGTGCGGACGCGATCCACAGGCGCAGCGGATTGAGGTCGTCGAGGGTGATGGCGCGGTCGCGCATGCGATGCACAAGATGTTGACGCGCTTTGGGTGGCAGTTCGGCCCAGCGGGCCAATCCTGGGCATCAGTCGCCGAACACCATGCGGCCCAATGCGTCACCCAGACGCTTGGCTTCTTCCGGGTCCGCGGCATTGCGAAACTGTTCGGCCAGTTCGAAGAATTCCCGCTGTTTGTGCTTCTCGGCCTCGAGGCCGTTTTCAATCAACTCCACGAGCATGCGATTGGCGCTGACCTTGCGTGTCCTGGCTAGGTTGCGCACCTGCGCAGCGGTTTTTACGGGCAGCGAAACGCTTTGCCGTACCGCTTTGCCTTGGCTTTTCATAGCCTGATCTTACACCATTCTGCAGCAATCTGCACCGGTATGCAGGACAGAGATTAGTGAATTGTGAGTAGTGAATAGTGGGGACAAAGCCAAGAACACGTTCGGTCTTCCCCTCGCCGTCGTCTCTCGCGGTCAGAACCTGCACGCTGGAAACCGCAGGGATGCCGCTCGTCTTTCAAGTCCTTACAACGGTTTCCGATCTCTGGGGCAGTGGCGCGTTCTTCCGCCGGTTCAGGAGTTCGGAGATGCCGAGTCTTATGTCTGCATGCCCACAGATATTGTCCTCGCCCGGTGTTTAGGCGGCGCTGAGGGCGGCGTGCCAACTGCGGAAGAATTGTAGGACGGAGTGCTCGGAGATTCCGGAGAGGGTGAGCAATTCGCGGCGGGAGGGCGGGCGACCGGCGCCTCTGGCCATGGCGGCGAGGGAATCGAGGAGGAGCCGTGTGTTGGGGCGTGGTTTCATAAGCTTCGTATACGTTCAATGCGATTGGCTAAAGGCGGATGCGGGGAACGGGTCTGACACAAGGAGCGGGTGCAAAAGCCCGGCCACACAACGGGGGAGGCACCGCCAAAACAACGGAAAAGGCCCGCCCTCTGAAGAGGGCGGCTACAGGGTATCCCTGCGCAAGGGGTAGCAGATGCGGGGACGCGCTAAGGCGCGCGCCTATACAAGGCGAGATGCTTCAGGTGCGGTAGCTGGCGTTGATGCGGACATATTCGGCAGTGAAATCGCAGGTCCAATAGCGGGCCGTGGCGGTGCCGGCGTGCAGGTGCAGCACGATGGGCACGTGCTCGGCGAGGAGCCGATTGCTAGCGGCGCGCTCATTGAATTCGAGAGGCTGGCCTTTGCGAAGCACGGGTAGGCCAGCCATGGTGATGTCCACGCGAGCTGGATCAAAGGGGACGCCCGCGCGGCCAGCGGCAGCGAAGACGCGGCCCCAGTTGGGGTCGCCACCGGCGAAGGCCGTCTTGACCAGGGGCGAAGTGGCGATCGTTTCAGCGATCTTTTTCGCGGCGGCTTCGGTTTTTGCGCCGCGCACGGCGATTTCTATGACGCGCTGGGCGCCTTCACCGTCTGCGACGATTTGCAGCGCGAGGGAGCTGCATACCTCTTCAAGGGCGGCGGCAAAGGCCTTGTGAGACGAGCTGCCCGCGCGAATGGGGGGCGCGCCGGCGGCGCCGTTCGCGAAGACGAGCAGCGTGTCGTTGGTAGAGGAGTCGCCGTCCACGCTAATGGCGTTGAAGGTGCGCGAAACGACGTCGCGCAGAGTTTTCTGGAGGAGCGGCGGTGCGATGGCGGCGTCGGTGACGACAAAGGCAAGCGTAGTGGCCAGGTTGGGATGAATCATGCCCGCACCTTTGGCGCAGCCGACCATGTGGACCCGTTTGCGGGTCATACGGAAGGAGGCAGCGGCCGTTTTGGGACGCGTGTCCGTGGTGCAGATAGCAAGAGAAAGCTCGGCGAAAGAACGCGCCGAAGGCCGGCCGTTGCCGGCAAGCTTGGGCAAGGCGCGCAGAATTTTTTCGACGGCGAGAGGGACGCCTATGACGCCGGTGGAGCAAACGATGACTTCGCGGCGAGCGCAACGGAGGCGCCTGGCTGTCTCCGCAACGGTGCGCTGCGCAGCATCGTAGCCGGCCGGGCCAGTGGCGCAGTTGGCGTTGCCGGCGTTGACAACGACGGCACGCATGCGGCCTTGGGAGGCGCGCAAATGTTGCTTGGAGATGACGACGGGAGCGGCAACCACGAGATTCTGCGTGAACATGGCCGCCGCGGACGCGGGAACGTCGCTGGAGATGACGGCGAGATCCAGCGCGCCGGTCTTCTTGAGGCCGCAAGCCGTCGCAGCGAAGCGGTAGCCGCGTGGGAGCGAGGCTTCGGAAAGGGCATGCTTCATGGGCGAGACGTCCGGGTGACGAGAGAATAGCGGACGGGAGCGGCCATGGCTTGGGCGCTGTTCATGGCTGGGTTCCTCTTGAGGAACCGGGTTGCTGTAAACGCCTCTCCAGGGCGGCGATGGCGGCGCGCACGGGCCCGATGGCGGTGCCCCCGGGAACGATTTTTGTGGCGATTGCGCTTTCGGGGGAGGCACCGCCAATAAAGTCGGAGTCGAACGCAGGAGAAATCTTCCTAAGGGCATCGAGAGGCAGTGCGGTCCAAGGCAGGTCTTGTCCTTCCGCCGCGCGGAGCACTTTGCCGATAAGGTCGTGGGCCTGGCGGAAAGGTATGCCTTTACGCACGAGGTAGTCCGCGCCTTCAGTGGCGAAGAGGACGGGATTGGAAGCGGCCGCGCGGAGACGGTCCTCGCGGAATTGCGTGCCCAGTAGCGCGCCGTTGGCAACCCAGAGCATGTCGCCGACTTGATCGTGCGCAGCGAAGAGAGCTTCCTTATCTTCCTGCAAGTCGCGCTGATAGCTGGTGGGAAGGCCTTTGAGGGTGGTGAACAAGCCTAGCAACGCGCCAGTGATGCGGCCGGATTTGCCGCGAAGGAGTTCCCAGGAGTCAGGATTCTTCTTTTGCGGCATGAGGCTGCTGCCCGTCGAGTATTCGTCAGGAAGAGAGACGTAGGAGAACTCCTGCGAGGCGAAAATGACGAAATCCTCAGCGAGGCGCGAGAGATGCGTAGCGATCCCGGTAAGCGCGAAGAGGTAGTCGAGGGCGAAGTCGCGATCGCCGACGGCGTCGAGACTATTGGCGGTAATTTTGGAGAAGCCGAGCTCGCGGGCGATGGCCTCGCGGTCGATGCCGAAGGAGTTGCCGGCGAGCGCGCCGGAGCCCATCGGGCAGGCATCGGCAGCGGCGGCGGCATTTTGCAGGCGGGTCAGGTCGCGGCTGAAGGCTTCGGCGTGCGCGAGAAGAAAGTGAGAAAGCAGGATGGGCTGGGCGTGCTGCATGTGGGTCATGCCGGCCATAGGGACGCCGAGCTTGGCCTTGGCTTGCAGGAGGAGTGTGTTGATGAGGGCGGCGAGATCGTGCCGCGTTTCCGCGGCGGCATCCATGACAAAGAGGCGGAAGTCGGTGGCGATGAGTTCGTTGCGACTGCGGCCGGTGTGGAGCTTCCAGCCGAGGGGTCCCAGCTCTTCGACGAGCACCCTTTCGACAAAGTGATGGACGTCTTCGGCAGTTGCGTCGAAGGAATCGACCCAGGCGGGATCGGCTTTAGCGCGTCCGGAGATTTTGTCGAGCGCGGCAAGCATTTGGCGGACTTCGGTGGCGGTGAAGATGCCGATGGGTTCGAGGGCCCTGGCCCAGGCGCGGTCGACGGCGATTTCGTAGGGAAGCAGGCGGCGATCAAACGAGAAGGAGCGCTGAAAGGCGTCGAAGTGCGCGTCGGGTTCACGCTCGAAACGGCCGCCCCAGAGACGGTCATTCTTGCGAGGCGCGGGCGCAGTGGCGGATTTAACGGGCGGGGCGGCGGGGTGCGCCCGTTTGCGGGATCGTTTCAGTTGGGCGGTGCGTTTGGGCATTTAGCGTGTTGGGTGCAGATCATAAGAAAGGAAAGAGATAAGAGAGTACACGTTAGTCGTGGGCGCCTTCCGCTTTGGCTTTCGGGCGTACGGTGACGGGCAGGGCGAAGAGGTTGATGAAGCCTTCGGCATCCTTGGGGTTGTAGCGGCCCATGGTGAAGCTGGCCAGGTCGGTGCGATACAGAGAGAAGGGTGAGACGCGCTTGGTAACGGTGAGTGTCCCTTTCCAGAGCTTGAGGCCGACGGAGCCGGTGACGCGCTGCTGCGAAGTGGTAAAGAAACCGTCGAGCGCGGCGCGCAGGGGCGAGAACCAGAGACCGTAGTAAACCAGTTCAGCGTAACGCACGGAGAGCGCCTGCTGGAAGTGCGTGGTTTCCCGGTCGAGCGTGAGCGCTTCGAGTTCGCGGTGGGCGGTGACGAGCAAAGTACCGCCGGGAGTCTCGTAAGCGCCGCGCGACTTCATGCCTACTAGGCGATTCTCGACGATGTCGGTGCGGCCGATGCCGTGCTTGGCAGCGATGTCGTTGAGAGTGTTGAGAAGATCCACGGGGGCTAGCTGCGTGTCGTTGACGGCAACGGGTGTGCCGCACGCAAAGGCGATTTCGACTTCTTCGGCCTTGTCCGGAGCTTTTTCCGGAGAGACGGTCCACTGCCACATGGCTTCGCTGGGCGAGTTGCCGGGATCTTCGAGCTCGCCGCCTTCGTGGCTAAGGTGCCAGATGTTGCGGTCGCGGCTATAGATGTTCTTTTTGCTTTGCTCGACGGGAACGTTATGTTTTTGCGCGTACGAAATAGCGTCCTCGCGGGAGGTGATGTCCCATTCACGCCAGGGAGCAATGATTTGGAGATGGGGAGCGATGGCTTTGTAGGCGAGCTCGAAACGAACTTGGTCGTTGCCCTTGCCCGTGCAGCCGTGCGCCAAGCCATCAGCGCTGAGTTGCAGCGCAAGTTCGGCCTGGCGTTTGCCCAGGATCGGCCGGGCCATAGACGTGCCGAGCAGATAGGTGTGCTCGTACACGGCTCCAGCGCGCAGCGTGGGCCAGATATAGTCGCAGACAAACTGTTCGCGCAGGTCCTCGACGTAGGCGGTGGAAGCGCCGGTAGCGAGCGCTTTTTTGCGGGCGGCTTCGAGGTCTTCCTGCTGGCCGACGTCGCCAATCATGGCGATGACTTCACACGCATAGTTCTCCTTGAGCCAGGGAATGATGATGGAGGTGTCGAGACCGCCGGAATAGGCGAGTACGACTTTCTTTGGTTTGCTGCTTCCTTGAGTCACGATTGGTTATGGCTCCTTTGAGAAGTTCAAGAGTTTAAGGTTCAAGAGTTCAAGAAAGGCACTCAACAACTCGGCGGCCCATCCCGGCGGGGCGATTGTAGATGGCAAATGAAAACGCACGTTTAATTCAGAAGAGAGTATGCAAGATGGCCTTCTGCACGTACATGCGATTTTCAGCCTGGTCGAGAACGACGGATTGCGAGCCGTCGAGCACTTCGGGCGTGACCTCGAGGCCGCGATGGGCCGGCAGACAGTGCATAAAGACGGCGTCGGGGGCCGCGAGAGCCATGAGCTCAGCATTGACCTGATAGGGTACGAAGACGGCGTTACGAGTTTCGGCCTCGGCTTCGAAGCCCATGCTGGTCCAGGCGTCGGTGTAGACCGCTTGCGCGCCGGCCACAGCTTCGTGCGAGTCGGCGAGGAGCTCGATTTTGGCCTTGGTTTCGCGGGCGACGCGCTTGGAGTCGGCCACGACTTCCGGCAGTGGCTGGTAGTTTGGCGGAGTGGCGACTTTCATATTGACGCCAAGGCGGGCGGCCAGGTAAAGAAGCGAGTGGCAAACGTTGTTGCCGTCGCCGACGTAGGTAAGCTTGAAGCCGCGCAGATTGCCGAACTTCTCTTCGAGAGTGAAGAAATCGGCGAGAGCCTGGCAGGGATGGAATTTGTCAGAGAGCGCGTTGATGACGGGAATGTTGGCGTTGGCAGCCATCTCCTCAAGAACTTGTTGCGAATAGACGCGGGCCACGATGCCATGGACCCAGCGGTCCAGGTTGCGCGCGACGTCGGCGATAGATTCGCGTGCGCCGAGAGAGGCGGAGGCCTGCGTGTGATCGAGAAAGACCACGCCGCCGCCCATACTCTGGATGCCGACATCGAAAGTGACGCGGGTGCGCAGCGAGGGCTTCTCGAAGATGAGAGCAATGAATTTGCCCGCCAGAGTGGAGGCGTAGCGGCCAGGACGAGCCTTCATATCCGCGGAGAGCAGGAGCAGATCGCGAGTGTGCGCAGGGCTCCATTCCGCTCCTGTAAGCAAGTCATTCGAAAAGGAAAAGGAAGATACGACGGCAGCCGTTGTGGTCATGGTGTCACCTTGCCGCGGCGAGGACAGCGCCGGCGGAAGCCCCGCGTTGCGCGGGCTGAGAAGCGGCGGCCTTTTGCGGAGTGGTCAAGAAAATGGTCTCCAGCTGACGGAGAAGCTGGCGGACTTGCGCGCGCGTGACGATGAAAGGCGGCAGCAGGCGCAGCGTGAAGTCGTGAGTGCAGTTGATGAGCAGTCCGCGCAGGAGAGCCTGCTGGACGAAGGGCGCGCCTTCGGTAGAGAGCTCAACGCCAACCAGGAGCCCTTCACCACGGATTTCGCGGATGAAGGGAAACTTTGTGGCGAGAGCGGCGAGGCCGTCGCGCAGCTCTTCACCGCGAGCACGAATGTTTTCGAGAAGGTTGTCGTCTTCGACGACGTTGAGAAATTCGAGGGCGGCAGCGCAGGCCAACGGGCCGCCGCCGAAAGTGGTGCCGTGCAGGCCAGGCGCAACGCGATCGGCTACGGCTTGCGTGGTGAGAATCGCGCCGAGGGGAAGACCGGCGGCGAGAGCCTTAGCGATGAGGACGATGTCGGGCTTGGAAGAGAATTTCTGATAGGCGAAGTACCGGCCAGTGCGACCGAGACCGCATTGGATCTCGTCAGCGATAAGAAGCGCGCCGCCCTTTGTGGCGAGGGAACGGGCAGTGTTCCAGAAATTCTCGCTAACCGGGTAGACGCCGCCTTCGCCCTGGATGGTTTCGAGAAGAATCGCGCAAACGGTGTCGTCGAACTTGCCCTCGAGGTCGTGGGTGTCATTGAAGCGGACGAAGTCGATGCCGGGAACGAGAGGCACGAAGGGCAAGCGATATTTTTCGGTGGAGGTGACGCTGACGGCGCCGTAAGTACGGCCGTGGAAAGAGTTCTCCAGTGCAAGAATGCGATGTTTGCGCGCGGGAGCGCCAGGTGCGTCGGTTTCGGCGCGGGCGCAGAGGCGGGCGAGCTTCATCGCACCCTCGACGGCTTCGGTACCGCTGTTGGCGAAGAAGACGCGATCCATGCCGGCCCAGGCGGCGAGTTTGCGAGCCAGCGGGCCTTGATAA
>Ga0187779_10002787_pt1 | contig 10641 bp, 8 predicted proteins | sample 1015_Q2_SP10_10__FD_132435 | JGI IMG/M metagenome (GOLD analysis project Ga0187779, IMG submission 132435) | Tropical peat soil microbial communities from peatlands in Department of Meta, Colombia - 1015_Q2_SP10_10_MG | ecosystem: Environmental > Terrestrial > Soil > Wetlands > Peat | place...
CGTCGGCTTCGCGCAGCTCGCGACCAGCGCGAGCACCCAGATGCCGAGAGCGCCGCGGCGAGTCACGCTAGCTCCCGAGCGAGAGCGGCGGCGTCTCGTGCGCGAGCTGCAGCACGTCGCTGCCCGACTCGAGCTGGTAGCGCACGCGCACGTGGACGCCGTCGTCGGACTGGAGCATCCACTCGTAGATCTCGCCGGCACCGCGGTGCCCGTCCTGCAGGAAGCGCGGCAGCGCGAGCGGCCCGCGCCACTCGCGCCCGAGCTCGGTGCCGTTCGGGTTCGCCGCGGAGACCAGCACCACGCGCAGGTCGACCGCGTCGCAGCTGGCGCGCCAGTTGAAAGTCTGCTCGCCGCTGCCCTCGCGGTACATGAAGGTCTGCTCGCCGTCGGGGCAGGCCAGCCGCAGGTCGCGGCGCAGCACGCGCAGCCCCTCGCCTCCCTCGATCGTCGACGGCACGCCGCGCAGCCGCACCGCCTGCGAGCCGCTGGCGCTCGCCGCTCCGCCCAGGTGCGCGGTCATGTCGTGCGCCCGCACCAGCCAGGCGAGCGCCGTGCGCCCGAACGGCAGCGCGCGGTCGCCCAGGATCTGGCGCGGTGCGCCGTCCTTGTAGAACGGCGCGAGCTCTTCGGAGACGAACTTCGGCAGCGCGCCGCTGTCGGGCGCGTACAGCTCGGCGAGCGCCTGCGGCGTCAGCTCGCCGGAGAAGCGGCTGGCGATGCGCTCGGTCCAGCGCCGGTCGAGCTCGTCGCGCGCCGAGAGCAGCAGCGCCGAGAACGCGTCCAGCACCGGCGCATCGAGCAGCTCGCGCAACTTCTCCGTGCTCGCGGGGTCGCCGCTCGCGCGCGTAATCTTGGCGACCAGGTCGAGCGCCGACGAGAACGAGCTCGGCTTGGCCTCACCGACGTCGCGGGCGAGCGCGAGCGCGCGCTCGCCCTTGGCGCTCTCGACGTCGAGCGCGACCGCGTCGAGCGCTTTCTGGTAGGCGGACCAGGGCGGTCCCAGCTCCTTCAGCTGCGGATCACCGCCGGGCAGGAACGCGCTCACGCCCGCGCTGGTCGAGAGCACGTCGTGGAGCTGGCTCGCCCAGGCAGGGACGTCGGGCTTGCCGGGCAGGTCCACCTGCAGGTTGCGGTCGATCTCGGGCAGGACCTTCAGGTAGGGCGAGCTCTTGGCGTCGGCCGCAGCGCGCGCCGCGATCGGCACGTCGCCGAAGAAGCGGTGCCAGCTCTGCAGATAGCGCTGGGAGTACTGCGACTTGAAGGCCCCGAGCTCCGCCGGCGGGATCGCGTCGGTCCGCTCGATCGCACCGAGCAGCCGCCCGATCAGCCGCTCGTTCCCCTTGCGCGTGTAGATGCCCGCCACGGCGCTGGCCAGTGGATCGCCGGGCGACACCAGCCCAAAGTCCTCGAAGCGCACCGACGCGAAGGCGCCGCCCGGCTGGAGCGTGATCTGCTCCAGCACCGGCAGCTTCAACAGCCGGCCCGCGGCGCCCGAGAGCAGCTCCTGCTCCGCGCGCAACGTGTCCTCGCGCTCGCGCTCGGGCAGCCAGCGCACGTACGCGGCATAGGCCGCGGAGTACGAGGCGACGTCGTGCGCCGCCGACTGCGGCACGTAGTCGGCGAGCTCCGGCACCTGGTCGAGGTCCTCGGCGCGCGAGACCAGCCAGTCGAGATCGGTGGCGAGCGCGATCGCCGCGCGCACGCCGCGCTCGTCCTGACCCGCCAGCGCGCTGGCGAGGTTGCGCTTGGTCTCCTTGTCGAGCGACGAGAAGGCGTACAGATAGGCCGCCTTGCCGCGCTCCACCGCGCGCCCGAGCTCGTTGAAGCCGATCCAGTTGATGGCGCTGCGCGACTCCTGTGCGTCGTCGGCGAGCGCGGTCCACAGGTCGCCGAGGTCGCGCAGCGAGGGGTCGGCGACGAGCGCGCGCTGCGCGCGCCGCGCGAGCTCGTGTGTGCCCTGGTAGTTCTGCGCGAACGAGCCGCCCCAGACCGCGAGCAGCCAGGCCGCGGCAATCAGCCCCGCCCCGAAGATCGCGCGCCGGCCGAGCGGGCCGATCCGGCTCTCGGGAAGCGCGAGTCCCTCGTCGCCGCGCACGACGTCGAGCAGGAGCTCGCGCAGGAAGGCGCTCTCTCCGCCCTCGCCGACCCGCGCGCTGGCGAGGTAGACGCCGCGCAGGAAGGGCACGCTCTCGCTGGTGGCGTCGCGCTTGAAGGCGACGCCGGCGAAGCGGGCCACGGCTCGCGTGAGCGCCTGGATCTGGTCCGGGAAGACGAAGATGCGCCGCTGCCGCGCGGGATCGGGCTCGCGCAAGAGCAGCTCGGGCAGGAAGGCGTCGAGCCGCGCGGCGAGCGCGCCGAGGCCCTCGGCCACGCGCGCCTCGGGGTCCGCCAGCCGGCGCTGGTCGTTCGTCCAGCCCACCGCCTGCTCACGCCACCCCGCGGGCAGCACGCGCAGGGTCTCGGCGAAGCCCTCGAGCTGGTCCGCTTTCGCCAGCGCGAGATACACCGGCGGGTCGACACCCAGCGTCACGCGGATCTCGTTCAAGCGCCGGCGCAGCTCGCGCGCCTCCTCGTCGAGATCGCCCCCGCGCGGCCGCAAGAGCGAGGTCACCGGCACGACCGCGATCACCGCGTCGACGGCACACTCCGGCCGCGCCTGGCGCACGCGGCCGAGGAAGCGCAGCCACTCCTCGCGGTCGCGCTCCGAGCCGCGGAAGAAGCGGCCCGCGCTGTCGAGCGAGATCGCCTCGTTCGCCACCACGACCTCGGCGAAACGCGTCGGCTCGAAGCCCCGGCGGGCGCCCTGGGCCGCCAGATCGAGCCCCGAGCCCGCGATCAGCGCGCTCTTGCCGCCGCCGCCTTCGCCGAGCAGGAGCAGCCACGGGAGCTGGTACAGCGCGCCGCGGCTCGACAGCTGCGAGCGCACCTCGGCGAGCTCACCGGCGAAGCGCTCCTCGGGCGAGATCACCGCGTTCCCGGCCGCCGCACCCGAGGAGGCACCGAGGCGGCGGTCGCGCGAGTCACTGACTCCGAGCTGGAGCGCGTCCTCGCGTTCGCGCTGGATCAGCACCCGCACCAGCAGGCCCACCAGCACCGCCAGGAGCGCCGTCAGCGCGATCAAGAGCGCCACCAGCCAGTTGCGCGTGAACGCGCCGAGCACGACCGAGATCAGCGCCACCGCGCCCGCGGCGAGCCCCGCGAGGCGGACCCGCGAGTCGGCCAGCCACTCGCGCACGGCTACGAGATCCTCGGCAGGGGCACGTCGCCGGCGGTCGCGTGCAGCACGAGCCAGAGCAGGCCGTAGATCGCCAGCATGCCGCCCGCGAGCGCGAACAGCCCGAACGCCAGCCCGCTCGACGTGCGCCGCGGCAGCTCGATCTCGAGCTCGTAGGCTGCGGGCGTGAGCTGCGCCTCGCGCGATGTCTCGGCCAAGCGGCCGGCCGCGCGCAGCACCTCGTACTCGCGCGCGAGCAGCGCGCGGCGCTCCGCCTCCTGGCTCTGGAGCTGGCCCTCGAAGCCGAGCGCGAGCGCGAGGAAGTACACCTCGCGGGCCGGGCTCTCCGGCCGCAGCTTCGCCAGGTGCGCATAGAACTCGTCGCCGGCGCGGTTGGTGCGGTAGAGCTGCGTCTGCAGGGGCTCGCGCAGCCAGTCGTCGCGACCGGCCCAGCTCGCCTTCGAGAGCACCTCGTCGGCCCAGGCGACCAGCGCGAAGCGCGCCTCCTCGACCTCCTCCGGCGCCACGCCCTGCGCAACGGCGGCCGCGTGGAAGGGCGCGAGCAGCGCCAGCAGCTGGGCGCGCAGCGCGGCCGCGTCCGGGAACGCGCGGCCGTCGCCACAGCGGAGGGACTGCACGTGGGCGACGTAGGCGCCGGCCAGACGAGTCAGCCTGCCCTGGGCCACGGCTAGGCCTCCGCCGACACCACGTAGAGTCGCACGTCCGCGCCCTCGAGCTTGCCGAGCGAGAGCGCCAGCGTGCAGTCGTCGCGCACGCGGTTCCAGAGCTTGCCGTGAGGCTCGAGCTTCCAGTACTGGAAGCCGACCCGCGCCGCGATCTCCGTCGGCGCGGCCGGCAGCGGCTCGAGGCGCAGGCCGGTCAGCTTCAGCATCTCGATCGACGGCAGCTCGTCGCGCGCCGCGCACTTGCCGAACTCGCGCACCAGCGCGACCAGCTCCTGCGCGTCGATCGACGCCTTGATCGCGATGAAGAAGTGGTTGCGCGCCTCGACCAGATCGCGGGTCAGCTCCTTGGTCGTGTAGGCGGTGCGGTCATGCCGCATCTCGAGCTCGGTGAAGCGATCGGGGAGCGCCTTCTCGAGCTCGCGCTCGATGAAACGGATCAGCTCGTGGAAGCACGGATAGAGCGCCTCGTGCTCGTAGCGCGGCGCCTCGAACGGCTCGGCCTGCGAGAACGCAGCCAGCGCCCCCGCGGTCTCGACCAGCGCCGAGTACAGCTCGAACGGCCGCGTCGCGCCGGTCGAGAGCAGGTGGCGCAGCAGCGGCGTCATGCGCGCGAGCGTGTAGCGCATCCACATGCGCGGCAGGTCGGCGATCGCGATCGTCGCGGTGCGGCCCGCGACCACGCGCATGCGCGCCGCGAGCTGGCCCACGAGCTTGGCGAGCTCCTCGTCGAGCAGCGGCGAAGCCTGCAGCGCGAGCAGCGGCGGCGCGTAGTCGGGCGCGAGCGCGAAGGGGCGCTTCAGCTCGCCGGTGGCGACGACGCGCGCCAGGCGGAAGGAGTCGTGCTGCTCGATCTCGAGCCGCTCGCTGCCCAGGAAGAGCCGCGCGTTGGGCACCAGGAAGTCGACGGGCGCCTCGTTCGCGCCCCGGCTCACGTCGGGCACTTCCTCGGTCCGCACGCGGTAGCGCACGTCGCGCGCGCCGCTCTCGAGCGGCGCGCTCTGCGCCTCGCCGGGCGCGAAGCGGCGCACGGCCAGGAACACGTCGGTGGCCTGGGAGGCGGGGTCGAACTCGCGCGTCTCCAGCGTGCAGTTCCCTGGGTAGCGCAGGCCCAGGCCGCCGGGCAGCACGGCGTCGAGCCGCAGCACCTCGAAGCGGTGGTCGGAGAGAGCGGCCTCGTTCACCTCGAGCGCGCGCACGCCGTAGTGGAACGGGTCGAGCGAGCGCACCGCGTCGCGCAAACGCGCCTCTTCGAACTGGTCGCGCTGCTGCAGATGCTGCGGGCGAAGGAACATGCCCTCGAGCCACGCAACCGGGTGAATGCCGAACGCCTTGGCCATCTTAGTTCGCCACCTGCAGGTCACTTGCCGACAGCACGATCTTCGGCTTGCCGAACATTCCGCACTTCGCGGGCACCACGGCGCGGCTCGCGCCGCTGAAGAAGTCGGCGACGATGCCGACGTTGGCGGTGTCTCGCGGCAGCTGCTCGGAGAAGTCGAGGCTCTGCCCAGGCAGCACGGTCGCCTCCCAGGGATCGCCCGTCAGCCCCGCGGGCTTCTTTCCCTTGATCAGGTCCTGCGCGTCGGCGGCCTGGAAGGGCGCGGCGTTCTGGAGGGGATAGAACTTCAGCACCACCACGTGCGGCTCGTTCTCGTAGAGGTTCAGCTTGGGGCTCGCCGTCACCCCGAGGCACATCGACGAGGGCGACGGGCCGCCGGCGCAAGCGAGCCCGACGAGGACCACCCCGCACAAAACCAGCCAGGCCGTGCGCTCCACCGGCTGACCTCTCCCCTTCTCGCCGGCACCCGCGCGGGCGCAAAACGGCGCGAAACGGGCAATCTCGGAATGGGCCAAACCCGCGCGGAGTATGGATGATTTCGCCCTCCGGGGTCAATCGAAACGCTTGACCCGGGAACGCTCCGAGCGATAGCGTCACGGCCTTGGGGCGGTGATCGGAGTGCCGATGAACGACGGGGCCCGTGCCCTCACGATCGACGATCTGGCGCGCCTGCGGGCGACTACCGAAACCGTTGCGAAGCTCTTGCGGGAGCGTCTGGCCCTCCACTTGGAGGCGCTCCGCCCGGTGCTGTCGCCCCGGCGGCTGCTCGGCCGGCACGTGCGGGGCGGAGGCCGCGACGAGGTCCCCGGCGCGGACCGCGCCTTCGCCCGCCTGCGCGAGCGCTACGCCGCCGCCTGCGGTCGGCCCTTTGGCCTGGCCAAGGAGCTCGAGGACGAGCCCCTCTCGCTCGAGCCCCTGATCGACATCCACCCCTTCGAGTACACCCACACGCTCGAGGGCGACGGCCGCGCGATCACCATCACGAGCCCGGTGCGCTGGGTGATCGGCTACCGCGCTCCCTACACGCTGGCGCAACTCGAGATCGCGGTCGCCCAGCGCGCCACGCTGCGCCCCGGCGACGCCCGCCAGTTCCTGCTGGGGGCGCTCGCGCTCCAGGACCTGCTCGAGAGCTTCTCCGAGCTGCGCGAGCTCCTGCGCGAGCTGCGCTACGAGGTCGCGATCGAGAAGCGCGACTCGCTCGGCGATCTCCCGCTGGTGACGCTGCGCTCCGCGCTGCCCGCCTTCCGCCCCAACGACGCCCTGATCGCAAAGGCGATCCAGCTGTCGGGCGTGCCGGCGTTCATCGAGCTGATCGACGGGAACGCGGTGGGACAACTCGCGGATCCGCTGCGGGACGCGATCGACGCGGCGGTTCGCTAGGCGGTGGCGCGCGTCGAATACAAGCGACCGGCCCCGCTCGAAGATGTGCTGGAGGAGCACCTCGACTCGCTGGAGTTCCTTCTGGGCCAGCGGCGCAGCTCGCTGCGAAGCTTGAACTACACGCTGCGCGCGCGATGCGATCTCGAAGAACGCATCCTCGCCCACCACGACGCGTTGGTGGTCGCTAGCCTTGGTGGGCGCGCGGCTCTGCTCAGAGCCCTACTCGAAGGCACCGACGAGCAGGCTGCATCGAGCATGACGGTATTCCTAGCGCTCGATGAGCCCGACACGATTGATGCCGTACTGACGCGTTGCGCAAAGGAGCCTGACCCTCCCTCGGTGCCATTCTTGGAGGCGTTCCGCATCTTCGCAGGCACCCACGCGATCCGCACGCTCCTGAAACTCGGAGCGCAGCCCGAGTGGAGCCTGTTCGCACTCGATGTGGCGGCCTTCCGCCGCCTTCCTATCACCAACATCGGCGCCTCCGCCCGTTCCCCGCATGCTGGATCACGAGCGGTCTTCTGGAGAGCGGCGGCGCGCGCTGGGTTTGATCTGGGCCGGGAGGTCCTGGAGGCCGCAGAGCGCGATCCCTCGTCCGAAGTTCGCGACGCCGCGTACTGGGCTGCCGCATGGCGGGGCGAGCGTGAAGCCGCTTCGCTCGCCCGCCAGCGCGCAACGGGACCAATGGCAGATTGTGTCGCGATCGGATGGCTCGGCGCGCTAGGCGACGCCCAGGACCTCGGGATACTCGCGCCGCTCGCCGAAGACCCCGCTCTTAACGATGTCGCGCTCGAGGCCATTGGCCGCCTCGGTGCTGCGGAGGGCGCGCAGATTTTGCTGTCCGCGATGCAATCACCCGCGCGGGCGCACGCGGCGGCCCTCGGGTTTCACGCGCTCACAGGCATCGCGCTGCCGCGGGTAAAGGACGTGAAGCCCTCCACGTTCGAGGGGGAGTTCGAAGATCCCCTGCCGGACGTGCAGCGCGCCGAAGCGGTTTGGCGGAGCCAAGCTCCGAAGGCGCGGAAGCATCCGTACTGGCGTTGCGGGCGCGAAGCATCGCCCGCCCACCTCTTCGACCGCGACCTCGATCTCCTCGCGCGGCACGACATCACCGTCCGTCACCGGGCTCTTGCTCACGGCGGGATCGACCTCGAGCTCGAAGGGCTGGAACGCGGGGAAAGGCCACGCGCGTGACGCTCATTGGGCTGGTACCGCGAACGAAGCTGCCGACGGATTGGCGCCTCCTGTTCGACCGGGATGGATCAGAACGATTCGTCGCGATCGTTCGCGCAACGTTCGCAATTCGACCAGACCGCAGCGTCAGTCTCGCGGATGAGCAGATGCCCGTCGTTTCCGCAGATGTCTCATGGGGCGAACCGGGTGCAACGAGCGTACGCTACGAAGCCGACAGCGCTCTCCGCAAGCCTTTCGTCGACGTGATCGTGAACGCCGCAGCGCAACGGCGCGATTGCCGAAGAACCCGTCGAGTCACTACTGAGGTGCGTGTCGGCCGCCTGGTCAAACAGTTGACCGTGCATGGCGATCGCCAGCGCTGGCTCATGTTCTCGAGTCCCGCGAAGCCCTTTGCCAGAATGCCGCTCATATGGGAGCGGGCGCGCGGTGGCACCGATCGGCGCAGACCAGACCCCGCGACCTGGCGCTGCGACCCTCGCAATCCCCTCGGGACCGGATACCGAGGGTCCCGCGGACCGACAGGTTCGGCCCTGCCCAACGTCCAGCTTTCGCGCGCCCTCGCGAGTGTGTGGCGAGTTCCCGCCGGCTATGGGTTCGTTCCCAGAGTCTCAAGTGATCGGGTGCGCTACGCGGGTACGTACGACGAGCGCTGGCTCGAGGAACGCTTCCCCCTCCCGCCGGAAGACTTCGACGACCGCTACTATCAAGGGGCACCCCGCGACCAATGGCTGGCTAGCCTCGAGCCGGGCCAGCCTGTTCGTCTCCGCAATATGCACCCTCGAGGCGACATGCGGTTTGAACTGCCCGACCTCGTGGTCCCATACTTCGCCCGCTACGACCACGAGCGTCGCGAGGGGATGCTGCGCCCCGATACCTTGCTCATCGAGCCCGAGGACGAGCGCTTCTTCGTGACGCTTCGCGCGGATCTTCCGACTGGCCACAAGACAGAAGCGCTGCGCGAGGTGATGGTCGGCGACCTGACACGTGGCGAGCGTCGGGCCTTCGTATCCGGAAAGCGCTACCGACCCTTGGGCCAAGTTCGGGCAAGGTCGCCCGAGGAGCTTGCGCCGGTAGGACTCCGCTAGTGGAGCTCGCAGGAGTCGGGATGGTGACGCCCGCTGGCCTCGACGCCGACTCCACTTGTGCCGCGATGCGCGCCGGCGTTCAGCGCTTGCGTGAGACGAGCTACCGTGACAACCACGCACGACTGGTCGTCGGCGCAGAAGTGCGCGAGATCGCGTCGCGTCGCAAAGGGCTCCCGAGATTGGTCGACCTGGGAGCCCCCGCGCTGTCTGAGGCCCTGTCGAAAGCGGAAGTCGACGACGCCGAAAACGTGGCCCTTCTGCTGAGCGTGCAGGAAGGCGCCCGGCCGTCGACCGACTCGGGGCAAGTCGAGTCGCTCGCCGGCAACCTCGAGCGGGCGATAGGGATGACGTTCAGAGCGGGCATCGAAGTCGATGCCACAGGTTCGGCGGGCGGCATTGCGGCGTTGTCGCGAGCGCGCAGAATGCTTCGGGCGGGGGGCGTCGATGCCGTCGTCGTCGGAGGAGTCGATTCATTGCTGACCAAACCAACGCTGGCTTGGTATCAGGCACAAAATAGGCTGAAGCAGAGCACCAACCCGGACGGCATCATCCCTGGAGAAGGCGCCGCATTCACGGTCTGGAGAAACGTGTGGCCCCATGCGCACGTCCATCTTACGGGGGTCGGCTTCGAGCACGAACCGGCTCATGTGACTGCGCAAGGGCCGAACCGTGGTGAAGGAATGACCCGGGCCCTGCGCGCGGCCCTCGGTGATGCAAGGCTCAGCGCGGCGAAGGTCTCATATCGCATCAGCGATCTCTCCGGCGAGCGTTTCGGCTTCGTCGAGCACGCGCTAGCGGCAATTCGAGTGTTCACCTCTCCAATGAACGATTGCCCTCACTGGCATCTTGCAAGCAGTATCGGCTCCATCGGTGCCGCGGCCGGTGTCGCCCTCCTGGGCTGGGCAGCGATCGCCCATCAACGCCGCTACGCACCCGGACCCCACGCCCTGTGCCTGGCTACCTCGGACACCGGCCTGCGTGCTGCCGCGATCTTGACTGCGAAGGACTGAGATGGCGGACACGACCTACGCAAATGGGATGTCGGTTTGTCACAAGAACAGCTCAGGCAACGCAATCGGCTTCCCGGATGTCTGTCTCTCACCACCACCACCGCCCGCGGGCCCGATCCCCATTCCTTATCCGAACACCGCGATGGCGTCTGATCTTGTCGATGGAAGCTCTTCCGTAACCGCCGACGGCGGCGCCATAGCGCTCAAGGACACCTCAACGTTCTCGACGAGCTCGGGTGACGAAGCAGGCACACAGGGCGGCAACGTCATCACCCACAAGACCAAAGGCAAGGCCGTCTTCATGGCCTACTCGATGGATGTCATGGTGGAGGGCAAGAACGTCGGGAGGCACCTCGATCCGATGGGCTTGAACTGCGCTACTCCGCCCTACGGCGGCGTTCACCCACTCTTCCGCTCTCTGATGGACATGGATCTCGTCGAGAAGGTCGATTGCGACTACCCATACACCAAAGCTGATCGCTACAACACTCCTACCGAAAAGCAGCGAGAGCACATCAAGAGCCTTGGTCGGAAGTGCTGGCAGTGCAAGAAGCGTCCTGGTGTCACACCAGATCATCAACCGCCGCTCTCGGTCACCTACTACACGGGCGGATGCAAGGACCCGGCGACCCAGAGAGCAGCAGCCGAGACTTTCAACTCAGATCCAAAGAAGGATCCGCCCCCATGGATCCTGGCCCACTGCCGGAAGTGTTCTGATGATCAGATGGTCGAAACG
>Ga0187779_10002788_pt1 | contig 10641 bp, 8 predicted proteins | sample 1015_Q2_SP10_10__FD_132435 | JGI IMG/M metagenome (GOLD analysis project Ga0187779, IMG submission 132435) | Tropical peat soil microbial communities from peatlands in Department of Meta, Colombia - 1015_Q2_SP10_10_MG | ecosystem: Environmental > Terrestrial > Soil > Wetlands > Peat | place...
AGCTTCGCTTCAGTCTAATCGGTGCGGCCCAGATACGACTTGACTAATTCCGCGAGCCCGCTCAGATGCAGCCCTGTGGATTTTTCGCGGGCAAATCGATCGGCTCCTTCTCTATCGACATGCCGGGATGAAATCGCAGAGAGGCATCGCTCATGAGGCTTGGAGCGCAAAGCTCAATGGAAGCGAACGCCGGCTGCGGAAATGTCATAAGGCGATTCCACTTTTGTAGAGTGTGTGCATTCGCAGTTGAATTGGGCCGGGAGAGGGAGCTTGGCGAAGCTCTCCGTCGCCGCGATTACTTAAAGACTTCCTAGCTCAAGAAAGTGATAGTCCCCTTCGTTTGTCCCTAGTGCCAATGGCCTACGTTTTACACCAACTATTGACCGAGACCGCGGCGCGGCGTCCGGACGCCGAGGCAGTGCGACTTCTCGATCAGGCGTTGACTTACGCGGAGCTAGAAAAACTAAGCAACCAGCTCGCACACGCACTGATTGAAATCGGCGTGGTTCCCGGTGATCGCATCGGGATTTATTTGCACAAATCACCCTCCGCAATCGTGAGCATATTTGGCATCATGAAAACTGGTGCATGTTACGTTCCGGTCGATCCGAATGCTCCCGGCCTGCGTCTCGCGGAAATCGCCCGGCAGTGCGCCTTCCGCGCCCTGATTACCAGTGACTCGCTTTACGAAAAGCTCAGGAACGCCTTTCTGGATGAATGCCCGATGGCGGCCATATTCTTCATCGATAAATCCCCCGACGTGCCGCTATCTACGCCGGCGTTTACCTTCGCTGATTCGCTGCCGAGTCGGTCGGTTGTGCCGCCCGCCGTCTCCGTTATCGACCAGGATATCGCTTATATTTTATTTACGTCTGGGTCTACAGGTAATCCCAAGGGAGTGATGCTATCCCATCTGAACGCCTTGACCTTCGTGAACTGGGCGTGCGATACCTTCGCGGTCGCCGCTTCCGATCGCCTCTCAAGTCATGCCCCGCTGAACTTCGACCTCTCGGTTTTCGACATCTTCGCTGCGATCAAAGCCGGGGCGGCAATCTCACTTGTGCCTGAGGGATTGTCAGTCTTCCCCGTGGAGCTCGCCTCATTTATCGAGAATGAGGGGATTACCATCTGGTACTCGGTGCCAATGGTGCTCACGATGCTTACCCGTGGCAAGCTGCATGAGCGAGACTTGAACCGTCTGCGCCTAGTGCTGTTTGCCGGGGAGGTTTTCCCGATTAAACACCTCCGCAATTTGCGACGAATGCTGCCGAAATCGCGCTTGGCCAATCTTTACGGGCCGACTGAAACGAATGTTTGCACCTGGTACGAAGTCGGCCAAATCCCCGAAAATCAAACCACGCCGGTCCCGATTGGCAAACCCTGCGCTAACATGACCGTCATCGCCATGGATGAAGTGGGGCGGCAGGTCGTTGCCCCGGGCGAGGAAGGCATGCTTTACGCACGCGGATCGAACGTTATGCAAGGCTACTACGGACGGCCCTCGGAATCCGCTGCCTGTTTCATCAGCAACCCGTTTGCGCCGGGCCGCGACGAGAAACTGTATTGTACCGGTGATTGGGTAACACTCGATGAGAACGGGGATTTTTTGTTGATCGGACGAAAAGATCACATGATTAAAACGCGCGGCTACCGCGTTGAATTGGGTGAGATTGAAGCCGTGATGGTAGCGCACCCGGCCATTAATGAGGCAGTCGCTTTGGCGATCCCGGATGAGGCAATCGGCAATAGCATCCGGGCAATTGTCACTGCTAATAATGATGGCGATGTGCCGAGTTCAGCGGATTTGAAACGGCACTGTGCGGAAAAGTTGCCGCCTTACATGGTGCCGGAAGAGATCGAGTTTCGTGACGTGCTGCCCAGAACTGGAACGGGCAAAATTGATCGACAGCGCTTGCAAGGGGAAATAATTAGACGCGCGGCAAAATGATATGCAAACACGTTCGGGATTGCCGCCGATCTGTCTGTAAGCGGGATGTTTCGGCCGGTATCGGGCGGTATCGGGCGATCGACGCGAGGGGGTCGAGCAGGTGAATGCCCGTGTTGACAGTAGGTTGAAGGACTACATCATATTACGAAATATCTTTACTTTTTGAAGCATTTCTGCGCATAATTACACTCACTCAAAAGGAAAAGAGCGGAGGGTCCGCTCACAGCACTTACCCAAATCGAAACAAACACCCGAATCGAAAGTCTTAAAGCTTCATGAAATCACTATCGGTCATTTTCCCCGCAAAGAACGAAGAGGCAAATATCCGAAGCGTTGTTGAGCAAGCGCATCGAACCATCCCGAAATTTGCTCCAATTTTTGAGATCATTGTTGTGAACGACGGCAGCAAGGATCGCACCGGCGAAATCTGCAACCAGTTAGCGGAGGAATTGCCTACCGTGCGGGTCGTTCATCATCAAGAGAACTGTGGTTACGGGGCTGCCCTTAAGAGCGGCATCAAGATGGCGCGGCATGAGCTGATTTTTTTCACCGATTCTGATGGGCAATTTGATATAGGGGAAGTGCCCGCACTTCTCGAACTGACAGGCGACTATGACATCGTTGCTGGTTATCGAGCACGGCGGCAGGATCCACCGCATAGACTGTTATTTGCCTGGGGTTGGAATATTCTCGTGCGCCTCCTGCTCGGGATCAAGATCCGCGACATTGACTGCGCTTTCAAAGTCTTCAATCGTTACGTCTTCGAGAGTATCCGGATCCAGTCGGTGGGCGCGATGGTAAACACGGAGATTTTCGCTCAGGCAGCAAGGTTTGGCATGACGGTCGACCAGGTGCCGGTGAGTCATTTTCCCCGACGGCATGGCAAGCCAACCGGCAGCGCGCTGACGGTTATCGGCAAAGCGTTTCGGGAGTTGATCAAAATGCGATGCATGTTGCATACGACCACTCCCGACCAGGCAGGGCTTTTCAGGGAACATTTGCCCGGTCCAGGAATAGGGCAAGCCGCCTCACAGTAGAGTCGAGGAAGTCCTCTCAAAAACGGGAGGAGAGGCGCTTTGCCTGAGCCGTCCAGCGAAGCTCCGCGCTTTTAACGAATGATAAAAACGGGTGTGCAATGGTCATTGGCAGGCGGGGTCGAATGGCGGCGTTCTTGGCGAAGAAAAATTTAATCCGGTTGAACGGGAGGTATTCCTGCGTATCACAAATGGTGAATTGAGAGTCGCGGTAATTCGTCGGATTCGTCAAAAACTTGACCGCCGGCGAACGCTTTCTGCTCTGATCAAAATAAATTATGAAAACTGATGTCCTAATAATCGGCGGTGGGCCGGGCGGGTCCGCGATGGCAATGTTCCTGTTACGGGAAGGAATCAAACCAGTCATTTTGGAACAGGAAGCGTTCCCGCGGTTTCACATTGGTGAATCGCTGACCGGTGAAGCCGGCCAGGTGCTTCGGAGACTCGGCTTTGAGGATGAAATGGCAAAGAGGGAATATCCGGTCAAGCATGGCGTCAAGGTCTACGGTACGACCGGTGAGAATTCCTGGTTTGTCCCCGTTTCAGCCCGCGATAAGGACTGGAATCTCTCATTGGGACACACGTGGCAGGTCCGTCGGAGCAGTTTTGATACGATGATGCTGAAGGAAGCCGAGAAGCGCGGAGCGACGGTTATGCGAGGCACAGCTACAAAGCCGCTGTTGGCCGATGACGGAGCTGTGCGGGGCGTCACCGTCCGCTGGCCTGACGGCAAGAGCGAGGACATCGAAACACAGATCGTACTCGATTGCTCGGGCCAGGCCACCTTTCTCGCCAATCAGCGTGCCACCGGTCCAAAATATCTTGGTAACTACGACAAGCAGGTCGCCTTTTTCTCACAAGTCACCGGCGCTGTCCGTGGCTCCGACACTTCGGGCGAAAATGCGAAAGACAACACGGTTATTTTCTACGCGAGAAAGTTTCATTGGTCGTGGTTCATTCCACTGGATAAGGATGTTGTTAGTGTGGGAATGGTCACCCCTAACGCTGACTACCTGGCCAAAAAACAAACTCCGGAAGAGTTTTTCCGCAACGAGCTCTACGATATCAACCCAGAGCTTCGGAATCGCATACCTGAGCTGAACCTGGTTGAGAAGGTGCATGTTATCCCAAATTACTCGTACCAGGTACGCGGCTTCTGCGGGAAAGGCTTTATCTGCATCGGTGATGCGCATCGTTTCATCGATCCGATATTTTCCTTTGGAGTATCGGTAACCATGCGCGAAGCGGAGTTCGCTGCGCCGATTGTGCGGGAGTATCTCGAAGGTAAGAACCGGAACGGGGAAAACCCGTTTCGCGAGCATCAGATTTTCTGCGAAAGAGCAATCGATAACCTGGAAGATATGATCGATCTGTTCTGGGAACAGCCCTTCGCCTTTGCGACTTTCGTCTATCATCGTTATCCCGACGAGTTGACAGACGCCTTTTCCTCACGGATTTATCCAACTGAGCGGCAGCCTTCACCGGCCATTATCGCTTTCAGGAAGTTGCTCAAGCGCACGCGCGAGTATGATAAAGATGACTACTCTGTGCCAATCGGTTCCCGCTATCACCCCGAGCGGGCGGCAATCTGGGAACCTAATTCCCCCGTCGGGACTACGGAACAGTGGATGGGGGCGCGTTGATTTGCCGCTCAGTTGTAAATTGCTGCCGATAATCATTGGACTGGCCCGATAAATAATTATGGAGATACCACCGAAACTTAAAGATTACTTAGACAACAATCGCGGCTCTTTGCCACCGATCGCCGACCCTGACGAGCCGCTGCAGATTGACTCGCTCAGTCTGATCCGCCTGGTCGCATTTTTGGAAAATGAATTCGGTTATCGGATTGAGGACGAGGAGTTGATCGCAGAAAACTTTGCGACCCTGCGCAAGTTGGGGGAGTTACTTGCGACCAAAACGCCCTCCGGGCCGCCGACAGAAATCAAGGCTCCGCCACCAGAAGGCGTTCCTACGTTTTCGGTGAAACGCGAAAAGTAATCCCTTCAGATTGCCGAACTTTGTAATTTAGGCGGGCGAAAAAGCCGCTGGCATTGCCCTGCTGGGCCGTAGCTGCTTGACGAAGATGTTGGCGGAAAGCGCCGCTTGGTTCGTATTGCGCAGGGGCCACCAAGCCTTTCTTCAGCGTTCACTAGTCCGGTGCCGGAGTTGTGGAAAATTCCGGCTATTGATCATTTGGATAAAGCGCGTGATGGACCTTTCATGTGTGACTGTTTTCTGACTATCCTAAAGAGAGTAACCAATTAGCGGAGTGTTCGGCGAATTAACAGGTCGTTCTCGACGAGTTAGGGGTCATATGCCACTTCCTTTCCTTTTCCGACGATAATGAAAAAGCTGCAAGATAACCGAGGCGTTCGCGCCGGCGCCGTCCGTGCTCTTATCCTTTGTGGCGGGGCGGGAACGCGACTTCGATCAGTGTTGGTTGACCGGCCAAAGTCGATGGCGTTAATCGGGGGCAGGCCATTTCTTGAGCTATTGCTCGAAAAGCTCAGAGATCAGGGAATCAGCGACGTGATCCTGGGAACGGGCTATATGGCCGAGAAAATTGAAAGCTACTTTGGATCCGGAAAAAAGCTGAGGATGAGTATCCGCGTTTCCAGAGAGAACGAGCCGTTAGGCACTGGAGGGGCCCTCAAACTTGCCGAACCACTCATCAGCGACCCAGTTCTTGTTATTAACGGCGATAGCTATGTGGAGTGGTGTTTTTCTCCAATGTTGGAGTTGTTTAGGGCCACGGATGCCGCAATGGTCATCGCGCTCCAGGCGGTCACCGATGTTGCTCGCTACGGAAGTGTGAGACTTGATAACGACTGTCGCGTTTCCCAGTTCCTCGAGAAAAATATCGGAGCCGGTCCCGGTCTGATCAACGCCGGCGTTTACCTGGTGCGAAAACAGATTGTGCGTGATCTGCCGGCGAAAACGGCGATTTCGTTAGAGAGGGACGTTTTTCCCCGCCTTCTCGATCGCGGTGTTTATGGAATAGTTTGCAGCGGGCCCTTCATTGACATCGGAATACCGGACGACCTTAAGCGAGCACAGACAATGTTCGGCTCGCAAGTCAGCACTTCCTGCGACTTGGCCGAGTCCAAATCGCCGGAAACTCCCGGCAAATGAATCTTCTCAATTATTTTGTCATTCCGTTTCCCACAGGCGCATCCCACCATTTCCGGCGGACGACAGACTACTGAGCAAGATTCAATTTCCCTTGCAACTTTTGGGCGACATTGTTGTTCAATTGAACTACACTGATCGCCCCCCGGGATTTTGGTCAACAAATAGGGAGGGCTATGCGATTTCGATTTTCGTTTCGGATGTTTGGTTTTGTCGCGGCGGCGGTGTTAGGGACATGCCCGCTTATCGCACGCGCGGATTGTTCGTTAACCAGCACCGGCAACGTGCCGTTGGACGATCTCGGCCAGGGAACTTACGGAGGATTTGCTGGCGGCCTTTACCCCAACGGCGCGAATACCCGGCCCGCTCAACATAATTCTTCCGGGCTCACGATCGCCAGCGAGGTTCGTCCATTGAACGCCTCAGGCAGTCCGGACCCCAACGGCAAGATCGTCATGATCTCAGTCGGAATGTCGAATGCGACGGAGGAATTCGCGAGTGACGGGAGCTTTTCTTTTAAACCGCAGGCTGATTCGGATCTGACCAAGAATCCGCATCTCGTAATCGTCGATGGTGCGCAGAGTGGGATGGACGCGACCCAATGGCTGAATATACACGCGGCGACCTGGCAGACTCTGAATGGCCGTCTAACGGCATCGGGCGTGACTCCGGCGCAGGTACAAGTCGTCTGGCTCAAACAAGCGCTCATCGACCCGGTAAACTACGGGGCTTTTCCGGCGCATGCGCAGGTACTCCAACAGGATCTGGAGACGATCATTCGCAATATGAAGGTCCTTTACCCAAACATTCTTATGGCGTTTCTTTCGAGCCGGACACGCGCCTACACGACTGACCTGGCGGCAGAAAATCCCGAGCCATTCGCCTACGAATCGGGTTTCGCTGTGCAATGGACGATCGCCGATCAGATCAACGGAACTGGCAACTTGAATTTTGATCCGACCAAAGGCCCGGTCGTGGCGCCGTATCTGGCCTGGGGACCGTACATCTGGGCGGACGGCACGAATCCGCGCTCAGATGGCTTCGTCTGGCTCTGCTCTGATTTGCAATCCGATTTCATTCATCCGACCGCTACCGGTGGCGTGCCGAAAGTAGCCGATCAGCTTTTGGCATATTTCAAGACTGATCCAATTGCCACACCTTGGTTCTTGAACCATTCATTTACGGGCCGGGCGCCACACATAACAACGGCCACCGCCACGCCCGCAAGCGGCACGCCAGGTGTGAGGGTCCAGTTTACCGCCAGAGCAAATGATCCCGACGGCACGGCCGTGTCGTACGTCTGGACGTTTGATGATGGCACTTTTTCAGACTCGCAGAATCCGGTGAAATCGTTTGACGTGCCCGGAACTTACAATCCGCACCTCACGGTCTGCGACCAAGATGGCGATTTCGTCACTACGACGGTTCCTGTCTCGGTGTCGACTTTAGGTTCATGTACATCCAACGGTAATTGGAATGCTACTGGAACTTCTAGCACGATCACCGCTACGGCACAGAAGATTACTGTTTCCGCAGGTAATCCGGGAGTATTAAGGTTATCTACCTCAGTTAGTGGCCCAGGTGGCGTGGCTCAGAAGTATTCTATTAACGGAGGCTCGTTTACTTCATTTTCTAACGGAGCCACGATTACGGTAAGCAACAGTCAAACACTGAATTTTGAAATCACTGGCTCAAATCCGGGCGGCACAATTGTGGGAACGATTTACGATAATACCACAAACGCAGCAGTTGCCACGGTAAACATTACCAACACAAACACGACCGTAGCGTCATGCACGTCCAGCGGCAACTGGAACGCTACAGGAGGTTCAAGCACGATCGCAGCTACGCCACAGACGATAACGGTTCCAGCGGGCAATCCAGGAGCGTTAAGATTATCCACCTCGGTCAGCGGTCCGGGTGGCGCGACTCAGAGGTATTCTATCAACGGCGGGACGTTTATTACCTTTTCTAATGGAGCCACGATTACAGTAAGTAACGGTCAAACACTGAATTTTGAAATTACTGGATCGAGTCCGGGCAACGCGGTCGCGGGAACTATTTATGATTATACCACCAATGCCGCAGTTGGCACGGTAGGCATTGCTAATAACGGGAGCGGCGGCTCATGCACCTCTAGCGGTAACTGGGACGCTACGGGAACTTCCAACACGATCACGACTGCAGCACAAACGATTACCGTTCCAGCAGGCAATCCGGGGACCCTAAGGTTATCGACCTCGGTGAGTGGGCCACATGGTGCGGCTCAGAAATATTCCATTAACGGCGGCGCATTTACTACATTTTCTGACGGAGCCACGATCACGCTAAGTAATGGTCAGACCCTAAGTTTTCAAATCACTGGATCGAATCCCGGCGGCGCCGTCTCGGGATCTGTTTTCGATAATACTACCAATGCAACAATTGGTACGGTGAGTATCTTCAATTCTAACTAACGGGAAACCGGCGAAGGAACAAACGCGATTTTCGTAACGGTCTTGTGCCTGGCCCGGCGGTGCCGGTGCGGCCGGTTCGCGATGATTAGGCCGCGAGTTTTGCCGCTTCCTTGTGACCGAGAATGCGAATGATGTCCTTGAGCTGTTCGGCTTTGAGCGGTTTCTTCAAGACGGTGATTGGCCCCTTCGCCAAAATCCGGTCGAGCATGTCGCTGTCCGGATAGCCGGTAATAACGACGATCGGGCAATCTGGTTGCTCCTCTTTCATCGCATCGTAAACGTCGTCGGCCGGACCGTCCGGCAATTTCAGATCGAGAAAAACTAAATCGAACTTCTGTTTTTCGATACTGGCCAGGGCTTCCTTGACGGTGCCGACCACAACTCGGCTGAAGCCGATTTTGCGGAGGAACAATTTGAAAAGATTCTGCAAACTCTCGTCATCGTCCACCACCAAAACCGTCGGCTGACCGGATTTTTCTTCTTTAAGAATGTCCCGGTCGAGGGAGGACTTCTTGATCCGCCAACGGCCGCCGATTTGGATGGCAGGCAGTTGCCCCCGTTGGACGAGGTAATAAACCGTCGGCAGCGGGATACGAAGATATTTGGCCGTTTCTTTGACGGTCAGGAGGTTATGCATGGGAGAAAATCATCAACTCACAAGAAAATGGGCAAGACATTTCGCTTGGCGTAGCATTATAAATTTCATAATTGATGTCAAGCCCTTGTTTTGGCTGTTCGACCCTTTGCCGCGCAAAGGGCTGGCCTGCCCGCGCCAGCGACTCCCGACTGGACAAGAAGTAGCCACCGGTCGAGGATAAGCGCTTCCGATGAGTGTGCTTTTTTTCAAGCGGTTCCTGCAGCGGCCGCTCCAAATCGCGTCTATCGTTCCGAGTTCGAAAGCGTTGGTTGAGCGCGTGGCAGACAAAATCGATTTCGAGAACGCCCGAGTTATCGCCGAGTACGGCCCGGGCGTCGGAGTTCATTCCCATGAGATCGCCCGTCGGATGCATCCGGACGCGCAACTGCTGCTCTTCGAACTAGACCCGGCGTTTTCGCGCGACCTTGAGCGGCAATTTGTTGATGACTCGCGTGTCCACATAATCAATGACAACGCGGCGCGATTGCCAAATGAGTTGCGTCTCCGCGGAATTCCATCGTGCGATTTTATCGTGTCCGGAATTCCTTTTAGCATTCTCAACATCGACAAAAAACGTGAACTGCTCCGTCAGACTCATGACGCATTGGCCCCAGGCGGTCGATTCATCATTTATCAGGTCACGAATGAACTCAAGCAGCACGCCAAGCTTTTTGGCCGGGCCAGGTCCGAATACGTGCTGCAAAACATTCCGCCGATGTTTGTCACCGTTTTTGAAAAGGCGAATCCGTTGAACGGCTATGCGTATCCGGCGATAAGCGTCTCTTCAAGCCGACGCACATGATCGGCGGCGGCAGGCGGATGGAGAAGGATTCGATGGGCGAGATGTCGCTACCGGAGTCCGCGCTTTATGGCGCGTCGACCCAGCGTGCGGTTCTCAATTTTCCAATCAGCGGTTATCGCTTCTCGCGTCCATTCATTCGCGCGCTCGGTCTGATCAAATGGGCGGCCGCGTGCTCCAATCATGACCTCGGTTTGCTCGATGCCGAACGGAGCGCCTTGATTGTGCAAGCAGCCGAAGAAGTGATCGACGGAAAGCTGGATGAGCATTTTCCGCTCGATATTTTTCAAACCGGTTCCGGGACCAGCACGAATACCAACGCAAACGAAGTGATCGCGAATCGTTGCGCGCAGCTTGCCGGCAAAGCGATCGGTTCGCGCGAGTTGGTGCATCCGAACGACCACGTCAACATGGGGCAATCGAGTAACGATGTAATTCCGTCGGCCATTCACATCAGTTCGGCGGAGCAATTGAGGAATTGTCTGGTGCCGGCTTTGGGAAGACTGGAACGAGCGCTGAGTTCAAAAGCCAAGGAATTTTGGGAGATCATCAAGATTGGCCGGACTCATTTGATGGACGCAACTCCGATCCGACTCGGCCAGGAATTTTCCGGATATGCGCAACAAATTACCTAT
>Ga0187779_10002790_pt1 | contig 10636 bp, 4 predicted proteins | sample 1015_Q2_SP10_10__FD_132435 | JGI IMG/M metagenome (GOLD analysis project Ga0187779, IMG submission 132435) | Tropical peat soil microbial communities from peatlands in Department of Meta, Colombia - 1015_Q2_SP10_10_MG | ecosystem: Environmental > Terrestrial > Soil > Wetlands > Peat | place...
ACAGCTCGATGCTCTCTCCGCGGTAATTCCAGACGCCGGCCTGATGCTGGCCGAGCCCGTAAAAGCCTTCGGAAGATCCCCAGAGATTCGAGAACACCTCTGCATGGTATGTGCTCTCCCCGTTCACTTCGACCGGCGTAAGCGTGCGGGCCCAATCCTCGAAAAGCTTCTTGCCCGTGCTGTCCGAGAAAATGATGGTCCCGTCGCTCCGCCCGATAGTGGCGCGTACACTGGCCGTCTCAAGTGTGATTTCGCCTGAGGATGTTTTCATTGTCCATTGGACCGGTCCCCAGGCGGCATTTTCGAGGACGTATTCGCGCCGCGCCGGAGAGGAAAGACCAGGCGTGTAGCGGATATGGAATATCGACGGCGTGCACACCTCAACCCTCAACACTCCCTTCGCCATAGTGCACCAAACCCCGTCAGTCCTCTGCTCCACTGCAGCTACGCTGTTGGGGGGATTCCACTGCGCGGCGCCTGAGGAAACGAGAAGCAAGAAGGCGACTGCCATCCCGCGCGTTCGGCGCTTCATGATCGCCGCCCTCACCGGAGCACCATAAGTTTTACGACCTGCTGGAAGGTCGGCATATTTGCTCCGGCTGGAGTTGCCTCCATCCTGCAGAAATAGGTGCCTGATGCGACCGGAGCGTTCCAGATAATGCTGTGGTAGCCGGCTTCGTAATCGCCGCGAGCAATCTCTGCGACGCGCTGACCCAGGAGGTTGTAAATGCGTATGGTCACGGCGCTCTGCACGGGGAGGGCGAAGCGGATCGTCGTTGACGGGTTGAAGGGATTCGGATAATTCTGCATCAGGGCGAAGCGCTCCGGAACACCTGCCCCGGGGGCGTCTGCCGAAAGCGTGTGCGGTATGCCGTAGACCTCAAATTCCTCGATGGCGAATCCCGAAGCCGTGGATGCGCGCGAATCAAGCAGGATGACCACGTATCCTCCGTCCTGGTTGATGCTATCGACGAGACTCGTCCCCCCTGTACCTGCGGTGATGCTCCGGACCGTTGCCCAATTGATGTTGTCCGTGGACAGCTGGACCCGGTACGCGGTAGCGTAATTTGCGCCCCAGTGCACGACGATTCGCTTGATCGTGTAATTCTGTCCGAGCGTGCACTGCAGCCACTGCCTGTCGGATGTCCCGCTCACCCACTGCGTGGTCGTGTCGCCGTCCACCATGTTCTCCGGATTGCTCCAGAGGGGGTTTGTGCTTCTTGTCGAAACCGTCATAAGCGTCCCGAGCGCGCGGTTGAGCTGATCCTGAGGGATCGCTGTGATAAGGATTGATGCCGTGTCCCGGACCGCCCCGATGGTCGTGAGTCGATAGGTCGAGCTTGCCAGAGGATGCACGAGCGCCGAGTCGATCCGCTTGACCAGAGAATCGTTCAGCGAAACGACCGATCCGTGTGCGGTGGCCCAGCGCAACACGACGGGATCGCCGATCCCGATCCTTGTGGCGGAGGCCGTGAAGGAGATGATGCTTCCGCTTTGGTAGACGGACACGGAAAGCGCGACCGTGTCGGTGATCGTGCCGTGCGCTATGAGGGTGTAGGGTGTTGTCGCACCAGGGGAGACCACCGTCGTTCCCCGAATCGGCTCGCTGAGGCCGTTCAGTGTGACGCTGGTGCCGAGCGCCGTCTTCCAGTCGAGTACGCTCGACATGCCGCTGTCAATCAGTCCGGGGGTGGCGGTGAACGAATAGACTTTTCCGGACACAGGGTCCGGATCGATATCCTCCGGGTAGCGCGAGAAGAGCTCCTGCGTCAGAACGAGCGTGTTTGCCTGCAACGTTGGTTGGGAGTGCCCCGCCGCGCCGCTGTACCAGCCCCAGGAGAGCGCTCCCGCGTATCCGTTGGCGAAGAGCGTGTCGTAGAGAACGGTGAAGGGAAGGGTAAGCGTCTGCTCGGGAAAAAACTCCGCAATGACGAGGGGTTTGAGAAGCTGCCACGAAGAGTACGGATGGAGAAAGGGAGAGATCGGCGTGCTCTGCCAGTCGTAATAGTGGACCGTGTAGAAATCCAGGGTGCCCAAAGCATCGCCTCCCGCGGCGACGAGGCGGTCATCCCGGTAATAATTCATGTTCGCGGCGCCCGTAAAGCGTGCAATGATCTTATCGGCGGGTTCGACGTGGCCGTACCGGGCAAAGAATTCGGACTCGATGTGAGATCTCTCCGCATCGGTCATGCTTGCAAGTCGCTCCTCGACATCCGCCGCTTTGGCGAGTCCGTTCACGTCCGTCTCTGAGGTTAGCGCCCATGCCCCTGTCGTCACACGGGCTGTCGTATCCGTCCGGTGGATCGCGCCTGCGACAAGATTTGTAAATATCTGGATATCCAGCATGGGAACATGGACAGTGAACCCGTAACCGAACTCGTTACTCATCCCTTCCGGCTCGTTAAAAACCTCCCAGCCGATGATCGCCGGATGTGCACGCACCGCGCTTACCATCGGGATCAGGGCATTATTGATGTACGAGTCCGCATACGACGTGTCGGTGAGCATGAGAAGCGATCTGTTGATCGTCAGAGGACCGTTGTGTGAACTGTCAAGCATGTCAAATGACCAAAGGGAGAGCAACAAGCCGATGCGCCTTTGCCATGCCATATCAAGTATGGTCTTCAGATCAGTGATCGCGCTTGCTCCTGGACCGATGACGCGTCCGTCGCTCGCGAACTGCGGCGTGTTTGCGCCGGTCGTGTGAAGCCAGAACCGGAGGGTGTTCCCGCCATGTGCGTGGATCGAATCGAATACCGTACGGAACGACAGCGTGTCCAGTGGCGTCGGGCCCAGATCAGCCGAGAAGTTTACCCACGCAATATTCGACCCATTCAGAAAGACTTGCTGATGATTAAGGGTGACGCGTGATTGTGCGTAGAGGGAGATTCCCCCACCTGTGGTAAGCGCCAAGTACGCGGTGAGAGCGAGCAGTGCCAATGGTACCGGTTTCACGGAGTTCCTCCCTTGGATTGCCAATTAGTTCATGTGGGCAACTAATATGAAGTGGATTCAATCGCTGGCTTTGCCTCCATGTTCGGGTCGATCTTCGAATCCGTTCTTTATCAATTCAATAAAACCTCTTTCACTCGGTGAGGCATCCACGCCACAATGTGAGCGAAACGTATCTCTCGCGTTGTTCATCTTTCGCCGCACCGCCCTTGAAGAATTCACCTGTGCTTGGCATAGCTCTTGCCAAGCTTGTGCAATTTACGATATAAATTCGTAATCTCTTCTCGCTATTTGAAAAAAATCGTATCATCTTCTGACTGCCCACTATCGGAAACCCTCTCGGGCAGAATCGTTCTTTCTTCGATCGGGGCGAGGCTACAGCGGGCGCCCACCTCCGTATCATCAGCGTACACTTCTGCGACACCCTTTGACTCAGGAGGCGGTATGAGACGATTGCTTCCGATCCTTTGCGTCCTCGTCGTTGCACATTCCTATGCGCTCTCCCAGCTGATTGCTGATTTCGAAAAGAACCTGGGAGGGTTTCATGTGTTGCCGTCGCAATATTTCGGGACGGCGATGACAAGCGTGGCGCAGAAGGCCGACCCCACCGGCAAGAGCGCTGGCGTCATGGTGCTGCGCATGAATTTTCCCCCGGGCAATAGCGGCAACAAGGGCGCCGTCGGAACCAACAGCGCCATTGTTACCAACGGCGCGCATTTCATCACCTACTGGGTCTATTTTCCCGCAAGCACTCCCGACAGCATCAATGTGAGTGTGTTCGCGCAGGATAATCAGGCCTACAACTTTCAGCAGAATACCGTGCTCGCCCGTTCTATCCCGAAGAATAAGTGGTATCCACTCTCTCTGGATCTGACGCAGGCGGAGATCACGACACCGGCATTTAACCTCCTGACGGGGAACATCTACCTCACGGGCATTCAGATTGACAATTACAACGGAAATCCTACGTGGCAGGACAGCGTCCTGGTGGATAACGTGGCTCTCGTCGGTGCGACTCCGACGGTGGTCGCGAATTTCGAGACCGGCCTCGACGGGTTTGCCAATGTGTCCTTTGGTCCGGCGCTCGTCAAGGTAGCCCAGGTCGCGGATCCGACTTCGAAGAGCTCCGGCGTGATGCAACTGAACTGGCTCTTTCCCGCGGACACGGCTTCAAAAGGGGCGGTCGGGCTCAAAGAGACAGGCGGGCTTGCCGTGAACGGTGCGCGCTTTATCACGTACTGGGTCTACATTCCGGATAGCACGATACCGGACACGATAGGCTTCAACGTCTTTGCGCAGGACAACAAGAACTACGCCTACCATGACATCAACGTGCACGCGAATGCCATCCCCAAAAAGACGTGGTATCCTCTCTCGCTCGATCTTGCCCAGACGGCGGTGACTGATTCGCTTTTCAATCTCGTCTCGGGAAACATCTACGCGACGGGACTTCAACTCCACAGCTACGATTACCATGGAACGATCCCGGGGTGGAACGACAGCATTTATGTGGATAATGTCGAGCTCCTTTCCTATACGCCGCCGCCGGCGCAGCAGAAATACGTTCTCACAAATTTCAACACTTTGGGCGATCTTGGCGGATTCTCAAAGCAGTCCTTTGGACCGGCATTCACTGCACTCTCAAACGGCGTGGATACGACCAACGCGGCAAATCGCGTGCTGGTGGTGAATGCCTCATTTGACACGGGGGCCGCCGTCAAGGGAGCGATGGCGCGAAGCAACCTCACGTTCTTCAAAGCGGGAGATACCAACGCGACGGCGATCACCATCGATCTGTACGTGCCACCGGCCATGCCGGACAGCGCGCATTTTGATCTGGCGCTTCTCGGAAATGCGACGAACAACGCCTGGGTACAAGACGAATACGTCATGGGGGTCGACTTCCAAAAGGGTGCATGGAACACCTTGACGTTCAATATTTCGGGGCACGTTGCCAGCGGCGGCATCACGAATGTCCACGGATCGGCAACGTTTTATCTGCAGGCGTATTACACCTCCGCGAAAAAGTGGGCAGGAACGCTCTTCTTTGACAACCTGACGCTGGTGGGAATTGACGCTCTGACCGGCGTCGCGCTCAATCCCTCCAGTCCGTACCAGTACAAACTCTATAATAATTACCCCAACCCGTTCAATCCTTCGACGACGATCCGCTACGAGCTTCGCGTGGAAGGGAATGTCTCTCTGAAGGTTTATGATCTGCTCGGCCAGGAGGTCAAAACGCTCGTCAGCGAGCGGCAGGCGGCCGGCGATCATTCGGTTGTCTTCGATGCACGGGCGCTGGCCTCCGGCGCTTACTTTTATACGCTCCGTTCCGGCTCGTTTGTCAAGACCGAAAAAATGATGCTCCTCAAGTAGTATGGCGCGGTTGGACCGGATGAAATTTCTTATCGGGATCTTTCTGGCGTGCGCGCTCACGGGCGCCGCGCAGACAGAGACGTTTGCCGGCGAATCGCCGCAGCAGCGGGCGGCGCGCCTCGCGTGGTGGCGCGATGGGCGATTCGGGATGTTCATCCACTGGGGGCCGGTGAGCCTTAAAGGGACGGAAATCAGCTGGTCCCGCGGCGGAGAGCGCCGGGGGATCGGCGGCTCAGGCGAAATCCCCGTCGAGGTGTATGACAACCTCTACAAACAGTTCAATCCGGTCCTCTTTGATGCCTCAGAGTGGGTCGCCATCGCGCGATCGGCGGGGATGAAGTACATGGTGCTGACGGCGAAGCACTGTGACGGGTTCTGTCTCTGGCGTTCGGCGGTCGATCCCTACTGCATCGCTCACAGCCCGTTTGAGCGCGATGTTTGCGGCGAACTCGCCCGGGCGGCACAGAAGGCGGGGATGCGCATTGGGTGGTATTACTCGCCGATGGATTGGCGGGATCCGGACTGCAGGACCGAAAGGAATGCCGTGTATTTGACGCGCATGCGTGGCCACCTGCGCGAGCTTCTCTCGAACTACGGCCGGATCGATCTTCTCTGGTTCGATGCAGACGGCGGACCCGCTGTCTGGGATCAGCATGCGACCTATGCTCTGGTGCGCGGGCTTCAGCACGAGATCATCATCAATGACCGGCTCAGCCTTGGCCCGTATGAAACAATTGACAAAACCCGGATTGATCCGAATGCGGATTACCGGACACCGGAGCAGAGAGTCGGAGCGTTCGACAGAAGGATCCCGTGGGAGACCTGCATGACGCTCGGGACGCAGTGGTCGTGGAAGCCGGACGATAAGATCAAGCGAGCCTCGACTTGCATCAGGATCCTGGCTGAATGCGCGACAGGCGACGGAAATCTGCTGCTTGATGTCGGCCCCATGCCGGACGGGAGAATCGAACCCCGACAGGTGGAAGTGCTGAAAGAGATCGGCGCATGGCTCACAAAATACGGAGAGAGCATTTACGGAACGCGCGGCGGCCCCTATTGCAACGGCGTGTGGGGCGGGGCGACCTGCAGAGGAAATATCGCCTACATTCACGTCACCCGCTGGAACGGGGACCATATCGCACTCCCGGCGCTTCCCGCGCACGTCGTGCGTAGCACCGCTCTCACGGGCGGGCACGTGCAGGTCACGCAGTCTCCGGGAGGCGTGACGCTCCGTATGCCGGTCGGTGAGCAGGACAGCGTCGATACGATCGTGAAAATCGAACTGGATAGCCCTGCCGAAGAGATCATGCCGATCGCGGTCGAGGGGATGAGCTCTCCGCTCCTGGCACAAGCATCAGCCTCAATTGCGGCGCCGCCTGAAACGCAGTTCGCCGGTCAAGGTGCCCGCTCGCTCATCGACGGCGTGCGGGGAACGACGGATCGCATGGACGGCGCCTGGCTCGGATTTGCGGGGAGAGATTTCGAGGCGGTCGTCGACCTCCACCGCCTTGTACGGATCCACCGGATAGCGGTCGGCTGCTTGCAAGAACAGGTCTCCCGGATCTTCTTCCCGAGGAAAATCGAGGTGTCTGTGGCCGGAGATGACTCACTGTTCCATAGCGTGGGTTCCGTTGACGGCGGCGCATCGCTTGAAGATGCTCAAATCCGGAGCAAGGATTTTAGCGTCACCTTCGACTCCTCCGCCGTGAGATTCGTGAAAGTCGCTGCGGCGAACATCCGTACGTGTCCGCCGTGGCACCCGGAAGCAGGTGCGCAAGCACTGCTCTTGATCGATGAAATTTCCGTAGAGTAACCGGCGTGACTTTTTCTAGGATTCGTGAGACGTTGGAAACTACATTTGTCCTTCGCGAGGCGCACGAGGGTCATTCCTCGCGGGGTGTTATCCGCTTCCAAATCCACCAACTACTCATCATTGCCGCCATGCCCAGAGTACTCGCGTTCGTTTTCCTGTTGAGCATTTCAGCTCTCTCCCAAGCACAAACGTTTCGACTCGCACCCCCCTTTACCGACAACATGGTGCTCCAGCAAATGAGTTCTGTCCCTGTGTGGGGACAGGGGATGCCCGGCTCACGGATTGTCGTTGTCGCCTCGTGGAAAAAGGGGGCAGAAACAACAGTGAACAGCGATGGTTCCTGGCTGCTGAGTCTCGCGACACCAAAAGCCGGGGGTCCGTACGAAATTGAGTTTCGGCATGACCAGTCGAGCACGGCGCTGAAGAATGTTCTCATCGGCGAGGTGTGGCTATGCTCCGGCCAGTCAAATATGGAAATGCCTCTTCAAGGCTGGCCACCGGATTCGATCATGTGGGCGAAGGAGGAGATCGCAAATTCTTCGAACGATGCCATTCGCCTCTTTACGGTACGGCGGGCGTATTCACCGTCGCCGGAATGGAGCTGCGCGGGCAGGTGGGAGTCGTGCGCGCCGCAGACTTCGGCAGGCTTCAGCGCGACTGCCTACTTCTTCGGCAGGAAGCTCCAGCAGACGCTTCATGTGCCGATCGGATTGATCCACTCCAGCTGGGGCGGCACGCCGATCGAGGCGTGGACGAGCGCCGAGTTCATCTCACGGGTGGCAAGGTACGACTCGGTCATCCAGAAGATGCGAGTGAGCGCAGACAGCATGAAACTTCTCAAAGCCTGGCTCGAGCGCTTCCCGGTGATGGATATGAGCGCGCGGGATGCCGCAACGAAATGGCAGCACCTCACGTTCCAGGACGATCAGTGCGCGCTCTCCTCTTACGCCGACAGTGCGTGGCACATCATGCACCTGCCAACCTACTGGGAACAAACCGGCCTCGGCGAATTCGACGGGGTTGTGTGGTTCCGCAAGCAGGTCACCATCCCGCCCTCCTGGGTGCACAAGGACCTCATCCTCGAGCTCGGGCCGGTGGATGATATGGATGTTTCTTTCGTCAACGGCCACCAGGTCGGCTCTCATGAGACGGAGGGACTTTGGAGGGCCGAGCGGGTGTACTCCGTACCTGCAAACATCGTTGACAGCACTGCGATGACGATTGCAGTGCGCGTGCTCGATATCGGGGGCGGGGGCGGCATCTACGGACCCGCTGCGTCGATGTCGTTACACGCACAAGATTCGCAGGAGCGCCTCTCGCTCGCCGGCGATTGGCGCTTTCTCCCGGTTGCGGACTACCGAGGCGATAAGATCTATGTCTTCGGTGCCTCGGGAGAACGATTCTTCGGGCGCCCTCATGTTCCGCTGGAATTTACCCCCTATACGCCGACGGCCCTCTTTAATGGTATGATCTCGCCGCTCGCTCCGTACGCGCTGGCGGGCGTGATCTGGTATCAAGGCGAGTCAAATGCCGGCGCTCCAATGCTGTATCGGACGCTCCTGCCTCTGATGATCGAGAATTGGCGGAAGTCCTTTGCCTCCCGATCACTGCCATTTCTCTTTGTGCAGATTGCGCCATTCGAATACGGTCCGACAATTCAGTCGCAGTATCTGCGAGAAGCCCAGCTTCTCACGCTCGGAGTTCCGAACACGGGGATGGCCGTGACTCTGGATATCGGGGACACCCACAACATCCATCCCGCGAGCAAGCAGGAAGTCGGCAGGAGGCTGGCACTCCTCGCGCTGGCCAAACACTACGGCAAGAAACTTGTAAGTTCGGGTCCGCTCTACCGTTCGAGCAAGAAGTTCTCGGACCGTATCGAGCTCACATTTGACAATGCCGGCGGCGGGCTGGTGGTGACTCAAAATGAGAGAGGCAACGGATTTGAGATCGCCGGCGAGGACCACCTGTTCACGCACGCTGATGTGGTGGTCAGGGGAAACTCGCTCGTCGTCTCCAGTAGAAGCGTCCCGCATCCTCAAGCGGTTCGTTACGCGTTTAGCAACACAGCTCAGGCGACCCTTTTTAACGGTGAAGGACTTCCCTCACCATCGTTCCGAACAGACGATTGGAGCAAATGATCGAGCACCGTCAAGGGGAGGCAGAAAGGAGATAACTGACTCAGGTGCTTGCTTGATATTGGGTTCTTCCCTTGGGCGGGTCTAGAGTGGCCGAGAAGTTCTCAAGAGTCTCGTGGGTTGCTGCGTGCTGAGAGGGAAATCCCCTTTGATAGAGAAGGCCACCAAAGGGAAGGCAGCTTTCGGGGCAACGAATCTAACACTGAGACCCCTAAATCCCCTCGAAGATACAGCCAACGCGAGGGATCAGAAAACGAGATAAGAGCTTCAATCTCATAATGGAACACGCGTGGAAGCGTTCTCAGTCGTGCTTTATCATTATGTGTCTTTTTATCAAAACAATAACATGGAGATGGGTTAATCGGGTGGCATCCTCTCGGAAGGAAGCAGATTTGGTCAAAATCCCCTATGGCATCATATTTGCCCCATTTTAAGGGTAATCTTCCGGGACCTGAGGGGGAAGTCTACGTGCATAGGGATTTCCTGAATAAGGAATATGCCCTAATCCCGCATTAACCGTTCACAATACCTTTCTTAAGAATAGTGTCCAGGCGTTTGTTTACCGACGCATTCTTGCCGTCTAGCACGCCTGTCGGATCATCTGAACAGATCGCGTGGTGATGTCGCGTTTAACGCAGTGAGCGTGTTCCGTGGGCTCAAGAACACGGGCGGAATGAAGTTCACGGCGTCGAGTGGTCATTCATCGGGATCGTTTATCTCCTTTCATGCACCAGCGCAATGTGCTCTCCAATTACGTAGGAGGAGAATCATGCATATGAGTATTCGTTATCGTTTTTTGCCGTTGGCGTCCTCGATAGTTCTTTCCGTTCTTCTCTCAGCCCAGGCGGCCTTTTCTGCCGGATCAGGTACCGTCAGGGGGAAGGTCTTCGACAGAACCTCAAAAGACGCACTCCCGGGGGCCAATGTTCAGGTCAAGGGAACAGGTCTGGGCATGGCAACCGATCTTGATGGGAAGTTTTCGTTGAAGAACGTGCCTACCGGCGAGCAGACCCTCACGGTGTCTTATATCGGATACGAGAAAATATCGGTGAAAGGTACCGTCGTCGATGGCGGGACCGTCGATAAGGACATCGGCATGGATGCCGTCGCAGTGCAGGGGGAGACGATCGTCGTGACCGGACAGGCACGTGGCCAGATGTCGGCGATCAACCAGCAGCTGGCGTCCAACTCGATCATTAACGTGGTATCGGCGGACAAGATGAAGGAACTGCCTGATGCCAACCTCGCCGAGTCAATCGGACGCCTGCCGGGGATCTCTCTGCAGCGCAACGCGGGAGAGGCCTACGCGGTTGTCGTGCGGGGGCTGTCGCCGAAGTACAACGAGATCACCCTCGAG
>Ga0187779_10002791_pt1 | contig 10630 bp, 7 predicted proteins | sample 1015_Q2_SP10_10__FD_132435 | JGI IMG/M metagenome (GOLD analysis project Ga0187779, IMG submission 132435) | Tropical peat soil microbial communities from peatlands in Department of Meta, Colombia - 1015_Q2_SP10_10_MG | ecosystem: Environmental > Terrestrial > Soil > Wetlands > Peat | place...
AGTCCCACGCGACGATGGAATGGACCGATACCGCCACCGGGATGATCAGGGCCGCCATCAGGGTCGAGGCCTTCTGGTAGACGATCCACTCCCTGGCCGTTCCCCGCCACCCCATGGCGAGAACGGAATAGATTCTCTTCCGCCAACCTTCGGGCGCGCGGTCGCGGACGACCGCCAGATCCGGGATCATCCCCAGGTAGAGAAAGAGGCTGCTCCCGAGGATGTAGGTCGTGATCGCCGTCACGTCCCACAAAAGCGCCGAGCGGAAATTGGGCCACAGCCCTCGCTGATTGGGATACGGAATCAGGTAGAAGAATGTCCAGTTACGGCCCAAATGGATCAGCGGAAACAGACCGGCGACCGTTATGCTGAAAACGGTCATCGCCTCGGCCGCGCGAAGGATGGGCCTTCGCCATCTGGCGCGGGTGAGCCGCAGGATGGCAGAGACCATGGTCCCGGAATGGGACATGCCGACCCAGAAGACGAAGGGGGTTATGTAGAGGGCCCACATGACCGGACGGTTTTTGCCGGTCACGCTCATGCCGGTCATCACCTGGTACGTGAAGGCTGCAAGGCCCCAGGCAACCACAGCGCCGAGAAATAAGGCGAGCACGTACCAGCGCCACGTCGGGGCCCGCATGGAGGAGAGCATTTCATCGTTCAACTGTTTTGCGGTTTTCCCAATAATCGTATGCTCAGACATGCTCGCGTCCTCCTCCCTTAAGATAATTGATCGAGGGGTGAGTGCCCAGATTCTCCAGGAGCTTGAAACGCCGTGGGCTTCGCGAGAGACGCGCTACCCGGCTCTCCGGATCGGCCATGTTGCCGAAGACGAGGGCCTCAGGCGGACAGGTCTGGACGCAGGCAGGCTGAACCTCACCGTCCCTGATCAGCCGTCCCTCGGCCTTGGCCTCTTCCTTGGTCCGCCGGATACGCTGGATGCAGAAGGTGCATTTTTCCATGACCCCGCGCGAGCGGACCGTAATATCCGGGGATAGTTGATAATTGAGCGGGTGCGGCCACGAATGTTCATGATCGTAAAAGTTGAAGACCCGCACGGCATAGGGGCAGTTGTTGCCGCAGTAGCGGGTCCCGACGCAGCGGTTGTAGATCTGGCCGTTCAGGCCGTCGGGGTTGTGGTAGCTGGCGTAGACCGGACAGACCGGCTCGCAAGGCGCGTCGTGGCAATGCTGGCATAGAACGGGCAGGAAGCGCACGCGTACGTCCGGGTACTCGCCCACCCAGAAGCGCTCGATCCTGAGCCAGTGCATGTCGCGGCCTTCGGCGATCTCCTTCTTCTCGCAGATGGCCACGTTGTTTTCCGCCTGGCATGCGACCACGCAGGCCCCGCATCCGGTGCAGCGGTCAAGGTCCACGACCATTCCCCATTTGTACGGGCTCGTCAGTTTTTCCATGGTAAATGTCCTTATGCCGTATCAGTACCGGGCGGCCACACAGGGCCACCCTACATTATGTTCATACATTTCTTGGCGACCCCTGCGTCTTTGCGTGAGAAAGATTCTTTCGCTCATATCTCAATAAAGTCGCTTCTGTAGCTCCCTTGCGGATTTCCGTAAACCACCAGATCACCTTTATCCGAAACCCGCTTTACCATTACCCTCGTCCCGTTCCATGCAGGGTTTGCATGCTCTCCTTTGCCGTCATTGACCACTACCAGTTGGAGGGGGTTGACACCTCGGCCTTTGGCATAACGCCCCAGGTCCCTGTATCCCTGTCCCATGGGCATGGCGACCATGTCGAGCCGTATGCCGGGGAAGATAATCGCGGGCGCCCTGAGCGATCCCTGGGAAGAGGTAACTTCCACGAGATCGCCGAATTTTATTCCGAGTTTTTCAGCGGTCACGGGATTGATCTCGATCCAGCTGTCCCATACAACGGTCGTCATAGGGTCCGGAAGCTGCTGCAGCCAGGGAAACGCCGCGCCCCTGCCGTCGTAAAAAGCCATTGAAGGATACACCTGAAGATGGAGCGGATATTCGACTTCATTCCCGTTGAACGAGGGCTCGCCGGGCTCGGGAAGTGCCCCGGACCAACGGTATGCTTTACCATTCTTAGGGGTAGTGAAGAGTCCGCCCTTGGCAAGCAATTCGACCCACGCTGCTTCGAAGTTCGCGCTGCCGGCAGGGGCCCGCTTCTTCATCTCGGATTTCAGCAGATCCAGATAGGTCTCCTGGGGAAATGCCGCTTTCATCTCACCGCCCAGCTCATGCGCCGCCGTCATCAGGACATCGGCGAACTGTCGTGTATCGTACAGAGGATTCACTATCGGTTGCATCAGACCGATCACGCTGTCCCGCGTCCCTGCACGCGGGATGACATCTCCCCAGCTTTCGAGGGCCGCGTGGTCCGGTAGGACCAGATCGGCCGAAAGGGCCGTATCGTCCATGAATGATGAGAAGCTCACCACAAAGGGGACTTTTTGCAGCGCCGTCTGAAACCCTGTTGCAGGAGGAACCGTATGCATCGGGTCTCCCAGGATCAATGCCATCTGAACACGCCCGCTCCGCATCTGATCGATAAAAGATTGCAGCTCATCATAAGAGTTCGCAGGGCCGTCAGGAGACCCGTTGTCCGGATACAACCCACCGGGCTTGTTGAGGTTCCCGGCCAGCACATTCAGGAGCTGGACCGAGCGGACCGACTCGGGTCCGTTGCTCTGGAATGCGACGGATTCTCCAGCCATGGCGAGAGAAGGACGGGTCGTCGCGAATTCGTGAGCCACTTCGACTATTGTTTTTTGCGAGATACCGGAAGTTTCAGCGACGCGTGCAGGGTCATATGCCTTGAGGCTCGAAAGAAGTGTTTCAGCGGAAAGCCGGCTCGCTGCAAGGGACGCGCTGTCGTAGAGATGTTCGGAAAGAATAACACGAGCTATGGCGAGGGCGAGCGCTCCTTCCGTACCGGGCCTGGCAGGCATCCAGCGGTCTGCAGATGCGGCAGTCAAAGACAGGCGTCCGCCGACGTACGTGAAGTGGCCGCGCACCGTATCGCGTGCCTGGCGCATTTGGCCAAAGGCATGGCCGTAATGAACAGGCGAAAGATGGCTTTCGACGAAATCGGCGCCAAAGGAAAGAAGATAGCGGGTTTCCGCGATGTCATAATAAGGAAGAGTTGCCTGTCCAAAGCTTTTGCTGCCGGCCTGCCGCAGCCAGCCAGGGGAGAGCAATTCAAAGGAAACATGATTGGGCGAACCGAAAGAGCGCATGAAACCCGATGCGACCGTGGCCAGCGAGCCCGTAAGCTTCGGTGTCATGAGGGCAACGCCGCTGGGCTCCTTTTCCCTGTACGTCTTCAATTTGCCGACCAGCAGATCCAGCCCTTCTTCCCAGGATATTTTGGCAAACTGGCCGGAACCGCGCGCACCCGTCAGCTTCAAAGGGTGCTGAATCCGGTCTGGATGATAAAGCTCCTGCAGAATGGCCTGCCCCCGGGCGCAGATCTTTCCCCGGTTGACAGGATGATCGGGATTTCCCTCGATTTTTTTGGCCCGGCCTTCCGAGACCCGCACCAGGATGCCGCATCCGGCCGGACAGGACCTGCAAGTGGTGGCATAATAATTCGCTATGCCGGGGGTCACCCCCTCGTCAGGAGGAATAAGATACGGAATGATCTTCTCGTTTGCGGCCTTGCAGCCCGCCAATAAAGCGCCGGCCGCCGATATTCCGCTCAGTTGGAGAAAAGTCCTGCGATCCATGCGATCTCCTTAACAAACTTCTTAATAAAAGATTTCTTTATCATTTGTGACACGTCCAGCAATCGATACTGGCCTTGTGCTGCCGGTGACACTTCAGGCACCATCCCATCTCTATCTTCTGTTTTCGGACGATTTGGGCCATGGCGGCCACTTCGCCGTGGCACTCGGCGCACGCAAGGCCGGCGCGGATATGCATCATGTGAGGAAAATAGACGTGGTCCGGCACCCAGAAGACTCTGACCCAGGGAATCGGTTCTTTTTTGTCCCAGTACGTCATGAGCTTCTTGATTTCCGGCTTGTCTTTGGCAATCCACAAGTGGCAGGCACGGCAGTCCGCAACCGCAGGAATGCCGGCAACCGTCGACTTCGGGGTTGCTCGGTGACAGAAGAGGCACGGGATGGCATTGTCACCCGCATGGATTTTATGACTGAAGGCGATCGGCTGGATCGGTGAGCGGTCCCGAAGGTCCAGCGGCAGGATGTACATGAATGCGAAAACGGCGATAAGAACAGAAGCAGTGACGACCAGTCCGACAATGAGCCATGATAGTTTCACCGGAAAATACCTTTCTCCCTTGCTCTCTCCTATGGGGGAGGGAATCAGAATCACATCGCCGATGTTATTTAAATTTTACCCGATATCTTGAGGGAGTCAAGTCGCCTTCATCCGTCAATTAACCCGAAAGTCGTGTCTCGGTTCAGCATCTCAAGGCAGGCGTGTTCCGGCATCTCTGGAGACCCTGAAACAAGTTCAGGCTGACACTTTAATGCTCCTTTGTGAGCCTTAGCTCATGTCGATTCCCCGCGAAAGCCGGAATCCAGACTTCTCACCGAGTTATGCACGGCTGGATTCCGTCCCCGCCCTGATCGGGGATCAATGCGGGGAATGACGGCAAAACTAATAGAAGGGGGATGGCAAGGCTTGCTGGGTGCGTGACAAACGCCCTTTGCGAGGGCCTCAGGACAGCGAGAGTACAGGGGATCTGTGCGTCAAAGCGACCCTCCTGGATCAACTTCATCAAAGACTGAACTCCGGGATCGAGAAGATCGGTATAGATATGGGCTATACCGCCCAGTTAGGAAAAATTGAAACGGAAGACGGGTACTGGATGTGCTTGTTATTCGGTGCAATTTCTCGAAGGTATCATGATGCCGGTGTAATCCTCTCTTCTGCCCCTGAGATCAGGTTCCTCTCCCTCCAAACGGCTCGAAGATTATTTGCCATGAATGGGACGCAACATGCATGTAAAGTAAAGAACCTCGAGGACTTCTTAGAGCGGAGAAAAAGGGGGCTGGATTACCCGGTCGTTATGGCGGGGGAGTTCGTGCAGCGGTGGATCGCTTTTACGGCTGCCAGCATCTTCTCCACTTCCGCGAGCCGTATCATGTTCGGACCGTCGCACAAGGCCTTCTCGGGCTCAGGATGGACCTCCATGAAGAGGCCATCAACCCCTGCTGCCACAGCAGCCCTTGCGAGAGGTTCCGCGAATTCGCGCTGTCCCCCTGAGCGGCTTCCCTGCCCGCCCGGGAGTTGGAGGCTGTGGGTCACATCGAATACTACGGGATAGCCGAAGGAACGCATGACCGGAAATCCCCTGAAGTCAACGACGAGATTATTATAGCCGAAGGATGAGCCGCGCTCCGTGATGAGGAGTCTATGGTTTCCCGTCGAAATGAACTTGTCGATGATATTCTTTATGTCCCACGGCGCAAGGAACTGTCCCTTTTTTACGTTTACCGGTTTCCCCGTATTCGAAGCCGCGATGATGAGGTCGGTCTGTCTGCAGAGGAAGGCCGGTATCTGTAATGCGTCCACGACTTCGGAGACGTGGCGTATCTCATCGATCGTATGGACATCGGAAAGAACGGGAATCCGGAGCTTATTCCTGATGTCCGAGAGGATCCTGAGCCCCCTGTCGATTCCCGGTCCCCGAAAAGAGGAGAGAGAGGTCCTGTTCGCCTTGTCGTAAGAACTCTTGAAGACGAGGGAGAGACCGATGGCCGCGCATATCTCCTTCAACTTCTCCGCGGTATATAACGTGACATCCTCGTTTTCGATTACACATGGACCTGCAATGATGAGCAGGGGGCCGTCCCCTCCCGCACCCGCTCCGTTAATCTCGATCCGGCGTGTCACCGCTCCGTCTCAGCCCGCTCTTCCGCTATCTTGGGGAAGAGGGCTCGCTTCTCTTTCAGGGCCGCTCCGATAAAGGCCCTGAAGAGGGGATGCGGATCTGTCGGCCTCGACTTGAACTCGGGATGGAACTGGCAGCCGAGGAACCAGGGATGGTCCTCTATCTCAGCGATCTCCACAAGTTCGCCGTCCGGACTGGTGCCGCTTATCTTCATGCCGAGTCGTGTCACGATGCCTTTATAGGCGTTGTTGAATTCATAACGGTGCCGGTGGCGTTCCGCTATTTCTTTTTCGTGGTACGCCCTGAATGCCTGGGTATCGGGAGCGATGACGCAGGGATAGGCTCCGAGTCTCATCGTCCCTCCCTTTTCGGAGACGGCGGTCCTCTCCTCGGTCCTGCCCTTTCTGAAATCGAACCACTTTTCCATGAGGTATATCACCGGGTCCTTCACGTTGAGGTCGAACTCGCTGCTGTTCGCCGCAAGACCGCAGACGTTCCTCGCGAATTCTATGACGGCGCACTGCATACCGAGGCATATACCGAAATAGGGTATCTTCTTCTCGCGCGCGTACCGCACCGCCTCTATCTTCCCTTCTATCCCCCGGTAACCGAAGCCGCCGGGCACGAGGATGCCGTCAACATCGGAGAGATACCGCTCGGCACCATGTACCTCTATCTCTTCCGAATCGACCCACTCGAGATTAACCCTCGCGTCATTCGCTATGCCGCCGTGGATAAGCGCCTCGGTAAGACTCTTGTATGAGTCCTTGAGCCCCACGTATTTTCCGACGATGGCGATCGTCACCTCGTCCCTCGGCTCTTTTATCTTCCTCACGATGTCTTTCCAGATGTTGAGGTTCGATTCACGGGTCGGCAGTTTCAGCTTCTCGATGAGCAGACGATCGAGACCCTCTTCGCTGAATGCAAGCGGCACCTCATAAATGGTCTCGACGTCCCGGGCCGCGATAACCGCCTCGAAATCGAGATTGCAATGGAGCGCTATCTTCTTCTTCGCTTCCGGGGGGAGGGACTTGTCCGTCCTGCAGAGGAGGAAGTCGGGTTGAATACCGATGGCGCGCAACTCCTTCACGCTGTGCTGAGTCGGTTTCGTTTTGAGCTCCCCGGCAGACTTTATGTAGGGGACGAGGGTGAGATGAATATACACGACGTTTTCCCTTCCGACGTCGTACCGCATCTGCCGTATCGCTTCAAGAAAGGGGAGACTCTCAATGTCGCCTATCGTACCCCCGATCTCAACGATCACGACATCGTTGTTGTCGCTCACCGACTTGAGGGCATGTTTTATCTCATCGGTGATATGGGGGACGACCTGAACCGTATCCCCGAGGTAATCGCCGCGCCGCTCCTTTGTTATCACGTTGTAATATATCCTGCCCGTGGTGTAATTGTTGGCCTGAGACATCCTGACATGGGTGAATCTCTCATAGTGGCCGAGGTCAAGGTCGGTTTCCGCGCCGTCATCGGTGACAAAGACCTCGCCGTGCTGAAAGGGGCTCAGCGTGCCCGGGTCGACGTTGATGTACGGATCGAGTTTCTGGAGGGTCACCTTGATCCCTCTCGACTCGAGCAGCGCTCCCATTGCCGAGGCGGCTATCCCCTTCCCGAGAGATGAGACTACTCCACCTGTCACGAAGATAAACTTAGCCATTTTCCCACCCTTTCCATGTCCTGGGGAGTATCAACCCCGAATGTTTCAAAAGACGTTTCCCGCACCTTTATCGTAAAACCGTATTCGAGGGCGCGGAGCTGCTCTAACTTTTCCGTCTGTTCAAGTTTCGTCGGTTTCATGCCGGTGAGTCTGAGGAGCACGTCTCTCCTATATCCGTAGATGCCGACATGTTTGAATACCATGCTCAATGAACCGCGAAGGCCGGACTGTTGCAGGTCCTTCCAGGCGTCCCTGTCGTAGGGGATCGGCGCCCGAGAAAAATAGAGCGCACGGCCTTCCTCTCCGAAGGCCACTTTCACGACGTTGGGGTCGATCACCTCTGCAGGGTCAGTTATCCGCTTCGCAAGGGTTCCGATATCAACGGTTCCGCCGGAAAGGAGAGCGATCACATCATCGATCATCCGGGGCTGAATCAGGGGCTCGTCGCCCTGGACATTGACGATAATGTCACAGTCCAATGAGCGGGCGACTTCAGCAACCCTGTCGGTCCCTGATGCATGGTCGCGTGACGTCATCACCGCCCTTCCGCCGAAGGCAAATACTGTTTCGTATATGGTTTCGCTATCGGTCGCGACAAGAACGTCTCCGGCAAGAACCGAGCCGGTCGCGTTCTCGTAGACATGCTGAATGAGCGGTTTCCCTCTCAAGGGGACGACGGGCTTTCCCGGAAAACGGGTCGAATCGTAACGGGCGGGTATCACGACGATCGCCGACATACTAATTACACATTATATACCAATTCGCGTAAAATCGGAAACACGCCGTACTTGCAATCAAAAATCTCAGCGAACTCTCGAGAGAAAACGCTCTTCCGGGAGAATGGCCGGATCCCCCCCTGCGTTCACGCGGACAAGGAGAGGCTCAGACCTTGCAATAACCCGGCGGAATTCATGATAATAAAAGACGCGACAATTAAGGAGAAAAATGCAAGGAGAAAGAAATGGCGGTTTCCGTTAAGAATATCAGGCTTAACAATTGGATTAAAGAGGTTGCGGCCCTGTGCCTGCCTGACGATGTCTGTGTCTGCAACGGGACTAAGGAAGAGTATGACCTGATGATGGCCAAATTGCTGGCGTCCGGCAGCGCCATCGCCCTCAAGAAGCGCCGGAACAGTTTTCTTTTTCGGTCTGATCCGAGCGATGTGGCCCGAGTCGAGGATCGCACCTATATCAGCACATCTTCGAAAGACGAGGCCGGCCCGACGAACAACTGGATTGAACCTTCTGAATTGAAGGCGACCATGATGCGTCTCTATTCAGGATGCATGAAGGGCCGTACCCTGTACGTAATCCCATTTTCGATGGGACCGATCGGCTCTCCGATTTCGAAGATCGGTGTCGAGATTACCGATAGTCCCTATGTTGTCGTCAACATGCATATGATGACCCGTGTGAGCTCGAAAGTCCTCGACCTTCTCGGCACTGACGGGGAATTCATCCCCTGCCTCCATTCGATCGGTGCACCTCTCGAGAAGGGTCAGAAAGATACGCAGTGGCCCTGCGCTCCCTTAGAGCAGAAGTATATAAGTCATTTCCCCGAGGAGAACCTCATATGGTCTTATGGTTCGGGGTACGGGGGCAACGCCCTGCTCGGGAAGAAATGCCTTGCCCTCCGCATAGCCTCCGCCATGGCGAGGAGGGAAGGCTGGATGGCCGAGCATATGCTTATCCTGCGCCTCACGAGTCCCGAGGGGAAGCGGTATCACATCGCGGCGGCCTTTCCGTCCGCCTGCGGCAAGACGAACCTCGCCATGATGCAGCCGTCCCTCAAGGGGTGGAAATGCGAATGCATCGGAGACGATATAGCATGGATGAAGATCGGCGCGGACGGTCGCCTGCACGCGATAAACCCGGAAAGCGGGTTCTTCGGTGTCGCTCCCGGGACCTCATATGAAACGAATCCGATGGCGATGGATACACTCAAGGAGAATGTCATCTTCACGAACTGCGCCCTGACTGATGAAGGGGATGTCTGGTGGGAAGGGATGACCGAGGACTTGCCGTCCCATCTGATAGACTGGAAGGGGAAGGACTGGAAACCGCAGAACAAAATCGACGCTGCACATCCGAATGCGCGTTTCACTGCGCCCGCATCCCAGTGTCCGGTCATCTGCAAGGACTGGGAGGACCCCGAGGGCGTTCCGATCGACGTCTTTATCTTCGGAGGGCGGCGCGGCAGCGTCGTCCCTCTCGTCTATGAGTCGTTCTCGTGGGAACACGGTGTTTTTCTCGGTGCGACTGCGGCCTCGGAAACAACATCCGCCAACATCGGCGCCATAGGGAACCTCAGGAGGGACCCCTTTGCGATGAAACCGTTCTGCGCCTACAACATGGGCGACTACTTTCAGCACTGGCTCTCCATGGGCGGAAGACTCGGTAACAAGGCGCCGAGAATCTTCTATGTGAACTGGTTCCGGAAGAATCAGGAAGGAAAGTTCCTCTGGCCCGGTTTCCGCGACAACTGCAGGGTCTTAAAATGGATGTGCGAACGCATCGACGGGAAGGTGGGAGCGGAGAAGTCTCCGATCGGACTTCTGCCGGGGGAAGGTGACCTGGACCTCACAGGCCTCTCGATATCCCCGGAAGAGATGAGAGAGCTGATGAGTGTCGACCCCGCCGAATGGCATGCCGAGATTCCTGACATCGAGGCCCATTTCTCCGCCTTTGGAAGGCACCTGCCGGAAAAGCTGAAAGAAGAACTCGGGGCCCTTAAAAGGCGTCTTGAGTAGGCCGGCTTCGGACTGATGCGCGGAAAGTCTTGAGCAAATTGGACAGGGTAACATCAAGGAAGACGCTGGTCAATGTATTGGGAGTCGTCTACATCCACACCAAGACCAGCGACGGGGGCGATCTCTATCTCACGCGCTTTGCCGAACCGCATCATGGGCATTTCGAGGTCGAGAACTGGTACGAACGGGACTGGTTCAATGCGCACAAAGTTCGGCTTATCGGCACGAGTTCTGTTTACCGGGTCCCCACAAAAGAGGTAGACGGTAGGAGCCTCGACCTCGTCGTGAAGAACTGTCGGGTCGGCGAAGACGTTCCCATTGACACCCACACACTCCAGGAATTCTGCGATGCCGAGTTCAAC
>Ga0187779_10002792_pt1 | contig 10626 bp, 5 predicted proteins | sample 1015_Q2_SP10_10__FD_132435 | JGI IMG/M metagenome (GOLD analysis project Ga0187779, IMG submission 132435) | Tropical peat soil microbial communities from peatlands in Department of Meta, Colombia - 1015_Q2_SP10_10_MG | ecosystem: Environmental > Terrestrial > Soil > Wetlands > Peat | place...
CGAGTGGGATGAAAGGGGAGGGATCGATCAAGATGCAAAAGCGCTTGCTCCATCTCCGATGATGGCGAGGATCGCGAAAGCCGGCGTGTACGGCGGGATCGAAATTGAAACAACGCTCGATCCGGCGCTGCAACCATTCCTCCACGATCATCAGATCGATGCGACACCGGTTTTGCCGGGGGTCATGGGGCTTGAGGCGTTTGCAGAAGCCGCTCGCTGCTTGCTTCCAGACTGGCAGGTGGAGGCGATTGAAAACGTCGATTTCCTGGCTCCTTTCAAATTTTATCGGCAGGAACCTCGAACCGTTACGACCAAAGTGGTTGTTACGCCCTGCGGCACTTCGTTAACAGCAGATTGCAAGTTGGTTGGCCAGCGTGTGCTGGCGAACCAAGCGGAGGCGCAGGTGACGACGCATTTTACCGGACGGGTGCGGCTCACAACGCGAAAGCCCGCGGCGCTTCCTAATATGAAGTTGGGCACTCCCAGCGGAGCCGTTGTTGATGCTGGCGAGATTTACGGATTGTATTTTCATGGTCCTGCGTATCAGGTGCTGGAGAAGGCGTGGTGGGATGGCGGGCGAGTCATTGGGCTCATGGCGAAGGGACTCCGTAACAACCATCATCCGGCGGAGCTTCAGACGTTGATTGCTCCCCGTCTGGTCGAGCTTTGCTTCCAGACTGCCGGACTTTGGGAAATGGGTGTACGCGGGCGGATGGGACTGCCACTGCATGTCGATCGGGTCTCGTTATTCGTGCCCGACCAGATCCTCAAAGATGCACAGCTCTACGCCATTGTGACTCCCGATGCGACTGGCGAAAGTTTCACCGCCGACGTGGTCGACAAAGATGGAAAGCGCTATGTGCACCTCGATGGATACCGCACGATAGCGATTTCCAATGCCCTGCCTGCCGAACGACTGAAGGCACTGCAGAACCGAATGTCAGGGGAAGCCGCGTTAGTTGCCTAGAAAACTGGACTGAACAGCAATTTTAGCCGGAGCTGCTTATGGATCACGATTTTCAGCGAATAGCGATTATCAATCGTGGCGAACCGGCAATGCGCTTCATTCATGCGGTTCGCGAGTATAACCAGGAACACGGAACCAGCCTGTGCACGATTGCTCTGTACACCGACCCGGATCGTCGCGCGATGTTTGTTCGCGCGGCAGATGAAGCCGTGTATCTAGGACCGGCACACGTCATCGATCCTGATACTCGTCAGCCCAAGAGCACTTACGTCGACTACGGTGCTCTACAACGTGCATTAGCCAGTGCCCGTGCGGATGCTGTGTGGGTCGGCTGGGGCTTCGTTGCGGAACATGCCGCCTTTGCCGATCTTTGCCGGGACTTGGGAATTGTGTTCATCGGACCCAGCGGCGCGGTGATGCGACGCTTGGGAGACAAGATCGCTTCAAAGTTGCTGGCGGAAAAAGTGGGAATTTCGGTAGCGCCTTGGAGCCGCGGGCCGGTGGAAACCCTGCCCGATGCGAAAGCTCAGGCGGAGCACCTTGGTTACCCGCTTTTCATTAAAGCCACTGCGGGGGGTGGGGGGCACGGCGTGCGGTTGGTGCGATCAGCGAATGACCTCGGGCAAGCTTTTGAGAGCGCCCGCTGCGAGGCTTTCAAGGCTTTCGGTGATCCAACCCTTTTCATGGAGCAGGTAATTACTGAAGCGCGGCACGTAGAGGTGCAGATCATCGCCGACGACTACGGTACAGCGTGGGCTGTCGGGGTGCGAGATTGCACGATCCAGCGACGACACCAAAAAATTATGGAAGAGGCGCCGTCACCGGTGCTCTCGCGCAGACAGGACCGCCAGTTGCGGGATTTGGCAGTGCGTCTAGCTCAGGCGGCCGAGTACACCAATGCCGGTACCGTGGAATTCCTATATCAGCCACAGACGAAGACCTTATTTTTTCTGGAAGTGAATACCCGGTTGCAAGTAGAGCATCCCGTAACTGAGTGCACAACCGAAGTTGATCTGGTGAAGCTGCAGATTCATGTCGCGCGTGGTGGCAAGCTGGAAGGACAACCGCCGCGCACCGTGGGTCACGCAATTGAAGTAAGACTGAATGCCGAGAATGCTTGTGACCATTTCGCGCCGGCGCCAGGCGCAGTTGAGAGATTCCGGATTGTAACCGGGCCCGGAATCCGCGTCGATACGGGGGTGGTAGAGGGGGACAGGATTCCCGCAGATTTCGATTCGATGATCGCCAAGATCATCGCTTACGGGCGAAATCGCAACGAAGCGATCTCCCGCCTGCAGCGGGCCTTGCGCGAAAGTGTCGTGGTCATCAAAGGCGGGGCGAGTAATAAATCATTTCTCCTGGAGTTGTTGAGTCGCGACGAAGTCAAGAACAACGAAGCCCACGTTTGCTGGCTCGACCGCATTTCCAAGAGCGGAGATCACGTCTCGCGGCGCTTTGCCGACGTAGCACTGGTTCATGCGGCGATTGAAAGCTATAACGCACAACTCGAAATCGAGCAAAAGCAGTTTTATGCATCCGCGGCACGGGGCCGGCCCCAAGTTCGGCAGGAGATTGGCCGTTGCGTCGACCTGCGATATCAAGGGCAATCCTATTCGCCGAGAGTCTGTCGTTTGGGGCCACAGGAGTATCGGGTTGAAATGGAGGGATGCCGGATCTCGACTCATCTGGAACAGCTCGACCGATTTGAGCATTGGCTTACGATGACGGGAAATCGGTTCCATGTCGTTTCCACGAGTGAAGGGCAGACCTACAGCATTGAAGTGAACGGCGTCTCGCATCAGGTTGAGCGCGACGACGGCGGAATTGTCCATGCACCCGCGCCCGCGGTCGTGGTTTCAGTCGCAGTCAAGCCAGGTGATGAAGTGAGAGTTGGCGATCAATTGGCAGTAGTAGAAGCCATGAAAATGGAAATGCAGGTGACCGCTTCATTTCCTGGCAGGGTTCGCCAGGTAATGGTGATTCCCAACGTCCAGGTTGACACGGGAGCGCCACTGCTGCAGATCGACGCGGCGTTCAAGAGCGATGCGCCGACCTCCGGAGAGCGGATCACAATCGGAAGCTCCTGCAAGGCGGTGCCGGCATTGGATGCGGGACAGACCCTCCGAGAGTTGCGGCAGCTCATGCTGGGGTTTGACGTCGATCCGAAGGAAGGTGCACGGCTGCTCGCCGACTTGCGCGGGAACCAGACTGGCGCGGATTTGGAACAGCAAGATGAGTTGCTCAAGATTTTTGTTGATATCTGCTGCCTGTTCCAGCGCGAACCGGAGGTCGACCATCGCAACAGTGGAGAAGAACCGAGCGCGGAAAATTACTTGTTTTCCTATTTGCGCATGCTCGATGCGGGAGTCGAAGGGCTTCCGAAAAGCTTTGTGGAATCCCTCCGGTGCGCTCTGGGCCACTATGGTGTGAAGAGTCTGGATCGTTCTCCGGAACTGGAGCAGAGCCTTCTCTGGATCTGCAAGTCGCACCAGCGGATCGAGCAGCAAATTGGTCTGGTGCTGGGGCTGTTGGAAAAGCGGTCGACTCTATCGCGAACCTTGCCGCTTGGTTCGACTGATGATTTCCGCACACTTTTGGATCGTCTGGTATCGATCTGCACGGTGCCATTTCCTGCGGTAGCAGATCTGGCGCGGGAAATCCGCTATCGCTATTTCGACCAACCGTTGTTCGAGAAATCACGCAAGCAAGTATATGAGCAGCTTGAAACCCAACTTGTATCTCTAGCTGCCAATCCGAACGCTGCGGACAGAAATGAAAAAATTCATGCCTTAGTGGAATGCCCGCAGCCGCTGGCGCGCGTGTTTGGCCGACGTTTTGCGGAAGCGAATTCCCCAATGCGCCAATTAATGCTGGAAGCAATTACAAGGCGGTTTTACAGAATTCGGACGTTGGGCGAGTTGCGGTGCCTGGAGGCAGACGGGCATAGCTATGCGATCACACAATATGATTATGAAGGCAAACGCATCCACGTGTTTGCTACATGCGCCGAATATGCGCGGCTGTCAGAAGCAGTTTTGGCGATGCTGCCTCTGCTGGCGGAGGTGCCGGCAACGGATGACGTAGTTCTTGATTTCTATACCTGGCAGCCAGATGAGCCAGGTGATCCGGAAAGTCGGCAGCAAGAAATACGACATGTACTTAGCAACGCCATGTTCCCGCATTCGATACGCAGGATTGTGGTTGCGCTGGGCAGTACTCAGACGCAGCCACTGAAAAGAATGTTGTACTTCACTTACAGGCCTGGAAAAGATGGATATGAGGAGGACAAGTTCTTCCGGGGCCTGCATCCGATGATGGGCAAGCGGCTGCATCTGTGGCGGCTCACCAATTTCAACATCGATCGGCTGCCATCGGCGGAAGATGTTTATCTGATCCACGCGGTGGCCAAAGAAAATCCGAAAGATGAGCGACTCTTCGGGTGCGCGGAAGTGCGTGACGTGACGGCGGTCCGGGACGAGCAAGGCCACATTGTGGCTCTGCCACATATGGAGCGTATGTTCATGGAGGTAGTAGCGGGAATGCGCCTGTATCAATCGCAAAGACCAACCCAGCGGCGCTTGCACTGGAACCGCATCCTCCTTTATGTTTGGCAGCCGCTGATGCTCACGCGACGCGAACTCACGCACATCGTTCGACGCCTGACACCAGCCACTTTGGGGCTCGGCCTGGAACAGGTTGTGGTACGTGTTCGAATTCCTAATCCTGCCACCGGCGAGTTGCGGGACATGGTCGTGCGCATTTCGAATCCGGCAGGGAGCGGCATGCTGGTAACGTTTCGCCCTGCCGCACGACAACAAGCGCTTGCGCCACTCAGCGAGTATGAACAGAAAGTCGTTCGCATGCGGCAACGCGGGCTTGTCTATCCCTACGAAATTATCAAGATGATCACGCCCGGCTCCCGGGACTCGCATTCTGAATTTCCGCCCGGCGACTTTGTCGAACACGATCTGGATGCAAACGGCGAATTGATCGCGGTTGACCGACCTTATGGTCAAAATAAGGCCAACATCATCGTAGGAGTAATCCGCAACTACACCGACCGATATCGGGACGGAATGACGAGAGTGATGCTGCTGGGTGATCCAAGCAAGGATTTAGGGGCGCTGGCAGAAGCGGAGTGCCGGCGCATCATCGCTGCCCTGGATCTAGCGCAAGCGAAGGGAGTTCCATTGGAATGGTTTCCGATCTCGGCCGGCGCGAAGATTTCCATGAACAGCGGCGTCGAGAACATGGACTGGATCGCTCACGTTCTGCGCAGGCTGGTCGAGTTCACGCAAGCGGGTGGCGAAGTGAATCTCTTGATCGATGGGATTAACGTCGGAGCACAGCCGTATTGGAATGCTGAAGCCACGATGCTGATGCACACCCGAGGCATTCTGGTGATGACTCCGAAAGCTGCCATGGTGCTGACCGGAAAACGCGCGCTCGATTACTCGGGCGGCATCTCGGCCGAGGACAACCAAGGGATCGGCGGATACGATCGCATCATGGGAGTCAATGGCCAGGCACAGTACTGGGCGAAAGACATTAATGAGGCCTGCCAGATTCTGTTCCGCCACTACGAACACACGTACGTTACCCCGGGCGAGCGATTCCCCCGCAGAGCAATGACCGACGATCCAATTAACCGGGATGTACGCGATTATCCGCATGACGAAAACGGCGGAGAAGGATTCAAGCGCGTGGGGGAGATCTTTTCTGAAGACACGAATTCGGGGCGAAAAAGATCGTTCCAGATTCGCAAGGTCATGACGGCCGTAGCCGACCAGGACCATGAGCCATTGGAGCGCTGGGCTGGCATGCGGGCGGCAGAAACCGTGGTCGTTTGGGATGCGCACCTTGGAGGCTATCCGGTTTGCCTCATCGGCATTGAATCCAAACCCGTGCCGCGTCTCGGATTCGTACCGGCAGATGGTCCCGATCAATGGTGTGCAGGCACGTTATTTCCGCAGTCAAGCAAGAAGGCTGCCCGAGCCATCAATGCGGCGAGCAACAACCGGCCGGTGGTGATGTTGGCCAACCTGTCCGGCTTTGATGGTTCACCCGAATCGATGCGGCGGCTACAACTCGAGTACGGTGCCGAGATCGGCAGAGCCGTGGTCAATTTCAAAGGGCCAATCGTATTCTGCGTGATTTCGCGATACCACGGAGGAGCCTACGTTGTTTTCTCCCATAGGCTGAACGAGAACCTGGAAATCGCGGCTTTGGAGGGAACCTATGCGTCGGTGATCGGCGGCGCGCCAGCTGCGGCCGTTGTCTTCGCGAGCGAAGTCGAGGCCAGAGCTCGAAAGGACGACCGGCTTAAGGCGTTGAATGACGCGCTTGCCAAAGCAGAAGGAGTTGAGAAAGGCCGGCTACGAGCCCAGTGCGAGGAACTCTTCAAGGTGGTGCATTCGGAGAAGTTGGGCGAGTTGGCTGCGGAATTCGATCGGGTGCACAGTGTGCAGCGCGCGCTGGAAGTGGGGGCCTTGCATCGCATCATCCCGGGGTCGGAATTGCGTCCTTATCTTATCGACGCTGTAGAGCGCGGAATCAGGAAAGCGGAGGAACCGCGCGTGGTCGAAGACCAAGAGCTGGCGCAAGCAGCAGTAGAGCAGGCCGCGTAGGCTGGGCGGGTTCATGGATGTTTATTGGCTGGAACAAACTCTAGGCGATCTGCCAGCACATGATGACTGGCTAAACGAGCACGAAGCGATTCGTCTCAAAAGCATGCGGATTCCCAAACGTCACAATGACTGGCGTCTGGGGCGCTGGACGGCAAAACAAGTTGTAGCCAAATATCTTGGCCTCCCCGACGAGAATCCCTCACTCAGGCACATCGAGATACGGTCTGCGCCGTCTGGTGCACCAGAAGTATTTATTCAAAATCGACATGCGCCTATTTCCATTTCCCTAACCCATCGAGACGGAACCGCGGTGTGCGCTCTGGCGGAAAATTCGCTGGCTCTTGGATGTGATTTGGAGGTGATTGAGCCACACAGCGCGGCGTTTGTTGCTGACTATTTCACGGACGGCGAGCGATCGATTCTCTCCGAAACTGCGGACCGTGATTTATTTTCATCCTTGCTCTGGAGCGCGAAAGAAAGCACTCTCAAGGCACTAAGGACAGGTTTACGGCTGGACACTCGATGCGTAGAGGTGGAGTTCGAGTGTCCGCCTTTCGGGCGAGGCGCATGGGGTTGGCTGCAAGTTCGGCATACCTCAGGACAAATGTTTGAGGGATGGTGGCAGCGAACTGGAAACTTGATAACGACGCTGGTTGCCAACCCGGCGCCGAGCTTGCCAATTGCGTTGCACTGCCGGTCCGAGGCACTATCGGTTAGGCCTGTCGTTGGCTAGCATCTGCACCAGTTCGCGTTTATAACCCAGAGCGATCAGAATGTCTTCCAAGGAAATCTGTAGGCGTTCCGCTTGGCGCAGTCCACTGACAGAAATCTGCTGGGTGGTCATCAGAGTAGATCGAGTTTCGCAAAGCGTCCGCATGGCGCCATGGGGTCGTAAACGGCCTTGAGATCGCCCAATTCTCCGATTTTCCTGTCTTTTCATTGCTCAATCCAGCTGAGACCAGAGTAGCGCATCTCCGGTCTAGGTGAAGATCAAAATATCAATAAGGATGATTCGAGAATGTGATGGCAGAGTCGAATCACCGTCACTTCTCAAGCTGTGGAGGCGGTTGGAAGCAGACGATTGAGAATGGCTTGCTCACATTGCAGCCACAAACGACCGGTGTAGAGGAACGCACTGCACTGCAGAGTGATCCAGTCGCGCGTTGCCAGAGGAGAGCGGAAAGCGGCGCGATCCGTAATCCAGCGCTGCGCGATGTGACGGGCGAGCGTGAAACCCATCCCCGTATCGGATCCGGAAATATCGTTCAGAATCCCGTCAAGCGTGAACATCACTTTCGAGAGCATGACGAGCGGCCCGGGAAATTTGATCCCTTTCAGCGCAACCCTTTCCAGCAGCTTCATGGTATCCGCGCCGCTGGGAAATTTGTTTACAGGCAGTTCGTCAATAAAGGTTGCAACCAGTTCGCGAACCGCCGAGGCATGGGTCGAACGCACCGTCACGTGGTGTTGACTGAGAGCCAGAATTTCATTGCTGACGCCAACCGCGTCGCGAAGGCTCAACATCAGGAATAATAGGGCCAGGTGCCTGCGCTGATCGCGGCTGAGGTGCTCCCGTAAAGCCCAATCGATGATGGTTAACGTGCCGGATCGATTGTCATAAAGTAAATTGCCGGCGTGAGGATCTCCATGGAAAATCGCATCGTCCTGCGCAGACAAAAGTGGCACGGCAATAAGAGACTCGACAAGTTGTTCCACAATCCTCCTCCGCCGGGCTGCGGGTAATCGAACAGCTGCATTCGTGACCTTGATCCCCCGCTCTTCCGTCAATGCCGTGATGGTTGCAGTTGAAAGGGGCTTGATTAGGTGGGGCACGCGGACGTCGGGAATCGAACGATACAAGTTTGCGGCTTCGATTAAAGTCTTCTGTTCACGAGGGAAGTTCACCTCGTGCTGCAGGAGGCGACGGACTTTTTTGAAAGTATCGGGAATCAAATGGCGCGGAAATCCGTAGCGGTGATGACGATCTCCAAAGTGTTGCGCCAATGCCTGCAGGAAGTCCATGTCTTCAGCAAAATATTCCGGGATGTGGGGTTTCAGAACTTTGAAGACGCCGCGTTCACGTTTGCGGCTGTCTGGGTTGCGCCAGGTGAAACGAACCACTGCGCTGACACTGGCTTCTGAGAGTATGGTGGACGCAACCTCGACCTCATAGGTTTTAAGCCGCTCTCCCAACTCTCGCTCGATTATGGCGCGAATCTCCTGCGGCTGAACATCTCGAATTCCATTTTCAAGGCGAGCAAGGGCATTGCGCAAGGCCGGACGGAGGTGCTGATTACGCGCGATCACTTGTCCAAGTTTCTGCAGTCCGGGTACTTTCGCAATCAGTCGCAGTAGGCGACTTTCGGGCGAGGTATTTGGCGGGAGTTCGAGTTGCTCGAGAAGTTTTGGGGCAAGCCGTGACGGAGAAATCCGCGAAACGACAAAGATCATGCAGTCGCGAACCGGCGCGCGCCATCTGATGTACGAGAGCGGAACCAGCTTTTCAACGGGAACGATCTCATCGACAATCCACCGCGCCATCGCATCACGTAACGACTTACCTGTTGGGCTGTTCAGCACAGCTTCAATGGCGCTGACTTGCTCTGCGGGAGATGCAGTTTGAGGCAAGAAATTGCGCAGGGCGGAACGCAGCTGATCCGGCGAAAATTGGGGAAAACCAGATGCAGTGACGGGGGAAGCATCCATAGCCCTAGGATAGGGGAGCGAGGCTCATCTGGCAGTGATAATAGTCACTTGGTGAGGTTTCAGGGCAAGCTTTTCGGTTGGAGCGGCACATCGTGGTCGATAGGTTACCGCTTCCGCTCTGGCTCGCCCAGGATCCTCCAGGCGCAAAAAGTCGTAGTGATAGGTGAAACTGCGCCTGTGCTTTATTTAAGGCTCTTGACGTATTCGGCGACCGCTTTGGCATCGTCGGCGCTGAGGCCGTTCACGGGTTTCTTATGTGGCGCCTTCTTCGCATCGTTACCTTTTGTGAGTACATCGGCAATCTGGTCGGCGCTGAGGCTTGTACCCTTTAGCGCCGGACCAACTTTGCCCTGACCTTCGGCGCCATGGCAGGCGGCGCATTTGGCTTTGTAGGTTGCGGCACCGTCGTCAGCGAAAGCACGTTGTGGAAGGGAAAAGCACGGAACCATGGCGACTGCAATAAGTGAAATTTGCAATTTGCTAAACCTCATGGGCAAGCGCTCCTTCGATTTGAAATGAAACGGCAGAATCCAGGTCCCCGACGAATGATCCTGTTTATTGTGCTCTCACGCACGCCAATTTGTCACTATTGATGTCTGAAGAGGCAATACTGAGCGCGGTATTGATGCTTGATAGATGAGCGAGGGATAAAGGGCGGAACGCCAGAAAAACAGATTCCTCGTTGCTGTTCCTCGGAATGACAAGGAATGTAACTCCGAACGTTCTCCTACACCGGGGAATGGTGCCCCTGAACAATCATTTCCTCCGCAATCCGCCGGGCTTCGGGCAATGTAGTGGCCGCTTTGCGGTCAATCTCCGACGGCAGGTCGCGCTGAATTTTTGCCAGCTCGGCATCGAACACGCGCGTCACCAGTTCCGGCGTGTGGTCGATTGGCTTGCCATCATCACCAAGAACCTGCACCTTGTGCCGCATGCGTTGAGCAATCATCAGGCGATAAATGCGGTCAGTCGCCAGGTCTTCCATGTAGCCATCGAGCAGGCTGGCTCCTTTGCCATTCAGCACGCCATTGCGATAGCGAATGACAGTACGTGCCGCAGCACGCGTACCTGCCAAGGTGGTCTTGCCTACTCCTTTCGGCACGGGGCGCAGATCGAGGTGCACGCTGGATAGTTTCGGCCTTTTTGAAATTTGATTTGGATATGGGAACTGCGCTACGGCAATTTCGTTTTGATCGGGATGGCCGGTCCAGGCGCCATCCATAAGGCAGTCCGCCTCGTTCTTCTTATCTTCTTTGAGAACTTTGAGTGCCCGCGCGTTCAGCTCAGGATCGATGCGGCTGGGATAGAGCGCGGTCATACCGCCAA
>Ga0187779_10002793_pt1 | contig 10625 bp, 10 predicted proteins | sample 1015_Q2_SP10_10__FD_132435 | JGI IMG/M metagenome (GOLD analysis project Ga0187779, IMG submission 132435) | Tropical peat soil microbial communities from peatlands in Department of Meta, Colombia - 1015_Q2_SP10_10_MG | ecosystem: Environmental > Terrestrial > Soil > Wetlands > Peat | place...
GGACGAAACGCAGCTCACCCTTGACGACGGCACGGCGCAAGCCACGGTACGCCTCCCCGCAGAGGCGGCCGCATCGCCCACGATGGCGGCGGGCACGGCCGTGACCCTGGTCGCGCGGGTCGCGGTGGCGAGCGGCGGCGGGGTGGAGCTGGAGCTGCGGGCCATGGCCGACCTCGCCGTGGCGGGCGATCCGGACGCCGCGCAGCCGCCTGCCGCCGACCCTGCGGCCACGCCGACCCTGCCCGCGGGGGAGGCCGCTCAGGACGGCGCCGCCACCCTGGCCGTCCAGCCCGCCATGTCCGCCGGGGTGGACGCCGCTGCCCTCGTGGCCGCCGCCGCGCTGCTCCTGCTCTTCGCCAGGGCGGCGTGGCGGTCGCCCCGGCGAGTCGCTCGGGGCACGCGACGCCGCATCCGGGACCGTCTCCGGGCCATCGCCCCTATCGCCGCCGGGGAGCCGCCAGGCGCCCCACCGGTGTCATGAGCGGCGCCGAGCGCGCTCGGGGGCGGCCGCCGTTCGCTTGACGCTCGTGCGGAGGCCGCTTTATCCTCGCCACGGCCCGCCTCCGGGCCGAGCACGAGTGAGGGACGGCCTTGCCGAACGCGGACCCCCGCGTCGCGCTCCCGGACACTGACCGCCAGTACCACATCGGCCTCGCTCCAGGCGAGTTGGCCGAGTACATCCTCCTCCCCGGTGACCCCGAGCGGGTCGAACGGATCGCCACCCGCCTCGAGCGGGTGGAGTTCCACCGCCAGCACCGCGAGTTCGCCTCGGTCACTGGCCGATCTCGGGGCCGCCGCGTGTCCGTCGTGTCGACCGGCATCGGGGCCGACAACATGGAGATCGTGATGGCCGAGATCCTGGCCATCACAGAGCGGCCCACCCTCGTCCGCGTCGGCTCGTGCGGCGTCCTGCAGGAACACATCGCGCTCGGCGACCTCGTCATCAGCAAGGGCGCCGTCCGGCTGGAGGCGACGACGGCTTACTTCGTCGGGGACGGCTATCCGGCGGTGGCCGACTACGCCGCCGTGGCAGCCCTCGTCGAAGCGGCGGCCCGCCTGGGCCACACCGCTCACGTCGGCATCACGGCCACGGCCCCCGGCTTCTTCGGCCCCCAGGGCCGACCCGTCGCCCGGTTGCCGATCCGCTTCCCGGACCTGGCGGCCGACATGGCGCGCCAGGGTGTGTTGAACTTCGAGATGGAAGCGTCGGCGCTCCTCGTGCTGGCCGGCCTCGCCGGTTGCCGGGCCGGGGTAGTCTGCGCGGCGTACGCACAGCGCACCACTGGACGCTTCGTCCAGGGCGCTGCCCAGGAGCAGGCCGAAGCGGCCTGTATCGAGACCGGCCTGGAGGCACTGGGCATCCTGGCCGAGATGGACGAGGCGACGCGTGCGGCCGGTGCGGCCGCATGGCGACCGTCACTATGGGCGCCAGCCATGGCGTCCTGAAGATCCCGCGACACGGCGGAGCCGGGCAGACGCTCCGGACCGCCACCCGACACCCCGGCGTGAGCCGGAAAGGAGGAGATGGGATGGCCGAGGCCTACTGCGTCAAGTGCAAGGCCAAGCGCGAAGTCAAGAACGCCCAGCACATCACCATGAAGAACGGCAAGCCCGCGCTTCAGGGGACCTGCCCGGTGTGCGGTACCAAGGTCTTCAAGATCGGCGGCTGAGCACTCGCCAAGAAGCCTCTTGAACGGGACCCCGGCCACGCGGCCGGGGTCCCGTTCGTTCAGGCCGCGGCAGGCGCCCCGGGGCTGCCCGGATCGGTCGGCAGGGGCGCGGATGGTACGATCGGGCCGACATGATGGTCGAGGCGGCGTGGCCGCAGGCGGTGGCCCCAGCGCGCCCGGATCGGCCATCCGAAACGACGGCGGTCCTGGCGCTCGATCTGGGAGCCAGCCGCATCCGCGTTGCGGTCGTGGCAGCCGACGGGACGGTCCTGGCTCGTCAGACGTGTCCCACCCCGGTGCTCGCCGGCCCGTCCGCGGTGGTCGACGCCTGCGTCGCGGCGCTGGCGTCCGTCCGTCGTGACCCGGCGGTCGTGGCGAGGCCGCTCGGGGGCCTCGGTGTATCGGCCCCCGGGCCGCTCGACGCGGCCAGCGGGACGCTCCTCGAGCCGCCCAACCTGGGCCCTGCGTTCCACGACCTCCACCTCGGCGACGCCCTGGCCCGGGCGACCGGCCTCGACGTCGTCATGGAGCGCGACACCAACGTGGCCGCGCTCGCCGAGCGGGCCTTCGGCAGCGCCCGGGGCGAGGACGATTTCCTCTACCTGACCGTGTCCACGGGCATCGGCGGAGCGATCGTGGCCGGGGGTCGCCTCTTCGGCGGACCGGACGGTCTCGCCGGTGAGCTGGGCCACGTCCTGGTCGAGCTCGACGGGCCCCTCTGCGGCTGCGGGGCGCGCGGTCACCTGGAGGCCGTCTCATCCGGCAGCGGCATCGCCGCCCGGGCACGGGAGCGGATCGCAGCCGGCGACGCCCCCGGCCTGATCTCGATCGCGGCCCGCCGGGAGCGGTCGCCGGGGATGCCGGAGGAGATCGACGCGCGCCTGGTGGCGCAGGCCGAGGAGGCCGGGGACCCGGCGGCGGCCGACATCATGGGCCGCGCCAGACGTGGCTTCGCCGCTGCCCTCGTCGGCCTGGTGGACGTCTTCACGCCCCATCTCGTGGTCATCGGTGGCGGCCTCGCCCGGGCCCAGGGTGAACGCTGGCTGGCGCCGGCCAGGGAGGCCGTCGCCGCTCTCGCCTTCCGCGTCGTGGCCGGCCGGACCCGCATCGTGGCAGCCGCCCTCGGAGACGACGTAGGCCTGGCCGGGGCCGTGCCGCTGCTGGCGTTGCGGCCGAACAGCCCCTCATGAGATGACCGATGACGCTTTTCCGGCTTCCCGCGCCACCCCACACTCGAGTCGCTCCCATCCCCCAGGAGGTTCTACCGCGATGACCATCCGAGTCGGCATCAACGGCTTCGGCCGCATCGGCCGCCAGACGCTCAAGGCCCTCATCGAGCGCGTCCCCGAGGCTGAGGTCATAGCCGTCAACGATCTCGTCGATACGGCCACCAACGCGCTGCTCTTCAAGCACGACTCCACGTATGGCGCGTTCAGCGGCGAGGTCAGCCACACGGATGACGCGCTGCTCGTGGACGGCCATCGCATCCAGTCCCTGCAGGTCAAGGAGCCGGCCGAGCTGCCGTGGGCCGACCTGGGCGTGCAGATCGTGGTCGAGTCGACCGGCAAGTTCACCGACGCCACGAAGGCCGCGGCCCACCTCACCGCCGGGGCCCGCAAGGTGATCATCAGCGCGCCGGCGAGCCACGAGGACGTGACGATCGTGCTGGGCGTCAACGAGGCGACCTACGACCCGGCCAGGCACCACGTGATCAGCAACGCCAGCTGCACCACCAACTGCCTTGCGCCGACGGTCAAGGTGGTCCACGACGCCTACACCATCAAGCGCGGCCTGATGAACACGATCCACTCGTACACCAACGACCAGCGCATCCTGGACGTGGTGCACAAGGATCCGCGGCGCGCCCGGGCGGCCGCCCTCAACATCATCCCCACCACGACCGGCGCGGCCCGCGCCCTGTCGCTCGTCATCCCCGACCTGAAGGGCAAGTTCGACGGCTTCAGCCTGCGCGTCCCGACGCCCACGGTGAGCGTCGTGGACTTCACCGCCGAGCTGGAGCGGCCGACGAGCGTAGAGGCCCTCAACGAGGCCTTCCGCGCGGCGGCGGCCGGACCGCTGGCCGGCATCCTGGGCGTCAGCGACGAGCCGCTCGTCTCGAGCGACTTCCGCGGCGATGCCCGCTCGTCGATCGTCGACAGTGCTTGCACCATGGTCATGGGCGGCGACTTCGTGAAGGTCATCGCCTGGTACGACAACGAATGGGGCTACAGCTGTCGCGTCGCGGACCTCGTCCGCTTCGTCGGCGCGCGTTTCTGACCGCGGCCATGGACAAGCTCACCATCCGTGACCTCGACGCGTCCGGCAAACGCGTCTTCGTCCGCGTCGACTTCAACGTGCCCCTGGCCGACGGCAAGGTCACCGATGACACCCGCATCCGGGCCGCCTTGCCGACGATCCGGGCCCTCCGCGAACAGGGTGCCATCGTCATCCTGGCCAGTCACCTGGGCCGTCCCAACGGGAAGGTCAACGACAGCTTCCGCCTGCGCCCGGCGGCCGAGCGGCTGAGCACGCTCCTCGGGGTCCACGTGCCGGTCACGGGCGACGCGCTCGGCGTGGGCACGGTCGATGCCATCGCCCGGCTCAAGCCGGGCCAGGTGATCATGCTGGAGAACCTCCGCTTCCACGCCGAGGAGGAGGCCAACGACCCCGGCTTCGCCAAGGCCCTGGCGAGCTACGCCGACGTGTACGTCAACGACGCGTTCGGGACTGCCCACCGGGCCCATGCCTCGACGGTCGGCGTGGCCAGGCTGCTGCCGGCCTACGCCGGGCTGCTCATGGAGCGTGAGATCAGCGCCCTTTCGGCGCTGCTGGAGGACCCTGCCAAGCCGTTCGCGGCCGTCATCGGGGGCGCCAAGGTCTCCGACAAGCTGGGGGTGCTGGAGCACCTCATGGGCCTCGTCGACACCTTCGTCGTCGGCGGGGGCATGGCCAACACGTTCCTGGTGGCACAGGGCTACACGGTCGGCAAGAGCCTCCTCGAGCGCGACCGCGTGGAGGGGGCGGCCAAGCTCCTCGCCGACGCCGCCGCGCGCGGCGTGAAGGTCGTCCTGCCGGTCGACGTCGTGGTGGCCAAGGAGGTCACCCGCGGCGCCGAGCACAAGGTCGTCTCCGCCGAGCGCATCCCCAACTCGTGGTCCGCGGTGGATGTCGGACCGGCCAGCCGCGTCGCGTTCGAGGCGGCGCTGGACGATGCGAAGACGATCCTGTGGAACGGCCCGCTGGGCGTCTTCGAGGTGCCGACCTTCGGCGACGGCACGCGGGCCATGGCCCGCTACCTGGCCAAGCGCGCCGATGGCGGGACCACGGTCGTGGTCGGCGGCGGCGACTCGGTCGCCGCGGTCGAGCAGCTCGGCCTGGCCTCCCACATGACCCACATCTCCACCGGCGGCGGCGCGACGCTCGAGTTCCTCGAGGGTCGTGACCTCCCCGGCATCGCCGCACTGCAGGACCGCCCAGCATGAAGACGCAGATCGAGACCATCGACGCCCGCGAGATCCTCGACTCGCGGGGCGATCCGACCATCGAGGTCGAGGTGACGCTGGAGGGTGGCGCGATGGGCCGCGCCGGCGTGCCGTCCGGTGCGTCGACCGGGGCGCACGAGGCGGTCGAGCTGCGCGATGGCGAGAGGGGCCGCTATGCCGGCAAGGGTGTCCGGCGCGCCGTGGCCAACGTCTTCGAGACGATCGGCCCGGCCCTGCTCGGCGCGGATGCCGCCGACCAGGCGGCGATCGACGATACGCTCCAGGCGCTGGACGGCACACCCAACAAGGCCGCCCTGGGGGCGAACGCGATCCTGGGCGTCTCACTGGCCTGCGCCCATGCGGCAGCCCGTGCGTACGGCCTGCCGCTCTACCGCTACCTGGGGGGCGCCCGGGCCAACCTGTTGCCCGTGCCCATGTTCAACATCCTCAACGGCGGGCGCCACGCGGCGGACTCGACCGACTTCCAGGAGTTCATGGTCCTGCCCGTCGGCGCCCCCGACTTCAGCGAGGCGCTGCGGGCCGGCAGCGAGGTCTTCCACGCCCTGCGCACCGTGCTGCGGGAGGGGGGCTACGCCACGGGCCAGGGTGACGAGGGTGGCTTCGCCCCGTCGCTGCCGTCCAACCAGGCAGCCATCGAGGTGATCCTGAAAGCCATCGAGCGCGCCGGATACAGGCCCGGCGATCAGGTCGCCATCGCCCTGGACCCGGCCGTCTCCGAGATCCTGGACGCCGACGTCCCCGCGACGGCCGACGGGCAGCTGACCTACCGCCTGGCCAAGGAAGGGCGGACCCTCCTGACCGACGAGCTGATCGACTTCTGGGCCGACTGGCTGGCCCGCTACCCCATCGTCTCGCTGGAGGACGGCCTGGCGGAGGACGACTGGGCCGGCTGGGCGAAGCTCACCAAGCGGCTCGGGCACCGGGTCCAGCTGGTGGGCGACGACATCTTCGTGACCAACCCCGAGCGCATCGCCCGCGGCATCGGGGAGCGGTCGGCCAACGCCGTGCTCATCAAGCTCAACCAGATCGGTACCGTGACCGAGACACTGGCGGCCATCGACATGGCCCACGCGGCCGGATGGGCGGCCGTCGTCAGCCACCGCTCGGGCGAGACGGAGGACACCTCCATCGCCGACCTCGTCGTGGCGACCGGAGCCGGCCAGATCAAGACGGGGGCGCCGTCACGCTCGGAGCGGGTGGCCAAGTACAACCAGCTCCTGCGGATCGAGGAGCAGCTGGGCGTGGGCGCCCGCTTCGCCGGAGCGGGGGCGCTGGCCCACCAGCGCTCGTGACACGCGTCCTTGACCGGGGCGCCATCTTCGCCGGCTGGGTCGGGCTGGGCATGGCGGTCACGATCGCCATCAGCTTCGAGCTGATCATCGCGGTCCAGGCCCTGGTCTTCCTGGCCGCTATCCCGGCCGGGCTGCTCATCGGCTTCTACGCCGCGGCGCGCTCCGAGCGACGGCGGCCACTGTGGCGGGCCCTGGTGGACGGGGCGTATGCCGGGCTCGTCACGGCCGTCTCGCTCGCCGTCGTGTACGCGGCCATCCGCCTGCTCTTCGTCTTCGCCGACTCCGGCTACCCCACGTACAACAACACCGGGGCGCTGGGTGAGCCGGTCGGGCCGACCTGCGCGGCCGGACCGGGCTGCGCCTACCAGCGCTACCTGGACCAGGCTTCGACCGACCCGACCTTCGCCGCCGCGCTGGCCCAGGCCGGCGTGACCGACACCGCCTCGTTCCAGGCGTTCGTCCTGCGCGACCAGCTCGACGGCGGCCTCGTGCTCGTGGCGATGGTCGTGGGTGGCTCGCTCGTCGGCGGCCTGTTCTATGCGGCGGCGGGTCCGGCCAAGCGCCCGGAGCCGACACCCGCGGGCTGACGCTTCCGAGCGCTGCGCAGGCGGGGCGACTGAGGCGGCTGCGGCGGACGACATCCTCTCGGGCACCAGCCGTGATGGTGGTGCGCGCGTCGGCGCCACGGGCGGCCCAGGGCCGCCGGGCCGGCCACGTTCAGGGGCGACTGCGGATGGGGCTCAGGAGGTCCGCGACGGCCTCGATCGGCACATGGCACCACACGGGCTGGTGGCGCGGAGGATCGGTGGCGCTGGGCATCGGTCCGGCGGTCGGGCCCGCCGGCGGGCGCTACTTGGTCGGCTTGGCCTTGGCGGCCGGCTTCGCCTTCGCCGCGGCCGGCTTCGCCTGCGCAGCCGGCTTGGCGGCCGGCTTGGCCGCCGGCTTGGCAGCGGCCTTCGTGGGTACCTTGGCGACGGGCGCCTTCGCGGCCGGTTTCGTCGCCGCCTTGGCGGCGGGCTTGGCGGCGGCCTTCGTGGCCGGTGCCTTCTTCGGGGCTGCCTTCGCCGGCGCGGCCTTGGTCGTGGTGGCGGCGGACGCGGCCGCGGGTTCTTGCGCCGACTCGGCGCGGGTCGAGCGGGACAGGGCGGCGCGCGCCTTGCCGGCGGCCGTCTGCTCACCCTTGGCCTTGGCTGCCTTGGAGGCCGCGACGCGAGCCTTGGCCGCCTTCGCCGCGGCGGCCTTGCCGGTCGAGCGGCCGGCCTTGGCGGCGCCGACGATGGCTTCACCACCGAGCGCAGAGTTGACCTTCAGGGCCAGCCGACTCTTACGTCGTGCCGCCGCGTTGGGGTGGATCGCCCCGGACTTGGCCGCCCGGTCCAGCGCCGATACGGCTGCCACGAGTGCCGCCTGGGCCTCGGCTGCATCGCCGGTCTGGGCCACCGCGACCGCCTTCGTGACGAGCGTCTTCGTGCGTGAGCGGTGGGGCCGGTTGACGGCCTGCTTGCGCTCGTCCTGCCGGACGCGCTTCATGGCCTGCGGCGTGCGGGCGCCGCGCCAGGTGCGGGAGGAGTGGGCCAAGGTCGAACGGTCCTCGGGTTACGGGCGGTGATGGACGCGCGAAGGGCCTGCGGCCGGGCGCGACGGCAGATGGTAGCACGCACCGCAGCCGGGGCGGCGCTGGCCGACCCCGCGCTACCATCGAGGCTCCCAAGCAGCCCTGGAGGCCTCGCCGTGCAGATCCGCCGCGTCTCGTTCGTCGGCCTGCGGACTGACCGTCACGACGCCATGACCACCTTCATCGGCGGCGTGCTCGGGCTGCCGGCCGGCCACCGGGAGGATGACTGGGCGGTCTTCCGGCTGCCGTCGGGGAACCGCGACTTCGTGGAGGTCTTCCGCACCGGTGGCGGCTACGACGAGCGACTGCTGCCGGCCGAAGCGGGACCGCTCACGGTCGCTTTCGATGTCGATGACCTCGATGCGGCCCGGGCGGAGCTCGTGGCCGCCGGTATCGAGCTCGTCGGTGACATCGTCTGGGCGGCCGAGGCCTTCGCCGAGCCGCGGTACGAGGGCTTCGGCTGGCTCTACTTCCGGGCACCGGACGGGACCGTCCTGTGCCTCCAGCAGGACCATGCCCCTTGAGCGAGTCGATCCCCCAGGACCGCCTGCGCAACTTCTCCATCATCGCCCACGTCGACCACGGCAAGTCGACCCTCGCGGACCGGCTGCTGGAGCTGACGCACACGCTCGAGCCGCGCCAGATGACGAGCCAGGTCCTGGACTCGATGGACCTGGAGCGCGAGCACGGCATCACCATCAAGGCCCGGGCCGTCCGCCTGGAGTACACCGCCCGGGACGGGCTGCTGTACGGCCTGGACCTCATCGACACGCCCGGCCACGTCGACTTCACGTACGAGGTCAGCCGCAGCCTGCAGGCCTGCGAGGGCGCCATCCTGGTCGTCGACGCGGCCCAGGGCATCGAGGCCCAGACACTGGCCAACGTCCACCTGGCGCTGGCCCAGGGGCTCACGCTCATCCCGGTCATCAACAAGATCGACCTGCCCTCGGCCCAGCCGGACGTCGTGATCGAGGAGCTGGAGAACGTCCTGGCCATCCCGCGCGAGGAGGTGCTGCTGGCGTCGGCCAAGGACGGCACCGGGGTGCCGGAGATCCTGGAGGCGATCGTCAGCCGCATCCCTCCACCCCGCGGCGACCCGGCGGCGCCGCTGCAGGCGCTCATCTTCGATTCGCACTACGACGCCTACAAGGGCGTGGTGGCGTACGTCCGCCTGGCCGCGGGTCACCTGGCGACCCATGCGCCGATCCGCCTGATGGCCTCGGGGGCGGAGGCGGAGGCGCTCGAGCTGGGCTTCTTCCGGCCGCAGGCCGTGCCCGTGCCCGGTCTCTCGGCCGGCGAGGTGGGCTACGTGGCGACCGGCCTCAAGAGCGTGCGGGACTGCCAGGTCGGCGACACGCTCACGTCGGCCGATCGACCGGCGGCCCTCCCGCTGCCCGGCTACAAGGCCGCCCTGCCGCTGGTCTTCGCCGGCCTCTACCCCATCGAGGGGCCGGACTACCCGGCCCTGCGCGACGCGCTGGAGAAGCTGCACCTCAACGATGCCTCGCTGGTCTACGAGCCGGAGACCTCGGTGGCCCTGGGATTCGGCTTCCGATGCGGCTTCCTGGGCCTCCTGCACATGGAGATCGCCCAGGAACGCCTGGAGCGGGAGTTCGGGCTGCAGCTCATCGCCTCCGCGCCGTCGGTGGCCTACCAGGTGACCCTCACGCACGGCCGCGGCGAGCGCAAGGTCGACAACCCCGCCGACCTGCCGGAAGCGGGCGAGATCGAGGCCATCAGCGAGCCGTGGGTGCGTGTCACCGTGATCACCCCGAGCGCGTACATCGGGGCCCTGATGGAGCTCGCCACGAACCGCCGCGGCACCTTCGAGACGATGGAGTACCTGGACCCGACCCGCGTCCAGCTGGCCTTCCAGCTGCCCCTGGCAGAGGTCATCGTGGACTTCTTCGACCAGCTCAAGAGCCGTTCGCAAGGGTACGCCAGCATGGACTACGAGGAGATCGGCTACCGACCCGCCCGCCTCGCCCGCCTGGACATCCTGGTCAATGGCGAGCCGGTCGATGCGCTGTCGCTGATCGTCCATCGCGACCGTGCGACCCAGGTCGGGCGGCGCCTCGTGGACACCCTCCGCGAGCTCATCCCGCGCCAGATGTTCGAGGTGCCCATCCAGGCGGCGATGGGCTCCACGGTCATCGCCCGCGAGACGGTGCGGGCGATGCGCAAGAACGTCCTGGCCAAGTGCTACGGTGGCGACATCACGCGCAAGCGCAAGCTGCTGGAGAAGCAGAAGGCAGGCAAGCAGCGCATGAAGCGGGTCGGCAGCGTGGAGATCCCCCAGGAGGCATTCCTGGCGGTGTTGCGCACCGACGAGGTGGCGTGAGCGTGGAGAACGATCTCCGCGTGCTCATCGTGGTGGCCTTCACCGGGCTGCTGGTCATCCTGCGTCTGGACGCGGCCCGCTTCGGCGCCGCCGAGTACGACGACCAGGCCGCAGGTGGTGGCTGGCGGGCCGGGGCGAGCCGCCTGGCCTGGTACGCGGTCGGCCTGGCCATCGCAGCGGGCATCTTCGTGGTCCACCCGACCC
>Ga0187779_10002794_pt1 | contig 10624 bp, 10 predicted proteins | sample 1015_Q2_SP10_10__FD_132435 | JGI IMG/M metagenome (GOLD analysis project Ga0187779, IMG submission 132435) | Tropical peat soil microbial communities from peatlands in Department of Meta, Colombia - 1015_Q2_SP10_10_MG | ecosystem: Environmental > Terrestrial > Soil > Wetlands > Peat | place...
CATCGTCGGCAGCGAGCAGTTCATCGAGGAATAGCGCCATGGATTTCGCACGCCGGCAAAGAGATCCGACGCGGCACATGATCGGGATCGCGATGGTGATCCTGATTCACGTGCTGGTGATCTACGGGCTCGTGACGGGTCTCGCGCGCAAGGCAGTGGAGGTGATCAAGAAGCCGCTCAACGCGACGATCGTCGAGGAGATCAAGGCGCCGCCGCCGCCTCCGCCGCCGCCGAAGAAGATCGAGATGCCGAAGGTGCCGCCGCCGCCCATGCCGTACGTTCCGCCGCCGGACATTCCGGTGGTGACGCAGTCGCAGGAGCCGGTGATCGCGGCGATCACGCCGACGCCGCCGCCCGCACCGCCGCCGATCGCGCCGCCCGCGCCGCCACCGCCGCCGCCGGCGAAGCCGGCGGTCGTGAAGAATCCCGGAGTCGTCTCGAAGGCCGGGGAGCTCGAGTATCCGTCGGAGGCCAACCGCAAAGGGATCGAGGGCGTGGTCGTCGCGCACATCATGGTCGACGAGAAGGGCAATCCGACCGAAGTCAAAATCGTCGAGGCGAGGCCGCAGGGCATCGCGCGCTATTTCGAGCGGACCATGCGGGACACGTTCATGCAGTGGAAGTTCACGGCGACCGGAGAGAAGTACATCGGCGAGATCGAGGTCAACTGGAAATTGCAGTGATGGCACGCTGGGCCGGCGCTCCACGAGCGCTGCCCTGAATAACGGCCGCCCGAGGGCGGCCGTTTCGCTTGCAGACGATCGAGGCGGCGCTACTCTTCGCGCATCGCGTACACGAGGCTGCTCCAGGCGAGGGCGCCGAGCACCGCGAGCGCGATCGCGATCTGCGGCAGTCTCACCGGTTGCGCCGCCAGCGTGGCCACGAGGCCGCGGAAGACATCGTAGAAGAGACCCGGCAGCGCGGCCAGCACCGCACCCGCAAGAACGAGCCATAGAAGCGTGACCACGGGCCGGCGCCACGCGGGCAACGCCGCGGGCTGCGGAAGCCTTTCGAGCACCCGCGCGGTGAAACCGTCATCGGCGACGTACGTCGACGGCTCGAGAGCGTCGGCGCGCAACGCTTGCTCCAGCCAATCGCCGTTCGAACCCGCGTCCGAGACCATTCGCTTTAGCCCTCCGGGCCCCAACCTGCAAGGCGCGCCTTCAACTTCTGCTTGGCGCGCAGAATGTGCGTTTTCACCGTCCCGACCGGGCAACCCAGGACGTACGCGGCTTCTTCGTGCGACAGATCGTTATGGTAGCACTGCACGATGGCGGCCCGCTCGGCGTCGGACAGCACCGCCATCGCGCGCTCCAGGTCGAGCTTGAGGGCCGCGCTGCGGGCGACCGGCGTCGGCTCGTCCGGATCGCTTTGCGCGGCGTCGTCGACCTCGAAGTCCTCGGGGAGCGGAAGCTCTTTCATCTTGCGCGCATCGGCAAGAAAGGCGTTGTAGGCGATCCGGTAGAGCCACGTCGAGAATTTGGCCTCTTGGCGGAACGAGCGCAGATTGCGGTAGGCGAGCAGGAACGTCTCCTGAGCGAGATCGTCGGCCAGCGCATGATTGCCGCCGGTGAGCCTGCGCAAGGAAGCGCGGACGGCCGACTGGTAGCGCCGCACCAGTTCTCCGAATGCATGGCGATCGTCATGGACCAGGACGCGAGCGATGAGTTGCGCGTCGCTGATCGCGGCGGACGGCATGGGCGATCGGGCGCGAGCATCAGCTCCCGCTCATCCCGGGGCGGCCGGGGTCGCTTCCGGCGCCGCTGCGCTCGAGATGCCGGCCTTCGAGCCACCACAAGATCACGTAGCCTGCGCCGACGAAAAGCAGGACCAGGCCGACCCAGCTCGGCTCTCCGTTCGAGACCAGCCAGTAGAACGAGAAAGCCAGTCCCAGCGTCGACAGGATGATGCCTTTGCGCAGGTCCGACCACACCATGCGCTTGCGCATCGCCGTGGCCTGTTGATAGAGCGGCGCAGCGGCCGCAGGCGCGGTTCCGCTGGCGAGCGCGTCGGCCGCTTGCGCCGGCGGCACCACGCCCCGCTCGGCGAGCTTCAGCATGGCCTCGTTCTGAAGCCTGGCTTTGCGCAGCTTGTACCAGATGATGCCGACGAGAAGCACGACGGGCGTCAGAAAGATCGACCCGACCACGAGGAAGATGAGGCCGATGACCCACGGCATCTGCCGGGTGATGGTTTCGAAGTCTTCATCGTCGTCGAAGCGCAGGCTCGTCGGCCTGTGCGCTTTCTCGCTGCTTGCGGAACCTTGGGCCTTCGCTGCGCCCGTGTCGACCTGGATCGACGGCGGGAACGTCTTGATCCTGACGGTCGTGTCAGGCGCGGTCTCGGGATCGGCGGCGAGGGCGATCTGCCCGAAGAAACCGAGCGCAGCGCCGAGCACGACCGCCGCGGCCAGGCCCGCGACCGGCTTCCGCCACTGGCCCGGCACGCTCATCGCTTGCGGCATCTCGTTCTCCTTGGTCACCTTGAGGTGGGGATTCGCTCGCGCGCTTCGCGAGCGGCGTCGCGCGAGTGCTCGAACGTTAGATGGGCCGAATCTTCCCTGCGGATTCAACTTCATGGTACGTCCTTGGCTGCCGGGCGCCTTGGACGCGCATGCTATCATTGCCCACCCCGCGGCGCCGTGGGCTACAAGCGGGGCAAGCTGCCCATGATCCCCACTCTCTCGCGCTTCCTCGCCGCCGCGGTTCTGATGGCCCTGCTGCTTGCCGCGAGCGCGCAGGCGGCGGACGAGCCGGTAACCCTCAACTTCGTCAACGCCGACATCGAAGCCGTGGTGAAGGCGGTCGCGGAGATGACGGGCCGGAACTTCGTGATCGATCCGCGCGTCAAGGGCACGATCAATATCGTCTCGTCGCGTCCGGTGCCGGCGAGCCTCGTCTATCCGACGCTGCTATCGGCCCTGCGGCTGCAGGGTTTCGCCGCGATCGAGTCGGACGGCATCACCAAGATCGTGCCTGAAGCGGACGCCAAGCAGCACGGCTCGCCGGTGATCGCCGGGCCCGTCGCCGCGGCGGGCGACCGGCTCGTCACCGAGGTCTACGCGCTGAAGAATGAAAGCGCGTCTCAGCTCGTGAATGTCCTGCGACCGTTGATCACGCCGAACAACAGCATCGCCGCCGTCCCGACCGGAAACGCGCTGGTCATCACCGATTACGCCGACAACCTGAGGCGCATCGAGCGCATCATCGCCTCGCTCGACGTGCCTCCGGCGGGCGAGCCGATGGTCGTGCCGCTGCACAACGCCTCGGCCATCGACCTCGTGCAGATTCTCAACCGGCTGCTGACGGACACGGGCGGCGCGCCCAATGCGGCGCAGGACCCGCAGGCCCGCGTGTCGGTGGTGGCCGATCCGCGCTCGAACAGCATCCTGGTGCGGGCCGAGAGTCCGTCGCGTGCGGCGAGGACGCGCACGCTGATCGAGCAGCTCGACACGCCGGGACGAGCCGGCGGCAACATCTTCATCATCTATCTGAAGAACGCGGAAGCGGTGCGCGTGGCGCAGACGCTGCGGGCGCTGCTCTCCGGCGGGGGCGACGCGTCCGCGGGACAAAGCACGCCTTCGCTGGCGCCGCCGACCTCGCTCAACGTGAGCGCGCTCACCTCGCCGACAGCGCCCGCCGCGACTCCGATGACGCCGCCGCAGGTCAGCGCGTCGCTCGGCACTTCCGGCGGCGCGGCGGCGTTCAGCGCCGGCGGCGCGACGATTCAAGCCGACACCGCCAACAATGCGCTGATCGTGATGGCCCCCGAGCCGGTGTACAACAACATCCGGGCCGTGGTCGAGAAGCTCGACATTCGCCGGGCTCAGGTGTACGTCGAGGCGCTCATCGCCGAGGTGAGCGCGGATGTCGCCGGCGAATTCGGCATCCAGTGGAACATTCTCAATCCCAACACCTTCAAGAACAACTCGACCACCGGCGCCGGCGGCACGAATTTCGGCACGCGAGGTACGGGCACCAACATCTTCGACGCGCAGGCGAACCTCACTTCGCTCGGGCAGGGCCTCAATCTCGGCATCATTCGCGGCACGATCAACATTCCGGGCATCGGCACGATCACCAACCTCGCGCTCCTGGCGCGTGCGCTCGAGACCGATGCGAAGGCGAACATCCTGTCCACTCCGAACCTGCTGACGCTGGACAACGAGCAGGCCAAGATCATCGTCGCCGAGAACGTGCCGTTCATCACCGGCCAGTACGCGCAGACCGGCTCGACCTCGACCGTCACGCCGTTCCAGACCATCGAGCGCAAGGACGTCGGCTTGATCCTGACCGTCAAGCCGCAGATCACCGAAGGCGGCAGCATCCGGCTGGGCATCTACGAGGAAGTCTCGCGCGTGCAGGACACGACCAACCCGGCCGGCATCATCACCAACAAGCGCTCGCTCGAGTCCACCGTGCTCGTCGACGACGGCCAGATCGTCGTGCTCGGCGGGCTTATCCAGGACAGCTTCACCGACAACGCGAGCAAGATCCCGTACATGGGCGACATTCCGATCGCCGGCGCGCTCTTTCGCTACGATACGCGGGAGCGAACCAAGACCAATCTCATGGTGTTCCTGAAGCCCACGATCGTGCGCTCCGGCTCGGCCACGACGTCGGTCACCGCGGATCGGTACGACTACATCCTGGGCGAGCAGGAGCGCCTGAAGCCCGCCGATCGTCCGCTCTGGCCGCAACCCGAAGTGCCGCTCCTTCCGCCGCGTCCCCTGCTGCCGGCCGCGGGCACGAGCCCGCCGGCCGCGCCGCTCAAGACGCCTTAGCTCTCGATGGCCGACGCCGTTTCCGCCGCGCCTTCCGCGTCGAGCGCCGCGGCGTCCAGCGCCTCGACCCCGACGCAACGCATTCCGTACGCCTTCGCGCGCACGCACGGCGTGCTGGCCCTCGCCGACGATGGCGAGGGCGTCCTCGTGCTCGCGCGCAACGACGCATCCCTCGAAGGCATCGCCGAGCTGAAGCGCGTGCTGCAGCGGCCGCTCAAGACGACCGTGGTCAGCGCCGAGCGCTTCGCCGCCGAGCTCGCGAGCGCATACAACCGCGCCTCCCCGGTCGCGCAGATCACCGAGGACTTCTCGCGCGATACCGATCTCGCGCGGCTGCTCTCCGAGATTCCGAAGGCCGAGGATCTGCTCGGCCCCACGTCGGACGCGCCGGTGATCCGGATGATCAACGCGCTCCTCCTGCAGGCCCTGCGCGAGCGCGCATCCGACATCCACTTCGAGCCGTACGAAGCACGCTCGGTCGTGCGCTTCCGCGTCGACGGCGTGCTGACCGACGTGATCGAGCCGCCGCGCGGGCTGCACGCCGCGCTGGTGTCGCGACTGAAAGTGATGGCGAGCCTCGACATCGCCGAGAAGCGCCTCCCGCAGGATGGCCGCATGGCGCTCAAGCTCGGCGACAAGAGCGTAGACGTGCGGGTGTCGACGCTCCCCACCGGGTCGGGCGAACGCGTCGTGCTGCGGCTGCTCGACAAGGACGCGGCGCGGCTCGATCTTGCCGCGCTCGGCATGAGCGAGGCGACGCTCGGCGCGGTGGACCGGCTGATCCGCGAGCCGCACGGCATCGTGCTCGTCACCGGACCGACCGGCTCGGGGAAGACGACGACGCTCTACGCCGCGATGTCGCGTCTCGACCGCGGCACGCTCAACGTCATGACGGTCGAGGATCCGATCGAGTTCGCGCTGGACGGCGTCGGGCAGACGCAGGTCAACCCGAGGATCGATCTCTCCTTCGCGCGCGCGTTGCGCTCGATCCTGCGCCAGGATCCGGACATCATCATGATCGGCGAGATCCGCGACCTGGAAACGGCGCAGATCGCCGTCCAGGCGAGCCTCACCGGCCACCTCGTGCTGGCGACCCTGCACACCAACGACGCGATCAGCGCCGTGACGCGGCTCGCGGACATGGGCGTGGAGCCGTACCTGCTTTCCTCCAGCCTGCTGGGCGTGCTCGCGCAGCGGCTCGTGCGTTGCCTTTGCCGCGCCTGCCGCGAGTCTCATGCGCCGACGGACGGCGAGGCGGAAGTCCTCGCAGGCCTCGGGCTCTCCCGGTCCACGACGCTCTGTCACGGCGCGGGCTGCGGCGCCTGCGCGCGATCGGGCTATCGCGGCCGCACCGGCATCTACGAGCTCTTCCTGATCGACGACGAGGCGCGGCGGGCGATTCACGACCGCAGCGGCGAGCCGCAGTTGCGCGAGCTTGCCTTCCGCTCGGGATTGCGCACGCTCGCCCTGGACGGCGCGCGCTGGCTCACCGACGGGACGACGTCGCTTCCGGAGCTGCTGCGCGTCACCGGTGCCGCCGGCAACGGCAGTTGAGGCCTGCGCGATGGCCCGCGCTCCGCGATCGTTTCTGCTCGAGCAGCTTCGCGCCCAGGCCGACGCGGTCGCAACGAGGCGCGTACAGCAGCTCAAGATCTCGCGCGAAGTGGTCGACCGCATCGACCAGAAGATGCACGCCGTCTTCCAGTACTTCGACGAGGCGACCAAGCTGCTGCAGACGATCGCGCCGCCGATCGAGCGCACATTCGAGCTACCCGACATCGTGCGCTACGAGGGGCTGCATCTCGAAAAGGCGTCGGTGATGTTCCGCCAGCAGCGCGTGCTCGATCGCGACGTCTACGATTACGTCGTGGTCTACTACACCCTGCTCGGTCCGCCGCTGGCTCCGCTGAAGCTTCCGATCCGCCGCTCGCCCGAAGTCGAGCGCGCGCTGGTCTCCGCGCACATCGAATTCACCGCCGACACCGATTCCAGCCTGCACACGGGCGCTACCTTCAACGTGCTGCGCTTCAAGCCCGGACTGCGATGCGAAGTGCGCTTCGATCCCGACTTCGAGCACGGCCGCATCGTCGTGACGCTGCGCAACGTCGATCGCTTCGAGCCGGTCATCCTCGATTTCGAGACCAACGCGCTCGATACGCGCGCGCTGGACGACCTCGTGAATTTCATCCTCGCCAGGCCGAGCCAGTTTCTCCTTCGCGCACCGCTGCGCGGGTTCAAGCGCTGAGGACGCGGGAGACCATGCCGGCGTTCCGGTACGAGGCGGTCGACGCTGCCGGGCGTCCCCGGCGCGGGCTTCTCGACGCGGCATCGCCCCGCGCGGCGCGCGACGCGTTGCGCGGCGAAGGGCTCTTTCCGACCGCGGTCGACGCGATGTCGGGCTCCGCGCGCCCGCGAGCCGACGCGACTCGTCTCGCGCCTTCCGTGCTCGCGCTCACCACGCGCCAGCTCGCCACCTTGGTGATATCCGGCATGCCGCTCGATCAGGCGCTCGCCGCGGTGGCCGAGCAGGCCGATCATCCCGCCGCGGCGCGCGTGCTCGCCGCGATCCGCGAACAGGTGGCCGCCGGTGAGCCGCTGCCGAGCGCGCTGTCGCGCTTTCCGCGGACGTTCTCGCCGCTTTTTCGCGGGCTCGCCGCGGTCGGCGCGGAGAGCGGCCAGCTCGGAGCCGTGCTGGTGCGGCTCGCCGACTACCTCGAGGCGCGACAGGCGCTGCGGCAGAAATTCGTCGCGGCGCTCATCTATCCCGCGCTGGTGACGCTGATCGCGCTGGCGGTGATCGCCACGCTGCTCGTCTACGTGGTGCCGCAGATCGTCGCGGTCTACGAACAGAGCCGACAGACGCTCCCGTGGCTCACGCGAGCGCTGATCGCGACCAGCGATTTTGCGCGCGCCACGGGCTGGTACTGGCTCGCGCTCATCGCCGCCTTCGCGGTCGTCGCGGCGCTTCTGCTGCGCCGCGAGCGGTGGCGCGCGCGCTGGCAGCAGACGCTGCTCGCGCTTCCCGTCGTCGGCACGATCCTGCGCGGACTCGACACCGCGCGCTTCGCGAGCACGCTCGCGATCCTGATCGGCAGCGGCGCCCCGCTGCTGCGCGCGCTCGAGACCGCGGCGGGCGTCGTCTGGGCGCAGCCGATACGCGACGCGGCGCACGTCGCCGCCGCGCGGGTGCGCGAAGGCGTCTCGCTCGCGCGCGCGCTGGCGAGCCAGCGCGTGTTTCCGGCGTTGCTGACTCATCTCGTGGCCAACGGGGAAGCGAGCGGACAGCTTCCGGCGATGCTCGATCGCGCCGCGCGCGAACAGGACGCCGACGTCGAGCGGCGGCTCACCTGGATGGCCGCGCTGGTGCAGCCGGTGCTGATCGTGCTGATGGGCGCGATCGTGCTGGTGCTGGTCCTCGCGGTGATGTTGCCGATCGTGTCGATGAATCAGCTGATACGCTAGTCGACGTCGATCGGAGGGGCTTCCGAGCGCTTGCGCTCCTGCCGGCGAAGCGCCCATGCGACGTGCTCGCGCACGAGCGGCGATGGATCACCCGCGCGAGACTCGAGCGCGGCGACGATCTCCTCGCCGTAGTCCGCGTTGCCCAATCCGACCGCGATGTTGCGCAGCCACCGCTCGTACCCGATGCGCCGGATCGCGCTGCCCTGCAGGCGCGCCTCGAAGTCCTCGACCGTCCACGCGAAGAGCGAGGCGAGCTCCGCGTCGTCGAGCCCGTGCCGCACCGCGAAGTCCTCACCGCGGCTTGGCTGAGCGAACCTGTTCCACGGGCACGCGAGCTGGCAGTCGTCGCAGCCGTAGACACGGTTGCCGATCAGCGGACGAAGCGCTTCGGGAATGCTGCCGCGGAGCTCGATCGTGAGGTAGGAGATGCAGAGGCGCGCATCGAGCTCGTAGGGCGCGACGATCGCGCCGGTCGGACACGCATCGATGCAGGCGTGGCAGGTGCCGCAATGCTCGCTCGCCGGCCCGTCGACGGCAAGGGCGAGGTCGGTATAGATCTCGCCCAGAAAGAAGAACGACCCCGCTTCTCGCGTCAGGAGCAGCGTGTGCTTGCCGCGCCAGCCGAGCCCCGACTTGGCCGCAAGTGCGACTTCGAGCACGGGCGCGCTGTCCGTGAATACGCGGTGTCGAAAGTCACCGACCACATCGGTGATGCGATCGACCAGCCGCTGTAGCTTCCCGCGCAGCACCCGGTGGTAGTCGCGGCCGAGCGCGTAGCGGGAGAGGTACGCCTTGCGCGAGTCGCTCAAGACGGCAGCCGCATCGCGCGACAGCGGCGGAAGATAGTCGAGGCGGGCGCTGATGACTCGGATGGTTCCCGGAAAGAGCTCCGCGGGACGCGCGCGGCGCGCGCCATGGCGTGCCATATAATCCATGTCCCCGTGGCGCCCGGCGGCGAGCCACGCCAGAAGCCGGGTCTCTTCGAGCCCAAGCTCCGTATCGGCGATGCCGACCGCGGAGAATCCCAATTCGCGACCCCAGGTGCGGATGTCCCGGGCGAGCCGCTTGAGATCGGAAGGATGCCGCGATGGCGCGGAAGTCACGGTCAACCACGATGCGGAGCGGATCATTATAGGTGCGCTGCGGCGGTATCTTGCCGACGCCGAGGCGACTCTGCGCGCGGGCGCCGCGCTCGGGCCGCTGTGCGGCGGGATGGTCGTCACGCTCTCGGGCGAGCTCGGCTCCGGCAAGACGACGTTCGTCCGCGGCATGCTCCGCGCGTTGGGTTGGACCGGTCCCGTGAAAAGCCCGAGCTTCGCCTTGGTTGAGGATTATCGATTCTCGAGCCTATACTTTTATCATTTTGATTTCTATCGACTTGATGCCGAGAAAACGGCCTCGGAAGCATGGGACAGCCTCGGGCTTGCCGAATATTTCCGGCCCGGTGCGGTGGCCGTCATTGAATGGCCGGAGCGGGCGAGCGCACGGCTTCCTCCGGTCGATGTCGCGGTCTTCCTCGACCACGCCGAGCCCGGCCGGATGCTCGAGCTCCGCGCCCACACGATGGCGGGTGATGCATGTCTCCACCATCTCGCCGCGGCGATCCGATGAGCGCCCGGGCTGATCGATGAGGCCGCCGCGAAGCGCGAATTCGGTCCCCCGGCAGAAAGCGCAGCGGGGACCGCGGCGAGCGCGCGGCGACGTCGATGCCCGCATCGCGCTCGAGCGGCGGCGGATCTGCACGTGGCTTCTGTTGCCCGCCGCGCAATGGGTCTTTCCGGCCTCGCTGGGCGCGGCGCCCTCAGCCACTGCACGGCTCTGGCCGGCGCAGGAATATACGCGGCTCATCGTCGAATCGCCGTCCCCGGTCGCGTATCAGTTCATGGCGATGCGAAATCCCGAGCGGCTCGTCCTCGACCTCGATAACGTCGATCTCAACGCGGGCATCCTCGCGCTGCCGCTGCACGTCGACCCGGGCGATCCCTACATCGAGGCGATCCGCGTTTCGCAGATCCGTCCGGGGGCGGTGCGGGTCGTGCTCGATCTAAAGTCGCAGGTCAATCCGCAGCTCTTTGCCTTAAGCCCGGTCGGCGGCTACGGGCATCGCGTGGTCCTCGACCTCTACCCGCTGACGCCGCCCGATCCCCTCATGGCGTTGCTCGAAGAGAACCAGCGCTCCGAGCGCGCACGCGCTGCGGCCGGCGAGCCGCCGTCGAAATCGGCGCCCGAGAAGGCTTCGCCGAGCGAGCCCCCGCGAGGCGAGCGACGCGAACCGAAGCGAATGATCATCGTCGCGATCGATCCCGGTCACGGCGGCGAGGATCCTGGAGCGATCGGACCGCGCGGAACCTACGAGAAGCAGGTCGCGCTCAGCATCGC
>Ga0187779_10002795_pt1 | contig 10622 bp, 9 predicted proteins | sample 1015_Q2_SP10_10__FD_132435 | JGI IMG/M metagenome (GOLD analysis project Ga0187779, IMG submission 132435) | Tropical peat soil microbial communities from peatlands in Department of Meta, Colombia - 1015_Q2_SP10_10_MG | ecosystem: Environmental > Terrestrial > Soil > Wetlands > Peat | place...
CTGCCCGACGCCACCCGCTTCATCGACAGCGGCGCCGAGTTCGGGCATGACAACTACGAGGGAGCGAAGTGGTTCGGGCATGACCTCGCCGGCCATACGCTGGGCTTGATCGGCTACGGGCAGGTCGGCCACCGCGTGGCCCAGCGTGCCGTCGCCTTCGGCCTGCGGCTGCTGGTGTACGACCCGTACGTGGCACCCGAGGCGATCCGCTCCACGCACGTCGAGCCATGCGACCTGGGGCAGCTGCTGGCCGACTCCGACTTCGTCTCCCTGCACGCGCGCCTCACCCCGGACAGCCGTGACCTGCTGGGCGCCGCGGAGTTCGCCGCGATGCGCCCCGGCGCATACCTCATCAACACCGCCCGGCGCGAGCTGGTCGACGAGGCGGCCCTGGAGGCGGCCATGGCCGCCGGCCGCCTGGGCGGCCTGGCCCTGGATGTGGCCACGCCCTCGCCCGCCGTCGGCCGGCATCCCCTCCTGGCCTACCCCAATGTGGTGATCCTGCCGCACCTGGGCGGGTCGACTGCCGAGACGCTGCGCCACGGAGGCGAGATGGCGGCCGCCGACATCGATCGCTTCCGGGCCGGCCTCCCGATGCAGAACGTGGCGAACCGGGCCGCCCTGGCCGCCCGGACCGAACCGGCGTCCGTCCGGTGAGCCACGTCCTGGCCATCGACCTGGGGACCGGCAGCTGCCGGGCCGTCGTCTTCGACGAGGCCGGCCAGCAGGTCGGCATCGGCCAGCGCGAGTGGTCCCACGCCAGCCTGCCGGGGGTCCCCGGCTCGCAGGTCTTCGACACCGCGCGCAACTGGCGCCTCATCTGCGAGTGCACCCGCGAGGCCATCTCGCGGGCCGGGATCGCGCCGTCGGAGATCGCCGGGGTCAGCAGCACGAGCATGCGCGAGGGGATGGTCCTGTACGACTCGACCGGTCGTGAGATCTGGGCCTGCCCGAACGTGGACAGCCGCTCGGCGGACCAGGCCAGGCAGCTCATCGCGTCTGGCGACGCTCGCCGCATCTTCGAGACCGGCGGGGACTGGGTCGCCATCACGTCTCCGGCGCGGTTCCTGTGGATCCGCGAGCACGAGCCCGAGGTGTTCGCCGCGATCGCCCACGTCGGCATGCTGAGCGACTGGGTCCTCTACCGGCTGACCGGTGCATTCGTGACCGATCCGACCTGCGGGTCCAGCTCCAACCTCTTCGACCTGCGGGAGCGCGGCTGGTCGCCCGCCTCGCTGGCCATCGTCGGCCTGCCGCCGGAGGTCGTACCCCCCGTGCTCGAGCCCGGCACGGTCGTCGGACCGGTCACGCCGGCGGCGGCCGAGGAGACCGGCCTCGCCGTTGGCACGCCGGTCGTGGTCGGCGGCGCGGACACCCAGATGGGCCTGGTCGGGATCGGCACAGTCAGGCCCGAATCGGTGACCCTTGTGGGCGGCAGCTTCTGGCAGCTGACCGTCGTCACGGACCAGCCGCTCATCGACCCGCAGGCCCGCGTCCGCACCTTGTGCCACGCCCTGCCGGGCCAGTGGATGACCGAGGGCATCGGCTTCTACTGCGGCATCGTGATGCGCTGGTACCGCGATGCGTTCTGCGAATGGGAGCAGGCGGAGGCCGCACGGCGCGGGCTGGACCCCTACGTCGTGATGGAAGAGGCCGCCGCCACGATCGCCGCCGGCTCCAACGGGCTGCTGGCCGTCTTCTCCAACGTCATGGACACCAAGCGCTGGGTCCAGGCGTCGCCCAGCTTCCTGCAGTTCGACGTCGACGACCCGGCGCGGTCCAACCGCAGGGCAGGCATCCGGGCCATCGAGGAACAGGCGGCCTATGCGTCGCGAGGTCACCTCGCGATCATCGAGGAGCTGACCGGCCGGGCGGTGCATGAGGTGGTCATGACCGGTGGCGCAGCCAAGGGGTCCCTGTGGCCCCAGATCGTGGCCGACGTGCTCGGCGTGACGATCCGCGTCCCGGTGGTCAAGGAATCGACGGCCCTGGGGGCCGCCCTGTGCGCCGGCGTGGGGGCCGGCATCTACACGGACCTGGCGCAGACGGCCACCCGGCTTGTCCGCTGGGAACGCAGTTTCGAACCCGACCCGGCCAACCGTGCCGTCTACGACGCGACGTATGCGTCCTGGCAGGCGGTCTATCGCCGGGTCCTGGACCTATCCGAAGAACGCCTCCTGCGGCCGATGTGGTGGCCGGCAGGGGCCTGACCCGGGCGACACGAAAGGACGACGGACCATGCCTGAGATGGACGAGACCGGCAGCAAGCAGTTCTACGAGGATGTCCCGCAGCGGAACGAGCAGTTCTTCCTGAAGGGCGCCACGGCCTACGACTGGGGCATGCAGCACCGGCTGGCCCAGATCTTCCGGCCCGAGAGCGGGCGCACCGTGATGCTGGCCATCGACCACGGCTACTTCCAGGGACCGACCAGCGGCCTGGAGCGCATCGACCTGCGGATCCGGCCGTTGATGCCGCACGCCGACGCCCTGATGCTGACCCGCGGCATCCTCCGCACGATCGTCTCGCCGGCCATGCAGCAGGGGTTCGTCGTCCGCGCCAGCGGTGGTCCGTCGATCCTCAAGGAACTCTCCAACGAGCACGTCGCGCTCGATGTCGATGACGCCGTGCGCCTGGGCGCCAGCGCCATGGCCGTCCAGGTGTTCGTGGGTGGCGAGTTCGAGACGCAGTCCGTCCGGAACATGACCCAGCTGGTGGACGAGGGCTACAAGCGCGGCATCCCGGTCCTGGGGGTCACCGCGGTCGGCAAGGAGCTGGTGCGCGACTCGCGGTACCTGGGCCTGGCCACGCGCATGTGCGCCGAACTGGGCGCCCAGATCGTCAAGACCTACTACTGCGACGGCTTCGAACGGGTCACTGCCGCCTGCCCCGTGCCGATCGTCATGGCCGGGGGCAAGAAGCTGCCCGAACTGGGGGCCCTGCAGATGGCCTACGGGGCCATCCAGGGGGGCGCCCTGGGCGTCGACATGGGCCGCAACATCTTCCAGAGCGAGGCCCCCATCGCCATGCTGACGGCAGTCCGCAAGGTCGTCCACGAGGGCTACACGCCGGCCCAGGCCCTCGAGGTCTTCGAGACGCTGCGCCACGACGCGGCTCCCGTCGAGCCGGCGCTCGTCGCCGCCGGCGCGTGAGGGCCACGCCATGGGCACCATCCTCGACCGGCTCCTGACGGGCGGCCCGCGGCTCACCGCGGGCATGCTCACGGCCGACCTGCTGCACCTCGGCGACGAGCTGGGGGTCCTGGCTGACGCCGGCGTGGAACTCGTCCACGTCGACGTCATGGACGGGGTCTTCTGCCCGCAGTTCACGCTGGGGCCGCCCGTCGTCAAGGCCATGCGCACGCCGCTGCTGAAGGACGTCCACCTCATGGTCCAGGATCCCCTGGCCAAGGTGGACGCCTTCGTGGCCGCCGGCGCGGACCTCGTCACCTTCCACCTCGAGGGTGCCGCCCAACCGCTGCGCGTACTCCAGCAGCTGGAACACGCCAGCAACGCCAACGACCCGGCTCGCGGCATCATCAAGGGCGTCGGTATCAACCCCAGCACCCCGCTCGAGGCGCTGGAGCCGCTCCTGGATGCACTCGACTACGTCCTGGTCCTGGCCATCAACCCGGGCTGGTCGGGCCAGCACTTCCTGCCGGGCACCGTCCGGCGGCTGGAGCGGTGCCGTCGGCTCATCGAGGCCTCGGGCCGGCCGATCCTCCTCGGCGTGGACGGCGGGGTGACGCGCGAGAACGCCGCCTACGCCGCGAGCCTGGGGGTGGACATCGTGGTCAGCGGCAGCGCCATCTTCGACGGCACTCCCGCCGGGCCCAACGCCCGGGCGATGCTGGACACGATCGCGACGGGAGCTCGGACGGCCGTCCCGGCCTGAGACGCCGGGCGGCTACCGCCCGATGGCGTAGGCCGTCATCGTCCGCGGCGAGGCCGCGCCCTCCAGCAGGCCGCTGCCGGGCGTGTAGCGGATCGCCGTCACGTGCCCGCTGGACCAGTCATCGGCGACCACCACCCGGTGGCCGGCGCGGCTCAATGCGTCGCGCACTGGACCGGCCAGGCGCTCCTCGACGACCACCTCGAGCGGATGGGCGTCGTGCGGATAGAACGAGCTGGGGAAGTGCAGCGAGTGCACCAGCGGCGCATCGACGGCCGCCTGCAGGTCCATGCCGAACTCGACGACGTTGAGGAAGAACTGCAGGGTCCACTGATCCTGGTTGTCGCCGCCCTCGGTCCCGAAGACCATGTGCGGAGCGCCGTCGCGCAGGACCAGGGAGGGCGTGAGGGTGGTGCGGGGTCGCTTGCCCGGGGCGAGGGCATTCGGGTGGCCGGCCTGCAGGTTGAACTGCTGCGCCCGCGTGCCAAGGGGGAAGCCGAGCTCGGGCACCACCGGCGAGGACTGGAACCAGCCGCCGCTGGGGGTCGCCGAGAACATGTTGCCGGCGGCATCGACGGCGTCGATGTGGGTCGTGTCGCCGGCGCCGCGGCTCGGACCGCCTGCGACCCTCCGTGCGGCGCCGGATGCGGCGGCGACGCTGCCGGGCCGCAGCACGCCCGACGCGCGGTCGGGGTCGATCAGCCGGCGCCGCGCCGTGTTGTAGTCGGGGGCCAGCAGGGCCTCCAGGGGGACGTCCCCGAAGCTCGGGTCGCCGTAGTAGCGCTCCCGGTCGGCGAAGGCCAGCTTGGCTGCCTCTACCACGTGGTGGATGTAGGCCGCCGAGTTGTGACCCATCGACCGCAGGTCGAGCCCCTGCAACAGGGCCAGCTGCTGCAGGAAGACCGGGCCCTGGCTCCAGGGCGGGCACTTGTAGACGTCGAGCCCGCGGTACTGGAAGCTGGCCGGATGCTCAAGGGTGGTCTGGAAGGCCGCCAGGTCCTGCGCCTCGAGCAGACCGCCCGAGATGCGGCCCTCCTCGTCGGCGACGGCGGTACGGCTCACGAAGGCCCCGACCGCCTGGGCCACCGGGCCGCGGTAGAAGTGGTCCAGGCAGGCCTGCAGCGCGGCCTCGCGGCCATGGCGCCGCCGCCGGCTCTCGACGTCCAGGATGGCCCGGAAGGTCTCGGCCCAGGCGGCCGGGCGGACCAGGGTCCCGATGGGCGGGACCGTGCCGTCGTCCAGGTAGACGGCGCCGGTCGTGGGCCACTCGGCGGCGAAGACGGGCGCCTGCTCCGCGATGACCTCGCGCATGGCCGGATAGAGCGGATAGCCTGCTCGCGCCAGCTCGACCACCGGCCCCAGCGTCTCGCGGAGCCCGAGCCGGCCGTACCGCATCAGGACTGTGACGAGGGCCCCGAAGGTGGCCGGTACCGTGGCCGGCAGCAGGCCGCGGCCGGGGATGGCGTCGTAGCCGTGGTCCCGGAACCAGTCGATCGTCGCGCGTCGTGGCGCGACCCCTTGCCCGCTGACGGCGACGGGGTTCGGGTCCGCCTCCGCCGTCGGGCGAAAGATCAGGATGGGGCACTCGCCGCCCATCCCGCACTCGTACGGCTTGACCAGGGCCAGGGCGAACACGGCGGCCACCCCGGCGTCGATGGCATTGCCGCCTCGCTCCAGCACCTCGAACCCCAGGAGCGCGGCCGTGTAGTGGCCTGCGGCGACCATCCCGTGGGTACCCATGACCACCGGGCGCGTGGTGAAACCGGCCATCGGGATGACCTCCAGCGACACGGACCGAGCGGCGACCGCCTCGTGGCCGCCATGATGACGTCACCCCGGGGGTCGTTCACACCGCGCGCCATCCTCCAGGCCAGGTCGGTCTAGATTCCGGGCATGCCGCACCGACCCGTCGTGTGGATCCCGGCCGGTGCTCCGGACGTGATCACGAAGCGCCTCGCCCGGTCGGCCGACGTCCACGAGATGCCCCGGGCGGGAGTCGCGCCGGCTGGCCGGTCCAGGGCCGACTTCGTGGTGGTCGGCGGCACGCCGCCTGACCCCGCCGCGTTCTTCTCCGGGATCGGAGGCCTGCAGGTGATCCAGGCTCTGTCGGCCGGCGTCGACCGCCTGGAGGGCCATGTCCCACCCGGGGCGATCCTCTGCGATGCCGCCGGCGCCTACGATGACGCCGTCGCCGAGTGGGCCCTGATGGCCATCCTTGCGTCGCAGCGGGACCTGCCGAAGTACGTCGCCGCGCAGCGCAGCCGCATCTGGCGGCCCGATGAATGGGTCATGGCGAGCGACGAGCTCAGCCGGCGCACCGCGCTGATCGTCGGCTACGGCTCCATCGGCCGGGCGCTCGGCCGGCGCCTGGCGGCCTGCGGCATGACCGTGCGGGGTGTCGCCCGTCGGGCACGACCCGGCGTGGCGGTGCCGGACGACCTCCCGGCGCTCCTGCCGCAGGCCGACATCGTGATCCTGCTCGTGCCGCTCACCGCCGAGACGCGCGGCATGGTCGACCGCCGGTTCCTGGCCGCCATGCCGGCCGGCTCGCTGCTCGTGAACGCGGCGCGCGGGGCGATCGTGGACCCCCGGGCGCTGCTCGGCGAGCTCCAGGCCGGCCGGCTGCGTGCCGCCCTGGATGTCACCGACCCCGAGCCCTTGCCCAAGGACGACCCCCTCTGGTCTGCCCCGGGGGTCGTCCTCACCCCGCACGTGGCGGGCTCGACCCGGCAGGCTGCCCAGCGGGCGTGGGCCATCGCGACCGCCCAGGTCAACCGCTATCGTCGTGGCCTGCCGCTGCGGAACGTCGTGGTCGACGGGTACTGACCGCTCCGGAGGGGCGCCTACGCGGGCCCGTCGCGGGCTTCCGCCCACGCCACCGTCACGCTGAGCTGGACCACCCCTTCATGCACCATCGCGACCGTCCTGAGCGGTACGAACAGCCTGCGTCCCAGGAAGCCCCGCGAGATCGTGAGGCCGGACCAGTCGACCTGTGCCACGCGGCCGATCGGCCTGGCCTGGCTGTCCTCCACGCGCCAGCCCCGCTCGATGTCGTCGAGCGTCAGGGTGCGCCTCGACCCGCCCCGGTCACGGACGACCGAGGTGCGGGTGGAGGGCCGCCACCGCTGCAGCAGACCGTATGACACCGACATGCACCCCCTGCGGTCACACGGCGACGGGCCGGCGCGCGGCCATCATGCGCTTCATGAAGGCCAGGCCCTCGGTCGCGACCTGCTCCTGGCTGTCGAAGAGGGGACGCCAGATCTTGGTCGCGGCGGCCAGGTTGGGCAGCGCGTCGCCGAACGACTCGACCGTCAGCCAGCCATCGTACCCGATCGCCACAAGGGCGTCGAAGGTGGCATCCCAGGCCACGTGGCCGCTGCCGGGCACCCCCCGGTCGTTCTCCGAGATGTGGACGTAGCCGATCCGCGAGCCGGCGGCGCGGATCGAATCGCCAGGGCGCTTCTCCTCGATGTTGGCGTGGAACGTGTCGAGGTGGATGCGGCAGTTGGGGTGCCCCACGTCGTCCACGAACCGGATGGCCTGGGCCATGGTGTTGAGGTGGTACAGCTCGAAGCGGTTGACGACCTCCTCGGTCAGCAGGACGCCGGCCGGCGCCGCGTACTCAGCGACGCGGCGGATGTGGGCCACGCTGCGGGCCCACTCCTCGGCCGTCGCGCCGCGGCCGGTGAAGACGCCCAGGGCGACCTGGTGGGGCCCGGCGAGGACGGTGGCGCCCACCGCCTGGCAGCAGTCCACGACCCGCTCCATGTGCTCATAGGCGCGCCGCTGGACGGCCGGGTCGGGGCTCACCGGGTCGAACTCGGGGGCGATGACGTGGTTGGCCGTGCGCTCCAGCCCGAGGTCGTCGAGCCGCTTGCCCCAGGCCGTCCACTTGGCCGGCTGGAGGTCGAAGACCGGCACCTCCACGCCGTCGTAGCCCATGCGCCGGAGCGACTCCAGGACGGGCAGCAGCTCATTGCGCATGTCGTCAGCCCACAACATCAGGTTCATGCCGTACTTCACGGGTCCATCCTCCTTCAGGGTTGCCGACCGGCACGCATACTGACCGCATGGAATACCGGTCGCTCGGGGCAAGCGGGCTCAAGGTCTCGCCGATCTGCCTGGGCACGATGCTCTTCGGGTCGCACACGGAGCAGCCGGAGGCGGCGCGCATCGTGGCCTCCGCGCGAGAGGCCGGCGTCAATTTCATCGACACGGCCGTCTCCTACTCCGGCGGTCGCAGCGAGGCGATGATCGGTGAACTGCTGGCGGCCGACCGCGACTGGTGGGTCGTGGCGACCAAGGTCGGTTCGCGGACAGGGCCGGGCCCCAACGAGGACGGCACCAGCCGCCGCCAGGTCCAGGCGTCCATCGAGCGCAGCCTGCAGCGCCTGCGGACGGACCGGGTCGACCTGTACTACCTGCACCGGGACGACCCGGCCACGCCCCTCGGCGAGGCGCTGGAGGCGGTCGGCGACCTCATCCGGGCCGGCAAGGTCCTGTACCTGGGGCTGTCCAACTTCAGCGGCTGGAGGATCGCCGAGGCGGTGGCGCTGTGCCGGGAACTCGGCATCCCCCGGCCCATCGCCGTCCAGCCCTACTACCACGCGCTCGATCGCCAGCCGGAGGTCGAGACGCTCCCCGCCGCCGCCCACCATGGGCTGGGCGTCGTGCCCTACAGCCCCCTGGCGCGCGGCGTCCTGACGGGCAAGTACCGGCCGGGCGAGGCGCCGCCGGCCGGCACCCGCGCCGGCCGCCAGGACGTGGAGCTGATGCGGCGGGAATGGCGGCCCGAGTCGCTCGAGCTCGTCCAGCGCCTGCGGGAGCACGCCGAAGGGCGCGGCATGACCGTTGCCCAGTTCGCTGTGGCCTGGCTGCTCAGCAACGCGCTCGTCACGGCCGTGGTGGCGGGGCCGCGCACCCTCGAGCAGTGGACCGGCTACCTGGGCACGCTCGACCACGGCTTCGACGCGGCAGACGCCGCCGTGGTCGACCGTCTCATCCCCCCGGGCCATGCCTCGACGTACGGGTATACCGACCCGGTATACCCGGTCAGCGGCCGGGTCCATCGCGACCTCCAGCCGGCCGGCGGGGATCCGGGATGAGCGCTGCTGCATCACGCGTGGCGACCTTCCTGCCGCGGGCCCGCGACCTTACTGCGAGCTGCCCCGGGCGGTGATCGGCCAGCGATCGATCAGCCGGCCCTGGCGGCTGATCCAGACCTCGTCGTGCAGGTTGAAGGTCGTGCGCACCTGGCCGGGCGTGAGGTCCAGGCAGCTGCCGAGGGGCGGCAGCGGCTCGTCCATGGTGATCGTGGCGTGCTCGTCGCCCATCACGATCTGGAGGGCGCTGAAGCCGCGTGGCACCGGCGGACCGTACTCCATGCCCACGACCCGCCGTCCGACGTCGAGGACGACCCGCCCCGGGTGCCGGCTGATGACCGTCCCGCGCAGCCAGGCCGCGCAGCGGAACGGCAGGTCCATGACCAGAAGCTCAGGCTCCATCACGGCGTAGACCCCGGCCTGGATCTCCGTGATGGTCGGGTCGGCCAGGGCTTCACGCAGGGTCGAGGTGCCGGCGGCCGAGACCACCTCCACCGGGAAGCCTGCCTCGCGCAGGGCCGCGGCCACCTCCGCCAGCATGGCGTAGGCCCGGGCGATGCGACCGGCGCGATCCCCCTCGGTGAGCCGGAGGCGGCCCTCGTAGCCCATGATCCCGCGCAGCTGGAGCCCGGGCAGGCGGTCGATCCGGCGCGCCAGCGCCACGGCGTCGGCCGCGGAGCCCACGCCGCAGCGATGGAGCAGGATGTCCACGTCGATCAGGACGCCGATGGTCACGCCTGCCGCCACCGCCGCCGCGGACAGCCCGCCCGCAGGCCCGGGATCGTCCACGGCGACCATCACGCGGGCCCGGTGCGCGAGCGCCACGAGCCGCACGATCTTGGCCGGGTCCACCACCTCGTTGGCCACGAAGATGTCGTCGAAGCCGGCGGCGACCATCGCCTCGGCCTCGCCCACCGTGGCACAGGTGAGCCCGACCACGGCACCGCCCAGCTCTCGCCGTGCCAGCTCGGGGGTGCGATGGGTCTTGACGTGTGGGCGGACGGTCTTGCCGGTACCGCGCAGGAGCGAGGCCATCGCTGCCACATTGGCCTCGAAGATGTCGAGGTCGACCACCAGCGCCGGCGTCGACAGCGACAGGCCGGTCGCGCGATCGGCGACGACGGGGCCGGTCATGCGTGGGCCGCCGCGGCACGCGCCTGTCGGTCGCGCCGCTCGGCATAGCGGGCGCCCCGACCGGCATCGGGCTCGAAACGCCGCGAGACCGTGACATGCTCAGCCACCGCCGCCGTCACCGACGGGAAGCAGCCGGCGCCGACCCCGGCCAGGATGGCCGCCCCCCACGCGCCCGGCTCGTCCTGGGCGACCACCTCGATGGGCGTGGCGCAGACGTCGGCCATCAGCTGCAGCCACCAGGCGTTCCTGGCGCCGCCGCCGGTGGCCCGGATCAGCCGCAGGTCGATGCCGTGGGCCCGGAGGCGGTCAAGGCTCAGGGAGAACTCGCAGGCGATGCCTTCCATCAGGGCGCGCACGAGGTCGACGCGCGTCGAGGCCAGGGTCACGCCGGAGAACGTGCCGCCGAAGCCCGGCGCCGCGGCGATGTGCGGCAGCGGGGTGAACACGGCATCGGCGAAGACGTGACCGGGTTCGGGCCCTGCCTCGGCCAGGCC
>Ga0187779_10002796_pt1 | contig 10621 bp, 10 predicted proteins | sample 1015_Q2_SP10_10__FD_132435 | JGI IMG/M metagenome (GOLD analysis project Ga0187779, IMG submission 132435) | Tropical peat soil microbial communities from peatlands in Department of Meta, Colombia - 1015_Q2_SP10_10_MG | ecosystem: Environmental > Terrestrial > Soil > Wetlands > Peat | place...
AGGGCGAGCGCGGGCGCAACCCCGCCCGGGTGTTCGCCGAGCTCGCCACCGATCTGGAGATGGCCAAGCACCGCGATCCGCGCTCGCCGGTGGTGCACCTCTTCACGCACGCGGCGCTCTACATCCCACGGGAGATGGTGCAGGCGGTGCGGCAGTTCGCGCACATCGCGGCGGTGTTCATCCTGCCCTCGGGCGGCAAGCTCGATCTCGACTATCTCGATCTGCTCAACGCGCACTGGGTGGTCGACCACGCCACGCTGGCGCACGGCGCGGCGCGCGCGGACGCGGCCAAGTCGATCCTCACCGAGACGCAGAGCGCGCCGGAGCACCCCGCGCACGAGGGCATGCCCGTGAGCGTGCGCCCGCCGCCGGGGGGGCCGCGCTCGCTGCGGGGCGGCTCGATCCGGCCGCCTCCGCCGAGCGGCGCCGAGCGCCAGCTGCCGGCATCGATTCGTGTCCAGGCGACCGGTCCGAGCGCAAAGCCGCCGCGCTCGAACAGGCGCAGCGCCGTGAGCGTGCGGCGAAAGCGGACGCGCGCGGCCGACATTGGCGCCGGCGCCGCGCGATCCTGCGCGACCGTGAGGACGATCAGCACGTGGGGCTCCTCGGCGTCGCCCCAGACCGCATCCGGCGGCGCGTCGTCGAACGCATCCCCGCGAACGAGCGCGAGGCCCTCGCCGAGCGCCATCTCGGTGCTGTCGGGGTCCAGCGCGATCCCGAGAAGCGGGGCCACCACGGTGGTCACCGCGCGTCCCTCGTACAGCGTGTGTTCGAGCTCGGCGTAGGCCGCCTCGAACCGGTCAGGGTCGAACGCGAACTCGCTGCGGTCGGTGTAGAGCACCGACAGGAACGTCCGCAGCGCGGCGTCCGCGCGCTCCCGACGGCCGGGTGGGATGCGCGACTCGCCGCGCTGGCGCAGGTACGCGTCGTTGCCCTCCAAGCCGGTTAGCGCCCGCAGAGCCGGGCCGTACGTCGGGAGCGCCGACAGCAGTCCGCGTCGCTCGCTGATGAACGTGCCGGTAAGCGGGCGGTAGCAGTAGAGCGGCACTCGGCCACGGGGCCCGCCGGCCGCGTCGACGAGCTCGAACGGGATTTCGGCGCCGGATGCGGTCTCGGCGCACAGCGTCATCGCCGCCTCCGTCGCGAACGCCTCGATCGACCCGTGAAGCGTGTTGTTGCGCACGTCCGCGCATTCGCGCTCGTGAGGGACGCTCCTGCAGGGTGACCGTTCGCTTGCAGCTCGAGCCGCTGCGGTGACGGGTGCGGCGCTAGATCCCGCGCTGCAGTGCGAGCACCAGCAGCACGACGGCGACGACGCCCGCGAGGACCATGACCGCGATGTTCGTGGCGAGCGCCATCCGGAGCTTCCCGGGCGTCATCCGGGTCGGGCGCCGGGCCGGGCCGGCGGCGGCGGGTGCTCCCGCGGGAGACTCCGTGCCATCTGGAGAGGTCATGCGGACGGAGCTCGAGAGCGCGTCGGTGACATATCGGTTGAGGCTGATCTCCTCGCGCTCGGCCGCGAGCGAGAGCTGCTCGTGCAACTCGCTCGGCATGCGAACGAGAAAGCGGCCGCTGTAGCTCGGGCGCGGGGGGCGACCGTCGCCCTCCGGCGCGGCCTGGCCCGATTGCCCGCCCACGCTCTCCTTCTCTGCGCCCACGCCGTCGATTCTAGTCTCCATCGTCGCAATTTCTGGCGCTTTGCGGCGTGATATCGCCTGAGATTTCGTGATATCAGCCTCGTTCACGGCGTTTCCGGAGCTGAGCTCGGCGCGAAGCTTGGTCAGGGCGCCGTCGAGTAGTCGCGAGACGTGTGCCTGCGAGATGCCGACCACCGTCGCGATCTGACGCTCGGTCATGTCGGCGTTGAAGCGCAGAAAGACGATCTGGCGCTCCCGCTCGTCGAGCGCGCGGAGACCGTCCGCGATCAGTAGCCGACGCTCGCTCTCGGCGAACGGCTCGGGCGCCCGCGACCCGCCGACGGCCGCTTCGCCCTCCGCGAGCGCGGGCGGATCAGAGTTCGTCCACTCGGCCCTGGGCGGCAGCTCGACGCTGCCTCCACGCTTGCTCAGATGGCGCCGGATCGCGCCTTCGACGGCGGGTCCCACGAACGTCGCGAACGCGACGCCGCGGCCCGGATCGAACCGGGCCGACGCCCTGACCAGCCCGACCGAGCCGGCCTGGACCAGGTCATCGAGCTCCTCTCCCCGTCCCGCGTACCGTCGTGCGATCGCGTGCACCAGCGGGAGGTGCGAGCGCACCAGTTCCTGCCTCGCGGCATCGGGAAGACCCGAAGCGCCCGAGCCCTTCGGCGGCGCTACTGCACGCCTGAAATGAGTCTTTTCACCGATGTCGCCTTGCCCCTTCTGCGACCGATACCACCGTGAAAGTTACAGAGATATCGAGTGATACCCAGCTTTTCTTGGATCGGATCTGCGCGCCATGGAGACATTAAAGAGCAGAAGCTGATCATGGCTGATCATCTGATCGGAAAGTCTTGGGGCTTGTCGGGGGCGCTTGCGACGGCGCTTCTCACGCTCGCGCTGATCGCGCCGGCCGGGGCCGAGGCCGCCGGTCCCCTTCCGGGCGCGCCGGGCCAGCTCGGCGCCGTCGTCCCCCCCACCGAGAGCGCCGTGTCCACGGCGCTCTCCCAAGCCCCGCCGGCGAGCGGCGCGGCAGCAACGGGAGCGGCCGTGCCTGAACGCGCGGCGTCCGTGCCCGTCGTCACCCCGCCGGCTCCTCCGCCCGTGCCCGTGGTGGCGCGGCCTACCCCGCCGCCGGCGCCGGCGACCCCCACGCCCGTGGCGCTTGCGCCGGCGACCGCCGGGCTCATGCGCCAGGCGGTGAGCGCGCCGGCGCGATCCGTCCCACAGCCGGACGCCGTGCCGGCCGTGAACGCGGCACCGAGCCTGTCGAGCGCGGCCCGGCCCGATACAGCCCTCGAAGGCCAGAGTCCCGCCGATCGCCGGGCGCATCCACGAGCTCACCAGCCCGCAACCCGGATGATGCCGGCTCGGCCGGTGGCACTGACGCGGCGCGCTCGGGTGAGCCGGTTCCCCTTCGCCCACCCGTGGTCGCCGGCACCGGTACTCGACGGGACGAGCCGGCGCGGCACGCAGCCGGTCGCGCCGGCTCGTCGCGCCGACTCGGGGCGCGGACGTCACATCGCACCGCCGCGCTCCAGCCCGGAGGTTGCGCTCACGACTTCTCCAGTCGCACTTCCGCTCTCCGCCGAGCTGGCGCCGGGTGGAGCGGAGGGCAGCGCCGCTGGCGCCGGAGGCGGCGCCGCGGGCGCGACCGCCGCCGCCGTCCTCGCGCTGGTCGGCGTGTGCATTCTTCGAGCCTTGTTGCCGGGGCTCTTAGGCCTGGGGCTCGCCCCAGTGCAATCCGCGCTCCTCGTCTCGAGGTTGGAACGGCCTGGTTAGCACCGCTGGGTCGGTGCAAGCGACGGTCGCCGACGTGAGGCGGCCGTCCCGGGTCCGCGATCGAATAAGGCGCCGCCGTAAGGCGCCGCCGACCATCCGACTAAGCGGGCCCGGCCAGATCATCGCCGCTGCTCGGTGAGCAGTGCGGGCGCGGCGATCCAGTTCAACCAAGGAGAACGAAGCAGCATGAGATCGAAATTGATTGCTGCCGCCGTCAGCATCGCCGCGCTCGCCGTACCGGCGCAGGCGCTGGCTGACGGTGGGGGCAGCGCCGGGGCTGGTGGCCTCGGTCAAGTACAGCTCGCGGGTCAGGCCGCGGCGACACTGCAGGGGGCGCTCTCGAGCGCCAACGCCCAGCAGACTGCGACCAACTCGAACGCGCCGGTGAGCGTCGCCGGCGGTCAGCCCTCGGGCGGTGGCAAGCCGTGTGGATGCGGCGGCCCGATGGGCGGAAAGCCCACAGGTGGACCGCCGATGAGCGGCACGCCGTCGGGCGGCTCCAACAGCGCCAATCAGGGCGCCATCAACGGGGCAGCGAGCGGCGCGGGCAACAGCGCCAACACGACCCAGAACAACACCCAGACGCAGATCGCCAACGCCGGCGGAGCGATCGGTGGCGGCGGAGCTGGTCAGGCGCAAGGCAGCGACCAGAAGTCCGTGACCGGTCAGTTGGCCGGGTCATCGGCGAACGCCAACCAGACTGCCGTCAACAGCAACTCGCCGAGCAGCACCGGCAGCAGCCCATCAGGTCCGAAGGGCGGTGACCCGTCGGGCAGCGATCCGTCGGGCGGCGACAACAGCGCCAACCAGGGTGCTGCCAACGGCGCGCTGAGCGGCGCCGGCAACAACGCCAACACCTCCCAGAACAACACCCAGACCCAAACCGCCGGCTCCAGCTGCCAGGTCGGCTGCGGCGGCTCCGGCCAGGCCCAGGCGGCCGGTCAGAGCGCGGCGACGCTCCAGGGAGCGCTGTCGGGGGCGAACGCAAACCAGACCGCGGTCAACGCCAACGTTCCGGTGAACATCGCGGGCGGCAACGTCTCCGGCGGCTCCAACAGCGCCAATCAGGGCGCCATCAACGGAGCCGCAAGTGGCGCCGGCAACAACGCCAACACCACCCAGAACAACACCCAGACCCAGACCGCCGACTCCAGCTGCCAGATCGGCTGCGGCGGCGCTGGCCAAGCCCAACTGAGCGGGCAGCAGGCATTGACAGGTCAGCTGGCGGGATCCTCGGCGAACGCCAACCAGACCGCGGTCAACGCCAACGTCCCGGTCAACATTGCCGCAGGGAACGTCTCTGGCGGTAACAACAGCGCCAACCAGTTCGCCGCCAACGGCGCGCTCAGCGGCGCCGGCAACAACGCCAACACCACCCAGAACAACACCCAGACCCAGACCGCCGGCTCCAACTGCCAGGTCGGCTGCGGCGGCGCGGGCCAATTCCAGGCCTCGGGTCAGAGCGCTGCGACGCTCCAAGGAGCGTTCTCGGCAGCGAACGCCAACCAGACCGCGGTCAACGCCAACGTCCCGGTGAACATCGCCGGCGGTGACGTGTCTGGCGGCTCCAACAGCGCCAATCAGGGCGCCATCAACGGAGCAGCCAGCTTCGCGGGCAACAACGCCGACACCACCCAGAACAACACCCAGACCCAGACCGCCGGCTCCAACTGCCAGTGGGGTTGCGGCGGGTCAGGTCAAGCGCAATTGAGCGACCAGGAGGCGCTCACTGGTCAGTTGGCGGCCTCGTGCGCCAACGCCGACCAGACCGCGGTCAACGCCAACGACCCGGTGAGCATCGCCGGCGGCGACGTCTCGGGCGGCGATAACAGCGCCAACCAGTTCGCCGCCAACGGCGCGCTCAGTCTCGCCGGCAACGACGCGGGCACGACGCAGAACGGAACGCAAACCCAGACGAGCACCTAACAGCGGGCGACCGGCCAACCGCGACCGGTTGACCGCAAGCCCTGACAACCCGCGGCCCCGGCCGGCGCCCTGACCAGCGTCGGCCGGGTCTCCGCCCGGAAGCTGATGCGATTCCTAAACACGGCAAAGCTCGGACTTGTTCTGATCACGATCCTGGTGGCGCTCGCCGCCGCGCCGCACGCGCGCGCGGACCAGACGCCCGCGCCCACCGGCCCCGCGGCGACGATGGGTACCCCGAGTCAGCCGGGCGATCAGCCGACCTCTCCCAACGACGCCGGCCCTGGATCGCAGCCGACGGCTTCCTCTTCGACCGGCACCGCTCCCACATCGGTCGCGACACCCCCGGCCCCGACCGACGTGAGTCGGACGCCGGTCCAGACGGGGACACCGCCACCGGCCCAGACTGACACACCGCTACCGACGCAGACCGGGACACCGCCACCGACTGAGACCGGGACACCATCACCGGTCCAGACCGGGACATCGTCACCCGTCCAGACCGGGACACCATCACCGGTCCAGACCGGGACAGCATCACCGGTGCCGACGGACCCCGCGCCTCCACCCGACCAGACTTCCGCTTCACCGCCAGAGCCGACGCTGCCGTCACCGCCGGACCCGACGTCGCCGTCGCACCCCTCGCCGCCGCCACCGGCCAACCTCGGCGCGCCGCCGACCGCACCCGGGCAGGCGGCTCCGGCTCCAACTCCACCCTCCACGCAGGACCCGTCCGGCCAGACATCTCCAGCTGCACCCAACTCCGGCAGCCCGCCCGTCGGAACCACGTCGCCGCCGCCGGCTCCGGTTCAGTCGAGCGCCACCGCCGAGACCATCACGCAGATCCAGGTTTCGAGCTGTACGTCCTACTGCCAGGGCGTCAGCCAGGTCCAGGTGGCCGACCAAGAGAGCGTGACGGTGCAAGTCGCAGGCACGGGGGCGCAGTCGGCGACCGTACTCGAGACACAGCAGTCACCGAATTCGTCCTCGCAGGTGACGAGCAGCGTCACGCAGATCCAGATCGGATGCATCGTTGAGTGCTTCGGGACGACCACCACCGATCCATCTACAGCCGCCTTCATCCAGCAGTTCCTCTCGGACCTCAACTCACTCCAGCCCACGTGCGGCTCGTCGACCCTGCAGCCGGTGTCGGCCACCGAACAGAGCATTATCGATCTGGTCGCGTGCCAGGTACAGGATGCTCAGACGATCGCCGCGCAGACCCAGGTCGCTTCCCAAAGCGCCACCACGGTCCAGGTGTCCGATCCGACACCCGTCCCGCAGCCGCCGGCGCCCTCGTCGGTCGCCCAGGCACAGCAGGGAACGTGGCAGCTCCAGATCGGCTGCGTCTTCCACTGCGTCGATACGCAGCAGGTCCAGCAGGCGCAGCAGTCGATCACGATCATCCAGGTGCAGACCGGGGCGCCCGGCTCGGGCCCCGGTGTGGTCGACGCCACCGACCAGATCATCTGGCAGGTGCAGATCGGCTGCGTCGCCTGGTGCTACGACGCGACCCAAGTGCAGCTCGTCACCGGGCAGAGCACCGTGATCGTCGACCAGAGCCCTGCGCCCGCAAGTCCACCACCGCCTGTGCCGGACCCGCCGCCCCCAACGTCTCCGGCGGCGCCCTCGACCGGTCCGCCCCCGCCCGCCCAGCCCACGGAACCCACGGCGGGGCAAGCGACCGTGACCGCATCACCGTCGTCGCCGGTCGAGGGTCCGCCGGAGCGGACGACCCCGCGAGCGCGGCCCGTACGACTGCTCAGGATGGTCTCTTCGGCCGGTGGAAGCGGGTCCAGACTCAGCGCGCTCGTGGCGACGGTCGCGCGGGTTCGCGAATCGGCCGCGACCGTCGTGCCCCCGTCGACCAGGGGTACGTCGACCGTGGGTACTCATGCCTTGGTCGCGGCCGTTGCATACCCGTCCTCGGCGCGCTCGCGGCACTTGGCAGCCAGGCCGCATCTCGACCGTCCGGTCCGAGTCGCCGAGGCCGTGGCGGCTGATCCGCGCCGGTCCGCCTCCCTACCCGTCGTCGCCCTGCTGCTCGTTGCGGCGGCAGCCTTGATCCTGCTGGCGGCGGTCTGGACGCATGCTGCAGCCAGACCGGGGCGTTGATTTAGCAGCGACACAGGCGTATCGTGCGCTTTAGCTAGCGATACGTAGAAGAAGGCGGCGAGTTGCTGACCCATTCAAAGGGTGCGTGGCAGCGGCGCCGGGGGCACACGGAAGCTGGTTCTTGGGCCGCTCTTTTGATCGCCCGCATTTGCGGGACGGTGATCCTCGCCCTCGTGGTCTCCAGCTGGCCGACGGCTGCTGGCGCGACCGCCGCCACGCGGGGACATAGTGCCGACCCGGCACCTCAGAAGGCGCCTACGTCCGGCGCGACGAGTGAGCCAGCGCCGGACCCCGCACCGCAGGCGGCGGTCACGTCGCCCGTGACGCATCGGTCCACGGCCACGCACCCTGTGATTCGCGTGCCGGTCGTCACCACGCCGGCGCGAACCGTTGTTGTCACGCCGGCGAAGACGGTCAGCGCGCCGGCAGCGAAGATCGTGGCCTCGACTCCGGTGCGTCCCCAGCCGGTGCGGCGTACCACGTCGCCGCATGTTCGAGCTTCTCGCGTGGCGGCTCCGAATCACGCGCAACCGCAAGCCACGCGGCTGTCGTTCCCGCTCGCGGTGCCCAGGGACTTGCTGCTGCTACCCGATAGGGTCCTTCAGGCCGGTAAGACCGGGCATCGGGACGGCGTCCTGTTGCTGCTCAGCTCACTGGCGATGGCGGTGCTCGCGGTGGCGAGCTTCGCGCTGATACGGCGACTCAGGCGGTTGGAGCTGCGATGAGGCGTGTCGCGTTGGCGGTGGTACTGGTGGGCGTCACGATGATGGCGATGGGGGCGTCGGTGGCGTGGGGAGAGAGCATCACTCCGTTGTGTACGACGGCCCAAGGAACCCAGACATGTACGGCTGCGTGGTACACGACCCCGATCCTCCAGCTCAGTTGGACCTGGACAGCTGGTGGCACGCCGAGCAACTGCAACGAGGCGTCTTACCAAGACGACGTTGTGGCGACAGTCTCCTGCACCGTCAGCTGGAGCGACGGATTCGCCGGCACCCAGAGCTACACCGCCCACGTCGAAGTCTCCTCCCCCACCGCCACCGCGACCCCGTCCCGCCCCGCCGACTCGAACGGTTGGTACAACCACCCGGTCGCCGGCGCCGTCAGCGCCACCTCCTTCTCGGGCATCGCGTCGTGCGCATCGACGACCTATTCCGGCCCGAGCACGACGAGCGCCACGGTGGCCGGGACGTGCGTCGACAACGCCGGCAAGTCCGTCACCGTCAGCAGCGCGCCTTTCGCCTACGACACCACGCCGCCGACGCTGAGCGCCACCGCGGACCCCGGCGACCAGAGCGTCGCGGTGAGCTGGCAGGCGGGCGGAGACGTGGCTCCGATCGCCTCGATCCAGGTCACCCGGAGCGGGGGCACGGGCGCTGCCGGCGTCCAGACGGTGTATTCCGGCAACGGGACCGGATTCAGCGACAGCCACTTGAAGAACGGCGTCCGCTACACGTACACGGTCATCGCGCGCGACCAGGCGGGCAACGCGGCGACCACGACGATCAGGGCCACTCCCGGGCCGCGACTGCTCGGCCCCGCGCCGAACGCGCACCTGACCGCGCCACCGATACTGAGCTGGACCGTCGCGCCAGGCGCGACCTACTACAACGTGCAGTTGTTCCGCGGCAGCAAGGTGCTGAGCGCGTGGCCGGCGCACGCGAGCCTCCAGCTTCGCCGCACGTGGAGATTCGACGGGCGCCGGTACAGGCTCAAGCCGGGCCGCTACAAGTGGTACGTGTGGCCGGGCTTCGGCCGCCGAAAGGCGGCGCGGTACGGACACGCGATTGGGTCCGGCACGTTCGTGATCGTGCGCTGACGCCGAGCGCGGCTACCCCGAGCGCTCGATCTCGCTCACATGGGCGATGTTGTCGACGTCGTCGGCCTCCGCGCTCGAACTGACACCGAACCACGCGTCGAGGATCTCCACAAGCTCGGCCTCCGACGTCGTGCGCAGGCTGAGCGCGAGCACGTTGGCGTCGTTCCACCGCCGTGCGCCGCCTGCGGTCTGGGCGTCCCCACACAGCGCCGCCCGCACTCCCGCCACCTTGTTCGCCGCGATCGACGCGCCGGTCCCGGTCCAGCAAGCGACCACCGCCTGTTCGGCCCGGCCGTCGGCCACGTCCCGAGCCGCCGCCTCGCTCGCCCACGCCCAGTCGGGCCGCTCGGCCTCCGAGTACACGCCATGCAGCAGCGGCTCGTGCCCGCGCCGGCGAAGCTCCTCGGGCAGCGCCTCCGCGACCCCCGTCAGCTCGTCAGCGGCGACCGCGATCCGCATGGCCCGGGCCGCTGGTCAGGCAGCGGCGATCGCGGGCTCGCGATCCTGGTCCGGCACGCTGCCGGCGCCGGGCACGCCACAGTCGTCGAACAGCCATTTGAGCCCGTACGCCCGCATGTCCTCGATCAGCGGCACCAGCGCGCGGCCCTTGTCGGTGAGCGCGTACTCCACCCGCGGAGGAACCTCGGGGAACGTCTGACGTTCGACGATCCCCTCCTCCTCGAGCGCCCGCAACCGCAGCGACAGCGTCCGCGGACTGATCCCGTGCAGCGAGCGCTCGAGCTCGCAGAAGCGCGAGCGGCCCTCAGCCAGATCGCGGATGACCAGCAGCGTCCACTTGCCGCACACGATCTCCGCAGTGCGGCAGACCGGACAGGAGTCGTTAGAAGAAGCCATCTGACGCCGATTTTAGCGCAATGCTTCACCAACTGAAGTAAAGGACGCTAGTGGGACGCCTCGTAATCGCTCGGTTGTGGTGGCAGCTTCGCGGCGCGTAGTGCGCGCCACCCTGCCGGGGGAGTGGGTACCGGCCACCTACGCCGCCATGCCCGGCGGCGGCGCGGATGGCCGCCCGTTCGCCGGAGCGATCGGCGCCGCCGGCCTGACCGGCTGCACAGGCGCGGGCTCGGGCTCGGCACCCCCGCGATCGGACCGTGTGAGATCCTGCATCGACGTGGCGGTGCGCCCCTCGCCCGCCACCAGCAGCTTGAAGTCGTGAGGGCTCGAGGCGACACGCAGCGCGTCCTCCATCGACACCCGACCGGCCTGGTAGTGGCTCAGGAGCGCCTGGTCGAAGGTCTGCATCCCGTAGTACTCGCCTTCGGCGATCACCTCGCGCAGGCGGTCGGTCTGATCGGGATCGAGGATCATGTCGCGCGCGCGG
>Ga0187779_10002797_pt1 | contig 10614 bp, 9 predicted proteins | sample 1015_Q2_SP10_10__FD_132435 | JGI IMG/M metagenome (GOLD analysis project Ga0187779, IMG submission 132435) | Tropical peat soil microbial communities from peatlands in Department of Meta, Colombia - 1015_Q2_SP10_10_MG | ecosystem: Environmental > Terrestrial > Soil > Wetlands > Peat | place...
CCGTCGCGGCGACGATGACCCTCGGCCCCGAGGGCGTCGACGAGGAGTTCGCAGCCGTCCTCGACTTCGGGCAAGGTCGCTCGGCCTCGATCGTGAGCAGCTTCACGCAGCCCTACCGCCACGAGGTCGAGGTGCTCGGGACGGCCGGCCGCATCCGCGTCCCCACAGCGTTCGTCAACGGCTCCGAGCCGCTCATCGTCGATTTCGAGGACGCGTCGGGTGCGACCGAGGCGGTCTCCGTTCCGGGCGACGACGAGTACCGGCTCGAGGTGGAGGACTTCGCACGCTGCATCCGCGAGGGCCGCCAGCCGACGGTCGTCTCGCACGCCGACACGCTCGCCAACATGGCGGCGATCGACGCGCTCTACGAGGCGGCGCGGACCGGGCTGAGGGTCGACCTCTAGCGTCATCGCGGCAGCGGCAGGTCGATCCACGACCGCGCATGGTGGGACTGCTCGACGGCGTTGATCACTTCCTGGACCCAGGCCGCATCGGCGAAGTTGCCCTCGTTGCGGTCGCCGCCCTCGAGGATCTCATCGACGAAGTTCGCGGTCAGGTTCGAGTAGTAGAGGCGCGGCCACGGCTCGTGGACGTCGCCTCCCTCCGGGAAGAGCCGCTGCGGGATCTCGACGTCCTTGAACTCGACCGCGTCCGGCCTGGCGCCCTTCAGCGTCTCCATCACACCGAACTCCTCGACGAGCCGTGCGATCAGCGCCCCCTCGCTGCCGTAGACCCGCACCTCGATACCGGGGTAGTTGCCGACCGTGACGAAGCTGCTCTGGACCGAGCAGATCGCGCCCCCGGCGAACTCGCCGATGAAGATGTCGCCGTCGTCGATGTTGGCGCGCATCATCGTGCCCGTGTCGCGGATCATCCGGTTGGGGACGAAGTTGCGGAGGACGCCGACGACCGAGGTGAGGTCGGCGTCCATGAACCAGTGGCCGAGGTCGATGACCGGTGCGCCGTACCCCTCGAGCGACGACACGCGGATCCGGTCCTGGTCGACGTCGCCCGGCACCTGCCGTAGCGGAGTCTGCGGGTCGATCCACTGCGAGTTCTGCTCGTACGCGTTGTAGATGTACGGCGTCCCGACCCAACCCTCGTTGATGAGCTCCTTCATGTAGCGGACGGCCGGGCTGTAGCGGAACGTGAAGCCGACCTTGGTCTTGAGGCCCTTCGACGCCGCCAGGTCGCGGGCGCGCAGCGTGTCGCGGAAGTCGTGTGCGACCGGCTTCTCGACGAGCACGTGCTTGCCCGCCTCGAGCGCCTGCATGGTGAGGTCGAAGTGCCCGCTGTCGCCCGTGACGACGTCGACGATGTCGATGTCGTCCCGCTCGAGCACCCGGCGATGGTCGGTTGTCGACTCTGCTGCCCCGAACTCGCGCGCCGCCTGCTCGGCGCGCTCGCCGTCGACGTCGCAGACGGCGACGAGCTCGACGCGTGAGTCTCTCGTCCAGCCCGGGAGGTGTGCCATGTTCGCCCACCGTCCGGTGCCGATCACACCTACACGGAGCTCTGCTCCGGCCATAGCTCGGGCCTCCTTGCGTCGTCGTGGCGCCGGCAGCGGACGAGATGCTCGCCCTCACCGGGAGAGAGCAGCTCGGTCGTCCACGTCCGGCATTCGTCGGTCATGAGCGGGCAGCGCTGCGCGAAGCGGCAACCCGGTTCGACGTCGGTCAGCTGCGGCGGCGTTCCGACGATCGACGGCAGGTACCGGGAGCGCTGATCGCTGTCCGGCAGCGAGCGCAGCAGCGAGATCGTGTACGGGTGGCGCGGGGCCGTCAGCAGGGTCGTCGTGTCCGAGAGCTCGACGATCTCACCCGCGTACATCACCGCGATGCGGTCGCACATCTCCGCGATCACGCCGAGGTCGTGGCTGACCAGCACCATGCTCATCCCCGAGTCGCGCTGGAGCTCGAGGAGCAGGCTGAGGATCTGGTCCTGGATGATCACGTCGAGCGCCGTGGTCGGCTCGTCCGCGAACAGCACGCGAGGCTTCGAGGCGATCGCCGTCGCGATCAGGACGCGCTGGCGCATGCCGCCGCTGAACTCGTGCGGATAGCCGCGCATGCGGCGGTGGGCCGCGGGGATTCCCACACGGTCGAGCAGCTCGGCCGCCCGCTTCCGCCGCTCGCGCTGGCCGAGGCGCTCGTGCGACCCCACCGCCTCCTCCACCTGGTCGCCGACGCGCATCACGGGATTGAGCGAGCTCATCGGGTCCTGGAAGATCATCGAGAGGTGCGCGCCGCGAAGCCGCTGCAGCTCGGATCCGCGCGCGTCGAGCAGGTTGCGCCCGGGAAAGCCCTCGTAGCTGACGGTGCCGATCGACCGCGCGGGCGGCGACGGCATCAGGCCCATCAGCGTCCGGCAGGTCACGCTCTTCCCGGAGCCGCTCTCGCCGACCAGCCCGAGGATCTCACCCTGGCGGAGCGAGAACGAGACATCGTCGACGGCGCGGACGACACCGCTGTCGGTCTGGATGAACGTGTGGAGGCCGTCGACGCGCAGCACCTCGTCTCCGGCGAGCGGCGACGGCCCGACGTACTCCGACACTGCCTCAGTCACCGGTTCGGAGGAGGTCGGCGAGGCCGTCGCCGAGGAGGCTGAAGCCCACCCCGACGAGGACGATCGCGACGCCGGGGAAGGTGGACAGCCACCACGAGGTCAGGATGTAGTTCTGGCCGTCCGAGATCATCGCGCCCCACTCCGGCGACGGCGGCTGGGCGCCGAGGCCGAGAAACCCGAGCGACGCCCCGAGCAGCACGTTCCCGACCGCGTCGACCATCGCGAAGATCAGGACGAAGGACACGAGGTTCGGGAGGATGTGGCGGGCCATCACCCGGTGGTTCCGGTAGCCGAGCGCCTTCGCCGCGAGGACGTACTCCCGGTTCTTCGCGACCACGGTATGACCGCGCATGATCCGGGCGTACGCGATCCAGCTCGTGAGCCAGATCGCGATGAACATGTTGAACAGGCTCGGGCCGAGCATCGCGACAATCGCGATCACGAGCACGAAGAACGGGAAGGCGAAGAAGAGGTCGACGATTCGCATCAGCAGCGAGTCGAGCCACCCACCGAAGTAGCCGGAGATGAGCCCGATCGTCGTGCCGACGACGAGCGTCACGCTCGTCGCGCCGAACGCGATCAGGAGGTCGATCCGGGCGCCGTAGAGGATCCTCGCGAGGATGTCGCGGCCGTACTGGTCGGTGCCGAGGATGTGACCGGGCGAGAGCGGATGGGCGAGCGGATGGAGCGGGTCGAGCGTGTCCGGGTTGTAGGGCGTGAGCAGCGGCGCGGCGACGGCGGCGACGATGATGGCCGCGAGGATCCCGGCCCCGACCAGGAGCGTGCCGTGGCGGCGCGCCCAGCCGCCGGCCCGTGGGTGCGACCGGCTCTGGAGGCGCTCGTAGAGAAGCTCGGCAGGGCTCGCGGTCGCGCTCATTCGACCATCACCCGCGGATCGAGCGCCGAGTGCGCGAGGTCGGTCATGAGATTGATCACGACGACGAAGACGGCGAGCACGAGCGTCACGCCCTGGACGACCGGATAGTCGCGTGTCCCCACCGAGTCGACGAGCAGCGACCCGACACCGGGGATCGAGAAGACGTTCTCGATGATCACCGTCCCGCCGATCAGGAACGCGAGGTTGATCCCGAACACGACGACGACCGCGATCACGGAGTTGCGGAAGACGTGCCGGCGGTGCACCGCGAAGCGGCTGATCCCCTTGATGCGTGCGGTGTCGACGTAGTCGGCGTTGAGCGCCGAGAGCGTGCTCGAGCGAAGCGTCCGGATGAGGATCGTCGAGAAGCCGATTGCGATCGTCAGCGACGGCAGGAACAGGTGGTCGATGTGCCCCCAGAACGAGGTGCCGTAGCCGTTCACCGGGAAGATCTGGAGATGGACGGCGAAAATGATGATGAAGATGATCCCGAGCCAGAACCCGGGCATCGCAAAGCCGACGAGCGTCGTCACCCTCGCCGTCTGGTCGAAGACCCCGCCGCGGCGAAGCGCCGAGATGATGCCGGTCGGGATCGAGATCAGGATCGCGAGCATCACCGAGTAGAAGACGAGGAACAGCGTCGCGGGGAGCCGCTCGGCGATCACGGTGCGCGCGGGCTCCCTGAAGAAGATCGACTCGCCGAGGTTGCCCTGGAACAGGTGCTGCATGTACATCAGGTACTGCACGATCAGCGGGCGATCGAGCCCGAGCGAGTGGCGGAGCTGCGTGGCGGACGCCTTGGTGTAGTGCTCGCCGAGGATCGCGAGCGCCGGGTCGCCCGGGATCAGCCGAAGCAGGAAGAAGGTGACGACCGTGATCCCGAACAGCACCGGGATCACCTGGAGGATCCTGCGGGCGACGAAGCTGGTGCGGGCCATCGTGGCGTGGGAGCGGCGGCCGGCGCCGGGGCGCCGGCCGCCGCTGGTTGCTCAGTGGCTGTCGACCGTGAGGTCGAGCAGCGACAGGTTGTACGCGCCGAGCGGGTTCACGTGGAAGCCGTGCACCCAGTTGCCCTGCGCATAGCGGTACGGGCTGTAGTCCAGCACCAGGAACGGGCTCTCCTGGTAGACGATCTTCTGGATCTCGTTGTACATCTGCTGGCGCTTCGCCGGGTTGAGCTCCGACCGCGCCTCGCCGACGAGCTTCGTCGCCTGCGGGTTGCTCCAGTACGAGCTGAACGCATTCGCGCCGCCGTTCGGGTCGACGGCGAACGTCGTCACCTCGTCCGGATCGATGATGTCGTTCGTCCAGTAGCGCTGGCCCATCTGTGAGTGCCCGCCGTCCTCCTTCTGGTACGCGGTGAGCAGCTCGTACGTCTTGATGCTGACGTTGATGCCGAGCTTTGCGAGCTCTGACTTGATCACGATCGCCGTCGAGTTGCCCGCGACGTCGTTCGCGACCTCGATCAGGAAGCAGTTGAAGCCCTTCGGGTACTTCGACTTCGCGAGATACGACTTCGCCTTCGCGAGGTCGTACGGGTACGGCTTCAACCCGCTGTTCCAGTAGAGCATCTTGTACGGCATGTACGACGACCCGGGCGTTGCATGCCCGGAGTAGGCGAGCTTGACGATCGCATTCCGGTCGATGCCGTAGTTCAGCGCGAGCCGGACGTTCTTGTCCTTGAACGGATCGAAGTGCTCGTCGAGCTGGATGAAGTCGACGCGCGTGGACGGGAACAGGTCGCTCTGGAGGCCGGGGTACTTCGCGATCTGGTCGATCAGGTTCCCCGGCGGGTTCTCGATCGCGTCCACCTTCTTGCTCTGGAGGAGCAGGACCCGCGAGTTGTCGTTCGGGACGATCTCGACCTTGACGTTCTTGATGTTCGGCTTCTTGCCGTACCAGTACGGGTTCACGGCCAGGTCGAGCTCCTGGTCCTTGGTCAGGCTCGTCACCATGAACGGCCCGCTGCCCACGGGCTTGTTCCAGAACGCGTCGCCCTGAGCCTTGACGAGCTTCTCCGGGACGACGGCATACGCGTACATCGCGAGGTCGGCGAGCAGCGGAGCGTGCGGCTCGCTCAGCTTGATCACGACGGTCTGCGGATTCGGCGCCGTGATGCTCTTGACGGCGGTGAGCAGGAAGCCCCAGCCGCCCTTCAGGTTCTTCGAGCGGTTGAGCGAGAACACGACGTCCTGCGCGGTCAGCGGCGAGCCGTCGCTGAACTTCGCCGAGCGGAGGTGGAACGTGTACGTCTTCCCGCCGTTCGTGATCTTCCACGACGTCGCGAGATCCGGGAGCAGGGCGGTTCCCGTCGCGTTCGGCTGGATGAGCCTGCTGTAGAGGTTCTGGGTCAGCCAGATGCTCTCGTTGACGGAGTTCTGTGCGGGATCGAGCGTGTCGATCTTCACTGCGTTCGCGAGCACGAACGTGTCGAGGCTCGCCCGCGACGTGTCGCCACGGAGAGCTGCGGCGGCGGCAACACCTGCGACGGCGAGTGCGATCACGGCGAACACCACAACCGCGCGCGCGATCCGCCGGGGGCCCGACCGCGCCGGTGACGGCGTGGACAGCATCTTCATCCTCCTCGTTCGAGACATTGCAGGGTGGCGGGGGGCGTTGACCCTCTTCGACGCACGGAGACCGGAAGAAGTTGGCCGGCCGGTGCGCCGACGAGGAGGCTGGGCCGGCGCGAGCGACGACTGCTCTGACCGGCACATCGTGACGCCACAAAGATATGTAACGTCCTCAGAAACATATGAGGCCCGACGCTACAGGGGCGACTGCCCGTGAGTCAATTGCCGCCGAGGGGACCATCGCCGGTCGCGTCGCGGTGGTCACCGGCGGCTCGAACGGCATCGGCCGGCGCATCGTCCGCGCGTTTCGCGCCGACGGCGTCCGCGTTCTCGTGCTCGATCTCGACCGCCACGCGGGGTTCGACGACGACGAGGGGATCGCGACGATCGTCGGCGACGTCGGCGACGCGGAGGTCGCCGCCGGCGCGATCGACGAGGCGATCGAGCGCTTCGGCGGCGTCGACCTGCTCGTGAACGACGCCGCCGCCTATCCCGACGCGCTCCTCACGGAGATGCCCGTCGCCGAGTGGCGGCGGGTCTTCGACGTCAACGTGACGGGGCCGTTCGCCGCCATCCAGGCGTTCGCACGCCATCGGATCGCCTCGCGGCGGGACGGGGCGATCGTGAACATCACGACCGGCTCGGTGCAGAGCCCGCGGCCGGCCGGAGGCGCCTACTCCGCCTCGAAGGCCGCGCTCGAGACGCTCACCAAGGTCGCCGCGCTCGAGCTCGGGCCGCACCGCATCCGCGTCAACGCGGTCTCACCGGGCTACATCGACGTCCGCGGAGAGACGGACGCGTTCCCCGACCGCGCGTCCGACGAGCTGCGGGCCGAGCTGGTCGGCGCGATCCCGCTCGGCAAGGCCGGCAGCGCGCAGGACATCGCAAACGCGGTGCTGTTCCTCTGCTCGCCGTCTGCCGGCCACGTCACGGGCGCCGTCCTGCACGTCGACGGCGGCTCGCTCGCGGGGCGGTTCACGATCGCCCCCGACGAAGGCTCCACGCGCGGATGATCGAGCACGTGCGCGTCGTGATCACGACGCCGCTCGACGAGGAGCTCGTGTCCACGGTCGCCGGGATCGACGACCGCCTCGACGTCGTGTATCCGGCCGACCTGATGGCGGCGACGCGCTACCCGTCCGATCACCCGTTCCCGCCGCTCGATGCCCCGGGCTCGGCCGAGCGCTGGGAGTCGCTGCTCGACGAGGCCGAGATCCTGTTCGACTTCGGCCCGCTCGACCTCGCCCCCACGCTCGCGCGGCGGCCGAAGCTCCGCTGGATCCAGGCCACCAGCGCCGGCGTAGGCCGTTTCGCCGAGCGCATCGGGCTCCTCGACTCCGACGTCGTCGTCACGACCGCGAGCGGCGTGCACGCCAGGCCGCTCGCCGAGTTCGCGATGCTCGCGATGCTGCTCTTCGGCAAGGACACGCTCCGGCTCCAGCGCGAGCAGCAGGAGCGGCACTGGGAGCGTCACGCCGGCGAGGAGATCCGCGGCAAGGTCGTCTGCGTCGTCGGCCTCGGCAAGATCGGGCGCGAGGTTGCTCGGCTCGCGCACGCGTTCGACGCACGTGTGACCGGGGTGGTGCGTGAGACGCGTGGTCGCAGCACGCGCGAGCTCGGCGTCGACGTCCTCGGAACGCCGGACGACCTGGACGCGCTGCTCGCGGACGCGGACGTCGTCGTGCTCGCGACCCCTCACACCGGCGATACCCACAGGCTGCTCGATGCCCGTCGCATCGCTCTCCTGAAGCCGACCGCGATCGTCGTCAACATCGCCCGCGGCGACGTCGTCGACGAGCCGGCGCTGGCTGACGCACTGGCTGCCGGCCGACTGCGCGGCGCTGCCCTCGACGTCTTCCAGGAGGAACCGCTCCCCACCGAGAGCCCGCTCTGGGGGCTCCCGAACGTGCTCGTCAGCCCGCACTCGGCGAGCACCGTCGCGGCGGAGAACGAGCGGATCGTCGAGCTGTTCGGAGAGAATCTCCGTCGCTACCTGGCCGGTACACCGCTCCTCAACGTGCTCGACAAGGGACTCCTCTACTGAGCGCTCTCCGCACCAACGCCGACCGCCTGGTCGAGATCGGGGTCGAAGCCGAGATCGCGCATCCGACCCACGCCGGGACCTACACCGTCGACTCGTACGGCCGCCCGATGATCCTCCCCGGGATGGCCGGCGTGGTCGTCAACGCGCGGGTCGGCGACCTCGTCTTTCCCTGGGCCGCCGACCACCTCGAGCCCGGCGTGTCCGCCGGGAACGCGAAGCGCGAACGCCACCAGGCGCTCCAGTTCCTGGCATGCATCGGAAACGACGTCGTCGTCCGGAGCGGTCCCGCGGCGGGTGCGGTCGGCTGCGTCACGGGCAAGCACGCGTTCGTCCTCGTCGACTACCCGCGGAACGCACTCGAGCTGCTCGCTCCCGGCGACCGGCTCCTGGTCCGCGCGGTCGGCCAGGGCCTTCGCTTCCCCGACCATCCCGACGTCGCCGCCCGCAGCTGCAGCCCTCGACTGCTCGAGCAGCTCGGCATCGGCGAGGGCGGCGAAGGCCGCATCCGCGTCGAGATCGCGGCGGAGATCCCCTCGTACCTGATGGGCGCCGGGCTCGGAATGAGCTCGGAGTGGGCGAATTGCGACGTGATGTTCACGCGCAGCGAGGTCGTCGAGCGCCTGGGCTTCGGGAACGTGCGGCTCGGCGACGTCGTCGCGATGCACGACCAGGACCACCGCTTCGGCCGCGGCTTCCGTCACGGCTACTGCGCGATCGGCGTCGTCGCACACGGCGGTCACGGCGCGATCCCGGGGCACGGGATGGGGGTGGCGACGATCCTCTCGGGCCCGAGCGAGCGGTTCGAGCTCGTCCGCGTCGAGCAGGCGAACCTCAGAGAACGACTCCGGCTACCCGACTGAAGGAGGCGCTTTGGCCGTACACGACATCAACAGGGCGGAACTGCTCGAGACCGTCGTCGTGGGCGCCGTCACCAGTCCGGAGATGTCGTCGATGAACCCCTACGACGTCACCGCCGACGGAGCCCCCTTCGTGCCCGTCGGAGCGGGAGGGGTCTGCTACACGGTCAAGGTCGGGATGAGCGCGCTCGACTGGGCGGCCGACCACGTCGAGCCGGGCGCGTCGATCGCCAACCCGTCGGGCCCCGCGAACGAGGCGCTGTCGCTCTACGCGTGCGTCGGGAACCGCGTCGTCGTGCGCACGGGCGACGCCGCCGGCGCAGAGGGTGTCGTGACCGGCAAGCACGAGGCCTTCCACGCGTACAAGCACGTGCTCGTCCACCTCGACGACGATGCGCTCGACCGCCTGATGCCCGGCGACGTGCTGCGCGTCTCGGCCTGCGGCCGCGGGATGACGGTCGCCGGGCAGCCCGGGATCGCCTGCCACAGCATCGGGCCGGAGCTGTGGGACGCCTGGGCGCCCGCGGGCGAAGCGGGCAGGCTCGCGATCCGGGTGGCCCGGATCCTTCCGCCGGAGGTGGTCGGAATGGGCAGCGGCCGCGTGAGCGCCGCGACGTCGGTCGCCCTGCAGCGCGAGCCGGCGTACGGGCTGACCGGCCTGCGCATCGGCGACGTCGTCGCGATCCGCGAGTGGGACGCGAGCTACTACACGGGCTACCACGAGGACCGCGTGACGATCGCCGTCGTCGCCACCGGAGACAGCCCGGTGCTGGGCGACGGCCCGGCGACGACGATCCTGCTCTCGGGGCCCGCCGACGCGTTCTCGCTCGCCGTCGACGAGGACGCGAACCTCGCGAACCTCCTGGGGCTCAGTTGAGTGACGCCGAGCCGCCGCTCGTCGAGACCCGTGGGCTGACCAAGGCGTTCAAGCTGCACGGCGGGCTCGGCCGGAAGCGCGAGGCGCTGGTCGCGGTCGACGACGTCTCGATCGCGATCCGCCGCGGCGAGACGCTCGGCGTGGTCGGCGAGAGCGGCTCCGGCAAGAGCACGCTCGGCCGGCTGCTGCTCCAGCTCGAGCGGCCGACGGCCGGCGACATCCTGTTCGAAGGGCAATCGATCCTCGCGACGAGCGGACGCGAGCGCCGGCAGCTCCGCAAGCGCATCCAGGTCGTGTTCCAGGACCCGTACTCGTCGCTCAACCCGATGATGAGCGTGCAGCGGACGCTGACCGAGGTGCTCGCCGTGCACGACATCGGCACCCGCGAGACCAGGCCGGCGCAGGTCGCCGACCTGCTCGAGCGCGTCGGCCTGTCGCCGGCGCTCGCCCGCCGCCGCCCGAAGCAGTTCAGCGGCGGCCAGCGCCAGCGCATCGGGATCGCGCGCGCGCTGGCCGTTCAGCCGGACTTCATCGTCGCCGACGAGGCCGTCTCGGCGCTCGACGTCTCGATCCAGGCCCAGGTGCTCAACCTGCTGATGCGGCTGCAGGACGACCTCGGCCTGACCTACCTGTTCATCTCGCACAACCTCTCGGTCGCGCGCCACATCTCCAACGACATCGCGGTGATGTACCTCGGGCGCATCGTCGAGCAGGCTCCGACCGACGAGCTGTTCGCAGAGCCACTCCACCCGTACACCCAGGCGCTGTTCCGCGCGGCGCCGAAGCAGGTCCCCAGGCGCAAGACGATCACGCCGGCGATC
>Ga0187779_10002799_pt1 | contig 10609 bp, 12 predicted proteins | sample 1015_Q2_SP10_10__FD_132435 | JGI IMG/M metagenome (GOLD analysis project Ga0187779, IMG submission 132435) | Tropical peat soil microbial communities from peatlands in Department of Meta, Colombia - 1015_Q2_SP10_10_MG | ecosystem: Environmental > Terrestrial > Soil > Wetlands > Peat | place...
CGGGGCGCCGGTCGTCGTCCAGTCGATGACGCTGACGAAGACGCACGACGTGGAGGCGACGACCGCGCAGATCGCGGCTCTGGCCTCTGCGGGCTGCGAGATCGTCCGCTGCGCGGTGCCGAAGACGGAAGACGCGGAGGCGCTGACGCGGATCGTCCGCCTCTCGCCGATTCCGGTGATCGCCGACATCCACTTCAACGCGAGTCTCGCGCTGAAGGCGATCGACGCTGGTGTCGCGGCAGTGCGTATCAACCCGGGCAATATCGGCGGCTCCGACAAGGTCGCCGAGGTCGTCCGCGCGGCGCAGGGCGCGGGCATCCCCATGCGCATCGGCGCGAACTCCGGATCGCTGCCGAAGCACCTGTCCGAGCTCGCGCAGCAGGATCAGGCAGCTGCGCTCGTCGAGGCCGCGCTCGAGGAGGTCCGACTGCTCGAGTCGCTCGGCTTCTACGACTTCAAGATCTCGGTCAAGTCGAGCCACGTGCCCACGATGATCCGTGCGTACCGGGTGCTGTCCGCAAAGGTTCCGTATCCGCTCCACCTCGGCGTGACCGAGGCGGGAACGCCGTACTCCGGGTCGATCAAGAGCGCCGTCGGCATGGGCGCGCTGCTCGTCGACGGGATCGGCGACACCATTCGCGTCTCGCTCACCGCCGACCCGGTCGAAGAGGTGAAGACCGCGTACGAGATCCTCAAGGCGCTCGGGTTGCGGGAGCGCGGGCCGATCATGATCGCCTGTCCCTCCTGCGGGCGCGACAATGTCGGGGTGCAGACGCTTGCAGAACAGGTCGAGGCGCGGCTCCACGAGTATCCGCAGCACTTCGAGGTGGCGGTGCTCGGGTGTGCGGTGAACGGACCGGGGGAGGCGGGGGACGCGGACTTCGGCATTGCGGGCGGGCGCGACGTCGGCTTCGTGTATGCGCACGGCCGCGTGCTCAAGAAGGTTTCGTCCGACATCCTGATCGACGAGCTCTTCCGCGAGATCGACAGCTGGATCGAGGACGGGATGCAACGTCCGAAGCGCCTCAAGATGGCGAAGCCCGCGGCGCTTGCGATGGCCGAAGCGTCGCTGATCCCCCTCGAATAGTCTCACCTGACAACGGATGATCGCCCGGGCTTCACAGCTGTTTCTCCCGACGCTGCGCGACCCGCCGGCCGACGCCGAGGCGGCGAGTCACAAGCTGCTCGTGCGCGGCGGCTTCATCCGCCAGGTCGGCGCAGGTCTGTGGACGTTCTTGCCGCTCGGCTGGCGCGTGCACCAGAAGGTCGTTCAGATCATTCGTGAGGAGATCGACGCGATCGGCGGGCAGGAGATGCTCGAGCCGGTGCTGACGCCCGCGGAGCTGTGGGAGCTGAGCGGGCGCATCAGCGCCGAGATCGTGTTCAAGTTGAAGGACCGTACGGGGCGCGACTTCGTGCTGCCGTTCTCGCATGAGGAGACGATGACGTTCCACGCGCGCGAGCTGCAGTCGTACAAGCAGCTGCCGCAGATCTGGTACCACTTCTCGACGAAGGAGCGCGACGAGCCGCGCCCACGCGCCGGGCTCCTGCGCGTGCGCGAGTTCGTCATGAAGGACTCGTACTCGTTCGACCGCGACGAGGCTGGGCTCGACAGGAGCTTCGACGCCCACAAGGGCGCCTACGAGCGGATCTTGGAACGCTGCGGCCTCGAGGCGTACTACGTCGTGGCTGAGTCGGGGTTCATGGGTGGCCGCGAGTCGTCGGGATTCATGGCCCCGGCGGAGACGGGCGAGAACACCCTCGTCCGCTGTGAGAACGGCGACTACTTCGCCGACTACGACGCCGCGCAGGGCATGCCGCAGGCGCCCGAGTTCCCCGAGTCGCTGCAGCGGCCGAAGGAAGTGGAGACGCCCGGTGTGACGACGATCGAGGCGCTGGCCGAGTTCCTCGGCATCGACTCGGCGGCGACGTCGAAGGCGATGCCGGTCATGGCGGGCGAGAGACCGGTGCTCGCGCTGATCCGCGGCGACGACCGACTGAGCGAGGAGAAGCTCGTGACCGCGCTCGGCACGGCCTACCGGCCGATGTCGGAGGAAGAGATCCGGGCGGTCTTCGGCGCGGGCGGCGGCTCGCTCGGACCTGTCGCGGTCACCATCGACATCCTCGCCGACGAGACCTTGCGCGAGGGTCAGTACGTGGCCGGCGCCAACCGCGACGGCTGGCATCTGAGGGGTGTCGAAGCCGGACGCGACTACCACCCGCGCTTCGCGGACATCCGGCAGGCGAACGCGGGCGACGCTTGTCCCGAGTGCGGCGGAAAGCTGCTCGAGCAGACGGCGATCGAGCTCGGCCACATCTTCAAGCTCGGCACGTTCTACTCCGTGCCGTTCGGGGCGACGTTCCTCGACGAGGACGGTGAGGAGAAGCCGCTGGTCATGGGCAGCTACGGCATAGGGCCGGCCCGCACGATGGCGGCGATCGTCGAGCAGCACCACGACGACAACGGGATCGTCTGGCCGCGTTCCGTTACCCCGTACGACGCGCACGTCGTCGTCCTTCCCGGTGTGGAGGCGGAAGGCGAGGAGGCGGCCGCGTCGTTGGCCGGAGGGGGACTCGACGTGCTCCTCGACGATCGTGACCAGCGCGCGGGCGAGAAGTTCGCCGACGCCGACCTGATCGGCTGCCCGGTTCGCGTCACCGTCGGCAAGAAGACGCTCGACGACGGTGCCGTAGACGTCCGCGACCGTGCGACCGGCACGGAGGAGCGAGTCCCGATCTCGGAGCTCGCTGGCGGTCTGGCGGCGCCGGCCTGATGGCGCGTCGTCGGCGGTTCAGCGACGAGCCGTTCGGTCCGACCGTCGAGCGGCTGATGGCCGAGACCGGACATACGTATCGATCGCTCGCGGATCGGACGAAGCTGTCCGCCGGTTACCTGAACCACCTCGTGCACGGCAATCGACCGGTGCCGTCCGACGACGTTATGCGCACGCTCGCGTCGGCGCTCGGTGTCGAGGCCGAGCACTTCCGCGAGTACCGGCTCCGTGTGATCACGGAGCAGCTCGAGCGCATGCCGGAGATGATCGACCGTCTGTACAGGCGCCTCCGGCGCTAGCGGCGGCGGCGGCGGGTACAGTTGGCTCGCCGCGGGGCGTGGCGCAGCCTGGTTAGCGCGCCAGTCTGGGGGACTGGAGGTCCCGAGTTCGAATCTCGGCGCCCCGATCAGAAACCCCCTGTAACCAGGGGGTTTCTTTTCGCCGACCTCTTGAAAACTCGACGCGCTCGTCGTTTTGGAGCCGTCCCGGAAACCAGGTCGAGAATGTCGTCTTGCTGCTGGCAACGCCGCAGTCGGCTCTTGCACCGAATGGACTGCATGTTTCGAACCTTCGGTGCTTCGACGAACGACACGTCGACGATGGCTGGTGTGGCGAGCGCCGAGTCTGGGATGATTGATGAGGTGGGCTCCCCAGTTCGCGTCACGCTCCGATCGTTCAAGCGCGACGAGTTCGAGCTGTTGTTCGAGCGGCAGCGAACTTGACTCCCCGACGAGGTCGCCGACGATCCGGAAGAGTGGCGGACGGTCGTCGGCGAGGGGATCAACCGGGTGGCGACGCGCCATGGGTCCGCGGAGGCTGACGCTACGGGAAGGAGTCGAGTTGAACAGGCAACAGGTGAACCCCACGACCTGGCAGGAGAGGTTCGGGTTCTCGCAGGGCTGGCGTATCGATGACCCGAAGACGCTGCTCTTCGTGGCAGGACAAGTGCCGGTCAACGAGCAAGGGACCGTGGTCGGCGAGGGCGATTTCGAGGCGCAGACGCGTCAGACGTTCGAGAACATGGGCCGCGTTCTCGAGCAGGCTGGAATGACCTTCGACAACGTCGTCCAGGTTGGCGTCTTCATGACCGACATGAGCAACCTTCGCACCTACGCTCGCGTGAGAGACGAGTTCGTCAACACCACAGCACCTCCGGCTTCGACGGCGCTCGGCGTCGCTGATTTTGCCCTGCCCGGCATGCTGGTCGAAGTGAACGCCATAGCAGTGGCATGACCCCAACGTTCGGACGTCATTCCCGAACACTGGCGCAGGGAAATGCCGCTGGCGATACCCGCGGGGGTCGACACGTCTGCGCCGCGGGCGTCAGCAGAGCGGGTTGTGCGCGCAGTTGAGCCGTTTGTACTTGATCCTCTTGACGGCCACGACGGCAGTCCAGTCCAGCACCGCCGTGTTGAGCTGATAGCCGGTCTGGTAGCTGACGTCCTGATGGCCGTGAGGGCTGATTGAGAAGCGTGCACGGGAGATCACGGAGACAGGGTCGACTCCGTGGCCGAAGGTGAACAACCTCAGAGCGCCGTTCTCACACGCCCCCTTGTTCGGCGGTAACGTGCTCGCGACGGCGAGCTGGTCGATCTCCAGGTCGATGGCGGGCGGGTAGCCGGCGACCGCCGGGCCGTTCGAGTTCGCGAATATGAGCGTCGCCTGGGCCGGCTTCGGCACGACGATCGGCACGGTGAGGTCGCAGGTCTGGTCGAGGCCCGTGTAGGTGGCCGTTCCGGTGAGCTGGACGGTCGTCTCGGCGACCCCGTTGGACATGCCACCGCCCTCGGGGCCCCGGTAGCTCAAGGTCTTCTGTTTCGGCGGCGCAGCGAGATGCATGGTCGTCGTTGCGGTCGCCGACCCCGCGGTGAACGTACTCCTCACGGTCATGGCCGTGATGCGGAACGTGTAGGCGAACGGCGCGGGCCTCTTGGTCGTGCTCGCGAAGGCCGCACCCGCCGCGACGGCGAGCATGCACATCGCCGAGGCGAGAGCCACGCGCCTCTTCATGCGGCCATTCTGCGCCCGCCGCCCCGACGGGGTCAAGCACCGTGGATCGTCGTCTACTCGGCGTCTGTGAGGAACACGAGGACGCGTTCCTTGAGCAGCGCTGCGGAGCTCTCGTCGAAGTCCGCCAGGCTGCTGTCGGCGAAGAGGTGTCGATTGCCGGGGTAGAGGAACAGCGCTGCTTCATCGGCATTCTCAACGAGCTCGCGCGCGGCGGGGATGTCCTCCTCCGCCCAGGCGTCGTCCTCCATCATGTGGATCTGGAGCGGAACCCCCGTCGGCCACGTGCCGAACTCGGCCGCGGGGACGGCGGCGCTGAGGAGCAACGCCCTCTTCGCGCCTGGACGTGTCTGGGCCAGCTGCTGCGCGGCCCTAGCCCTGCCCGCCGCTGGTGGCGCTGTTGACCGGCGGGCCGCCGAGTGGCCCGCTTCCGGCGGGAGCGTCGACGACTTGGCACGGCGGGACGGCGCCATTCGCCCAGCCGATGCCGAGGGCACGCTCGCCGCCGGAGCCGGTCTGCGTGGAGATCACCATCGTGATCCCGGCCGGGGGCACCGTGATCGTGAAGCGGGTGGCACCGTCGGTCGAACGCCCAATGCTGCCCTGGGTCGTCCCGCCGATTGCGTCGTGGCCGGCCGGCGTGAACCAGGGCTGCTTGCACATCTTCCCCTCGGGCAGGTACTGCACCACCGCGTTGACGCCGACCGCCCGTAGCTTCGTCTGGAGCCCGGCTGCGTCGTTGAGCGAGTCGATCTCCACAGTCACCGTGCCGTCGGCGTTCCTGGTCACGGCGTAAGCAGCCTGCGTGCCGGTGGACAGGAAGAACACGCTGGCGATCGCGGCGGCCGCCAGCACCGCGGCCAGCCCCCCGACGAGGAGAACCCGTGGTCCGCGCCGCAGCCGGCGTCCCTGCCCTCGGTCGACCCGCGGGGCCGTCACGAGGCTGCGCAGTTCGACCAGCAGGCGCTCGTCGAAGTTGCTCACGTCGTCACCTCCGGTTGGTCGCTCGTGGCGAGGTCGAGGAGACCAGGCCGGCGCTGCAACCTGCGACGGGCGCGGTGCAGCCGCACACGGGCGGCGACCGCACCGATACCGAGCGCGTGCCCCGCCTCGACGACGGAGAGGCCGTCGAGCGAGATGAGCTCGAGCACCGCGCGCTCGCCGGCAGGGAGCCGGGTCAAGCCTCGGTGGAGCTCCCGTGCCGCCGACTCGCCGTCGATCCGCTCGTGCAGCGCGGCGAGGTCGTCCACGTCGACGAGCTCCCGTCCGCGAATGCGAGCGACCGTGCGCAGCTCCTTCGCGTTCCGCCGGCGCTCATCGGCGACGACGTTGCGGGCAATCCCGTAGAGCCAGGCGACGGGCTCGCCCCGGCTGCGCCGGTAGGAGCTGGCCGACTCGATCACCGCGACGAACACGTCCGCGGTCAGGTCGGCGACGACGTAGGGATCGTCCACCCGCCGCGCGACGAACCGCTGCACCGTTTCGACGTGCTGTCGGTAGAAGCGCTCGAACGCGTCCGGGTCGGATGTGATCTCGCCGAGCTCCTGCACACGCATCTCCTCGAATCCTCGCTGTCACAGGCCCTTCGTCGGAGCGAGCTGATGCGTTACACGGCCGACTCGAGTCCGGCGCGCCGAACAATTGACGCTGTCTACTCGGCGTCTGTGAGGAACACGAGGACGCGCTCCTTGAGCAGCGCCGCGGCGTCTTCGTCGAAGTCGGCCAAGCTCGTGTCTGCGAAGAGATGACGGTCGCCGGGGTAGAGGAACAGCTCCGCGCGGTCGGCGTTCTCGACGAGGTTGCGCGCGGCGGGGATGTCTTCTTCCGCCCACGGATCGTCCTCCATCATGTGGATCTGGAGCGGAACGCCTTCGGGCCAGGTGCCGAACTCCTCTGCGGGAACCGCGCCGCTGAAGAGCAGCGCTCCCTTCGCGCCCGGACGGGTCTGGGCCAGCTGCTGCGCGGGCAGCACGCCGAGCGAGAAGCCCGCGTAGACGAGCTCGGCGGGCAGGTCGTCGGCGGCACGGCGGCCGCGCTCGATGATCGTGTCGAACCCCGTCTCCTGCGCGTGGCCGACGCCCTCGGTGAGGTCGTCGAAGGTCTTGCCCTCGTAGAGGTCGGGCGTGTGGACCAGATGGCCCGCGGCGCGCAGGTCGTCGGCGAAGGCCAGCACTCCGTCGGTCAAGCCCTGCGCGTGATGGAAGAGCAGTATCTCGGCCACGATGACGAGTGGCGAGTCTAGCCGGAGCGCGCGGGGTGTGGAGAGAGGCCCTCCGGGCGTTCTGTCACCGGCACGCTCCCCAGCGACCGACGTCGTGTGCTCTCGCGATCGCCTGGAGCCGCTCGTAGTACGGGCGCTTCTTGAAGTGGCGGTCGTCGTAGGCATAGACGCGGGCATAGCCGCGGCGTAAGAGCTGCGCGCCGAGATCGGCGTGGTGACCGACGACGTACACGTAGGCGAGGAGGCGTCCGTAGCGGTCGTACACGTCTCCGGTCGACGGCTCCGTCGTCAGTACGACACTCCCCACCGCGTATCTCGCCGTAAACGCCGAGGACTGCGGCCCGTAGCACTGGATCGGCGTGTTCGGCTTCTTCGTCTCCGGTGTGTCGACCCCGAGGAGTCGCACGTCGACGTCGCGCGAGCCGACGAGCACGTGGATCGTGTCTCCGTCGACGTCGCGGATGACGGTGCCGCGCTGGACCGCGAGGCTGGCGGCGGCGACGAGGGGCGCGATCATGCGGACGGCGACTCCACTGCCGCATGATCTCGACTGACTCGTTCAGACGTGGACGCAACCGACACGACGCGAGGCCGGGCGGCGAGCCGGTCGCCCGCCGCGCGACTTCGATTGGGATGGTGCCGCCTCCTCAGGCGGCAGGGCGGTCCGACGGCAATGTGTCGTCCGGAACCGCGGTGAGTGCCTCGACGTCGGTGTCGGGCGACGCCGCGAGCCGGAGGGCCTGCGACGGCGCGTAGCCTGCCGCACACAGACGCCGAAAGCGCTGAAAGAGCCAGTTCTCGACCTGCTGATCGTCGAAACCTTCGAACTCAGCCGCAGTCATGTCTTGTGTCGTCCTTCCCCTGACGGGGGCCGGGGATGCCGCCGCCAGAGCTCGATTGGGGTGAAGCTCGCCAGGACTGTCCTATCGGCCGGTCGATTCCGCGGCTTTAGGCCGGCCTGGAATCCGCCGGACGGCACCTGCTCAAGAGGTCGGCGACGACCGCCGATTTCACCCAGGTGCATGCGAGGCGCAAACGCTCGGCCGCTCCCGGATCCGGTCCGCGGGCCGGAGACGTCCTGTCGGCGATCGGCTTCGATCAGGCGAGACTCGAGGGAGCGTTCGAGACCCTGCGGCGCGAGGTGAAGATGCTCCAGATCAAGCTCCGTGTGCTCGAGGCGGCAGCGGACGGGCAGGCGGCGGCGGGAGCCGACGTCGCGCTCCGTGCAGAACGGGTGCTCGGCCGTGGGACCGACGCCGAACGCGCCGGCGAGCTCGACGCCCGTGAACAGGCGCTGCGGCAGTCCGAGCAGGCGGTCAACGCCGTCGAGATCGAGCTGACCAATCAACGTGCCCTGTTTGCACAGGAGCGCGCAGAGCTCGAGGCGGAGGTCGAGTGGCTCGAGAGCGAGCGCACTGCATTCGCCCGTCAGGCGAACGAGCTCGAGGATCGCACCGTGGCGCTGCGGCGGTACGACATGGAGCTCGACGTGCGGGAACGGGACCTCCAGAACAGGGCGCGACAGCTCGAGTCCGCCGAAGCTGCGCTCGCCGACGCGCGGCGACAGGTCGAGGTGGTGCATCCGGTCGAGCGGATTCTCGACCTACCGGCGCCTGTCGGTGCCCCCGAGCAGCCTGCTTCGAGCGCGTCGACGTGGAAGATCGATGCGCTCGCGCAGCTCGTCGAGGAACAGGGCCGTGCGTTCCCCGAACGAGTCGACGAGTGGCGGTACACGCTCCTCTATCTGCGGAACGAGGCGTACGCCGACGGCACCCTTCCCGGTGCGTTCGACTGGCTCGTCGAGGACACGTTCCGCGAGCTGCTCGCCTCGAGGTAGACGGCACGCGCGAGCGCGAGGGTCGCGGGCGTCCAGGTGCGACGTCTGTGGCTCACGCCGCAGCCGAGTTGCCTGCTCCGGGGAGAGAGCAGGCAGACTCTCGTGCCCTGGACGCCCTGCCGTCCATTCGACTTCGACCCCCTCGTTCCTCGCGTCACGACGAGGGCGGGCACGTCGACCGCGAGAAAGGGGGAGGAATCGGCCAGAGAATCTGTCAAAGTCTGACGGATGCGGCGTTGCCTGGCGGTGCTCGCGGCAGTGGTGGTTCTCCCCGTGTCGTCCGCGGCGGCGCGGCCGGTTCGCTCCGCGATCTTCTTCTACCCGTGGTACTCGAACCCGACGTACGACGGCGCCTATGCGCACTGGCAGCAGGGCGACCACGACCCGCCGTTCGATGTCTCCTCGGTGTACTTCCCTGCGCGGGGCGCGTACTCGAGCGGCGACCCGCACGTGCTCGCAGCGCAGATGCGTGACATCAGACGCGCGGGCGTCGACGAGGTCGTGAGCTCGTGGTGGGGGAGGGGATCGACGGAAGATCAACGCTTGCCGGCGGTGATAGCGGCGGCACACCACTACCGACTGAAGGTCGCGGTCCAGCTCGAGCCCTATCCGGGGCGTTCGCCCGAGACGATCGCAGCCGACCTCCAGTACATCCGCGGTCTCGACATCCGCGACGTCTACGTCTATCGAGCCGGTGACTTCACGGGCGATCAGTGGCGGTCGCTCGACCTGAGCCTTACCGGCCTCCGCATCTTCGCGCAGACCAATCACGTGGGCTTCGCCGCATACTCGGGATTCGCCGGCTTCTACACCTACGACATCCTGATGTACGGCGGCGAGCAGTTCGGGCGGCTGTGCGCTCAGGCGCACGCCGTGGGCTTGCTGTGCGCGCCGTCGGTTGGCCCGGGATACGACGCGTTGGCGGCGACAGGCGACGATCGTGTGAAGCCGCGCGACGACGGCGAGACATACGACTCGATGTGGAGCGCGGCGATCGACGCGGATGCCGACATCGTCACGATCACGAGCTACAACGAGTGGAGCGAAGGCACGCAGATCGAGCCGGCGGGCCACGGAGGAAGGTACGAGAGCTACAACGGCGCGTACGGACTCCACGGCCACAAGGCCGAGTGGGCGTACATCTGGGCGACGCGCCGCTGGACGAACGTGCTCGCGAAGCGCTAGCCCGCTCGCGCTGCGAACACCTCGCTCGAGCAGCCCGAGAGGAGCCCTTCACGGACGTTATCGACACCGCGTAGCGAGGGGTGGGAAAGATCGGCCGTGATCTCCTCCCATGCGGTGAGAGAGAGTGCGCGTGCTCCTTCGCACGTGCCGATGCGAAAGAGAAGCTCGGTCGACAGCACGTCGCGCCGGCCTGACTGACGGCGCGCTATTCCGTCGAGCTCACGGAGCTCCTCCAGCGGGTCGATGCGGACGTTCGAGTCCGAGCCGATGCAGATCCCGATGCCACGGCCGCAGACGTCCTCGACGGCGAGGAAGCCATCCGCGAGGTGCGCCTCTGTGGTCGGGCACGCGCAGATCCGCGACCCCGCCTTGGCAAGCAAATCGAGCTCGTCGGCGTTGGCATGTGTGGCGTGGACGACTGTCGTGTGCTCGCCGAGACAGCCGGTGCGCTCGAGCAGCTCGATCGGACGGAGGCCGTGCTCGGCGAGACACTCCTCGATCTCGCGCGGCTGCTCGTCGGCGTGAACGTGGAGAGGGACTCTCTCGGCGGCGGCGTAGCGACCGATCTCCTCGAGCCACTCGGCA
>Ga0187779_10002800_pt1 | contig 10608 bp, 6 predicted proteins | sample 1015_Q2_SP10_10__FD_132435 | JGI IMG/M metagenome (GOLD analysis project Ga0187779, IMG submission 132435) | Tropical peat soil microbial communities from peatlands in Department of Meta, Colombia - 1015_Q2_SP10_10_MG | ecosystem: Environmental > Terrestrial > Soil > Wetlands > Peat | place...
TCACTCAGACTGCCGCAAACGCCGCCAACGGCAAATTCCGTGTGCAATTGCCCCAAGGAAACTACACGATTCGCCAAGGCACAGCGCACACGACGCTCACCGCGCTTTCGGGCGGCGTCTACCGCGTAGAACTCCGCCCAGACCGCGCCTTCGATTTTCAGGTCTCAGCAGACACAACGCCGTCGAGCGAAGTGAAGTTGCGCATCCACGCGGAAGGCGCGGGCGCTCACACCCTGGAAATCAGAACCAGCAACCTTGATTACAGGGATGCTTCCATACAGAAGATCGAATTGCGTCCCGGTCACGACGCCGAATTGACGAGCACGGCGCGAATCACCAATCCCGGTACACCGTGGGTGGTTGTGGTCATCCCAGATGGCTTACTGAACGAACATCGGGAAGTGACTGGCAGCAGCACGGCCGGAAAATAGTCGGGCTTCCCGGCAAGTCGAAAAAAGTGGCGGAGTCTTAATTCGCGGGGCTTGCTCGTCCAGCTTCCCAGGCTAGCCGAGCCACGCCGAGCAGATTGGCGTCTCCAACTAAACGGCTCGTAACCACTCGCACCCGCCTGCCGGAAATCGGCTGCGCGCATTCCCTCATGCTCTTTCGCAGCGCATCGAGGAACAGATCACTGGCTCGCGCCAGACCTCCGCCTATCACAACTATCTCCGGATCAAACAGGCTGACCAGATTCGCCACGCCATAGCCCAGCAACCGTCCGGCTTCGAGAAACACTTCGATCGACAGCGCATCCCCGCGCCTGGCGGCCTCCGCCACTTCATACGCATGGATTGACTCCGCCGGGATCTCCTCCAGCAACCCGGCAATCCCTCGAGCCAGCTCTTTCTTCGCCGCCGCAGCAATCGCGGGACCCGCCGTCAGCGATTCCAACTGTCCTACCCTCTGTGCCTCGGCATCAAAACCGTCCGTCACGACCATCCATCCTGCGCAACCCGAAAGTTCATTCGCGCCACGCACCAGCCGGCCGCCACTCAGGATGCCTGCGCCGATACCGGTTCCAAGCATTAAGACAATTGCGTCGCTCTTGCCACGTGCCGCGCCGCACCAGGTTTCGCCCAGCACCGCCGCATTGCGGTCGCTTTCCACCACTACAGGAATGCCGAGAGCGCTCTTCAGGCGGCGGGCCAACGGCATTTTCTTCCAGCCTTTTAGATTTGGCGCCCACACTGTTCCGTCACGCCGTACCAACCCTGGCACCGCTACGCCTGCCGCGCCAACCATGCCTTGCAATCGGTTTGCGCCTGACAGTTGGCCCGCCAACGTCTCGATTTGCTTGACAGGCCCCATGCCTGAACGCACATCCACGTTGACGCTCGCACGCTGTACAACTTTTCCCTTGTGGTTCACCAGTGCTGCCGCAAGCTTCGTCCCGCCCAGGTCTATTGCGAGCACATATTTGGCTTTGGCCGTCATGGATTTTCTTAACCTAATTCGCCGGTGGAGACTTCCGCTTGGTTAACAGAATTCGCATTGCCAGAAAACAAATTCCCACTGCTCCGAGTAAAGGCACCACCATACCGTACCGGACTCCCGCCGACTGCGAAATTTGTCCCACGGCCCATGGGAAGGACATTCCTCCCACGAGCGCGATTGCAAAGATCAGGCCAAAGACGGTTCCGGAGAGCTTTCGGTAACTGTCTCCTGCTATGGCCAGAGTTGTGGGAAATACGCCCGCGTACGAAAATCCAATCACCAACACTCCCGCCACGAGCATTCCTTGCGAACGATTGGAGAGCAGAAGGATTGCTCCTAGCACGGCGCCGATTCCACTGCCGAAGACCAACCGTTCCTTGCTCACAAACGCAAGCAGTCGCGCCACGACCAGCCGCCCGAGCATCAGCGCAGCCCAATAGCCGGCAAGAATAAATGTAGCCGTCTTTGCGCCCAGTCCAGCTTCGCCCGCATACGTAGAAGTCCACCCCGCGATGCTTGCTTCATCTCCCGATTGGCAGAACAGCAAGAGTCCGAGCATCAGTACGCCGGGATACCGGGCTACTTGAAACGCATCACGCCATGAAAAACTCTGCGCCGCGCTCGCCTCCGGAAAATGCAGTGTGGCAAACAACAACGCGCACGCGCCCGCCAAACCGGCGCAAAGAAACAACTGCGACACGATGGGAAAATGGCCCGCGATCGTCCCTGCTAACAATGGAATGCACAGCGCCCCGACCCCGTAACAAATTCCCAGCAAATTCAGCATGGGCCCGCGCTTCTCGCCGTACAAATCGGAGACAAGCGCGTTCGTGGACGTGTTCAGCCCTCCTCCACCGCAACCCAGCAATATAGCGGGAATGGCCGCCTTGCTGAACGAGTGAGCCAGGGCAAAGCCCGCCATCCCCGCCGCCACGAGCGCGGAGGACACAACGAGGATCAGCTTGTTTCCGATGGAGTCAATCACCGGCCCGGCAGCGAGTGTCGCTAGAAGGATACCCAGGTAGAGCAGCAGGAACATGGTTCCTTGCTGTGCCAGGCTCATCTGCAATCGTTCACGCATCTCCGGCAGGCCGAACAGCGTTCCCAGCACGGCCATTACGATTCCGAAAACAAATATGCCCGTTGCCGCGCTGCCAAACAGCATCCCCCGCCGGATCGTTTCCGCCACAGATCACCTTTTCAGCTTGTGTTCGTATTCTTCGTACACGCGATTCATCTGGTCGGGAGGTATCCCCAACACGTTCGGCGAAACAAACACCGGCGGCGTCTTCCCCTTTGCTGCTAAATTCGCGGCAACTTGCGCAATGATCGACATCGCAATCGTAATGAAAGCCGCTGTTGAGCCCGCTGCGACGGGGGCTTTCCATCCTTCAATCTTCACCAGCGCATCTTCCGCGGGCGTGCAATTGTCAATGACGATGTCCGCTACATCTGCCAGTTTCTTTCCCGAGGAATGCACCGCGGCTCGCTTACCGTAGTTGTCCATCGACGTGACAGCCACAGTGGTCAAGCCACGCTTCTTCGCCTCCATCAACACTTCAATCCCCACTGCGTTCAATCCGCCATGCGAAAACACAAGCATCACGTCGCCCTTGCGGATGGGCTCGTTTTCAAACAGCACCTGTGCGTATCCCTCTCTCCGCTCCAGCCACAGCAATCCTTTTGCGCCGCCGCTGCCGATTACGTTCGTCCACATCAGGCGCATGTCCATCAGCGGGCGGAATCCCGGGTACGCTCCGTAGCGCGGAAACATATCTTGCACCGGCAACACGGAATGGCCGCTTCCAAACATGTGCACCAGGCCCCCGTTCGAAATCGTCTCCGCCATCACTGCGGAGGCTTTTTCGATATTGCCAATTTGCGTCTCCCAGATTCTTGCCAATACTCCGCTGATCTGTTTTTGATACTCCCTAGCACTCACAATGGCCTCCCTTAGGTTCAAATCTCAGTAATCCACTCTGTAAATCTTCACGCTGACCGCCGGCACCTCGGTCTTGATTGCAAACCTCTTTCCCACAGGCTTTTGCTCATCGCCGGTGATAATTTCTCGTACGCTTGCAGGGGGCTTCTCCAAATCCTCCTCGAACTGCACCTGCGCGGGCTGTTCGCCGTGATTGAACAGAAACACAAACTGTCCTTTCGCCGCATCCATTTCTTGCAATTCCACCAAGGAAGGTGCCGAAAGGCGGGGCATCGTCAGGCCAGCCCATTTTGCCAAGATTCCGCCGAGAGGATGCATCGCTGCAGGTTTCGACTCATTCCACTGTCCCGCAAACGTTCCCAGCAGAATCGCGCTGCCTTTTCCGTACGCATGCTCATATGCGGCGGGTGTTCCGTCCGCAAAGGTGGCCACAACTTGAGCGCTCTTATCCAACACGGCGAAATGCTCGGCGAAACTCGCTCCGGTGAACTCAGCATCACCCCATCTCACAGCCACTTCTTTGCCGGGGTCAATGGAGCTTTCGTGCACGCCAAGCATCTCGGCCCATCCAAATCCGGGAATCGCAGCTTCTGCGTGTCCATTCTCGTTCACCCAGCCGGGCCGTGCCTCGATGAATAGATGGCCGCCCTTCTCGACGTACGTCTTCAAAGCGGCAGCTTCGTCATTTGTCATCATCAGAGGGTAGGGAAGCACGATAAGTTTATATTTCTGTAGATCGCTACGGGCCAATTCTCGTGAACTCAATACTTCCACAGGCAGGTTCCGTTCGAAGAACATCCGGTGATAGCCTGCCAGCGCCTTGTGCATGGCCGTTCGTGTATCTTCTTCGTCGTACCCGCCAAGCAGGGGCACCAGGGGACTGAAAACGATCGCGGCCTCGGGTTGCTTTGGTTTTGCGGCCAGGAGCAAGTCAGCGTTTGTTTCAATTCGCTTCGCGGTATCTCCCGCACGCTTACTTCGTTCTGTCAGCGTCCCGTCCAGGTGAATCATGCCGTAACCACCGCTTTCGTACCCCGCATTCATCGGATAGAACGCGTAAAAGTTGATCCCTCTCGCGCCGCGCGAAACCATCCCCCACGCCCACATCTCCAGATCGCTGGGTGTCACCTCCGATCCGATCGTAGTTCCGTGGACCCCGAACCCGCTCTGCAATTCGCCAACATAGAATCCGCGTCCGCCAGTCATCGATGCGGTCAGATCCATGGCAAGCACGCGACGATTCAATTTCCAGTTGTATTCCACCGCCGTCAGCTTCGGATAAAAACTCGTTCCGAAATAATCTACCGAATCTTTCATCAGGAAATCGTCGGTGGGATCGTAAGGATCAGCCAGCGTACGGACCAGTGGCGAAGGATTCGGCGCATGGCTCGTTGTCACGTGCGCGGGGTCAACCGCCTTCACCGCGTCATTTCGCATTTTCAGGTCTTCCGCCAGCTTGTAACCGTAGAACACACGCCAGTCCATGAAGTCGGTATACGTCAGAATTGTTCCAAAGCGAGGTGGCTCGACCTGCTTCCAATCCGTGAATGTCCGGTGCCAGGCTTCGTTCAACTTGTGCAGCGTGCCGTATTTCTTCTGCAACCATTCCCGAAACCGTTCCTGACTCGCAGGACAGTAACAAAACATCGGCTCTGCTTTATATCCCACGCGCGCCCAGTTCAGTGCAGCGGGCTCGCTCCAAAGATCCCAGCCATAAAATGCGGGGCTCTTATCGGCGTGCCTCGCTACTTCTTGGAAAAAGTTCAGCACTGCCTTTCGGACGTTCTTATTGTCAAAGCAGAATCCCGGCGCGGCTTGCGAAGGGATCGCCTGACCGTCTTGCGCCGCATAGCGCCCGTCCGGATATTTTGCGCCTACCCATTCGGGCGCCGAATCCACATACACCTGCACGACTACTTTGAGGCCCACTTCATTCGCAAGGCGCAACAGCAGGTCCAGATTCTCCAGGTGATACTCCCCTTCATGTGGCTCGCCGACGTTCCACTCGACCCACGTCCTCACGGTGTTGAATCCCAGACCTTTGATCTTCAGCAGATCTTCTTTCCAGAGCCGCGGCGAATTCCCATTGATCTGCTCCAACATGGGTGCGCGAGCTTTGCCGCCGCTGTACCACACGGAAACGGGGAAAAAGTCTGCCCCAGGCGTTGAATTCGTTTTGGCCCGTTCGTCAGCACTTTGTCCTGCCTGTCCTGTTCGAGCTATTGCAGGTTCCAACTTTGGCGCGCCGCATACAAGCAGAGCAATCGCTACACAAACACACAGCATGGCTGCACATCTTCCATTCATTGCTGATCCTGTCTATTGAGCGTTGGGGCGCCGCTTCGCCATTTGTTTGAATCGGAACCAAGCGTTGATTCCAGAGCGTCTTCGTCGCAACCTGCTTGTGACCGCGGCATTGCTGAATTCTGCAGGCGGTAAATGGCGGGGTCTGGTTCCCCGTGCGTGCATCTTACGCCAGCGTGAGGGTGCACGCAATCGCGTACGGGCGCTTCTTAATTCTACCTCAGAGCAAATATTACAGATTTATATCGCCGGCGCTGGCACTTCCGCCCGCGGCTGCTTCGCCCAAGCCAATCAAGAGCTGCGCAATCAGGCCCGTCCAGCCTGTCTGGTGACTGGCGCCACACCCGCGCCCCGTGTCACCGTGAAAATACTCGTGGAACGGAATCAAGTCCCTCCAGTACGGGTCCTCGTTGAACAGCCGATTCGAGCCGAACATTGGCCGGTTGCCGTTCTTATCCCGCAAAAACAAGCTGACGAGCCGGTGCGCCAATTCACGCGAAATCTCTCTCAGTGTCATCAGCTTTCCGGAGCCGGTTGGGCATTCCATCTTGAACCCGTCACCGTAATAGAGGTCATACTGGCGCAGCGCCAGCAGAATCAGATGATTTACGGGCAGCCACACGGGACCGCGCCAATTGGAATTGCCGCCAAATAGCTCCGTCGTGGATTCTCCGGGTTCGTAGTCCAGCCGATATTCCTGGCCATTGAGGTGGAGGATCAAGGGATGATTCAAATGGAAACGCGAGACGGCGCGCACACCAAACGGGGAAAGGAATTCGTTCTCATCCAACATGTAGCCCAGAATACGGCGCAATTGATCTTCGCGCACAAATCCCAGAAGTAGAGTATTGTTTGCGCCGGGGGTGACCATGGGCAGGACACTCTCGATCAGATCAGGCCGGTGGTCGATGAACCACTGGCGGCGCCGCTGAAAATCCGGATAGCGGTGGAATGTGTCCGCGGGGACTGCAGTGCCGCCGAAGAGCGGCACAAATCCCACCATGGTTCGCGCCCGCACCGGAAAACCCCGGTTCTCTTCAGAGTAAAGAAAGTCATAGAAAAAACCGTCCTGGTCATCCCAGAGAGAGTTTGTCGTGTCGTTGGGATTGTTTATGGAGTATGAAATGTAAATGTAGTGTTCCCAGAATTTGCTGGCGAGGTCTTCGTAAACGGGATCCTGCTCCGCCAGAAGCAGGGCAATGGAAAGCATGTTCTTCGCAAACGCAGCCACCCAGCTCGTACCGTCGGCTTGGCCGAGCAGGTAGCCTTGCGGGAGATTGTCGCGGTCAAAAGCCCCGATATTATCCATGCCGAGGAAGCCGCCTTGAAAGATGTTCTTGCCCAGCGTGTCTTTCCGATTGACCCACCAGGTGAAATTGAGAAGCATCTTCTGGAAGACGCGCTCCATAAACGCGTAGTCCGCAACGCCAGTGCGCTCTCGCTCCACGTCAAACACCGCACGCGCGGCCATCGATAATACGGGCGGATTCACGTCCCCGAAATCCCACTCGTAGGCGGGAATTTGCCCGTTCGGGTGCATGTACCATTCGCGCAGCATCAGAAGGATCTGCTCTTTAGCGAATTGCGGATCTACGTAAGCCAGCGCGACAGAATGGAAGCCGAGATCCCAGGAGGCAAACCACGGAAACTCCCATTTATCCGGCATGGACAGCACATCGCGAGAGAAAAAATGCGCCCAGTCGCAGTTTCGTCCATCGAGTCTTTCCAGCGGTGGGGCGGGCTCTGTGGGATCGCCGTTCAGCCAATCCGTGACAACGTAGTGATAATACTGCTTGGACCAGAGCATTCCCGCAAAGGCCTGCCGGGCGATCAATTTTGCGTCTGGGGAAAGTGTGGACGGCAGTACGACTCCATAGAACTGGTCGGCATCTTCCCGCCGCTGTGTGAAGTTCGCGTCGAAGTCTGCAAAGGGGTCTTCGTAAGGATGATTGTCAATCAGCTTTGCCAGACGTAAGCGGAGCGAGACAGTTTCGCCGGGAGGAATTTCCCGGACGTAGTGTGCGGCGGCTTTTGTGCCGGTGGCCGCTGGATTTACCGCTCCTCGGTTTCCACCTGTGATGTACGAGTGAAATGCATCCTTTACATAGGGAGTTCTTGAAGCAACACCAAAGAGCCGCTCCGTATTCGTCTCATTCTCCGTAAACAAAAACTCGTCGGCGCCAGAACAGTAGAGGAGGTATTCCCCAAGTTGCCAGTGCTTGGCATGAACGCAGCGCACCGACGCGTCCTTGAAGGAAATGTCCTGAGGCATAGAGAGCAAGGGCAGGCGATCGTCACGCCCCCACGTCCACGTATTTCGAAACCATAAGGTTGGAAGGATATGAACGGGCGCACTTTCCGGCCCGCGATTCGTGACACTGATTCGTATTAACAGATCTTCCGGAGTGCGCTTCGCGTATTCCACGACAACATCGAAGTACCTGTTCTGGTCGAAGATCCCTGTATCGACCAGTTCATACTCCGGATCATTCCTTCCTCGCCGGCGATTCTCCTCCAGGAGCTGTTCATATGGGTACGCCGCTTGAGGATATTTGTAGAGATACTTCATGTACGAATGTGTCGGCGTGTTGTCCAGATAGAAGTAGTACTCCTTCACGTCCTCCCCGTGATTGCCTTCATGGGCGGTGAGTCCGAACATGCGTTCCTTGAGAATCGAATCGCGCGTGTTCCACAGAGCAATCGCAAAACACAAATACTGGTGCCGGTCGCAGATGCCCGCAATGCCGTCTTCGTTCCAGCGATAGGCGCGCGAACGCGCGTGGTCGTGCGGAAAAGAGCCCCATGCGTCACCATTTGCGCTGTAGTCTTCTCGCACGGTGCCCCAGGCCCGCTCTGCCACATAAGGCCCCCAGCGATTCCAGTGGCCTTCGTGCCCGCGGTTCATCAGGAGCCTTACCCCTTCGCGCGTGTCGTAAATATTCATGTTGGCTCGTCGGGACTCGATTTTACTTGTTGGAGTTCATTGCAATTCGAAAGGATGCGCGAAACTGGCCGCCGGATCCAAGAACGCGTAGGCCTTGCCCCGAAAGGAGGGCATTTGCCGGAGCGGTCATGGGTTCCAAAGCGATGAAGTTCTTTCCCTTGGGAGCAAACACCTGCGCATATGAAAAACCTTCAAGAAATGCCACGGTAATCCTGAGCTGTCCGCCTGTGAGCGAAAAGGAAGATTGCTCGTCCATCAGGGCGAAACCATTGTCGTAACTCGCTTCGCCGAGGGGCGCATCCACCGGCCCAAATGCCTCTTCTCCGCCTGTTGGAATTCCACGCGCATCGAGTTGTAGTTTTCGCAACTGTGGCAACTGCAACTGCCATTGTTCGCGCGGAAGATCCGATATCCCAAAGTAAGGGTGGAAACCAAAGCTGATCGGGACAGACGATCCTCCATTTGCAAGGACCGTTGTCTGCACCGTCAGCGAATTCGAAGTGACCCTCGCAACGATTTCTAAATCATGAGGAAAGGGGAAAACAGCAAGCAACTCCGGCCTATTCCAACGAAGACGAGCACGCAGAGAGGCCGGGCTTTTGTCGAGAACATCCCATACCAATTGCCCCCAGGGTACACCATGCATGGAAAGCCCATGATCGTCGAAATGGAGAAACGGAGAAGCCGGATCGAGTTCCACGTCTCGCCCCGCCGCCCGATAATGCAGAGCGGCAAGGCGATTCGCCCAGGGATAGAGAAGCGGAATCCCGGCGGTGCTTCCTTTTCGCTTCGCGGTTTCGAGATCCTCAATGCGGCGCAACAGTTCCTCGTCACGATAGCAGAGCGAAGCGCCCAACATTCCAGCATCCGGCCAGAATTGCGCGCGAAGATCTCCTTCGGTCAGAGTGATTGCGGACTCATTTTTCATGACATCCGTGCCTTAACCAGACATTGGTCAACAAGCGCAGCTCAACCGGCACCGTTTCCAGGGCCGGAGCGTAAAGCCTGTCTATTTGAATGAGCCGGCCTTCGCGGCGCTGGCAGAGCTTGCCGTCGCCGGGTCCACCCACCCGCCGGGAGGGACAATGTGGCTTGCCCCTTGTGTGGGTCCCCAAGTACCCGCTTCGTACTCGTAGACCGGCGTGGCGGCCTTCAAAACAGGATCGACAATTCGCCACGCCTCTTCCACATAGTCTTGCCGCGCAAACAGGGTCGAGTCGCCCGCCATAGCGTCTCCTAGCAGCACTTCGTACGCACCCATCTCTTCCGGCTGCGTGTGATGATGCGCCAGCATCTCTGTTGCTTCGCCAATCATTCGTTCACCGGGCGCCATGACCATCATGCCCATGGCGATGTCGACATCGGGGCTGACACGAAATCGCATGTGATTTTGCGTCAGCCGGTCACTCGGAATTACCGTAGGTGGCAAGCGGAACTTTGCAGTCACTTCTGTGCAGGTAACCGGCAAGCATTTTCCTGCCCGGATGTAAAACGGAACGCCCTTCCACCGCCAGGAGTCGACCTCGACCCGCACAGCAGCGAACGTCTCCATCTTTGAGTCCCTAGCTACACCTGGTTCCGCGAGGTACCCTCGGAATTGTCCGCGAACAAGGTCCGTAGTCTTTATCGTGGTCATGGCTTTCAGGACTTTTGCTTTTTCGTTCCGCACGGTTTCGCTGTCGGTACAAACGGGTGGTTCCATCGCCAGATTGGAGAGGATTTGGAAGAGGTGATTCTGGACTACGTCGCGAACCGCGCCCGTTTGATCATAGAAGGCCCCGCGGCCTTGCACGCCGAAGTCCTCCGCCATAGTGATCTGTACGCTTTCGATGAAGTTGCGGTTCCAGAAGGGCTCCATGAAGGAATTGGCAAAACGGAAGACGAGCAGATTGTTCACCGGCCGCTTTCCGAGGAAGTGGTCGATACGGAAAATATCCACCTCATCGAAAGCACTCAAAAGAATCTTATTCAATGCTCTTGCCGA